>Ga0256404_1000140_pt1 | contig 172156 bp, 155 predicted proteins | sample RumenRJG_01DNA_FD_185990 | JGI IMG/M metagenome (GOLD analysis project Ga0256404, IMG submission 185990) | Bovine rumen microbial communities from Lethbridge, Alberta, Canada - RJG_01 | ecosystem: Host-associated > Mammals > Digestive system > Stomach > Rumen | place: Canada: Alberta...
GTGAAAACCTTTCAGCTGACAAAGTGAAGAGCGTACAGGTATATGAGAATCATCAACCCGTGAAAGTTCTCAAAGATATAAAGTTCTCTGAACAGGCTGCACTCAATCTGGTACTGAAAGACGAAGCTAAGAATGTATGGCAGGGTGTGATAGATGTGGCTACAGGTTATGGCGACGACTGGTTGCGCGATGCTCAATGGCTGGAGATGGTATTTGGACGCAAAAAGCAGAGCATTTCGATGGTAAAGGCCAACAATACTGGCAAGGATATTGAGCACGAAGTTGCCGATTTGACGCAGTTCGACAAGACTGCTCCTACAGAGGATGGTATATTGAACAATATTAATCTGGGGGCACCAAGTCTCGATGCGAGAAGGAGCAAGTTCAATGATACCTATATTGCCGCCACCAACTGGCTGTTCAAGACGAAAAAGGACGATGATCTGAAACTGCAAGTGACAGGGCTTTATGACCGGAGCCGACAGCAACAGGACAGGCAGACCGTCTATCTGGATGCCGACTCTGCCATTATCACTGAGGAACAGACAGCAACAAGTACCCGTAGCGAATGGCAGGCAGAACTGCTCTATAAGGCAAACCACGATAAACAATATCTGTCGAACACACTAAAAGGCTATATTGACTTTAACAAGAATGAGGGACTTTCAATATTAAACGAACGCCCGACGCCTCAATGGGTTGAGCCTCGCAAACGATACATCGTGGATAACCTCGAACTCATCAATAAACTGAAGAATGGGCAAAGTTATTCCGTCACCTCATTGTTTAGTTACAGTTATCTGCCAGGCACGTTACTTCTAACCAATGACAGCACTCAGCAAATCACTCAACAAATGCTATATTGGAATGCATACGCCTATTATCAACACAGCATCAAGCAGTTAAAAGTGACATGGCAGGCAGGTTTTGAAACAAAAACGCAGTGGCTGACACTGAACAACAAAGACCGCTACAGTGAATACCTGCCATACGTGGAGCCGTCAATCAGTTATCGTGAAGGAGCATGGACCATCAGCCTGAACGGGCGGCTTAGTTGGCTCATGCGTCAGTATCAGAAGAAGAACAGCCAGAATTTCCTTGCCGAGCCGCGCCTTTTCATCCGCTACAGTCTGACTTCCAAACTTGAGATCAGCGGCAGTTACAGTTACCGATGGACTCCCAGCGACATCACCACTATCACCTGTCAGCCTTATTACACCGATTACATCTCTTGTCAGCAAGGCTCAGGACAGTTTGAAAACACCACGGGACAAACGGCAAATATAGGATTAGGCTATCGTAATGTGATGACAGGTATGTTCAGTAGATTCACATCTGGTTACAGCAATCTGCGTGATGCCGTTATCTATCAGAGTCATCTTGTGAATAATGTCTATATTCGTCAGGCTACCGATTTCCGTCAGAACCGTGAGACCTATAGCCTTTCTGGCAGTTTGGGAAAATCCATCTTTTGGGCAAAGCTCAGTATAACACTGAACGGAAGTTACTCATGGACCAATTACGACCTGCTGATCAATCACTCTCTTGCTCGTCAGCATACCCGCAACGGTAGAGCCTCGCTGCGGTTCTCATTGAAGCCTACTCGCTGGCTCTCCATAGAGGAAGAGTCTGCTTACCACTACAGCCACCAGTCGATGACAAATGCACTTCAATCGTGGAACCATGAGTTAAAAGTGTTCATATTGCCAGGCAAATGGCAGATAGAATGGACGAATGAACTCTATCATAGTAACGATAAATCCGTTTCTACCAATTATTTCAGCGATCTCTCCATATCCTATCGCGCCAAGACCTTCGAGGCAGGACTTTTATGCTCTAACCTCTTCGGCACACGCAACTACCGCCGTCACTACACCACCGACTATACCGACATCATCGTCCTAAACCAGATGAGGCCAAGGGATTTCTTATGCAGAATACTGTTTAACATATAAAGCATATTAGTGCACAAAATATGGGTTATCGTGGTGTTATGACTTAAAATGCTTCACCATAATGTAATTTATTAATTCAACTTCAATAAGATGAAAAAGATTGATTTCGTTGAGAAAAGTAACGCACATGTTACATTTGAAAATCGTCTAACGAATGCTGCTTTAGGTGGCATTGTTGGAGGAGACAGAGTAGAAGAACTTCGGCAATACTGCGATCCTTGGAGTGATTGCGATGCTTGGAATTGTAATCCTGACTGTACTTGCAAAGGCAATATGGCTTAAACATTAGGAGGTCGCGTTGGGCGACGCATTTGCCTAACGCTTCCTCTTTTTTACATTAACAGAAATAAATATAAGTATGATTTGGTCAATATATAATTATCTTTTTGAATTAGGTAGTAACATTTACTTATATAATTCATACACAAACAATCTGATGCGCTTTGATATTGACGACAAGTACAGATTAGAGTCTTGTGCAAAAGGTGAATTTGCAGATGTCGCGTCGCCTTTTCTTGAAGAATTGAAAAAGCAATATGTTGTCATCGACAATGATATAAACATCTACAATCGTATCAAATTGGAAAGGACATTAGCAAGATATGACAAGAACTATTTATCCTTAACAATCGCACCTACTACTGCATGTAACTTTAGATGCTCTTATTGTTATGAGTCCGGTATTAAAAGTAAAAATGTATTGGACGAAGAAAAGATGGCAAATAGTATCATTAAGTTTACTAAAATTTTCAAGAAGACAAATTATCTGAGAGTTACATGGTATGGAGGGGAACCTCTTCTGAAGTTTGGATTTATTGAAAGGTTGTCAAAGATGTTTATGCAAGAGTATCCTAATTATCAAGCCTTTATGATAACCAATGGGTATCTCCTTGACGATGAGAAAATTTCAAAACTGAAACATCTAAAGATAATGGGATTGCAAATCACCATAGACGGATTAGAGCAAGTTCACAATAAACGCCGTCCCCATTACAAAAATGCAGACAGCTATAAGAGAATCGTTCACAATATAGATAATTTGTTCTTCAAGTATCCTGATGTCAGAGTTGCGTTAAGAGTTAATATAGACAAGTCCAATTCTGAGGAATACCATAAACTGTATAATTTCATGACAGGAAGATACCATGACTATAAGATAAACATACACCCTGGCTATGTTACGGATGATTTTTCCTCAAAAGCCAATTGCAATTGTATGGATTTTTCTGATAGGGGCAATTTCGTAATTAAACAACATGATTTGTATGGTATCCCAATATCATTATATCCTAAGCCTTCATTTGGAGAATGTAGCGCAAGACACTTGAATAGTTTTGTAATTGGTCCATCTGGAGAACTCTATAAATGTTGGAATGACATAGGATTACAAGATAAAGAGATAGGCAACATTTCTGATTTTTCAAATTTAAATAGTCTTTGCTTAAAATATCTTTTAGCAAATGACCCTTTGGAATCTGATAAATGTAAAAAGTGTTTTTGTTTCCCAATATGCGATGGAGGATGTCCGTTTAAGAGAATTTTCTCGGCAGACTCTTTTTTAGAGGATTATTGCTCGAAACGTGAAGCATACATAAAAGAACTTATAATAAAGCATACAGAGGATCAAATTAAGAAGGAATAATGAGACATATTATAGTATTATTTGTAACATTATTATCTACAAATTCAGCAACTGCACAGCAGCAAACAACAGGCAATGATTCTATTAATCATATTATTCAGTTACAAGAAATCGTTGTTAAAGGAAATAATTTGGTGTTAGAAGATGACCATATCATATGCATTCCAACAGAGTTACAACGTAAACATACACATAGTGGTTTTGACTTGTTATATCGGATGATGATACCGAATGTGTCTGTTGATTATCAGAAAGGAGAAGTTGTTACACCAGCAGGGCAAGCAACACTCTACATAAATGGACGTAAAGCTACTTATCGTGAGATAGAATCGTTACGACCTAAAGAAGTTGCAAAGATAGAGTATTTTGATTCTCCTTCAGGAAAATATTCTATCGATGCCTCATCCATAAATTTTGTTTTAAAAGAACCTACGTCTGGAGGATATACTTTGCTGGAAGGTAAACAAGGCATTGGCTATCTTATTGGTGATTACAATCTTGTTTCAAAATACTCTTTCAACAATTATAATATTAATGTATGGGGCGGATACAATGTTTGTGGTTTAAATGACAATGATGAAGAGGCTGAAAGATATGTAAATTTCAAAACAGGAAACTTAATCAAGAATAGCAGTTACTCTCTAAATAATCGTCTGGAAAACTTGTATGGGATTGCAAGTATCAGCAAAATTGATAAAAAGCAGATGTGGATGATAAGGGCTGGCATCGAACGCCAAAAAACAGGTAAAGATACCAATGAAGGCTTTATTTCTTACTCTTCTACATACCCATCCGCAAGATTTTTAAAAAAAGAAAATGAGAGATACGTTAAACCGACGACATATTTATATTATTCAAAAGATATTTCTGATTCTAGACATATAGATGTGGTTCTTGACGGTTACTATTCAAAGCGTAAATACGAAAGGTACTATGATGAATTGGACTACACATTCCAGTCAAATGCTTCAGAGGACTATTTATATACCAAAATTAATGCGAATTACAGTATCTCACTGAAAGATAAGAGCAGTATAACATTCAGCTTGCATGAATATTTTAGAAATAGTCAAATTGCTTATGAATTAAGTGAAAATAGGAAACAGCATCTATATTCCTCTGAAACAATTTTATTTGCTGATTATTCTAAAAGAATATATGGAAATATACTATTAAATATTCATCCAGGACTTTCTTATATGACATATCAATTGTCAGGAAGCCCATCTATAAGCCATTTAACTCCTCGACTTAATTTGATGGGTGCATATATGATTAGCAAGAAAAAAAGATTGCAATTATCATTAGCATTAGGGAATACATATCCTAGTCCCAATACAATAAATAATGCGGAACAGCGGATAGATCGTATTATGATTCGTCGTGGGAATCCGAAAATGGACAACAGCATCCTTCTGATGCCTAGAATTAGTTACAACTGGAGTCTCGACAATATGTCTTTTTCCTCAAACTTCCAATACTATTATATAAATCACGCAATTGCCAATGTTTATCATTACGATGGAGACAACCTCATTAATACTTTTTCCAGCGAAAACAGATATCAACGGACTTCACTTGATTTATCTGCTGTTTACAAACCATCAACTAAAATTAATATAAAAATAAACGGAGGCTATAAACATACGAAATTGGCAGGTGATGTCAGTGAAAGTGTGCATACATTGTGGAGCAACTTTCAAGTAGACGTGTCAAGAAAAGACTTGTACGCATCTTTCGTAGTGAATACTCCTCAAAAACAGATTGTTAACAACCAAATCATCCAGAAGATTCCATGGCAATATTCAATAACGATAGGATGGGACTATAAAATGCTTTCTTTGAAAACAAATATAAATAATCTATTCTTTATGCATCGAGAGGTAACTAGCTCTGCGGTGTCTGATGTATATTCTTTTTCATATTCAAACAATAATCAAACATATAATCAAAATGCATCAATAAAAGTAGTATATACATTTGAATATGGGAAAAAGGTAACTCGTTCATACAGGTACAATTCTGTTGGTAGTGAGAGTGCTATATTAAAAGGGAAATTGTAAATAGTTGCGGACATGGCAAATATGGCATAACATATAATATAAAAGGGAAAGAAATAGAAATGACATGTTGCAATTGATAGCTGATGATAAAAATGGCATTACTATAAGACATTACAAAGAATGAGGGACAAACGCCCCCTATCCTCATTACTACAATTTTAATTGACTCGTCTTCTTTTTCTTACGCTGCATCTGGCGACGAAAGGCTTCATCTTCTGGGTCATAGACAGGATTAGTTGTATCGAACAATCCCAATGATGGAATAGGAATGGATGAACTGGAAGAGTGCTGCTGAGACTCTTCATGATGTTCTTTTTGTTCTGGTCTTTGTGCTTGCCTGGGTTGTTCGCTTTGGCCTGTCTGCTGCTGACAAGAGGCTTTGGTATCCTGTTCCTTATGTGCATTCCTCTTCAGAATATTGTCCATCTTTGTGTATGTCATTCCTCTTCGAATCTGCGAAGCCTTGAAGGCCTTACCGTCTTTGGTGACGCGAAGACCCTGTATGTCGGCAATCTTAGTACTTCCATCTTTCTTCATCACAATGTCCATCGTAACACCGTTTCGCTTTAGTTCATCTGTGAATTCTCGCCATGAAGTGGCCTGTGCCAGTGTGTTCATAATAATGTGATAAACCTCGTATCTCGTCTTTTCATTTCCTCTTAATCGCTCGGTTTTAGTGGTTCCCTTGCCATTGGAAAAAGTGAGTCCGTACTTCCGTTTAAGCAGTTTCGTCACCTGTTCGTTCCGTCTAAAATCGTTCTGGTCTGAGATGGTCTTGCCCTCGTTGTTGATACGGTTATAGACCAGATGGCAGTGGGGATTGCCATTATCAAAGTGGCGGACAAGGATAAACTGAGTGTCCTTGATGCCCATCAGTTCCATATATTCCATTGCTATCCGGGCCATCATCTCGTCTGTCAGTTTGTCCTTGTCCTTTGGCAGAAAGCTCAGAGCGATATGGCCTACGGGTTTGGAGATCCTGGGATTCAACTGCCGCTGGAACTCAAAGCTGTCAATGATGTCCTGCGTTGACATCAGCAACACACCGTCGGAGGCAAGGATTTTCGCATCTTCCTTGCCTGTCACGTATTGGACGCACCGCTTGAACGATGCAGCCTTCATAATCTTTCCTATCATCTTTTTCTCTTTTTGTCGGCGTCCTGTTTATACTCTCTTACGATATGGCTGATGTCACCCAGCAGACTGTTTAACGGAACATACAGATATATGATTCCTTCTTGGTGAGCCATCTTCGTGAGTTGGTTGAGGTTGTTCGCCATGCCTACAAGCATACGGTAGTCCTTTGTTACCGCCTCTAAAGGCTTCTGTGCTACATCAGGGTTTAGGGTAGAGTCTCGGATGTACTCGGCCATGTGTTTATTTGCCTTCTTGCTCCTGACTTTCAGGATTTCGTAATCCTTCTTGGAGAACTTGACCGTGACTGCCCTTGTCAACCGTCTTGCTTCAGCAACTGTCGGTCTGCCTCCGTGCTTCTTCGTGTTTTGAGTGCCTGTAATTATCATTGCTTCAGTGTATTCACTTTAGTGACTGGACTGACTGAATCTGCGACCAGTGGGGAGCGGATTTCCCTCGCAACGGGAGTGCGGGCGAGGTCGTTTTCGGGATGCCGAAAACATAACCTCGCCGCACTCAAAACGTAGTTTCCAGACGATTGTGCCACCTTCGGTGTCAAACCACGCCTGTCTGGTCACAGACTCCAGTCTTATCGCTCACAGTTTAAACCATTGTTCCATATCCTCCCCATAGATGCCTAAGTGGTGCTTGACCATGTTCTCTACGATGCCTGATGCACTCATCCGCTTGCCTCCGAGCCTACGTGCCACCTTGTCAAGTTCGTCGCGTAGTGACTCGCTGATGAACACGGGCTTTGGGTGGTCAATCTTGGGTACAGGGAGAAAGACGGTGCCATACTCATCGAGTGAAAGTCTACGCTGCTTGCTGCTGACACGGTGGGCAGGTGACTGCTTACCAGCAGGAAAAGAAACAGGCTTCGGCTCTGGTTCTTCCTCTTGTTCATTCTTTGGTGAAGTTTCTTGGCCTTGGGCTTCTTCTGTTGTAGGGGGTGGAATCACTGCATTAGTGTCAGTGGAGATGGCGGAGTTATCGCTCTCTTCAAGATCTGGGTAGCGTTCTTCCATGCTGATAGATGAGCGAAGTCTGTCACCATACATGAAGGTTCTCAATGCCTCGTCTTCTTCCTTTGTCGGAGGCACATTCTTGGTCTTTTTTGCTGTCATTTGATTTTGGTTTAATTGTTACTACTATGGCCAAAGCTGTCGCTGATGACCGTTTTTCTGGGCAAAAGTAAGATGATTGAAATTACCCTCCAAGCGTTTGGGTTATGTTGCCCCATTCTGCATACATCATAGAGGATGTGTGGTATTTCAGGTGATTGGTTCCCTGTTTTTCCGAGTGGCTATAGTGGATACGTTGTATCAAGTAGATAAGGTGAAGCAAGTGGCTATAGTGGCTTCAATGGCTTCTATATATAATAAAGGTGTACCATGTCCTTTGTGAAATTAGTCCATCCGTCAGTCCATCCATTAGTCCGTTGTGCTGTCAGTCCTTCAGCCAATTGGTGAATTGGTGAGTGTGTTTGCCAATCAATTTCAAAATCAACTTCTCATTTGAGCAATCAATCAGCTGACTGATTTAGCAATTTATCAATTTATCGTTTTATCATTTTAATGTTTTAACGGTATAGTTGATATTGTGCCTTTGGTGAAGTTACTCGCTATAGTGATGTGATTTCAGTGAAAATGGTGGCGTTCGTGGCACCCATTATCGATGCCACGAGTGCCAACTGCCTCTAAAAATTTGGTGGTTACATCAGGAATATGTAATTTCGCACCGCAATTGAACAGATGGATGATGCCTTGCTTGCGCTGATTGCGCCGATTTTGAGGGCAAAACTGCGCAAGTTGTCTGAGAGATGTAGCAGTTAGGCATGGAAAACGTTACTTTTGCACTGGAATTGAAGAATCAGTGTCACCAATGTCACCGTTTTAGTGGGACATTCGGTGACACATGCTTTGGAAAGGCGATAAGAATGAAGTGGATGTAGTACCTTCGCATTGACAAATAGGAAAATGGCACAAAGGTGCTTGCACCAACCCGCAATAGGGGTAGCCTACTACCCCCTGTTGCTTGCAATGCCGCAAAGGGATGCCATAGAAGGGTGTAGCCTAATACGCAGCTGGTGGCGGAGTGCCACACAATGCTGCGGGTATCTTTCCTGATGAGCAAGCTCTGAGGGCATTAGAATAAAGAAAGGCTGAATTGTTAATTCAGACAAGAAAACTTCCAAACAACAGGCAACAGGAACTTTTGAAGTACCTTTGCCGACGGTTCCGAAAAGAGCCATATAAACATGAAGTATAACTTAAAAATATAATAATGATGGAGATTGTGAATATCGAAAAAGATGCCTACGAGAAGTTCGCAGGGAAGTTTGATCACTTCGTCAAGAAGATGATGGAGATGGGTAAGCGAGGCTCAGACAAGCGTCTGGGCGAGTGGATGGATAATCAGGAGGTATGCGACAGGTTGCGCATCAGTCCGAGAACGTTGCAGACGTTGAGGGACAACGGCACTCTGGCATATTCACAGATTAGCCACAAGACTTATTACAAGCCGGAGGATGTAGAGAGCATCATGAGGGTGGTAGCAGACAGGAAGAAGGATGCGGCATGGCGAAAGCCTCGAAAGCCCAGAACCAACGGGGCTGTAATGGTTTAGTGTGGAATGGAATAATAAACAAAAGTAAAACATGGAGAATTATCTGAAAGAGTTGATTACTTTGAGAACTGACGGCTTGGTGGATGCCATGAAGTCGATGAAGGAGATTGAGACGCTGTTTGACAAGGTTACATACAATTATCGTCCTTTGTTGAACGGAGAGCGGTACTTGTCGGATTTGGAGGTGTCGCACCGCCTGAAGATAAGCCGTCGCACATTGCAGGAGTATCGTGACAGCGGCATTGTACCTTACATCAAGTTAGGTGGAAAGGTGCTCTATCGTGAGAGTGACCTTGAAAAGCTGTTAGAGGAATGTTACCATCCTGCATACCGTAAAGATTAGAAAAATGTTTGTTCTTGTCTTTTCTTTGGATTTTCTGTGTCATTTCACTTGGAATGGCATGGAAAATCCTTCTTTCTATCATTCCCCCAGAAAAAAATATGTTCTACATTGCTCTCATTTAAGAAAAATGTATTATCTTTGCAGTCGAGAACTAACAAATTTTGCAAATATTTGTATGTTGACGAATAAAAATATCATAGCATAAATGACAGTAAAAGAGCATATTATAAATGTGATTAACAGAAGTCAGGACGGAAGTCTGTTTTTCAACAACAGTTTCCCGAATTATGATGATGTCTATGTAAGACAGATATTGTCTGAGTTATGTGGACAGGAACTGATTTCGCGAATCTCCTACGGAATCTATGTCAAGCCTATGCGGAGCAAGTTTGGCGTTGTCTTTCCTCCTGTGGGCGACATCATAAAGGCTATCGCTAAACGCGACAAAGCCAAGATCCTGCCAACAGGCAACACGGCCATGAATCTGTTAGGTCTGTCAACACAAGTACCTATGAATTCGGAGTACATAACCAGTGGCTCTGCAAGGGAGATCAAATTAGGGAATCGTACTATCCGGCTCAGGCGTAGCGTTCCCAAGAACTTTGCCTATAAAGGTGAGTTGATGCCCGTTCTTGTACAGGCACTGAAGGCTATTGGCAAAGAAGACCTGACAGACGAACATATCGGCATCATACGCAAATTGTTGACAGAGCATCCCGAAGAAAAGACATGGCAGAAGGATTTGCAACTTGCACCTGCCTGGATTCGAAAGATAGTAACAACTCTGAAAAAAGAGATTAACCATGAGTAGATGGATAGATAACAACTTGGCAGACCGTCTTTATATGGTCAACCGTATATCGGACTTGAAGAACATCGACCAAGAATCGGTAGAAAAAGATTGGTGGGTGACAACCGTATTAAAGGCATTGTTCGAACTGAGCACATCAAAGTACACTTATTTCAAGGGAGGTACAAGTCTGAGCAAGGGCTGGAACATCATCAACCGATTCAGTGAAGACATCGACATTGCTCTATATCGTGACTTCTTCCTAATAGAAAAAGGTGTTGCGTGTGCCAGATGCGAGAACAACAACCAGATAAAGATGCTACGAAAAGCATCACGTGACTTCGTACATGGTGAACTGAAAAATGAACTTGAAAAGAAACTGGAAAGTATAGGTTTTAACGTGAAAGTGGAAGCAGTCACAACTCACATGACTGCAGAGGGTGAAAAGCCTATTGACCATGACGCAGACCCGACAGTGCTATTGGTACATTATCCCAGCATCTTTAATTCCGGTCATTCATATGTGAAGCCCGTGGTGAAAATTGAGATCAGTTGTCTGTCAATGAAAGAACCATTTGAGGTGAAGCATATTTCTTCGTTGATTTCTGATGAGTTCAAGGATGATGACGGTGAGACAATGACCGATATTGCTACCATATCCCCATCGCGCACCTTTCTTGAGAAAGCCTTTCTCTTGAATGAAGAATACCAGCGCAGACATCCCAGAACACTTCGCATGAGCCGACACCTCTACGACTTGGAGAAACTGATGGATACAGAATACGCGAGATCTGCATTGCAGAATGTGCTTCTATATACCGAGATTGTGGAGCATCGCAAAAAGTTCTATCATGTCGGTGGCGTTGACTATTCACTGGATATGCCAGACAAGATTTCGTTTTGTCCCGTTGGCGAAATACAAAACAGATTCCGTAGTGACTACGAGAACATGAAGTCGAGTTTTATCTATGGCAATCCTTTGGACTTTGATGCACTGTTAAAGCGGCTTGAAGAGTTACAAAATCGATTCCGGCAAATGGTGTTATAATATCTATGCCATTAGAGAATTATCAGGAGTGGATGGCTGAACGGCAACAACTTCTTGAACGAATCAGGAAGCTGGAAGTCGAAAATGCCGAGTTGAGGAAACGACTTGGTGAAGATTTTGTGCCTGCTGTTCAGGAGCCGACAGCCATGCAAAAATTGTCGCTACAGGAAAAGATTGAACTGTTTCGGAATCTGTTCAAAGGACGTGAGGATGTCTTCGCCAGACGCTGGTATAGCAAAGCAAGCGGTAAGTCTGGTTATCAGCCTGTTTGTCAGAATGAGTGGAACCGTCTGCTTTGCGACAAGAAAGCTCATAAATGTGCAGAATGCCCAAATCGTCAGTTCTTGCCATTGACATACGATGACTTTTACCATCACTTGGAAGGAAAGAATGTCAATGGTGAAGATGTTATTGGCCTATATGTCCTCAAGGAGGATAATACATGCAACCTGTTATGCACCGACTTTGATGACAAGAACTGTGAACACGGCTATCAGGAAGACGTATTGGCATTCGTCGATGTGTGTAAGAGTTGGGGCGTTCCTTGTTCAGTCGAGCGTTCCCGTTCTGGCAATGGTGCTCATGTGTGGATATTCTTTGGGACTCCTGTACTGGCGGTGAAAGCCAGAAGATTGGGTAATGCCATCCTTACAGAAGCAATGAATAGAAACGGGAAGATTGATTTCAAGTCATATGACAGATTCTTTCCTAATCAGGACACATTGCCAGAGGGAGGTTTTGGTAATCTTGTAGCCCTTCCCTTACAAGGCAATGCTCGCAAAAAAGGTAACAGTGTGTTTGTGAATGAATATTTCGAGCCATACGATGATCAATGGGAGTATTTATTGAATGTGAAGAAACTCTCAGAGGATGCGTTGGAAATGATATTGAGGCAGACTTCTAACATCCTTCCACTTGGCGAATTATCAAAGACTAGCGAGATCAAGCCTTGGGAAGTCCCCGTTGCAACCAAGATTGAAAAATCAGACTTCTCGTCAGAGGTTGTTATCACTCGTTCGAATATGCTCTATATACCATTGAGCCAATTGTCATCAAAGGTTCTTAACCACCTCAGACGTATCGCCTCATTCCGCAATCCTGAATTCTATAGCAAACAGGCAATGCGACTCTCCACCTATTCAACACCACGTATCATTTCGTGTGCTGACTTAACGGATGAGTATCTTGCTTTTCCTCGTGGATGTGAGGATGTCGTCACTACATTGCTTAAAGAGAAAGGAGTTACTTATCGCTACGATGACAAGACTAATCACGGCAGACCTATTTCTGTTCATTTCATCGGCACACTCCGGGATAATCAGCAAGAGGCGGTTAATGCTTTGGCTGCAAATAGCACAGGTGTGCTCTTTGCAACGACTGCTTTCGGAAAAACGACGACAGGTATTGCTCTTATTGCCAAGCATGGCGTAAACACTCTGATATTGGTTCATACCAAAGCCTTACTTGACCAATGGGTTCAGAGATTGGAGCAATTTCTTGTAATAGACGATGTTCCTGAAGTTGAGGTTGGAAAACACAGACGGAAAAAAGTTCTTTCGCCTATTGGTACTCTTTCGTCAGCAGGAAACAGGCTTCACGGTATCATCGACATAGCCCTTTTGCAATCGTGCATGACGGATAACGAAGTAAAATCCTTTGTGAAAGACTACGGTATGGTCATAGCTGATGAATGTCATCATATATCGGCTGTAAATTACGAACAAGTTTTGAAGGCTGTAAACGCCCGATATGTATATGGTCTGACTGCGACACCATTTCGCAAAGACGGGCATCACCCCGTTCTCTTCATGCAATGTGGCCCGATCAGATATGCTACTGATGCCAAAGCCCAGATGCAGAACCAGACCTTCCAGCGGTTGCTTGTGCCTCGGTTTACTCCATTCAGACCTGTAAGTGGTGAAGCCCTTTCGTTTACTCAGGTCGCTCAGCAACTGTCAGAAGACGAATATCGTAATTTGTTTATCGTCAAGGATGTTATTGAGGCCCAAAAAGAAGGTCGTTCGCCAATAATATTAACTGACAGGACTTTGCATGTTACAATATTGGCAGAACTTCTGAAACCTCACTGCCCTAACGTGATTACTCTTGTTGGTTCTGAAAGCATCAAGGAGAAACGCCAGAAGATGGAGCAACTGCATTCTATTCCTTCCACTGAGCCACTTGTTATTATTGCCACAGGCAAGTATGTCGGCGAGGGCTTTGACTATGCCCGTCTCGATACGCTGTTTCTGGTATCGCCCATAGCATGGAAAGGCAGACTACAACAATACACTGGCCGACTGCATCGTGAGTTTGAGGGGAAAAAGGATGTGCAAGTCTATGACTATATCGACATACGAGTTCCTGTTTGCGAATCCATGTATCGTAAACGTCTGAAAGGATATGCCTCAATCGGCTATAGAATCAGAAATAATGAGATGTTTGAAAGTCTGTTCCCAACAGCAGACTTAATCTATGATGGTCAGAACTTCGTGCAACCATTTATCTCAGACTTGACTCAGTGCAAACGTTCTATAGTTATTTCATGTCCCAGAGTAAAGATTGGTAGGAACACACAAATAGCAGAGCGACTTATTGATTTAACTGCAAATGGAATAGAAATTGTACTCTATACAAAAGAAGAGAACGATGATACTCTTCGTTTGCTACATCAAGGGATGCAGATTATCACAATTGACCGTCTTTCCCTACATACTGCTATTATCGACAAGAGCATTATATGGTATGGCAGCGTCAACATCCTTGGTTACCACTCTATTGAAGACAATCTCATTAGATTCAAGAATGCTGAGATAGCCACGAATTTATTAGCCTCTATTATTGAGAAATAGAATTGTTGCCAGTTCCTCCATATAGAAGTAAACTGGCAACAATATCTTAATCCAAATCGTCCCTTTATTGGAATTGTTTACGGCCTACATTCGTAAATATCACCTCAAACGGCTTGTGGTCTCGTTCAATTCGTACCATCAGTTCCTTGCGGACAGCCCTTGCCTGATAAGAGTTAAGACGGAAGGCAAGTAACAGAACCAACTCCATGTTATATACGGTGAGGTACAGGTTTCGGCTTTGTTTGATAGTCCGCTCTGTCTCATAGGGTTTCACCAGTTCCTCTTTGTAGAGTGTTTGGATGGTGTTCCTTAGTTTCGGGATGAACACTCCGAAAAGGTCAACCAGTTCGGACTCGCTCATCCAAATCTCTCCACTCGGTATAGTCAGTTCCCTGTACTCACTATGCTCACTCCACTCAATGATGTTTCTCTGTTCCATGTGTCTATGCTGTTTTGATGTTACTGAATGATGCGTTAAGCTTGTTACCCAACATTGTCAGGTCATTATCCAGCTTCTTGGTCGTGATGCGGGCATAAATCTGAGTTGTGACAATGTTCGTATGACCCAGTACACGGCTCACGCTCTCTATGGGCATGCCATTGGTTAAGGCCATTGTGGCAAAGCCGTGTCTTGCACAGTGAGCGGAGATAGGCTTGTCTATACCGCATTCCTTCATGACCGTCTTCAGTTTCTTGCAGACACTCCAGTAATTGACCTCACCGAATACTGACTTCGGATTCTCCTTGGGGAAGTTGCTGTAACGCTCGATAATTTGCAGTGGAACGTCTAACAGCTTCACTTGATAGGGTACGTCGGTCTTGTGACGCTTGCCAATTATCCACTTGTCACCGTCTATCTCTACAATGTTGTCCGTAGTCAGTTCCTTCAAGTCCACGAAAGATAGTGCCGTGAAGTTCATGAATACGAACAGGTCGCGGATAAAGGCGAGATTGGCATCTTCAAACTCATGTGTCATCACCGTCTTTAACTCTTCTTCTGTCAGGAATGTGCGTTCCTTGCATTTGGGGCTGATATGGAACTGTGCGAAGACATTGCGCTGTATCTTGCCATTATCATGTGCTCTGCCTACCACTCCCTTCAGGTGCATGCACGACAGCCAGATGGTGGAATGCGCCAAGCCGCGTTCATTGCTAAGGTACACACTGAACTCTTTGATAAAGTCAGGTGTCAGTTCTTGCATGGCAATGTCGTTCCGCTTGTAATTTGTTCGAAGGAAATCTGCAATGTAGTTCCTCGACCTCATCTGTATCTTGTAGGTCCCTTCTGCCCTGTCCTTGCCTACACGACGTTTCAGATTGGCAATATCTTTATCAAAGGCTCCGAGCAGCGTTTCATACTCGCTGCCCAATCCCTGATATGCATTTCTTACCATCTCAGCCGTTACGAATCCCTCGCGGTCAGACAGACGCTGATAATGCTTGATAATCTGCGCTTTGATATTATCAAGGTCACGGTTAATCTGCAAAGCCTCCTTGCTTCTTCCCTTGGCACAATTACCCTTTACATCCCACATGGCCAGTGGGATATTCTTCTTACAACTGAACTGCGACTGCGTTCCGTTGATTGTTACTCGTCCCATGATAGGGACAATTCCGTTTTTCTCCTTGCTCTTGTTGGCATAGAAGAGAATGTTGAATGTGCTTCTTGACATACTTCAATCCTTTTTTAATTCGGGCTGCAAAGATAATACCAATTTCCGAATCGCTTTTTCGGCAAAACCATGCAGTTCGTGTCATTGAAAACCAATCGGAGTGAAGTTCGTTATTCTGCGATTTTACACCCTACGGATTTAGAAAAGTTTAACTGTCAACGAGGTCGTAAACGGGTTACGATTTGGCAACCTAACTCCTTCATCAATCCTCCCAAATTTGCACACCATCATTTTTCAAAATTCCCCATTCTTATTCGTATTGCCCTTATTTTAAGGCCGATTTGCGTTAATCTTCTAAAATTACTTTGCCACGTCAGCATTATTTTGTAATTTTGCAGGCACATTAAGACTTTTACACGATATGAAATTCATTGCTATCATCCCTGCGCGCTACGCCTCGACGCGTTTTCCAGGCAAACCGCTGGCCATTTTGGGAGGCAAAACGGTCATCCAGCGAGTATACGAACAGGCTTCTTCCGTACTCGAAGAGGTATATGTCGCCACTGACGACGAACGGATTTCCAATGCCGTAGAGGCTTTCGGAGGTCGTGTCGTTATGACCCGTGCGGATCATAAAAGCGGTACCGACCGCATAGAGGAAGCGACCGAAAAAATCGGTACGAGTGCCGACGTTATCATCAATATTCAGGGTGACGAACCATTCATCCAGCAATCCCAAATAAAAACTTTAATGCAATTGTTTGACTTTACTGAGACTCAAATAGGTACGCTCGGCAAGCCGTTCGATACAATGGAGGCTGTTTTGAACCCAAACTCCCCAAAAATTGTATGCGACAAAAGAGGCTTTGCACTCTATTTCAGTCGTTCCGTCATTCCCTTCGTTCGGGGTCAGGAGCAAGCCGCTTGGATTGACCATTACCCATTCTTGAAACACCTCGGATTGTACGCCTATCGTCGTGAGGTTTTGCGCGAAGTTACCCGACTGCCGCAATCGCCCCTGGAACTTGCCGAGAGTCTGGAACAGCTTCGCTGGCTGGAGAATGGCTACCGCATTCGCGTGGGTCTCACCGACGTCGAAACTGTTGGCATAGACACTCCCGAAGACCTCCGTCGCGCCGAGGAATTCCTCAAAAATCGATAAAGTATGAAAAGAATAATCGTTTTAACAGCCGTTTTAATGAGCATGACACCCCTGATGGCCAAGTCGCCAAAGACCGTCACGCTACGCATCGTGGAGACGTCCGACGTCCACGGAGCGTTCTTTCCCTATAACTTCACCGAGCGCCGCGACATGAGCGGTACGATGGCCCGTGTGAGCAGTTACATCAAGCGTCAACGCAAGGAGATGGGCAATCGACTGATTCTCCTTGAAAACGGTGACATCCTGCAGGGGCAGCCCACCTGCTACTACACCAATTTCGTGGCCACCGACAAACCCAATATTGCCGCTGAGGTCGTCAATTACCTGAAGTACGACGCCCAGACTTTCGGCAACCACGACGTGGAGGTTGGACACAAGGTTTATGACAAATGGATCAAGGAACTCGACTGCCCCACCCTCGGCGCAAACATCATCAATACGGAGACCGACAAACCCTATGTTGACCCGTACCTTATCATTGAACGCGAGGGCGTACGCGTAGCTATCCTCGGCATGCTGACTCCCGCCATTCCCAACTGGTTGCACCAGAATTTGTGGACGGGCATGCGTTTCGATGAGATGGTATCCTGTGCGAAGCGCTGGGTAAAGATCTTGCGCGAACAGGAGAAGGCAGATGTCGTCATCGGACTGTTCCATAGTGGTTGGGACGGTGGTATCGTCACCGACGAGTATGACGAGGATGCCACGCAGAAGGTTGCCGAACAGGTGGAGGGACTGGACGTCATTTTCTTCGGCCACGATCATCGGGAACGCAACACCACCGTTAAAAACGTGCTCTGCCTCGATCCTTCTTGTAACGCCCAGAAGGTGGCCGTAGCAACCATTCAGGTGCGCGGCGGCAAGGTGATCAGCAAGAAAGGTGAACTCGTCGACGTGACAAAGGAGCCCCTTGACGAGGACTTCATGCGGCATTTCCAGCCTCGAATCGACGAGGTGAAGGCCTTCGTAGAGCGTAAGATAGGAGTGTTCAACGAGAACATGCTGTCGCGAGATGCTTTCTTCGGCCCCGCAGCCTTCGTTGACCTTATCCACCAGTTGCAGCTGGAACATACCGGTGCCGACGTGTCGTTCACGGCTCCGTTGACGTTCAATAGCGAAATCAAGGCCGGACCGGTGTATCAGAGCGATATGTTCAAACTCTACCGCTTCGAGAACGGCATCTACGTAGTACGTATGACGGGAAAGGAGATTCGCAACTTCCTCGAAATGTCGTATGACCAGTGGGTGAACACGATGACGTCGCCCGACGACCATATCATGCTACTGGCTCCGAAGGTGGCCGGTGACAACCAGCGCGAGAATTTCAAGAACTTTACGTTTAATTTCGACTCTGCAGCTGGTATCGACTATGTCGTTGACGTCACCAAGCCCAATGGTCAGAAGGTGCATATCCTGCAGCTGTCAAATGGTCAGCCGTTCGACGAGAATGCGTGGTATCGCGTGGCTATGAACAGCTATAGGGGTAATGGCGGCGGTGAACTGTTGGTACGCGGAGCAGGCATTCCACTGGACTCTATCCCTCAGCGTATAGAATATCAGAGCGAACGTGATCAACGCCACTATCTGACGGAGAAGATTGAACGTGAGGGTAGCATCACACCGAAGGCTCTGAACAACTGGCGCTTCATCCCAGAAGCTTGGGCCCTGCCCGCCATTGAACGTGACCGTAAATTGATTTTTGGAGAATGAAATATTTCGTTTTTTGTCAGTCAGACCTGGTATTGGAAAAGGTTGGCGACGCCTATCAGATACCCACCGAACAACCCACAGAGCTCAAACCTTGGACCACGGTGATGGATATCGACGGCCACAAGGCCTATCGCATTGACCAGCCACTGACGGGTTCTAAGCGTTACGAGATGTGTCCATTGCGACAGAGTTACTATAAGTTGCCGGAGGAAGATTATTTGAAGGCTGGCAAGTGTCACGAATTGCTCTATTGGGACCAGAACACGAAGTTCTGCGGTGTCTGCGGAGGGCCAATGCGTTTCGACACACCCATCTCGAAGAAATGCGAGCATTGCGGCAAAGAGATATGGCCCCAGCTGGCCATTGCCATCATCGTGCTGGTCAGACGCAAAGACGAAGTTCTGTTGGTTCATGCCAACAGTTTCCGAGACGACCACTACGGTCTCGTGGCGGGCTTCGTAGAAACGGGTGAAACACTGGAAGAAGCCGTCCACCGCGAAGTGATGGAGGAAACTGGGCTGCACATCACCAACCTGCGTTATTTCGCCTCACAACCTTGGCCCTACCCCTGCGGATTGATGGTTGGTTTCACTGCCGACTACGACTCCGGAAAAATTCACCTACAACGCTCGGAACTATCGAAGGGAGCGTGGTTTGACCGCAACCACCTGCCCCACATCCCCGAGAAACTCTCTATTGCGCGACAACTCTTAGACTCATGGCTGGAAGAAAAAAACCGATAATCCTGTTGAAAGCAATCCTAACCATTGTCGCTCTTGGATTGTTCTACGCCTGCAACACACAGCCGCCACGCATCCCCGACAAGGTGGAGGTGCGCATCTATCAGCAGCCCCAGATGGACTCTGCATTGGTTGCTGCCCAGCTAAACGAACTGGCATACTACCTGCGGACACATAATGTAACCGACGAAGGCTATAACCTCATTGCACAATATAACACGCTGCTGTCTAGATTTTCTATAGACTCTAGAGATTCTAGAATCATCACCACCCGCATTTCCGCCAAGGACCGCCTGCTGCCTGCTGTCAAGATTTCCGGGGGCTACTGGAAGGCCGGTCATTTTCATCTTGGTAGTATCAATGGTCCCGCCATACTGCAGGACTCCATAGGGCGCATCCTTTGTGCTCTTTACGACGCCGACACCATCGTCAAGGTCATACGTACCGATTCACTGGGAACCTATCGCGGACAGATGAATCGCGATCTACAGGCCTCTGGACAAGGCACTTACGACGCGCTGGACGGCGCACACTACGAAGGATTCTGGGACAACGACCAGCGCAACGGTTTTGGATTTGAGTCGTCACCCCACCACGTACGAGTCGGAACATGGAAGAATGGTCGTTTCCTGGGGGAAAGGCTACGATATACCACTGAGCGAATCTACGGTATCGACATATCACGTCATCAGCACGAAAAAGGTCGTAAGCGTTATGGCATCAACTGGCGTCAGCTACGCATTACCTCCCTCGGATCGCGTCATCCCGCTGGCGGGCAGACATTCCCCGTATCGTTCGTGTATATCAAGAGCACTGAGGGAACGACCATCCGCAACCGTTATTTCATGACCGACTACGCCAAAGCCAAACAACAGGGATTACGCGTCGGAGCTTACCATTTCTTCTCGCTGAAAACATCGGCACTGGCTCAGGCTACCTATTTCGTCAATAGCACGCTGTTCCGCGACGGCGACTTCCCACCTGTGCTTGACGTAGAACCCACCGACGCACAAATCAATGCTATAGGTGGAGACGAAGAACTGATGCGACGCATACGTACCTTCATGGAATATGTGGAACGACGTACCCACATGCGTCCCATCCTGTATATCAACCAGATGTTCATCAACAAACACATGCAAAATGCCGCTGATATCAAGCAGAATTACAACGTGTGGATAGCCCGTTACGGTGAATATAAACCCGATGTGAAACTGGTGTATTGGCAACTGTCACCCGAAGGCCGAGTAAACGGTATCACCGGACCAGTGGATATCAACGTGTTTAACGGCTATCAGGGGCAATGGGAGGACTTTATCAGAACAGGTTTCCATCAGTAAAGATAAAAATCCTGCGTCAGCAGGTTGTACGTCTCGTCACCAATAGTCATTTCGGTCTTTTCGCAATTGCACGGGTGTTTGCGGAACGCCAGCAGAAAACGCTTGGGAGCCTTATGTGCTGCCGTACGCACGGCACACACACGACTGGGGAAGAAACCCACGAATATTGCCTCGTCTTCCATGCGCTGGCGGTAGTCGAAGGGTACCACGACACTCAGTTCTCCATCATCCTTCAGCAATCGCCACGCAGCCTGCATCAATTGGCTATAGGTTAACGTCTCAGCGTGACGGGCAATATTCCGCTGGGGGTCCGGGGCATTCAGCGAATCGACGAAAAACGGCGGATTGCTCACGATGGCATCATAGCAATCACTGCTTTCAAAATACTGCACAGCACCTTGTATCACCTCCACACGGTCAGCAAACGGTGATTGCGCCACATTCTGCTCGGTCTGACGCACAGCACCCTCGTCAATATCCAAGGCGGAAACACGTCCCTGCAGATAGCGCTGAGCCAACATCAAAGCAATAACTCCCGTTCCACAGCCAACGTCTAACATACAGTCTCCACCGCGTGCCCAAGCACCTAGCAAAACACCATCGGTGCCAACCTTCATAGCGCATAAATCCTGCTCTATTTTGAATCGTTTGAACTGAAACATGCTGCAAAGATATTAAAATATCTTATCAATCGTGCATTATTTCGAAAAAAAGTTGTACCTTTGCGCCCTAATTATGAAAGATAATATAACAATGTACATGGATAACAAGAACAGGTCGTTCTCAATGATTGCCGATGTTGACGGCGATTTTCACGACCTGACGAACATCGAGATGCCCGACACAGTACCCATTCTGGCAGTACGCAGCCTGGTATTGTTCCCTGGTGTCGTTTCACCCATTCTTATCGGTCGTGAGTCGAGTATGACACTCATCCGCAAGGCCGAGAAGAAAAACATACTCATCGGAATCTTTACCCAGCGAGATGCAGAGGTAGAGATGCCTATTCGCTCTGACCTCTTCGACTACGGTGTGGTCGGCAAGGTGCTGAAGACCCTGACACTGCCCAACGGCAATATCACTGCCATTGTGCAGGGATTGGGACGCATCAAGTTGGAGGATATCACGAAATATCATCCCTATTTGGAGGGCCACGTCACCAATATGCCTGAGGAAGAACCCGACAAGCGCGACGTTGAGTTCCAAACTGCAATGGAAGATTTGCGCCAGTCGGTAAATCAATACGTCAGCATGAGTGACGAGATTCCCGACGAGGCACAGTTTGCGCTGAAAAACGTGACAAACAATATCATGGCGCTGAATTTCATCTGCTCGAACTTGCCCTTCAGTACGAAGGAAAAGATGAAGTTGCTGCAGATGGACTCCGTGAAGGAGCGTCTGTTTAACACCATGCGTATTGTGAATCGTGAGATCAACCTGCAGAACTTGAAGCTCGATATCCGCAACAAGACACGTGACGACATTGACGAACAGCAGCGAAACTATTTCCTGCAGCAGCAGATCAAGAACCTGCAGGCTGAGATGGGTAACGAGAGTACACCCGAGAAGAAGGACCTGCTGGAGAAGGCCCGCACGAAAAAATGGCCCGAGGATATCGAGAAATTCTTCTATAAGGAAGCCGACAAGTTGGATCAGTTGAATCAGAATTCACCCGACTATAACGTGCAGCTGAACTATCTGCAGACGTTGGTGAATCTGCCATGGGGTGAATATACGGAAGATGATATGGACCTGAAGCGTGCCCAACGCATATTAGACCGTGACCATTACGGTATGGAGAAGGTGAAGGAGCGCATTCTGGAGTATATCGCCGTATTGTCACTAAGAGGTGACTTGAAATCGCCGATTCTCTGCCTGTATGGACCTCCGGGCGTGGGTAAGACGTCGCTGGGTAAGTCGATAGCCGACGCCCTGAAGCGTAAGTATGTCCGTGTGTCACTGGGTGGTCTGCACGATGAAGCCGAGATTCGCGGTCATCGTCGTACCTACGTCGGAGCTATGCCTGGCCGTATCATTAAGAATATCCAAAAGGCAGGTTCCTCGAATCCCGTATTCATTCTCGACGAGATTGACAAAGTGACGCAGAATACGCACAATGGCGACCCCGCCTCAGCATTGCTCGAAGTGTTGGACCCCGAACAGAACGGTGCTTTCCATGATAACTACCTCGACGTAGATTACGACCTTTCGAAGGTGATGTTCATTGCTACGGCGAACAATCTGGGAACCATTCCCCGTCCCCTGCTCGACCGTATGGAAGTCATTGAAGTCAGCGGCTATATCACTGAGGAGAAATACGAGATTGCCAAACGTCACCTCATTCCGAAGGAGAAGGAGAATACGGGTCTGAACGATAAGAAACTGACGTTCAACAAGGCTGCCATTGAGAAGATTATCGAGCAGTACACTCGTGAGAGCGGTGTGCGACAGTTGGAGAAGCAGGTGAACAAGGCTCTCCGCAAACTGGCCTTCAAGAAAGCTGAAGCCGGTGAACTGCCCTACGAGAAGATTACACCTACGGAGATAGAAGACCTGCTGGGCAAGCCTCCCTTCTATCGCGACATCTATCAGGGCAATGCCTATGCCGGTGTCGTTACCGGTCTGGCATGGACCAGTGTCGGTGGTGAGATACTATTCATCGAGACATCATTATCGAAGGGCAAGGGTGCTAAACTCACGTTGACAGGTAACCTGGGTGACGTGATGAAGGAGAGTGCCGTCATTGCACTGGAATACGTAAAGGCCCATGTGGACACGCTGGGTGTTGACTATCGCATCTTCGACCACTGGAACATCCATATCCATGTTCCCGAGGGTGCTACGCCGAAGGATGGCCCTTCAGCAGGTATCACCATCGCCACATCAATAGCCTCAGCACTGACACAGCGTAAGGTACGTAAGAATACCGCTATGACCGGTGAGATTACGTTGCGCGGAAAAGTGCTGCCCGTAGGTGGAATCAAGGAGAAGATTCTTGCTGCCAAGCGTGCGGGTATCACTGATATCGTGCTGTGTCAGGAGAACGAGAAGGACATTCTCGAGATTCCCGACATGTATCTGAAGGGGGTGAAGTTCCATTATGTGGAGAATGTTCAGGATGTTTGGAAATTTGCCCTGACGAACGAACTGGTAGAACATCCTACTGACTTCACCATCCCTGAAGAAGAGAAAAAAGAATCGTAATATCGTTATAACGTTATCACGAAAAAAGCATGAAGTTCGAAGTAGAACATAACGACCCATATAGCAGTGCCAGAGCCGGTGTCATCACCACCGATCACGGACAGATCAAGACGCCCATCTTCATGCCTGTAGGCACAGTAGGAAGTGTGAAGGGCGTACATTTCTCGGAACTGCGCGAACAGGTGAAGGCACAGATTATTCTGGGCAATACCTACCACCTGTATCTGCGTCCGGGACTCGATACGCTGCGCAAGGCGGGAGGGCTGCATAAGTTCAACACATGGGACCGTCCGATACTGACCGATAGCGGCGGTTTTCAAGTATTCTCGCTGACGGGAATCAGGAAACTGCGTGAAGAGGGTTGTGAGTTCCGCAGTCATATTGACGGTTCGAAACATGTCTTCACCCCCGAGAACGTAATGGATACCCAGCGTGTGATTGGTGCGGACATCATGATGGCCTTCGACGAATGTCCCCCCGGACAAAGCGACTACAAATATGCTCACGATTCATTGCGACTGACACAGCGTTGGCTGGAACGTTGCGTAAAGCGCTTCAATGAGACGAAACCTCTCTACGGTTATAATCAGACGCTGTTCCCCATCGTGCAGGGTTGTACGTATAAAGACCTGCGTCAGGATGCCGCCAAACACGTTTGTGACGTGCTGGGTAAATTGAACGACGGCGGTGGAGCCAGCATCGGAGGACTGGCCGTCGGTGAACCTACGGAGGTGATGTACGACATGATAGAGGTGGTCAACGACATCCTGCCAAAAGACCGTCCCCGTTACCTGATGGGTGTGGGTACGCCACAGAACATCCTCGAAGGTATTGAGCGCGGTGTCGACATGTTTGACTGTGTGATGCCTACGCGCAATGGTCGCAACGCCATGCTGTTTACCTATGAGGGTACAATGAATATGAGGAACAAAAAGTGGGAAGATGATTTCTCGCCTATTGATCCTGACGGTTGCGACATCGACCGTATCCACTCAAAAGCATATCTGCATCACCTGTTCAAGGCACAGGAGCTGCTGGCCCTACAGATTGCGTCGATACACAACTTGGCCTTCTACCTTCGATTGGTAACAGATGCGCGCCAGCATATTGAGCAAGGAGACTTCACCCAGTGGAAGCGCAGCGTGATAGACAATTTAGGACGCAGAAGATGAGCAAGATAAAGGACATATGGCAAATGATGAAGCGCTGGTGGCAGACTATGAAGCGCTGGTGGCAACGGCTGATCATCATGCTGCAGCCATTCTTCAAGTGGTTGCGTTCGTTACCTTGGTACCGCCTGGCTCCACTGAAGAAGCTGAATCCTTTCCACTACTTGAAGCGTATGGACTGGTATATCATCAAGAAGTTCATCGGTACCTACATCTACTCCATCCTGCTGATCATCTCGATATCCATTGTTTTCGACGTCAACGAGAATCTGGCAAAATTCACTAACTACCACGCACCATTGCGTGCCATAGTTTTTGACTATTACGCCAACTTCGTGCCCTATTTCGCCAACCTGTTCTCGCCGTTGTTTGTGTTTATTGCGGTCATTTTCTTTACCTCTAAACTTGCAGGTAACTCAGAGATTATTGCTATGTTGGCCTGCGGTATGAGTTTTAAGCGACTGCTGCGACCCTACATCATCTCGGCAGCACTCATAGCCCTGCTCAACTTCTATCTTGGCTCTTATATTATTCCAAAAGGTACGGTTGTGCGTCACGATTTCGAATCGCTGTACAAGAACAACAAGAAAAACACCTCTGCGTCAAATATCCAGCTCATGGTAGATAAAGGCGTCGTGGCCTATATCTCGCAGTATGACGATATCCGTAAGACAGGATATGGTTTTGCACTTTATAAGTTTGAGAACAAGAAGATGGTGAGTCAGTTGAACGCATCGGTCATTCAGTACGACACCATTTCGGAAGAACGCTACCACTGGAAGGCGCGCAATTATAAGATACGTACACTGAAAGGCATGCGCGAGCAGATTACCAGCGGCAACGAGATTGATACGCTGATACAGATGGAACCCATGGATTTGGTATTCTCGGGCGGTCAGCAAGAGACGTTCACCTCGCCCGAACTGAAACGATACATCTCGAAACAGCAGGAGCGCGGTTCGTCGAACGTCGTGCAGTATGAGGTTGAATACCACAAACGCATAGCGTCGTCGTTTGCGTCATTTATCCTGACGATTATCGGAGTCTCGCTGTCGTCACGTAAACGTAAGGGCGGTATGGGACTCTATCTAGGTATCGGACTGGCCCTGTCGTTTACCTACATCCTGTTGCAGACCATCAGTGCTACGTTTGCCATCAATGCTGGTACTCCATCAATGCTGGCAGCATGGATTCCAAACATACTTTATGCATTTATCGCCTACTTCTGCTATAGACAGGCACCAAATTAAAGTTGAAAGTTTAAAGATTAAGGTTAAGTGACTTTTGAAGAAACATATTTGAACGATAATATCCTCGACGCGCTGTATGATATGCATTTCGAGGAGATGACACCTATTCAGGAGAAATGTATCCCAGAGATTCTGGACGAGCGTGACCTCATTGGCATTGCACAGACAGGTACGGGCAAGACCGCAGCGTACCTGCTGCCTATTCTCTCAATGCTCGATGACGGGGGATATCCGAAGGATGCTGTCAACTGTATCGTGATGGCTCCGACACGAGAACTGGCACAGCAAATAGACCAGGCCATGCAGGGTTTTGGATACTATCTGGACGGTATCTCGAGTGTTGCTGTATATGGCGGCAACGACGGTAGCCGTTTCGACGTAGAGACCAAGGGGCTGAAAATGGGTGCCGATGTGATTATCGCCACACCAGGCCGTCTGCTCAGTCATATTCGTATGGGACATCTGGATCTGAGCCAATTGAGTTTCTTTGTACTCGACGAAGCTGACCGTATGCTCGATATGGGATTCTCTGATGATATTCTGTCGATAGCCAGGCTGTTGCCCAAGAATCATCAGACCATCATGTTCTCGGCCACTATGCCCCAGAAGATCCAGCAGTTGGCACGCACACTGCTCACCGATCCTGTAGAAGTTAAAATTGCCGTATCAAAACCGGCAGAGAAGATTAAGCAGTCGGCATATGTCTGCTACGAACCTCAGAAACTGGGTATTATCCGTTCGCTGTTCAAGGCAGGAGAACTGGAAAGAGTTATCATCTTCTCGGGTAAGAAAGATAAGGTAAAGGACATCACCCGCGAATTGAAACGTATGAACATCAATTGTGCCGCCATGCATTCTGACCTATCGCAGGCAGAACGCGACGACGTGATGTATCGTTTCAAGGCCGGACAGGTGAATGTACTTGTGGCTACAGATATTGTTGCCCGAGGTATTGATATTGACGATATCCTATGTGTCATCAATTACGACGTGCCGCGAGACGCCGAAGACTATGTCCACCGTATAGGCCGTACAGCACGTGCCCAGCGTGACGGTGTAGCTATCACCTTTGTCTCAGATATGGATATGCGTTATTTTGGAGATATCGAGCGTTTCCTGGAACGGGACATTCACAAGAACCCGTTACCAGAAGGCCTCGGTGAAGGTCCTGAGTACAGGGCTTCTGCGCCCCGTAAGTCTTCACGTGGTCGTGGAGGACGCCGCCGTGGCGGAAAGAATCCGAAAGCTCAGAATAAACAGAACGGGCAGGACTCTCAGCAGAAAAAACGCCACCATCATGGCGGAAAGAAAAAGAAAAACACCACCTCACAACAATAAATAAAGGTATAGTCCGTTTATTATAACGATGGACTATCGAAAAGTCATAGGAATATTGGTTTTGTTGCTGTCGGTTCTGACAGCAGCGGCACAGCAATTTACGCTCAGTGGCAAAGTATCCGACGAAGAGGGCAACGCCATAGAGTTAGCCACCGTTTCATGTTTGGAACAGGGTGCTGTAACGATGGCCAATCTGAAAGGTGAATTCTCGCTGAAACTACATTCTGCCGATTCGGTGGTAGTGAAATTCTCGATGGTAGGTTACCAGACAAGAACGCGTGTTCTGCGTAAGCCCAAGGGTAATCAGAAAATGCTCGTTACGCTGCATCCGATGAAAGAATTGGACGAAGTGGTAGTTACGGAACGACGCCGACAGACGACAGCTACTGCAGAATTGGATACCAAGGACCTGCGGACAACTCCGACAACAAGCGGTAATGCCGTAGAGGAACTGGTGCAGCAGCAGGCAGGTGTCAGTAGTCATAACGAACTCTCAAGCCAGTATAACGTTCGTGGAGGTTCGTTCGACGAGAACTCCGTATATATAAATAATGTGGAAGTGTATCGTCCGCTGCTCATCCGTAGTGGTCAGCAGGAAGGATTGTCAGTCATCAATTCGGATATGGTGGAACGCATTGCCTTCTCGTCAGGAGGTTTTGAAGCGAAATACGGTGACAAAATGTCGTCAGCACTCGATATCCAATATCGTAAACCTACCCGCTGGGAGGGTAATCTACAGGCATCACTGTTAGGTGCCAGCGCCTTTGTAGGCTACGGCAACAAGAAATTCTCGATGAGTCACGGCATTCGATATAAGACCAACCGTTATCTGCTGGGGTCGTTAGAGACGAAAGGTGAATATCGTCCAAACTTCCTGGATTACCAGACGTATATCACCTATCAACCCAACGAACGCTGGACAGTAGACTTTATTGGCAATATCTCAGAGAATCACTATAATTTTTATCCTTCAGACCGCGAGACATCGTTTGGAACGATGCAGAATGTGAAGTCGTTCAAGGTATATTTCGACGGACAGGAAGAAGATATCTTCCGCACCTTGTTCGGTACCGTGCGTTTGCAGCGTCATTTCACGAAGAATACTAGGGTAAGTCTCCTGGGTTCCGCATTCCACACGAAAGAACAGGAGACATACGACATCATGGGACAATACTGGTTGGACGACGCCCAGACACAGGAACAATTGGGTGTCGGTACCTATATGGAACATGCCCGTAACTATCTGAAAGCCAACGTAGCCAGTGTGAAACTGATGTTGAATCATAAAACGCGCAAACACGATTGGGAAACGGGTATCACCATGAAATGGGAAAAGATAGAAGAGAATGCCCAAGAGTATGAGATGCGCGACTCCAGTGGCTATTCTATTCCACATAGTGCAGAACGTTTGGACCTCATCTATTCGTTACGTTCAAAGAACGAGATTTCATCTCACCGCATAGAGGCTTACGTTCAGGACACTTATCGTTGGCAAAGTGGCGCGAATAGCGAACAGCCAACCCTTTGGACGCTGAACTACGGTGTGCGTTTGGCCAATTGGAGCTATAACAAAGAGACCATTGTGTCTCCCAGAGTGTCGCTGGCCATGATACCCTCTTGGAATCAGAATATTACGTTCCGTCTGGCAGCAGGACTCTATTATCAGGCACCGTTCTATAAGGAACTGCGCGACACTATTACCGTCAACCGTCAGACGATTGTGACACTGAATGAGAAAATAAAAAGTCAGCAAAGTATTCATATCGTAGGAGCCTTCGACTATAAGTTTCGAATGGCCGAACGTCCTTTCCGTTTCTCAGCAGAGGCTTACTACAAGCTGATGGACAACCTCATTCCGTATAACGTACAAAACATGAAGGTGGTCTACTACGGCAAGAATATAGCCTCGGGACATGCCATTGGACTTGATCTGAAACTTTATGGCGAGTTTGTTCCTGGCAGTGATTCTTGGCTGACATTCAGTCTGATGTCTACCCGTCAGAAGATCAATGGCATCAGCGTTCCAATGCCTACAGACCAACGTTGGGGCGTCAATCTCCACTTTACAGACTATTTCCCAGGAACAGAACGTTGGAAGATGGCCCTGAAACTGGCCTTTGCTGATGGTCTTCCTTTCGGAGCACCTCACCGAGGACTAGAATATCAACTGTTCCGTGCACCGGCTTATAAACGTGCTGATATCGGTTTGAGTTATCTGCTTGTCGGACAGCCTGGAGAGAAGTCTTCTTTCAGAAAACCCCGCGTATGGTTAGGCGTTGACGGCCTCAACATTTTCGGCATTTCCAACGTCAACAGCTACTATTGGGTGACCGATGTAACCAACCAACAATATGCCGTTCCTAACTACTTGACAGGCAGACAAATTAACGGAAAAGTCATTGTAGAGTTCTGATTTATGCTAAATATTGTTAATTTTTGAAGAGTTATCAATATTTTCATCTCATTTGTATCCAAACTGTCAGAAAAAGTATGTATCTTTGCACTCGATATATCAAAATTGGTTAGTACTAAACTAAAAGCAAATTATGAAAAAGAGGATATTTTTCATTGCAACACTCGTTGGAGTGATTGCATTTACGGGTTGTCAGAGATTTGATTTTGACGAAGCACGACAAGAAGCTATTCGTCAGAATGCAGCAAATATTTTTGGCGAAATAGACCCCAATCAGGACTGGAATTCATCGATTTCCGGTACAGTTTCCATTACTGCTGACGCCCCACTCTATGACGTTGTCTCCGTACAGATTCTGACGGAATCACCATTCTTAAATGATGATGCCCGCGTTGTTGCTGAGGCCAAAGCCCAGAAGGGACAGACTGTCACATTGGACTATAACGTGCTCAACAGTTACGAGACGTTGGTTGCCGCTTGCGTTGACAGCAAAGGTCACTATTATATCACACCTTTTAAAGTTACTGACAGCCAGGTATCCTTTTTAGGAACAGCTACAACCCGAGCTGCCAGGAGAACTGCAGCTACAGGAGTTCCTAATGCAAGTCTTATCAAGTTGGAATTAAATAATTCTGAGCAGTCATACAATGCCAAGCACGCTATTAATAAGGAAAGCGGATGGGAGAATTCCGGATGGGAGAATGACCGTTTATGGAATATATCCAACGTGGCTGACTTGGGCAATGGCTGGAAAATGGACTTAAAATGGAGTGATGGAAAGACAAATAGCACCGATTACCACATCTACCGTGAGGTGGATGAACTCTCTGCTACAGAGGAAGCCGAATTGAAAGCCATCTTCAACACCACCCTGTTCCGTCGTGAGCTAAATGAAAAAGGGCAATACGTAAAGGTGAAGAACAATATCGACCGCATCAGAAAGAGCACACAGGTAACACTTTACAACAACCACCTTATCAGTGACGGTAAGAATGCTATCACCATTACACCTGTCATGATGCCATCGACCGATATTAGACCTGCTCAGGTCTATTATTACTATTTCAATCCAGATGACATACCTGCCGGTATGAGCGAGTCGGAATATATCAAACAACTGCCTAAGTTCAAAGCCATACAATGTTCACAAGCTTCCAAAGAAGCTGAAAGAAGAGGCAAAGTTGTTGGTAACATGAATGCCGATAACGACTTCTTCAGAATATACGAATATATTCTTCCTTACTTTGGAGACGTTTCCGAATTTATGCCTGAGACTGTGAACACCAGCAGCCTTTCCGCTGTTGCCGATCCCACGATTTACCGCATCAGGAATAAGGCTTTGAATCAGGAGTATTACATGACCTATACGGGCAACGCAAATCAGATGGCAAAGAAATATGACGACACTGATGCCAACGTAGCTAACCAGTTATGGCAGAAGTTTACGCTCAGCGACGGTCGGGTTATGTTGTACAACGTGGGCACTAAATCCTTTATGCAATGGGGCAACGGCATCACTATACTATCCAATATATACACTAACGATAAATATTTGACCTTCTACATCAAAGGTGAATACATTTGGAAGAGTGACAATAGTCAGGTACTGAAACTGAACGAGAAGAATGATGGCAATATTTATGTCTCACCCGACAAAAATACTCAGAACGATTGGCGCAAATGGATTTTTGAGGAGTACACGGGCGGCAACATCGCTGCTGTTACCAATGTCGATTTGACCAAGTCTTCAGAAAAAGAAACCTATACTGCAGTGTCGACAGTCATTCCTGCAGGCTATAAGGTTGGTTTGATGCTACGCAACACCAAATATCCTGGTGAACTCTACAGCGACGGTCAGTTGAACATCCTGACCAATCGTTACATTCAGAACTTCAAGAATGCCTTAGCGAACGGCATGTATGAGGACGACACCCGTATGGCTATCTTCACTGCTAACGGCAAGACTTATATCACCTTCGAAGATGGTTCAGACACCAACTATTCCGACCTGATACTGGAGCTTGGTGGTTTCGACACAGAAGTGGTTACAGAGGAGATAGTATCTATCAAGAACGCTGGCACTAGCACAACCACATCCGTCTACACGTCAAATGGTGTACAGAACTCGCAACTCTACGATGAAAAAGAGGTTCCGGGTGCTTCCTATATGTTGCTCTTTGAAGACCGTTCAGCCTCAGCCGACTACGACATGAATGACGTTGTGCTTCGCTGTCAGCGTTATCAAGACGATCCGAGTTGTGTGGAACTCAGTCTTGTTGCAGCAGGTGGTACTGATGATGTTGTCATTAAAGGTATAGATGGTACTTTAATCGAAGATGGAGGTTTTGAACTTAACAACAAAGAAGTCCATCAGCGCTTTGGCGTTGCAAGTGCAACGGGGTACGATCGTTTTGTTAACACAGTAGATGGAAAGCGGACAATATCTCCCCGTTCAGGTATTTACAGAATTCGTGACGGAATAACCATACCCCAGTTCCTTGCCAATATTTATATCGAGAATCAGACGACAGGTGAAGTGGTACGTGTGGCAAAGACAGGAGAGAGCCCATTGGCCATCATTATGCCTTTCGATTTCCAGTATCCAAAAGAAAGACAAAGTATCACAGCAGCCTATCAAGATTTCCTTAATTGGGCCCAGAATGCGACAGGCTATCCAGATTGGTATAACCATATCACTGAGGATTTGGTTTACCCCATTTCAAATGTACTTGGCAGGTAAGTAATTTATAAGAAATACTAAATATTTCGGTAATTTGTAGATAATGTGCAAAGAATTTTGTATCTTTGCACATTATTTGTAATATACTATCTTTAAAAATATAAAGCTATGAAGATTTCTCACATTGAGCATCTGGGCATTGCCGTTCAGAGCATCGAGGAAAGCCTGCCGTATTTCACTGACGTGCTGGGCTTAGAGTGTTATGCAACAGAAGTAGTAGAGGACCAGAAGGTGAAGACCGCCTTCCTGCGCTGTGGTGAGGTAAAGCTGGAACTGCTGGAACCAACATCACCCGAGAGCACCATCCAGAAGTGGCTCGACAAGGGCAACAAGGGTGTACACCACGTGGCTTTCTGCGTGGAGGACGGTGTGGCTAAGGGCCTCGCCGAGGTTTCTGAGAAGGGCGTTCGTCTGATTGACGAGAAGCCTCGCAAGGGTGCCGAGGGTCTGAATATTGCCTTCCTGCATCCGAAGTCAACTTGTGGTATCCTCACTGAATTGTGCGAGCATCCTGAGTAAAGAATCGAAATAATGTAAACGATATAACGTAATAACGCGAAATAAAACAATGAGCAAGCAATTAGAAAAGATCAAACAACTCATCGAGAAGCGCGAACAGGCCCGTCTCGGTGGTGGTGAAAAAGCTATTCAGAAACAACACGACAAAGGTAAGTATACTGCCCGTGAGCGTATTGAAATGCTGTTGGACAAGGGTTCTTTCGAAGAGTACGACATGTTCAAGGAGCACCGTTGCCATAACTTCGGTATGGAGAAGAAGCAGTTCCTGGGTGACGGTGTCGTAGCCGGTTCCGGTACCATCGACGGCCGTCTGGTATTCATCTTTGCACAGGATTTCACCGTTCATGCCGGTTCTCTGTCAGAGACTATGAGTCAGAAGATTTGCAAAGTGATGGATATGGCCATGAAGATGGGTGCTCCCGTGATTGGTATCAATGACTCGGGTGGTGCACGTATTCAGGAAGGTATCAACGCACTTGCTGGTTATGCTGAGATTTTCGAGCGTAACATTCTGGCATCAGGTGTGATTCCTCAGATTTCTGGTATCTTCGGTCCTTGCGCAGGTGGTGCAGTTTACTCCCCTGCCCTCACCGACTTCACCTTGATGATGGAAGGCACATCATACATGTTCCTGACGGGTCCGAAGGTGGTCAAGACCGTAACTGGCGAGGATATCGACCAAGAGCATCTGGGTGGTGCCTCGGTACATGCTTCAAAGTCGGGTGTAACCCACTTCACCGCCAAGACTGAGGAAGAGGCTGTCGAGATGCTGAAGACCCTGCTCTCTTATATTCCTTCGAACAACATGGAGACGGCTCCCTACAAGAAGACCACCGACCCCATCGACCGTCTGGAGGATTCGCTGAACGAGATTATTCCTGAGAATCCCAACGAGGCTTACGATATGTACAAGGTTATCAGTGCTATCACTGATGACAACGAGTTCTTCGAGGTACAACCCAAGTTTGCCAAGAACATCATCGTAGGTTTTGCTCGTTTCAATGGCGTGAGCGTTGGTATCGTCGCTAACCAGCCTTCTTGCTATGCTGGTGTGCTCGACGTGAACGCTTCTCGTAAGGGTGCTCGTTTCGTACGCTTCTGCGACGCCTTCAATATTCCTATCGTATCACTCGTTGACGTTCCTGGCTTCCTGCCCGGTACTGGTCAGGAGTATAATGCCGTCATTCTGCATGGTGCTCAGCTGCTCTACGCTTACGGTGAGGCTACTGTGCCCAAGATTACAGTTACTCTGCGTAAGTCATACGGTGGTTCGCACATCGTGATGGGTTCTAAGCAGTTGCATACCGACCTCAACTACGCATGGCCTTCAGCCGAGATTGCTGTGATGGGTGCATCGGGTGCTGCCGCAGTACTGTATGCTAAGGAAGCAAAGGCTAAGAAGGAAGCTGGCGAGGATGTGAAGGCCTTCATCGCTGAGAAGGAGGACGAGTATAACGAACTCTTCGCTAATCCCTATCAGGCTGCTAAATACGGATATATTGACGATGTCATCGAACCTCGTAACACCCGTTTCCGCATCTGTCGTGCACTGGCTCAGCTCGCTACCAAGCGTGACGCTCTGCCCGCTAAGAAACATGGTAACATACCGATGTAACGATAACGAAAACGGAAAACGTTATGAAGAACGAAGTTTATGCAGCCATTGCTATGGCACTTTACGAGTTCAAGGGTAATAATGTCCATGACAAAGAGCCTGGTATCATTACGATAGTAGAGAAACAGACTCAGTGGAATGGCTATGCCCTTACAATGACAGAACATCCCTAAAAAAGACGGATCATGAAGAAAGAATATAAGTACACTATTAATGGCAATGAATACGAGGTTGCTATTGGTGATATTGTAGAGAATGAAGCTGTGGTCACCGTGAATGGTGAGGAATACAAGGTTGCATGGGAGCCAGAAGCCGAGCCGGAAAAGAAGGTTGTGGTTCGCCCCTCAGCCCAGGCAAGTACTTCTAGTGAATCTAGCGAGTCCAGTTCTGCTCCTGTCAACACCAACAATGCAGTGAAAGCTCCACTCCCAGGCGTCATTACTTCTATTGAAGTAAATGTCGGTGACGAGGTGAAGGCTGGCGACACCCTGCTCGTGCTCGAGGCTATGAAGATGGCCAACAACATTGAAGCAGAAAAGGACGGTAAGGTTACTGCCATCTGTGTGCAGCCTGGTCAGAGCGTCATGGAAGATGACGCACTGGTAGTGATTGAGTAAGACTCATCTATAACCCAACAATAAAGCCGCTCATCAGTGAGCGGCTTTATTGTTATACTCTATTTCCTTCCCGTGGAAAAACCACTGTAGGTTTAAACGTCTTTGCTTCTTCAAAATCCATCAGGGCATATGAAATAATGATGATCACATCACCCACTTGGACTCTGCGGGCAGCAGCACCATTCAGACATATACATCCAGAACCACGTTCACCTTTTATTATATAGGTCTCAAAACGTTCACCATTATTATTGTCAAGCACTTGCACTTTTTCACCGGCAATCAAGTTGGCAGCATCCATCAAATCCTCATCAATGGTGATACTACCCATATAGTTAAGGTTCGCCTCTGTCACCGTCACACAGTGCAGCTTCGACTTCATTACTTCTATCATCATTGCTCTTTATATTTTATATGATCAATCAGACGGATGGGCGTCTTACCACAATAAACAGTGATACAACCAACGACATAAGGTGTCTCGTCCCAATTCTCAATATCCTGTAAGGTATTTCCGTCAACAATACTAAAATACTCAACATCCAAACCCTCAACGGCATTGATATCGGCAACCACCTTGTCATGGGTTTCCTTCACGGTATGCTTCTTGGCATACGTCAAACTGCTCTTCAGCGCTTTGTAAATAGCTGGAGCAATGGCGCGCTCTTCTTTTGTGAGCAATGTGTTACGCGAGCTCAGGGCTAATCCGTCTTTCTCTCGGACAATCTCACACTCCACAATCTGTACCTTTATTCCAAGGTGTCGCACCATAGCCTTGACAACGGCAATCTGCTGCCAGTCCTTTTCTCCGAAATAGGCCCGTTGGGGTTTCACGATATAGAACAGACGGCTTACCACCTGACAGACGCCATTGAAATGACCTGGGCGATGGGCACCCTCCATCACTGTCGATACTGGCGGATACTCGAATTGTCGTGTATCAGGTGTGGGATACATCTCTTCAACCGACGGAGCCAACACATAGTCTGCTCCGCACTTTTCCAATAACTGACAATCTGCGTCCAACGTACGCGGATAGTTCTTCAAGTCATTTTTGTCATTAAACTGAGTGGGATTGACGAAGACTGATACAACCGTCACCGCATTTTCCTTCACACTACGACGCACCAACGAGGCATGTCCCTCATGCAGTGCGCCCATGGTCGGTACAAGGCCGACCTCTTTTCCTTGCTTGAAATCTTCAAAAAGTTGGTTCTGAAGATCAACAATCTTATCGAATACTTTCATTGTTTTTTCTATGCTTATCTCTGAAATCGGGTGCAAAATAACAACATTTTTACCAAATAAGAAAAAAATAACGTAAAAATATGCCAAATTTGAGGCTAAAAATCCTTAAATATGCACGTTTTGGTGGTTTTGTGAATTTTTTTTTGTATCTTTGCACATGGTTTAAACTACATTTTATGGCAAAAAAGATATTATTTATCAATCAGGAAATTGTTCCCTACGTCCCAGACAGCAATCTCTCGCTAATGGGTAAAGCCCTCCCGCAGGCCATTCTTGAGAAAGGCCACGAGATACGTACGTTCATGCCCAAATGGGGTAACATCAATGAACGCCGCGGACAATTACACGAGGTCATACGCCTATCGGGAATGAACCTGATTATTGACGATACTGACCATCCGCTCATCATCAAGGTTGCTACAATAGCCCAAACCCGCATTCAGGTGTATTTCATCGATAATGATGATTATTTCTCGAAGCGTCAGATGGCCCAGGATGAAAAAGGAGAAGACTATTCCGACAATGGGGAACGAGCCATCTTCTTTGCCCGTGGTGTTTTGGAAACTGTTAAGAAACTGCGCTGGATACCCGACATCATCCACATTCAGGGTTGGATGGGAGCAGTCGTACCTTTATATATCAAGACAGCTTATCATGACGAGCCATCGTTTGCCAACACGAAGGTTATAACTTCGTTGTTCACCAACAGTCTCAAGTCTGATTTCAGCAAGAACTTCAAGAAATGTGTAGAATTCCGTGATGCGAAGGCTGACTTGCTGAAGAAATACGCAGACCCGTTTACTTTTGATGAATTAGGCAAGCTAGCCATTGACTATAGTGATGGTGTTATTGCCGCAAACAAGAATGTAAGTAAAGAACTGATAAAATATGCTAAGGGCAACAATGTTCCTTTCCTGGCATACCCCGGCGAGGACTTTGCCGATGCTTATGACAACTTCTACGAGAAGATATTATAACATGATAAAGAAAATAGCATTTATGGGGATTGCAATGATAACAATTGCAATCTCTTCGTGTACAGAAGACACCATGACATTGGGAAACACCCTTGTCAATAGTGCTGACCAGTTTGTCATTACCTCCGATACATTCGATGTATCTACACGTTCCATCATTGCCGACTCGGTTTTGGCCCGCAGCACTTATAGTTACCTTGGAAAGATTAAGGATCCCGAAACCGGTTCGTATATCTCGGCAGATTTCATGACGCAGTTTTCCACACTTGAGAGTGAGCAAGAGTCATTATTCCCTCCCAAAAGTGTCCTCTTCGATGAGGTAGACGATCACACGGACGTGACAATGGCGGACTCCTGCTTTCTCAATATCATCATAGAATCTTTTATGGGAGATTCGCTGTCGGCCATGAAACTAACGACTCTTGAGCTTGATAAACCCGTCAAGGAAAACCTCCAGTACTACACGAATTTTGATCTCGAGGAGAATGGTTTCATTCGTACCGACGGTATCTGCCAGAACAAGGTATATTCCCTGTCTGACTTGACCCAAAGCGACAGTTTACGTTATAAAAATCAGGATGGAACCAATTACTTCCGTATCAGGGTTCCACTCAATATTCCCTATACCGACAAGCAAGGCCGTACATACAACAACTATGGTTCCTACGTGATGCGAACCTATTATGAGCATCCTGAATATTTTAAGAATTCCCAGACCTTTATCCAGAAGGTTTGTCCGGGATTCTATTTCAAGACGACCGATGGTCTGGGACTGATGACAGAGGTAGAGCAGACGCAAATGGTTATTCATTACCATTATACCTATGGCAGCAAGAAACAATCCAATACTAAAGTGTTCAGTGGTAATGAAGAGGTATTACAAACCACACATTTCACCACTGACAAGGAAAATATCAAACGTCTTGCTGCAGACGATGAGTGTACCTATCTGAAAGCTCCTGATGGTCTTTTCACCGAGGTAATTCTGCCTGTCGACGACATCAAACGCGGTCATGAGAACGACACCATCACTTCTGCCAAGATAGTTTTCCGTCGAATGAATGAAATCAGTGAACTAAGTGACAACTTGCTCTCCGAGCCCCAATATCTGATGATACTTGAGCGCGACAGTCTCTACTCATTCTTCGAAAACCGCAACCAGCCCAATAATGTGGCGTCCTATGTGGCATCATACAATAGTAACAAGAACACTTACACGTTCAACAACATCTCCGGAATGATTAACAGTATGTACAACAAGCGTAATCTTTCCGCCAACTGGAACAAAGCCGTTATCGTTCCCGTACAGGTTACGACCGCATCGACGTCCAGTTCCACCTCGTCCATTGCAAGTGTCAACAATGAGCTGAGGGTTGTCAGTGTCCGATTGGTAGGTGGCAGCAACAACAAACACGATCCGACACGCATCAGTATTGTTTACAGTCAAAGTGATTAATGGCAGATAATTTTCTTGAGAAACATTACGAAGAATATGAGGCCCGTAAGGCCGCTTATCTTCGCAAGAAGAGACATCTTCCCAAAATAGCGTCTCGCCTTCCGGAGCGTCCGGAAGACGAGGCTTTATAGTTAATAACTCTAGAACATCTAGATTATCTAGAAAATCTAGATCCTCTAGTTGATTATCGTATATTTTGCGAACTTTAGCAGCAGTTGCTTGGTTCCTGCATTTTTAAATGCTACAGTGGCTTTGGTATTCTCACCAGAGCCTTCCATCTTGATGACCGTCCCGATGCCAAAGCGCTGATGCTCAATGACACTTCCTTCCTTGAGTCCAATATTTCCTATGGCAGATTGTGGACGGGGAGTTTCCTTACGTACAGGCATCAGACGCGGTTTTGGATCAGCGACAAACTGTGTTGCCACTGGACGAGGGTTCTGTACGGGGACTCTAGAATATCTGGATTCCTTAGAAAAGCCGGAATCCTTAAATCCTGACATTCCTGCATTCCCCTCCACTTTTAATAGATTAGGCGCTATATCCTTTATAAATCGCGAGGGAGTGTCATACTCCATTCTTCCGTAACGGAACCGATTCTGTGCACATGTCAGGATACAATGTTTCTCTGCACGGGTGATAGCCACGTACAGCAACCGCCGTTCCTCCTCCAGTTCACGCATCGTGTTGACACACATCGGCGATGGGAATATGTTTTCCTCCAGTCCTACGACAAAAACCGTTGGGAACTCCAGTCCTTTCGCTGCATGAATCGTCATCAGCGACACCTTAGGCTGGTCTTTATCTCCTTCGCTGTCCAAATCGGTCAATAATGCCACTTCCTGAAGGAAGTCACTGAGTCCTGTCTCGTTTTCACGGTCTTCCTCCTTCCGTGACTCTACGAAATCCTGCATGCCACCCAGGAATTCTTCCAAATTTTCTTGTCTTGACAGATCTTCAGGATTAGAAGATCCGTAAATATCCTTACTGATACCACTCTCCATGATAATAGAATGGCCCAATTCATAGACATCTTCCTTGTCTATACGTGCTGTCCATCCTTCTATCAGCGTCTTAAACGCCTCCAACTTCGTCAATGTCCCCTTGGACAGTTGCAGGTCAAACACCACTGGCTGCTGGATGACCTGCCACAAACTAACTCGATGTCTGTTGGCTATCTCTGCTATTTTTGCGACAGTAGTATCTCCGATACCCCGGGTAGGATAGTTGATGATTCTTCGTAGTGCCTCCTCATCATTCGGATTCGCCACCACACGGAAATAGGCGATGACATCCTTTATTTCCTTGCGCTGATAGAAGCTCAGCCCCCCGTATATCCTATATGGAATACCATCCTTGCGCATCTGTTCCTCAAACGAACGGCTCTGCGCATTCGTCCTATAAAGGATAGCAAAGTCCGAGAACTCTCCCCCCTCCTGCCGGCGGATACGCTTGATGTCGTTACACACTATCATCGCCTCCTCCTTGTCACTATAGGCTGGCTTCAGCATCAACCGTTCACCCTCCTCATTCTTACTGAACACATCCTTATGAATCTGCCGTTCATTCTTCCTTATCAAGCTGTTTGCAGCCTGCACAATCAGTTGTGTCGAGCGATAGTTCTGTTCCAGCTTATACAGTTTTGCATCCTTGTACTGTTTCTGAAAATTCAGGATGTTATCAATATTCGCCCCTCGGAAACTATAGATGCTCTGTGCATCATCGCCCACCACACACACACGACCATGTTCATGCGTTAACAGTAGCACGATTTCCTGCTGGGCATAATTGGTATCCTGATACTCATCCACCAAGACATATTGGAATCGCTCAATATATTTGTTCCGGATATCCTCATGGTCACGCAATAGTACAAAGGTCTTTACCAGCAGGTCGTCGAAGTCCATCGCATTGGCCTGATGGCAACGCTCCACATAGCGGTTGTATATTTCTGACACCAAAGGGCGTTTGTGCTGTGCATCATCTGCCGCCCATGAACTTACGGCATACTGTTGTGGTAACAACAAGTGGTTTTTGGCCATGGATATCCGGTCTGCCACGCTATTGGGCTTATATGTCTTATCGTCCAATTGCATCTCCTTGATGATGCTTTTCACTAGCGAACGGGCATCAGCCTGGTCATAAATCGTAAAATTGGAACCGAATCCTATTCGTTCTGCTTCTGCTCTGAGAATGCGTGCAAAGACGGAATGGAATGTACCCATCTGCAGGTAGATAGCCCTCTCCTGCCCTACCAGCCTTCCGATACGTTCCTTCATTTCCCGTGCGGCCTTATTGGTAAAAGTCAACGCCAGTATATTCCATGGTGCCATTCCTTGTTCCAACAAATAGGCTATCTTATAGGTCAGCACACGGGTTTTGCCAGAGCCAGCACCGGCAATCACCAGTTGTGGTCCGTCGCAATACTCCACCGCAGCACGCTGGCCGTCATTCAAATCTTTTAGCATATCATGGTTCATCATGGTTGCAAAGGTACACTTTTTTTGCGAAATTTCCAAGAAAACGTTGACGTATCGTAAGAAAATTACATTTTCTTGCATAAAGTTTTGTCATTGTCATATTTATTTTATATTTTTGCAGGCATAAATGTACAAGAAAGATTATTATGGCAAAAATCAACAACCATCTCGTCATTATGGCCGGCGGTGTAGGAAGCCGTTTCTGGCCTATGAGCACCACCGATAAGCCCAAGCAATTTATCGATGTCTTAGGCATCGGCAAGTCGTTGCTCCAGTTGACCGTTGACCGTTTCAGCGGCATTGTTCCCCCAGAGAACGTATGGGTGGTCACCAATCAGAAATATGCCGACACCGTCAGCGGCCAATTGCCAGACATGCCTGTCGACCATATTCTCTGTGAGCCCTGTCGCAGAAATACGGCACCCTGTATTGCCTATGTTTCCTGGCGTATCAAGTCCAAGGATCCGAAAGCCAATATCGTGGTATCACCGAGTGACCATGTTGTGATGGATCCTGCTGAGTTTCGTCGTGTCATCACCGAGTGTCTGAAATTCACATCCGACACCGATGCCATTGTGACCTTGGGCATGAAGCCCACTCGTCCTGAGACAGGCTATGGCTACATCCAGGCCGACCTCTCCAGCAAGTCGCTGCGTAATAAGGAGATTTTCCGTGTCGACAGTTTCCGCGAGAAACCTGACCTGCAGACTGCCACGCAATATATCAGCGAGAAGAACTATTTCTGGAATGCCGGCATTTTCATTTGGAACGTGTCTACCATCGTCAATGCCTTCCGTATCTACCAACCGGCAATGGCCAAGATCTTCGAGTCATTGCTTCCTGTCTATGGTACTGCACAGGAGCAACAGGAAATCAACCGTTTGTTCCCTGAGTGCGAGAATATCTCTGTTGACTATGCCATCATGGAGAAAGCCGAGGAAATCTTCGTCTGTCCTGCTGACTTTGGCTGGAGCGACCTCGGCACGTGGGGCTCACTGCTTCAGCAAAGCAAGAAAGACCTTTATGGCAATGCCGCCATCGGTCCTGACATCAATCTTTTTGAATCTCACGACTGCATCGTCCATACGACTCAGGAGAAGAAGGTCGTCATCCAAGGTCTTGACGGATATATCGTCGCAGAAAATGACAACACCCTGCTCATCTGCAAGCTATCCGAAGAACAACGTATCAAACAATTCAGTGGACAAGATAAATAAAACCACAAATTTCACGAATCAAACGAATTTATGGCAGAAAAAAGAATAGCGCTAATAACCGGCATTACGGGTCAGGACGGAAGCTACTTGGCCGAGTTCTTGATAGAAAAAGGCTATGAGGTGCACGGACTACTGCGCCGTAGCTCGTCATTCAACACAGGACGTATAGAACACCTCTATCTCGACGAGTGGGTACGCGATATGAAGAAAGCCCGTTTGGTCAATCTGCATTGGGCGGATATGACTGACTCATCGTCACTCATCCGCGTCATTGGTGAGGTGAAACCGACGGAAATCTATAATCTGGCTGCCCAGAGCCATGTAAAGGTATCGTTCGACGTGCCTGAATACACCGCCGATGTGGATGCCGATGGTGTGCTGCGTTTATTGGAAGCCGTACGCATCTGTGGACTCGACAAGACATGTCGTATCTATCAGGCCTCAACCTCTGAACTGTACGGCAAAGTACAAGAGGTTCCCCAGTCGGAGACTACTCCTTTCTATCCCCGTTCACCCTATGCTGTTGCTAAGCTCTATGGTTTCTGGATCATGAAGAACTATCGTGAGTCATACGGCATGTTCTGCTGCAATGGCATTCTCTTCAACCACGAGAGTGAACGCCGTGGCGAGAACTTCGTGACGCGTAAGATTACGTTGGCTGCCGCCCGCATTGCTCAAGGTTATCAAGACAAGCTCTACTTGGGTAACCTGAACTCCCTGCGTGACTGGGGTTATGCCAAGGACTATATCGAGTGCATGTGGCTCATCCTGCAGCAGCCCGAGCCCGACGATTTTGTCATTGCTACTGGTGAATACCATACCGTTCGCGAGTTTACCACGCTTGCCTTCAAGGAAGTGGGTATCGAACTGGAATGGCGTGGTGACGGTGTTGACGAGAAAGGCTACGACAAGGCTACAGGCAAGGCATTGGTCGAGGTTGACCCGAAGTATTTCCGTCCTGCCGAGGTCGATCAGTTGTTGGGCAATCCCGCCAAGGCCAAAGCTAAACTCGGCTGGAATCCACAGAAGACCTCATTCCCCGATCTTGTCAAGATTATGGTGAAGCACGATATGAAATTCGTGAAGAAGCTGTTTTTGAAAGCACAAATGGACAAAGAAGATGAAGCTTGATTCAAAGATTTATGTCGCTGGCCATCGCGGTATGGTGGGTTCTGCCATTGTCCGTGAACTCCAGCGTCAGGGCTATACCAATATTATCACCCGTACTCATGCTGAGTTAGACTTAACGAGGCAAGAGGCCGTGGAAAAGTTCTTTGCTGAGGAACGTCCGGAATACGTATTTCTGGCTGCTGCAAAGGTGGGTGGCATCGTTGCCAACCAGAGCGCACTGGCCGATTTCATGTACGACAACATGATTCTGGAGATGAATGTCATCCATGCCGCATGGAAAAATGGTTGTAAGAAACTGGAATTCCTGGGCAGCAGCTGCATTTATCCCCGTATGGCTCCACAGCCCATGCCTGAGAGTTGCCTGCTCACCAGCGAACTGGAGAAAACCAACGAGGCCTACGCATTGGCAAAGATCTCTGGTCTCAAGTACTGTGAGTTCCTGAATCGACAGTATGGTACCGACTATATCTCCGTCATGCCCACGAACCTCTATGGTCCTAACGACAATTATCACCCCGAGCATAGCCACGTACTACCTGCATTGATTCGCAGGTTCCACGAGGCAAAAGTAGAGGGCAAAGAAAGCGTCACCTGCTGGGGCGACGGTTCTCCGCTCCGCGAATTCCTGTATGTGGACGATTTGGCTAACCTCTGCGTGTTCCTGATGAATAACTACAGCGGTCGGAGCGAAAGCGACAATAAGCACGGTCAAGGGTCGCCAGATTACATGGCGACCGTGAATGCCGGTACGGGTAAGGAACTCACCATCAAGGCCCTGACAGATTTAGTCGCCAAGGTAGTAGGATATACGGGCCGTATTGAGTGGGATACCACCCGTCCGAACGGCACCCCACGTAAATTGCTCGATGTCAGCAAAGCCACCAAATTGGGCTGGACTTACAAGACAGAACTTGAGGACGGCATCCGACTGGCTTATGAGGATTTCTTAAATAATCCGATGCGAGCAGAACGATAACGCAATAAATACTAACGATAACTTAAAGACCTATGCAATCTATTAGAACACTGAACGACATGATTGTCTTCCTGCAACAGCGAGGAGACCGTAAACGTGTGGCTGTGGTATGTGCCCATGATGCCAGTACCCGCTATGCAGTAGAAAAAGGAAAAGAAATGGGATTTATCGAACCCATTTACGTCGATGGTGACGACAAGGAAGAGTGTGCTCGCCGTGCCGTAGCCCTATGTAAGAATGGTGAGGCCGATATCCTGATGAAGGGGCTCATCAATACCGATGTCTTGCTGCGTGCCATCCTCGACAAAGAGAAAGGCATCCTGCGTCCCGGTCATGTGCTGACCCATGTGGCTATGGCCGAGATTCCCAAATACGAGAAGCTGCTCTTCTTCACTGATGCGGCTGTCATTCCTGTCCCCACCCCAGCCCAGCGTCGTCAGCAGATACAGTATGTGAACTATGTCTGTCACGGTTTGGGTATCGAGGAGCCACGCATCTCGCTGATTCATTGTGCCGAGAAGGTCAGTGCCAAGGCATTTCCTTATACCACCGACTATCTCGAGATTATTGCCGAGGCACAGACGGGTAAGTTCGGGCGTTGCATTATTGACGGTCCACTCGACCTGAAGACATCCCTCGATAGTGTCTCTCTGCGTGAGAAAGGTATCCATAGCATCATCGACGGACAGGCCGATGCCCTCATCTTCCCCGACATCGTGGCCGGTAATGTATTTTACAAGACGCTGACCCTTTTTGGATATGCCAAGACGGCAGGTGTGTTAGAAGGCACCCAATGCTGCTGCGTGGTTCCCTCTCGTGCCGACAGTCCTGACTCCAAATATTACTCCTTAGCCCTCGCTGCGATATAAAAGCCAACTGCTAATTGCTATACGCCAAAAGCTATGAAAATTCTTGTTATTAATCCCGGTTCCACCAGTACCAAGATTGCCGTCTATGAAAACGAGACGCCTGTCCTGTTACGGAATATCACCCATTCTGCCGAACAGTTGGCTCCTTTCGGCAATATCACTGAACAGCAGGATTTCCGTCGTCAGTTGGTGCTCGACGAACTCGTAGCATCCGACATCCCCTTGGAGTTCGATGCCGTCATTGGACGTGGTGGCCTGGTCAAGCCCATCAGTGGTGGTGTATATGAAATCAACCAGCGCATGCTGGACGACACACTACACGGTTGTGTCATGCACAGCCATGCCTGTAACCTCGGTTGTCTGCTTGCCTACGAAATTGCTGCCCAGATACCGGGCTGCCGTTCTTTCATCGCCGACCCAGGCGTTGTTGACGAGTTGTCTCCTTTGGCTCGTATCAGTGGTTCTCCGTTGATGCCCCGCATCTGCATCTGGCATGCCCTCAACCAGCGCGCCATCGCCCGCCGCTATGCCCGTGGCATCGGTAAGGAATACGAGGATCTGAACCTCATTATCTGTCATCTGGGTGGCGGCATCAGCATTGCAGCCCATGAACATGGCAGAGCCATCGATGCCAATAACGCCTTGGACGGTGAAGGTCCTTTCTCTCCTGAACGTGCAGGCAGTCTTCCTGCTGTCGACCTCATCCGCCTGTGTTTCAGTGGCAAATACACGGAGGAACAGTTGTTGAAGCGTATTGCCGGTAAGGCCGGACTGAACGCCCATCTGGGTACCAACGATATGCGTGAGATCCTGAATCGCATCAATCATGGTGACGACCATGCCAAACTCATTGTCGATGCTATGATTTACCACGTTGCCAAGAATATTGCCGCCGAAGGTGCGGTGTTGTGTGGTCAGATTGACGCCATCCTCATCACAGGTGGCATGGCTCATTCAGAGTATATTATCCATGAATTGCGCCGTCGCATCGGTTTTTTGGCTCCTGTCTATACCTTCCCCGGTGAAGACGAGATGGAAGCCTTGGCACTCAATGCGCTGGCCGTACTGACCGGTCGTCGCGAGGCCAAAGTCTACGACTAACCACAATCATAGGAGTGAACAAATATATAGGGACGGAAATTTTTTCCGCCCCTATATATATAATAAGGTGTAAGTCGTTTACATATTCTTCTTGAGCGACTCTTTCCAATGCGCATAAGCAGCAGCGTATGCAGCGCGGTCAGCCTCCTTGGGTTCGATGACCTGCAATTTCTCCAGTGAAGCAAAGGCCTCGTTGGCATTGGCATAGATGCCTGCACCGATACCAGCACCCTTGGCAGCACCTACCGATCCGTCCGTATCATACAGTTCGATGGTAGCACCACTGACGCCTGCCAGTGTGTCACGGAACAGCGGACTCAGGAACATATTGGCTTTACCAGCATGAATTTTCTTGATATCCATACCCATCTGCTGCATGATTTCCATGCCATAGCAGAATGAGAATACGATACCCTCCTGGGCAGCACGCACCAGATGAGCCTTCGAGTGCTTGTTGAAGTTAACACCATTGATCGAACAACCGATCTCCTTATTCTCGAGCACACGCTCAGCACCGTTACCGAATGGGATAATGGTCACGCCCTCACTACCGATAGGAGCCTGTGCTGCCAGGTCGTTCATCTCAGCATAACCAATCTCCGGCGTGATGTTACGATGTGTCCAAGCATTCAGGATACCCGTACCATTGATACACAGCAGCACACCCAGACGCGTCTGGTCGGCAGTATGGTTCACATGAGCAAAAGTATTTACACGGCTCTGCTTGTCGTAGTTCACCTCACCCAGCACACCATATACCACACCCGATGTTCCGGCCGTAGCGGCAATCTCGCCCGGATTCAGCACATTCAGTGACAGGGCATTGTTCGGCTGGTCACCGCCACGATAGGTAATCGGTGTACCGGCCTTCAGTCCCAGTTCAGCGGCAGCTTCAGCGCTTACCACACTCTGCTCGGCGAATGTCGGCACGATGTCAGCAATCAATGAACTGTCAAAACCATAGTACTTCATCAGGAAGTCAGCCACCTGGTTGTTCTTGAAATCCCAGAACATACCCTCTGAGAGACCGCTGACGGTGGTGTTTGCCACGCCAGAGAGGCGCATAGCGATATAGTCGCCCGGCAGCATCACCTTGTAAATCTTGCTATACAGCTCCGGTTCGTTCTCCTTCACCCAAGCCAGTTTGGCTGCCGTGAAGTTACCGGGAGAATTCAGCAGATGACTCAAGCACAATTCTCCGCCCAGATCCTTGAAGGCTTTCTCGCCGTAAGGCACAGCACGTGAGTCGCACCAGATAATTGCCGGACGCAGCGCCTTAAGGTCCTTGTCCACACATACCAGACCGTGCATCTGATAGGAGATACCGATGGCCTTGATTTCCTCACCGGTTGCACCGGCCTCAGCCATGATTTTTTTCAGACTCAGCTTGGCATTGTCCCACCACATCTGCGGGTCTTGCTCAGCCCATCCGGCCTTGACTGCCGTAATCGGTGCTTCCTTCTCGGGGAAGAATGCTGTTGCCACACACTTGCCACTATCGGCATTCACCAACGATGCCTTGACAGACGAGCTGCCGACATCAAATCCTAATAGATACCTGTTTGCCATAATTTTTTATGTACTTATAACTAATATTATTACGTTTTCCACTACAAATTTCTCTAAAATATTTGTAAAAAACAACTTTTTTGCACTTTTTCATCATTTTTTTATCATTTATTGACTACAATTAAAAATATTTTTTTACCTTTGCATCGAATTGGCTGCCAAAAATGGCAAATACGATAGAATAAAGATTTATTTCATATATGAAAAAGAAGATACTAATACTTGATGACAAAGAGACCATCGCAAAGGTGCTCTCAATCTATTTGATGAGTGATTATGACGTCCAGTGGCTCCCCGATGGACTGCAGGGTGTCAAGTGGCTTCAGGCAGGTAACACCCCTGACCTCATCATTTCCGACATCCGTATGCCAGGCATGCGTGGTGACGATTTCTTGGAGTGGATTAAGCAGAACGAGCTGTTCCGCCACATCCCCGTGATTATGCTTTCCAGTGAGGACTCCACCAGCGAGCGTATCCGCTTGTTGGAAATCGGTGCCGAGGACTACATCGTCAAGCCTTTCAACCCGATGGAGTTAAAGATTCGCGTCAAGAAGATCCTTCCTAATTAATAATATACATTATTATATTATATGATAGGTGTTGTATACTTAGGAAATAATCCTAAGACACAAGAGCGTCTACGCTACATTCCTGGTCAGTTGGTCCGCATGACCAATACCTATAAGGAAGCGGCTCAGATATGTACTCCCCATGTCTCCAACGAACATTTCATCGTCTTTTTCGAGCGGAATGTGCGTAATGAGGATATTACCGCCATCACCTATCTCCGGAAGAAGTGCCACAATGTCTACATCATCCTCATCACCAACAATATGTCGGAGGAGGAGCGTAACATCTACATGAAGTGTGGTATCAACGACACCATTGTGGCCGAGGCTTCTGTCACGGAGCTGAACAAGAAGATAATGTTCATTTCCGACCGCGAGAACATCCTTTTCGACGACCAGGCACCTAAATATCGCATCTTGAAGTTCAAGATTCCTGTCTGGAAGCGCCTGTTCGACATTGTGTTCTCCGGTCTGGCCATCATTCTCCTCTCCCCCATCTTCATCATTACGGCCATTGCCATCCGTTTGGAAAGTCCCGGTCCGGTACTCTTCAAGTCCAAGCGTGTGGGTACCAACTACACCATCTTCGATTTCCTGAAGTTCCGTAGCATGTACATCGATGCCGAAGACCGCTTGAAGGAGTTGAGCAAGGACCACAACCAGTATGCCGAGCAACACGAGGAGGAGCCCAAGACCACGGTCACTGCTCCGTTAGGCGAAGAAGCCGAGCAGGAAATGATGGATATGGGCATGGAGTCTATGATGATGATTGACGACGAGGAGATTATGCTCGTTGGTGACGATTTCGTCATGGCCGAGAGTGACTATAACAAGAAGAAAGAGGAAGATATTAACAATGCCTTTGTGAAGATTGAGAACGACCCCCGTATCACCAAGGTGGGCCAGTTCATCCGCAAGTACAGCATCGACGAGCTCCCTCAGCTCTTCAACATCCTCAAGGGCGATATGTCTATTGTCGGCAATCGTCCGCTCCCACTCTACGAGGCCGAGAAACTCACTGCCGACTCGAACATCGACCGTTTCATGGCCCCTGCAGGTTTGACCGGTCTCTGGCAGGTCGAGGAACGCGGCAAGGGTGGCAACATGAGTGCCGAGGAGCGCAAGCAGCTGGACATCCTTTATGGTCAGACTTATTGCTTCACCCTCGATATGAAGATTCTCTTCCGCACCTTCTTCTCCTTTGTTCAGAAAGAAAACGTATAAGAAAAAAGTAAAAAGTAAGATATGAAAATCATTGTAAACAACATGGTAACCAAATGGGCAAAGAGGTTCTTACCTTTTTACCTTTTTACCTTTTTACCTTTATCGGCTGCTGCCCAATATAACGAGAGTGGTATCAGCGCTGGTTTCTTTGACTCCAGCGAGGAAAGCACCATCAATTTCTCCAATTTCCATCTCCCACCGTTGGCTGTATTGTTTGAGAATGCGAAACAAAGTCCACGCATTTTGACCTTGGAAAAGGCTCAAGAGTTAGCCAAAGCCGAGGTTGCAAAGCAAAAGCGCCATATTTTTTCCTACGTTACTGGTCATGCCAGCTATAGCTATGGAAAAACCGACATGTGGGGACAAAGTTCCAGTTCTTACAATTTGGTGTTCCAGCAATTCCAGGGCAGTGAGCAAAGCTATTGGAATGTGGGTGTAAACCTTGCTGTTCCCTTGGAAGATATTTTGGACTTGACGGCAGCCGTTAAGCGCAAAAGATTAGAAGCCGATATGGCCATGTACAATAAAGATATAGCTTATGAAGATTTAAAAAAGCAGATTGCTACACTCTTTATTAAAATCACCAATGACCTTGTTACGCTCAAAACCGCAGGAGAAGCAGCCGCAGCCTACCAAGGTGCCGGTGCGTTGAATTTGGAAGATTTCCATCAAGGTAATATGAGCATTGAAGACTATGCATGGACAAAACAGCATGAATTGGGTAATGTATCTTCTTATCAAAATATGCAAACTGCAATAACAACAGATATCATTACATTAGAACTATTATCTCATACCCCTATTTTGACCAATACCACGACAGAAATAACCTTGGACAGTGGTGATCAAAAGACAGAAAAGCAAATCCGGAAAGAGAACAAAGCCATTGATAAGCAGATTCGGAAAACTGCTGCCGCTGAAGAAAAAAGATATGCTGCTATGGAAAAAGCTGAGCAAAAAGCTCAGGAAAAAGCTGCGAAGTTAGCAAAAAAGGCAGAGAAAAAGAACAAAAAATAATTGACTCAAATATACTATTATGGATTTATTTAGATATATTGTTCGTTTTTTATATAAAATTCGTTGGTATTTAGTTATTTTACCAATGATTGCACTCGTTGTAGCTTGGTTCCTCACTCGCCACATGGAACGAGTATATGATACCAATACCACCATCTATACTGGTATGATTACAGCATATAACCTAGAAGGAGGAACGGGTGCTGCAGGTGGAAATTCCCAAACCAATATTACGAACTTGATGTTGATTATTACAACAGATAACACTATTCACGAAGTAGCTCTTCGTCTATTTGGCCGCTGTATGATGTATGGCAATCCCAACAAGGATAACAACTACATCTCTGCTGAGCATTTCCGTCAGTTGAATGCTACGGTTCCTGCCGATGTTAAGGCTCTCATCAATCATAATAGTGAGTCTCAGACTTATGCCAATTTAAAGGCGTACGAAAAACCAAGACAAGACAATTATCTTTTTGGCATATTAAATTATCACCCTTATTTTGGTATTGATAACATTACAGCGAGATTAAAAGTACTACAATTAGAGCATAGTGATATTATTGACATCGGCTATTCGGCTAATGATGCTGGCATTGCCTATAATACGTTGGATATTTTGAATGAGGTTTTTGCACGCCAATACCAGCAGATTCGTTTTGGTGAAACCAGCAATGTAATTAAGTTCTTTGAAAAAGAAGTAGCTCGCCTTTATCGCATTTTGTCCAATGCCGAAGACGATTTGATTCGTTACAATATTTCCAAGAAAATCATTAACTATGGTGAGCAAACCAAAGCGTTAACAAATCTTGAAGCCCAGCAACAAAATTTCAGAAACGACCAGTTAATGAACTATACCACTGCAAAAGCATTGTTGGATTATTTGGAGCGACAACTCGGCAATCGTGCTCAAGTCATCCGTGCCAATCAGGAATTCACTAACCAGATTAAGGACATCTCTCGTATCCAGTCTCGTATTTCGAATTTACGTTTGATGAGCAGTGAAGGAGGCGGTCGCGATGCTGAATCTCAAGAAGAATTGGCAAAAGCCCAACGTGACTTACAGGCTGCTACAGGTCGTGTAAGCGAGTTAACCAAAGATATTGAGGCTTCAACCTATAGTACAGAAACTGGTGTGAGAGCCAATGACATGCTCAGCCGTTGGCTGGAGCAATTATTATTGCTTGAAAAGACTAAGGCAGAAATGACGGCGACAGACATTATGAAAAACAACCTAGACAAGCAATATCTTTTCTATGCCCCTATTGGTGCCACATTGGATCGCAAAGCACGTCATATTGGCTTCATTGAGGGAAATTATATGGAAATGCTGAAGGCGCTCAATGCAGCCCGACTCCGTCAGCGTAATTTACAGATGTCAACAGCCTCATTACGAGTACTCAATCCACCGATGTTCCCATTAAATGCACAACCCACCAACCGTATGATGGTCTTGTTAGGCGCCTTCTTATTGACCTTTATGCTGACTGCATTGTGGTTCTTTATCATTGAGTTGTTGGATCGTACGCTTCGTGACCGTATGCGTTCTGAGCGTATCACTAAGGTTCCTGTCATGGGCTGTTACCCCAAAGAAAGTAATTTGCGTTACCGTCGCTTTAACAAGACCATTGCCGATATGGCTATGAAACAGCTCAGCAAGGCTTTGTTACCACATTTCCAGGAAGGCCAGCAGAATGTGCTCAACCTGATTTCCACCGACTCAGGGAATGGTAAAAGCTATCTAGCTCAGGAGCTCGAAAACTATTGGATTTCCATCGGCCTGCAAGTCCGCCGTCTGACCTACGATGAGGATTTCTTGGCAGAAGACAGCCGTTTTATCTTAGCAAGGGATATCAAAGACCTTTGCCCAGACATACTGCCTGACGAAATTGCAATTATCGAGTATCCAAATCTGAATGAGAATTCCATTTCTCCAGCCCTACTCAACATGGGTACGGTAAATCTGATGGTTACTCGTGCCAATCGTACTTGGAAAGATGTTGATCAGAAGGCACTCAAGGAAGTGGAAGCGATGTTAGACGAGGAACATAAGAATACACTCTTTATGTATCTCACCGAAGCAAGCCGCTATGCTGTTGAGGAGTTTGTTGGCCAATTACCACCTTATACAAAATTCAATAACTTTGTCTATCGTATATCACAGCTTGGTTTGACTGCAACTGAAAACGAACATGCGAAATAAACATGAATAATGCGTTAAGGACATACGCGAAAGATAATGGAGGAAGAGTATCATTACTCCTCCTCCTGTTTTTGCTAGCTATCTATGAGTTCATTTCTGCAGGATTCCCTGCATTTGCAGTTATCTGTATGATACCTGTGATTGTATTATTCGTCATAGGTTCTTTCAGATACCGAATGCTTCTCTTTTGGATATTGATTATTTATAACTACTTTATCCAGATGCAAGATGCGCCCAAATTACCAGTTCCCACATCACTTCCCAACGAAATGCTGCAATTAGCATTGATAGCAATTGCGATTATTGATGTGGAGAAAAGCAATTTTGAACGAATTGGGAACATCATGTTCTTTTCTTTATTAGCATGGGGTGCATATTGTACAATAGAAGTTCTTAATGACTCTTGCGGATTAGGGATTAATATTGGTGCATGGTATCAAGGGGCGCGAATGATGGCCTTTCAATTACTATATATTTTTTTGGTATTTACACTTTTTATTTCCAATCCTAAAATATTAACACAATATCTATACGTATGGGGGGCATTGGCCTTGTTCGCTGTTTTTTGGGTTTGGAAACAAAAGTATATTGGATTTTCATCAAATGAATTTGCTTGGTTATATTATGGCAGTGGTAGAACCACACACCTTATACAAGGAGGAACACTGATTAGATATTGGTCTATTTATAGTGATGCGGCTAATTATGGTGTTGGTATTGCTTCTACAGGTGTCGCATTTGTCATTTTTGGTATTACATCCAAAATCAAAAAACTCAAATATTTTTTCATAATTGTTGGCGGAGCATGCATATGGGGTATGTTTCCATCTGGCACGCGTACTGCAACAGTTTGCTTAATGGCTGGTTTTATAGCCTACATTTTTCTTTCCAAATCATTTAAAATTGCTATCCCATTTACTCTAGTATTTGGTTTTTTTGCATTTATATTGGCATTTACAAACATTGGTCAAGGGAACCAACAAATTCGTCGAATGCGAAGTGCATTTAAGAAAGATGATGCATCGGCTAATGTACGTACAATGAATCAACAAGTAATGAAAAAATATATGAAAGATGCTCCATGGGGAATAGGGCTTGGAATGAATCCTAGTAATGTTCCTGCGAATAACAAATACAACAAGATGGCCGCAATACCACCAGATTCCGAATATGTGTTCATTTGGCTTAGAACAGGAGTTGTCGGAATTACTGTATTCTTAATTTGCGCTGCTCTTATGCTATTTGGAGCATGCTGGATAGTATTCTTCACTTTAAAGAGTCCGTCACTACGAGGAATCGGAGCAGGATTTACCTGCGCTTTTATAGCCATTCAATTAGGTGGTTATGGTAACCAAGTTCTCATGCAGTTCCCAAATTGTTTAGTTTTCTATGGAGGATTGACCATTGTATATGTGTTACCTTGGATTGAAAAAGAATGGATAGAATGGGAATCAAAAGAACTTGCTATACAAGAAGAAAAGAAACGGCTGAAATTAGAAAAGAAACTTGCATCGAGAGTATAAAACATTGAACATTGAACGTTCTCTCTTTGAGAGTGTGGCGTTGCAATGAAATTGACAATAAAAGTGGAAGTTGAGAAATCATTATCGATAATAACAATCAATTACAACGGGGTAAAAGACACCTGTGAATTGATGGAAACATTGCCTTTAGAGGATAAGTCCATAGAGGTAATCGTGGTAGATAATGCCTCCACTCAAGATGAAGCCACCATTATTGAGCAACGTTTCCCTCAGGTTACAGTCATTCGTTCTAAAGAAAATCTCGGCTTTGCTGGCGGCAACAATCTCGGCATTCAAGCCGCCCACGGCAAGTACCTTTTCTTTATTAACAACGACACGCTGTTCAGAGGTGTGGGACATTCGCTTACCTCTTACCTCTTACCTCTTACCTCTTTGCTGGATTCCAGCGATAACATTGGAGCCGTCTGTCCAAAGATCCGATTCGCATGGGGGAACAATCCCATTCAATTTGCAGGCTATACCCCGTTATCAAAGATTACTCTGCGCAATATGGCCATTGGCTGCGGTGAGGAAGATCATGGTCAGTACGATACACCCCACTCTACTCCATACGCTCATGGTGCTGCCATGATGGTCAAACGGGAAGTGATTGAGAGAGTCGGTCTCATGCCCAAATGCTATTTTCTATATTACGAAGAACTGGACTGGTCTATGATGATTCGCCGTGCTGGTTACAATATATGGTACGAACCAGCATGCACCGTCTATCACAAGGAAAGCCAAGCCACAGGTCAAAGCTCTCCATTGAAGAGCTATTACATGACCCGCAACCGTCTCCTCTTTGCCAAGCGCAACATCAGTACTCCTCAAAGATATCTGACCTATTGCTACCTGATTGGAATCGTTGCACTCAGGGACATCATAAAATATACTCTTCATCGTCGCCCCGATTTGGCTAAAGCCACACTCAAGGGCCTCCGCGACTTCTTTGCTCTAACCTCTAACCCCTCACCTCTCACCTCTTAACAAATATAATTATGACTCTCTGGACCTTCTTCACATACATCGACTGGATACTATTCATCCTTGTTGCCCTCACTGTATTATATTTGGGCATCTTTGCCATTGCTTCATTATTCCCAAGGCATAGCGAGACGCCCAAAGCAAAAAAAGAAAATCGTTTTATCATACTGATTCCAACTTACAAGAATGGAAAAAGCGTCATGATGACGGTCAAGTCTGTTTTAGGCCAATCCTACCCCATGCGTCAATTCGACGTCACAGTCATAGCCGACAAAGAGGACGAGATGACCCTTTTCCATTTAGCGCAGCAACCTATTACCCTACTTACACCCAATTACGAGAAAAGCTCCAGAGTGAAATCCCTTCAATTGGCTATCAACAACCTGCCTCAGTTTAAAATATATGATGCCGTCATCATCTTGGAGGCTGGCGATGTTGTAGAAAGTGAATTCCTCCAGCAGATGAATGACGCATACGAATCAGCTGGAACGAAAGCAATCCAAGCTCACAAACTCTCGCTCAATCGCGATACGGTGACAGCTCGTTTGAGTGCTGTATTTGAAGAAATCAATAATTCCATTTTCCGTCGAGGGCATATCAGTTTAGGCCTTCCTGCCGCCATGCACAGCTCTGGCATGGTGTTCGATTTTGAATGGTTCAAAAATTATCTGCAAGTGGCTAAGCCATCGTGGGCTGATAAGGAATTGGAAGCCATGTTGACTCGCCAGCATATCTACGTGGATTATTTCGACACTATTTTTGTTTATAATGAAAAAGCTCGTCAGGCTGACGATTTCAATCGCGCACACCGCAGTTGGATTTTGTCACAGTGGAAAACAATCTTCCGCAATATCCGTTTTCTACCCACGGCCATTCTCAACCGACATTACGATCTTATCGACAAATTACTTCAGTGGATGTTGCTGCCTCGCATGATCATGATGCTAGTGATTATAATGATGTGTGTCATCATTCCATTCATATATATGTCTGCAGCACTAAAATGGTGGGCTCTATTTGGCGTTGTGGTACTGATTTTTGCTCTTGCCACCCCCAATTATTTAGTCGATGAGAAATGGGACAGAACTTTCTTTATGGTTCCTATCGTTCTGTTAAGTTCCATTCTCAACAAGTTCTCATTAGGAAGAAAGCTACTCAACAAGTTTGATTTACAAAAATAACATCGGCTCATGGTTTGGCAAATAATACATATCGTCGATATAGCTCTTTGGCTGTTCATGGCAGCTTCAGCTATCTATATTCTATTCTTTGCCTTGGTGTCAACTTTATGGAAAAAACGCGTTTCCAGACTGACGACCTATTTGACCGGTCAGGTCTTGGCGATGCGAAAAAAGGATCATTTTTCATATTTGGTTCTATACCCTGCTTACAATGAGGATAAAGTAATTGTTAACTCCGTACAAAAGTTATTAGCACAATATTACCCGTACGATAGTTTCCATGTGGCTGTTATCTCCGACCACATGCAGCCTGAGACCAACAAAAAGTTGGCGGCACTCCCTATCACCTTGCTTCTGCCTGTTTTTGATAAAAGCAGCAAGGCCAAAGCAATGCAATACGCCATGGACCACTTTCAGAGGTCTGAAGTCAGAGGTCTGAGGTCTGAAGATTTTGATTATATCGTTATTTTAGATGCAGATAATGTAGTGGAACCGCATTTCTTAGAGCAATTGAATACAGAATGTGCAAAAGGCTACAAAGCCATCCAGTGCCACCGTTGTGCCAAAAACAATGACAATGATATTGCTGTGCTTGATGGTGTCAGCGAGGAAATCAACAATACGATTTTCCGCAAAGCCCACAACCGTATTGGTCTTTCCTCAGCATTGATAGGATCGGGCATGTGTTTCGATTATCAATGGTTCAAAGAAAATGTCTATAAATTAACTACTGCAGGTGAAGATCGTGAGTTAGAAGCACTGTTGCTCCAACAAAAAGTTTATATTCAATATGAACCCGACATCCATGTCTTTGACGAAAAGGTCAGCAATAAGGATAACTTCCAGAAACAGCGTCTCCGCTGGATGACCGCACAAATACAGAGCTTATTCCGCATGTTACCATATATTCCTAAGGCCATCCTAACTGGCAATATCGACTTTATTGACAAAACTATCCAACAAGCCCTCATTCCTCGTTCCATGTTAGTAGTACTTACCTTTGGCATGGCAATTCTAATTACTCTCATCTCACGTATTTGGAGTGTCAAATGGTGGTGTCTCTTTTTGACAGTATGCATATCTTTGTATATTGCAACACCTCGTCAGTTACGCAAGCATTCTGTTTTTGGCAAAATAATAGCTTTACCACGTCTAGTTTGGCGTATGGTACTTAATATTTTGAAGATTGATCATAAAAACACAGATTTTGTCCATACTAGTCATAATAAATAATAATATATATATGTCAAGAGAAAAAGAATATTGGGATATTATCATACAACCTAAGACAAAACTTTTCAGTTTGGACTTAGGAGAAGTATGGCGTTATCGAGACCTTTTGACTATGTACGTCAAACGCGACATTGTTACGATGTATAAACAAACCATTCTTGGTCCTTTGTGGTATGTCATACAGCCACTCTTCACAACCATCATGTTTATGTTTGTGTTTGGTGGTATTGCTGGTATCCCTACGGACGGACTTCCTCAACCACTCTTTTATATGGCTGGCATTCTATGTTGGAACTATTTCTCAGAATGTTTGACAAAATGTTCTGAGACGTTTAACGCCAATCAACATATATTCGGAAAAGTTTATTTCCCCCGTTTAGTAGTTCCATTCTCTATTGTAATTTCAAGTTTGCTGAAGTTGGCTATACAATTTGTCCTGTTTGTCGTTATCTATATTTTCTATATATATAAAGGATATACTCCTGACGTTACTTGGTACATTCTATTGGTCCCTATTCTTATTATCATGCTCGCAGGCTTAGGATTGGGATTCGGACTTATCATATCTTCCATGACCACCAAATACCGCGACTTACGATTTTTGGTGTCTTTTGGTGTTCAATTGTGGATGTACATTACACCTGTCATTTACCCACTATCCGTATTGAAGAACAATTATCCAGATTATGTTTGGGCTATTGTTGCAAATCCACTCACTTCCATCATTGAGACATTTAAAATTGCATTCTTGGGCCAAGGAACATTTGAGTGGATATATTTGTTTTATTCTTTGGTATTCACCATCCTTGTGATGTTATTCGGCATGTTAACATTCAATAAAACTCAACGAAGCTTTATGGACGTTATCTGATTTGAATTATTCATATTCAATTCATGCTAATTCGTGTTAAAATGAAAAAGTAATATTATTATGTCAAACATAGCAATAGAATTCAATCACATTGGCAAACAATATCGTTTGGGAACGATAGGAACGGGCACCATCAGTCATGATTTAAACCGTTGGTGGGCAAGGATTCGCGGTAAGGAAGACCCATTTTTGAAAATTGGCGAGGTAAACGACCGTACTCAGAAAGCATCGAGTGATTTTGTCTGGGCATTGAAAGACATTGATTTCAAGGTTGAACAAGGCGAAGTATTGGGTATCATCGGTAAAAATGGTGCAGGTAAATCTACACTGCTTAAAGTTCTCTCTAGAGTTACTTCACCCACCACGGGAACCATCCGTGCACGTGGCCGCATAGCGTCACTACTTGAGGTAGGGACTGGTTTCCATCCAGAGATGACTGGACGAGAAAACATCTACATGAACGGCTCTATCATGGGCATGACCAAGACCGAAATAACCCGAAAATTAGACGAGATTGTAGACTTTGCTGGCGTAGAGAAATACATCGACACCCCCGTTAAGCGCTATTCCAGTGGCATGACTGTCCGTCTCGGTTTCGCCATTGCTGCCCATCTTGAACCAGAAATCCTCGTTGTCGATGAGGTTCTTGCCGTAGGAGATGCCGAGTTCCAGAAAAAAGCCATCGGCAAAATGCAAGACATATCACAAGGCGGAGGACGTACTGTACTTTTCGTATCACATAATATGGCAGCGGTGAAAAGCCTCTGCAACAAAGGACTCGTTCTGAAGAATGGACAAAGTACATATACAGGCAATATTCAAGATTGCATTCATTTTTATCTGAATGAAGATAAAACAGAACGGGTTGAACTAATAAAAGAAAGAATTAAATGGACAAAAGGAGGTCTGAACATTCATAGTATTCATATCAATGGAACTGACAAGACTTATTCCGTAATTCAAAGTCACCAAAAGGAACTGGAAGTAGAGATTAAAGGCCATTCGGACTTTGACTTAAAAACCGATCTCATGGTGGTTTTTAAAAGCAAAGACAACGTGCCTATGATGACATTAGCCCCTGGACACTATAAAGGAGATATCATCAGTCTCCCTGCCGGTGATTTTAGCATCAAGAGGATTATTAAACTTCCAAAAATATTGACGCGAGGCATTCTGTATACAGATGTAATTATGCATCACCCAATGGTGGAATGGCAATTAAAAGCTCCCGACTGCTGCACGCTGGATTGCGAAGGATATCAAGAAGAATATGGATTTGCCATCAATCAGAATGAATCTGGTGTAATTGGATTAGACTATGAATAAAAAGATTCTAATTGCATATGCCAATAAGGAAATGCGAAATTCCTTATTCTTACTTGGTCAGGAAGCACGCTTTACCCATGTTTTTGACAAGATTATCTTATATACTGAAAAAGATTTATCTGAAGAGATTCTCAATTCTCCTCTCATGAAGCACAAGCGTGGTGGGGGATATTGGATTTGGAAACCATATATAATTTGGAAAACGTTACAGGAATATGGCAAAGAGGATTATGTATGTTATATAGACAGTGGTAACAAAGTTTTTAAGGGGGCAGAATGGGATTATTATTTTTCTCTTTTAAAAAAATATGACACCATTTGTTTTCAATATCAAGATAAAGTTCCCAAATGGGTTAATGAGTTTGGAACAGACTCGACTGCAATCAAAGTTTGGACGAAAAAAGAAACTTTAGATTTCTTCAAGAAACAAACTGGAAATGACCTTTTTTTAGATTTTTCAAAGATTATGGGGGGAGTTGTCTTCTGCAAAGGAAGAAGCAATAAGTTTATAAAAGAATGGCTTGACACATCTCTTGCTCATCCAGAACTGATTATGGATCCTTCTGATGAAGAACTAAAAAACCAATATTCTTTTTTCTCTGGTTATCACAGACACGACCAATCCATTATCACCCCACTTGCATATAAATATCAGGAAGAAGGCTCCTTATGTGTTCTACCAGAAAAATTTGATGTTAATAGGCAATCTCATATCATTCATGCGAACAGACGAAAAATTAAAGGATACAACTTCTATAAGGAATTGGTCAAAATCTATATTAAAGGATTATTGAGGTACCAGTCAAAGACAGTCTCAAATCTATGACCCTTCATGGCTGAGTCCTGATAAGCGTTTATTGAAATGAAATACTCTATTATTACCATTAACTTCAATCATCGTGATGGGCTAAGAAAAACCATCGAGAGTGTGATTATTCAAAGTTGCAAGAACTATGAATTTATCGTCATTGATGGCGGTTCAACTGATGGCAGTCGGGAATTCATAGAGCAGTACTCAGCTAACATCAACTACTGGGTGTCCGAACCCGACAAAGGAATATATAATGCCATGAATAAAGGCATAAAGGCAGCCAATGGCGAATACCTGATTTTCATGAACTCAGGCGACACCTTCTATGACGAAAAAGCTTTAGAAAGTTCACTGCCATATATGAATGATGACATCGTCCAAGGAATTGCGAAAAACCAAGACATGTCAGAAACGCCCCTATGCCTTGTAGAAATCCCAGGCAAGACACAGCTATTCTCCCCATCCTTACACCACCAGTCATGTTTTTTTAGGAAAAAACTCTTTGAACATTCTCTTTACGACGAGAATTACAAAATCGTTGCAGACTGGAAGTTTTATATTGAACAGCTGATATTCTATCATTGTACCTTTCTCCGTATGCCAGTGAAAGTCGCAATTTACGAGGGAGGCGGTATTTCCGACACGAGTAAAGACATAGACTTTGAAGAACGTAAAAAAGTTATCGCAGGAATTGAGAAACTATTAAAAGAAAAAGGCTTATATGATTTATGGGAAAAGGAGTTGCTCCACGTCAAGTTCACGACCAAGCAGCGTTTTCTTATCAATAAAAGCCATGTCAATGTAGACAAATTTGTTAACACCTTCCCTGAATCAAGCGGTTATTACGTGTACTATCCATTCAGCAAAAAACAACGGCTCTTGTTTTTCTTAGCTAACCACAGAATGTCACACTTGATAAAGGTGCTCTTAAAGGCTCAAAAGTGTCTTTCATCATTTTAGGCAAAAGGTTCCCATCCGAAATTCCACTATAAACAGAATCCATGAAGATAGCTATCCTGACATCTGGCATCCTGCCTGTTCCTGCCGTACAAGGAGGTGCGGTGGAGAATCTGATAGATTTCTATTTAGAGTATAACGATAAACATCGACTTCACGATATCACGGTCTATAGTGTTTGGCATCCTGAAGTAGAAAGACATACGGCACAGAAATCGGATGTCAATCACTACTACTACATTAATGCGTCCAGCATGACGAGCAGACTCCACAGAAAATTATATCAGTTTTTCCATGCCCATGAATACTACAACTACTTTATTGAGTACTTCTTTGAACAAGCGTATAGCCATATTGCAAAAGAACACTACGACTGCATCTTGATGGAAAACAGGCCAGGCTATGTTTATAAGCTCTCACAACGGGGTTTCTCTAATCTTATACTTCATCTGCACAACGACTTACTAAATCACGACACTCCATACGCCCATGAAATATTCAAGAACCTCAAGAAGATTCTGACAGTTTCGGACTATATCAAGAACAGAGTTAGCACTATTCCCCTCAGTCATGCTGGCGACCGGGCCAAGATAGTTACAGTACACAATGGAATCAATCTCCAACAGTTCAGAGAAAACATTACACCACCAATTACCAGAGGTAGTCTTGGATTTGGAGAAAAAGACTTTATATTGGTTTACAGTGGAAGGCTCAACAAGGAGAAGGGAATATCCGAACTCATTGGCTCTATGCTGCTTTTAAAAGACCTTCCTATGATTAAACTGATGATTATAGGCAGTACTTTTTTTGGCAATGCAACAAACGAGGATAGTTTTGTACGCACATTGAAAGAGAAAGTTCTACCTATAAAAGAACGAGTCTTATTTACCGGTTTTATTCCATACAAGATAATACCTGGGTATTTACAACTAGCAGATGTTGCTATCATTCCTTCAGTATGGGATGATCCTTTTCCAACCACTGTATTGGAAGCACAAGCCGCTGGTCTGCCCATCATAACGACCAACCGTGGAGGAATACCAGAAGAAGTAACCAGAGAGGATGCTATCATTGTCCCCACAGAGCGTCAATTTATCGAAGGGCTAAACGCTGCCATCCGCCAATTATACCACAACCCACAAAAACGTGCTGAGATGGCGAAAGCAGCACGACAACATGCCGAAAAATATGACAAGGAACACTTTGCACGCGATTTTTTTTATGCTATCGAGAATAATAAGTTATGATTAAAGTCAGCATTATCCTTCCCGTATACAATGTAGAGCCTTATCTCGACGAGACTATGCAGTCGCTCATCCAACAGACGCTCACGGATATTGAAATTATCGCAGTGAACGACGGGTCGAGCGATGGCAGTAAAGTCGTCTTGGAAAAATACAAACAACAGGACAGCCGCGTCAGCTACTATAACCAGACAAACCAAGGGCAGTCAGCCGCACGCAATCATGCCTTGCGATATGCCAAAGGTAAATACATCTATTTCATGGATGCCGACGATGTGCTGGACCTGAGCGCTATTCAGGTATGCTACGATTATGCAGAGAACACCATGGCAGACTTTGTTTTCTTCGATGGAGAAATTATGTTTGCTGAAGGTACATCGCAACTTCCCTGGGACTACAAACGCACCCATTTGCTGAAAGAAAACACTCCATATAATGGCCAAGAACTGCTCAATTTCATGCTCGACACAAAGAAGCACAGTTGCGTAGTCTGGCTATTGTTTATTCGCAAGAGTTACCTCGACAATATCCAACTTCATTTTTACGAAGGCATTATCCACGAAGACGAGCTCTACACCGCCATTCTTACCCTTAAGAGCCACAACATCTACTGTCTACAGCGTTCGTTAGTCAAGCATAGAGTTAGAAAATCCTCCACCATGGGTATCAGTTTCTCTAAGCGCAACATAAACTGTTACCTTACCGTAGCTGATGAATTACTCCATTTCCGTCAAACTCCAATCATCCACAAATATCTTCACTATACGCTAAGTAAGGTTTTCTATACGGGGCATCAAATTCCGTTGAAGGAAAAGCCTGCCGTATTCTGGCGCGCGATGAGGTCAGGGTATCTAAAATACATTGGTCTCAAATCTGCCCTTGTCTTTTGGCTGAAACAAACCTAAAGATTTTCAATAATTCTATGCAAAATCAGTCAGTTTCAATCATCATACCTGTTTATCAGGTCGAAGAATATATAGAACGATGTATCACCTCAGTTATCTGTCAAACATATTGTCATTCAATGATTGAATGTATCTTGGTTGATGACTGTGGGACTGATAATAGTATCATGCTGGCCCTAAGATGTATTGACAATTATAAGGGTGACATGCAATTCAAGATTATATATAACAAACATAATTGTGGCCTGTCAGTATCCAGGAACAATGGTATAAAAGTTGCCACAGGAAATTATTTATTCTTTTTAGATTCCGATGATTACATATCAGATAATTGTATAGAAAAATTGATGAATGCAACATGTGAACATCCCGAAGTTGAAGTTGTCAAAGGAAGTCATATTGATAAACATTATAATGAAAAGATTTCTTTATCTTATCTTAGCTCCCAGATAATTGATAATAAGGTATTGATGAAACTCTTTTTCTTAGAGCGTGTACCTTGTATGGCATGGAATACGCTTATATCGCGGTCATTAATAGAAAAGAGTAACATTGCTTTTATGCCATATATAGTTCATGAGGATATTCTATGGTCGTTTTATCTTTTTAGAGAGGTAAACTCGTTTATGCAGATTCCTGATTTCACACTATGCTATGAAGTCAATCCGCGTTCAATTATTAGTTTAGAAAAAAAGAATGAAGACTTGCATATTAGAAGTTATATTGCCATTTTAAAAGGCTTAAATAATCACGTTGAGGAACGGTATTATGAAGGTATAATCATATATATGATTACCACGATAATGAGATTAAGGGATAGAATAAAGCAAAACAGAGATAGTTACGCTTTACTATCGGAAGTTTTGGCTATTAGGAATAGTATTTCAAAACGGACTCTATCTGATTGCAGATTGATTTTATTCGCATTCAGTCTTATTATGTACCAACCTTTTATCAATATTTTCAAGCTGAAGCTTTTCCGACACAACTATCGTAAAGCCACCTGCTGTGTTTATGAATTGGCCGCCTTCTTTAGTCCGATACATTCTCTCTTCAAAAGGCATAAGACAACGGATAACAACACATATAAGGGTTGAAATATCAATTTTTATGCTAAAAATTTGGAAATAAGAGAAGAAATAACTACCTTTGCAACATGAATTATTCAGAAGACATCTACGCCAAGACCAATGCAGAACTCATCATAGAGTTAGGCAGCCGATTTAAAGAATATCGGCTAGTCTGTCGACTTACTCAAAAACAAGTGGCGGAACAAGCGGGTGTCAGTCTGTTTACTATCAAGGCCTTTGAAAGTGGCAGAGCATACAATATTACCATGGGCAGTTTTCTGGCCATGCTTCGTGCTATCAGTTTTCTTGAAGAAGTAGAGAAGTTACTACCTCCATTACCTCCAACCCCAGAGATGATAGAAAAAATGAACAAGAACAAGCCAAAACGCATTAAGAATGGAAAATAATGTACTGAAGGTGATGATTTGGGGAATGGAGGCTGGCCGTCTCTATTGGAACAAAGAACGCAGAAAAGCATTCTTTACCTATTCGAACGATTTCCTGCAGAAAGGTCTGGATATTGCTCCGCTGACAGCCTCCATCTACAGCCCATTAAGTCAACGGGGTATGGCCCATAGCGGCAACACTGACAAACTATATGCCGGACTACCCGAGTTCATTGCCGACTCACTGCCTGACCGTTGGGGTAATGATGTATTTCGCCAATGGGCAACAGCTCGTCAAATCCCCATAAGACATCTCACTGCAGTTGACCGTCTGGCCTTCATTGGAAAAAGGAGCATGGGAGCCTTGGAGTTCGAGCCTGCCTATGAACAAGACAACGAAACCTTCTCCGTTGACCTTCAATCTCTCTACCATTTGGCTCAGCAGATATTCACGGAAAGGCAAAATGTCTGCCTATCCCAGAACATTCCTTTACATCTTGAGGGACTATACAAGATTGGTACTTCTGCTGGCGGTATGAGACCCAAAGCCATCATAGCCATCAATGAAAAGACTGGTGACATTCAATCTGGTCAGGCAGACCTGCCGGAAAATTACACCCACTTCATTATTAAATTCAATGAAGGCAAAGGTTTCCCCTTCACATTGGCCGAGAAAGCATACTATGACATGGCAATTAATGCAGGCATTAACATGATGCCATCACGACTTATTGAGATTGACGGGTGCCATCATTTCCTTACACAACGTTTTGACAGGGAGAACGGTAAAAAAATACACATACAGACCTTAGCGGCCATGAATCCCCTAGCCGACTCGTATGAAGACCTATTTGCCGTTTGCCGACAATTGCGTCTACCCGCCAACGAAATAGCAGAGCAATACCGCCGCATGGTGTTCAATGTACTTGCAGGGAATGTAGACGACCACACAAAGAATTTCTCCTTCATGATGCGTGAAGATGGTATCTGGCACATCACTCCTGCCTATGACCTTACATTCACTATTGATGTCAATGCTCCTACATATGTAAACCGTCATAGCCTTACCATCTGTGGGAAAAATGATGCTATCACAAGCAACGATCTACTGCATTTTGCAAAAATGAATGATATTAAAGAGGCAGACAACATCATCTCGGATGTAACGAATGCAATAGGACATTTTGCTGAATACGCACAAGAAAGTGGCATTGATAACAAATGGATTGCTGAAATCTCTTCTTATTTCATCATATAAGTGATACACTCCCTTTTCAAAAGGCATAAGACATCGTGAGAAGGAATAAAGCCTTTGCTCATAGCTATAGCAGAGTGAGGGCAGGAGATTATATCGTTGAAACAATGCTAGCAAACGAAAGAATCCTGTCGGCATTTGCTTCATTGAAAAGCAGATGTACGAAATCACGCTTTTTCTGGTTCAAATCCACATCTCGCAGACGGTCTAATACGGATGCTTTCAGTTCAGCGACTGATTCGATACCAGATCTTTGCTTCAGAAATTCCATGTTTGGCTTCGTCTTAGATAGTAAGAAAATCACATCATAAAAGTCCCTACCCTTTCCGCGAGCTAATATGGCTGCAAACTTCATAGCGCAAAGCACATCTAACGGTGGAACTTGGATACTGAAGAAGAATCCCATCCTATTGACATTAGCAACCTCAAAACCATAATCAACACCCTGGTCCTGGGCTTCGACCTTCATCAGTAGGCGTTCTTCTTTATGGCCTGACAGTTTCAGGTCAAACAGCATCTGAGGGAAATAGAGATTTCTACGAAAAGCTGTCAACTTCGGATTGGGTTTGTCACGAGTTTCCACATCGATATTATTCTGACGTAAGAACTCTACTACACTATCCGTCATCGCCATGAATTCTTCTTCTGTCAGATGCTTACAGTCAAAGTCCAAATCCTCAGAAAAGCGGTCTATACCCTGGATTAACCTCAGATTGGTACCACCGATAAAAGCAACCTTGCTTATATAAGGGGTACTTGCCAAATGTTCAAGAATCATCAGCTGCAGATACTCCTTGAGCATATAGCGGTCAAAACGACTCTCCTTGGCAATAGCTGGAGGAAAGAAACTACGAATATAATCTAAATCTATCATAATTCATAAACTTTCATGAGACACTTCACTCGTTGTTCCAACGAACGATTCTTAAAATCGGACAAGAATTTTCCTAAACGTTCAATATCCAGTTCGTTTTGCATAAAATCTTCGTCCAAACGGAGCTCTTCCATGTCCTGCTCTGTTTTGTAATAAGGATTGAGATAGAGCAAATCAAGAAGAGCTTTTTCGGGTGTAGCGAATTTCAACGCACGACCATTTTGCATCAGTTTCATTTCAAATCCAAAAAACAGATTACGCTTCACATTCTGATAGTGATAGGTGCCAAAGGCATTTTCAAACTTGGCCGTCTTAAGTGTAGTGACACTAGTAAAATGGACTACCTCCTCCGGAATCATTCCATAAAAACACAAAGCTGTATGGAGACTGATATAGGATGGCGCATATATCTGATTCGCCACATAGCGAGCAAAATCAGGAACCTGACGATACTCTGGGAAAGCATAATACTGATTTCTCAGCTTTACCAACAGTCCCTTCCGACACCAACGTGTCAGGTTGTTACGGTCGAAATCTTTCTCCCATAGCAGCACCTGATTAATGTTGAAACACCCCATCGGATACATCCGTTCTCTAAACGTCAGAAAGTCCATTCTACTTTATTTTGTTTCTAAAACTCTGCAAATATAGTGATTTTTGGAAACAAAACCAAATAAAAAGCAGAAAAATGCATTTTTCTTTGGCATTTATCTTGTTTATTCGTATCTTTGGCTTCGTGAACGAATCGAATAAACCAATAGACACCTTCAGCCAACTGCGATTGCCACTGATTGTGCTGATTACCTTTGCTCACAGCTATAGCGGAGTAAGGGCGGGATGGTCATTGTGGGACGGCGGATGGGATACTTATGAGGTCTTGAAGCTCGTGGTAAGCGAGACAATGGTGAAGGTGGCCATGCCGACATTCTTTGTGATGTCGGGATATTTGTTCTTTGTAAATGTCACCGAATGGAATGCCAAGATATACTGGAACAAACTGCGAAGGAGGGTGAAGGCACTGTTAATACCCTATATTATATGGAACAGTGCGATGGCGGTCAAACTCAAGACATTCAGCCTCAGCATTTTCATTGAACCCGCCAACATGCCGCTATGGTTTTTGCGCGACTTGATGATTGTCTCGTTGCTTACACCTATTATATATATAGGAGTCCGGAAACTCGGTTATTGGCTCTTTGCTATACTCCTGCCAATATATCTAACAGGACTATATGCCGTTCAGCCGGGCCTCACTCCGTATGCCGTTTGTTTCTTCACGCTGGGGGCATTCCTGAGTATTCGTAAGATGGATCTCATCGAGACCTGCATGAAATATGAAACGCCAAGTTATGTCCTAACGATCCTACTGGGCATCGGCATGATTCTCACCTTCCGTACCCCCATCTTTTCGCCATTGATGCTTTGTTTCCGAATGGCCGGAACCATTGCCATCTTCTGCATTGCCCATAGAATCTTATCAACTACCAACAAACGCATCCCTCAAATAGCCTGCGATGCCTCATATTTCATCTATTTGGCGCATTACGTATTCTTCTTCGCGTTCCTGGATGCCTGGTTTTTCTCATTCTTCGGCACCTCTACCGCCAGCCTTTGCATCCACTACCTCACCCTACCCCTCCTCAAAGCGGGTATTTTGATTAGTGTTTATATCCTTTATGCCAGACTGTTTTGACGCCATCGCAGAGGTCGTAGAGAATGTGGCGGCCTTGGATGCGACGGCCGGCGGGAAGGAAGCCGCAGATGATGCGAGTGATATGACGGCGGATGTTGAAGGTCTTGGGATCGTCGACACCGATGCTCTCCACACGCAGACTGAAACGGCCGATGCCAGGGAGGACAACTGTATGTCCTTCACGTAGTTTCTCCTTCATAGTTTCCTGTAGTTCGGTGACTACAGCCAGAACTACGCCCTCAGAGAAACCACACTTCCTGCTGATTTCCTCGCCAATTTCATCGAGTGTTATCTCACCCTGACTTACCGCCTTGGCGAAGTATTTACCAAACGAGCTGCTGCTCTTGATGTTGTTCCTAATAAGTTTGATATGTACTGCCATATTTTTTATTCATTTTTACATTTAATATCATTATCGTTGTAACTTTCAGTAGTACAGCGTATTAGATGAATGATATTGATTATTCTAATATCATAGTCTTTTCTTGAAGTAAAACAAGTTGTTTTACTCTTATAAGGGCCGTTTCTACGATTGTAAGGTACTGTTCCTCAGATGTAAAACAATTTGTTTTACTTTAGTCGGCTACTTCTCTTTCATACGGAATGCCGATCCTTTAGTCATACGCTTGTGTTCATAACCCATTTCAACCAATTTGCGGCCGAGCTCCTTATCAGTGCTTTTGCGCACAACGAACGTAGGGAATGCCTTCTCCAGCCGCTTCATGATATTCTTCAGCGGCACGAACTTTTCATCCTCTGGTGTGTCGTCAGGCGACAGGTAGGTGAGTTCAATCATTCGACCATAGTCAAGCACTTGCTGGAACTGGGCATTCTGCTCGATAATCCTGTTATTTTCCTCATCGTCGTTCCAGTAGCGACGACCTTGCTGCAGCTCGGCATAAAGCTGTGCGTAAAGCTGGTCGTAGTTGATGATGCCCGAATTGTCAATCTCGTCGGCATAAACGCAGATGAAGCGTCGCGAACCGGTAGGATCCGTCAGCGGACGGAGGTTGTTGGTGGTGGCGATGAACGAGGCAAATCGCTGGCGCTCCTCCATCGTCTTGCCGTAGGGCGGACGGAACTTTACGTCCTGTTTCGAAATCAGATATTTCAAAAGTGGCTGCTGCCCCTTCGACATAGCGTCGAACTCATCGATATTGATGAGCGCATAGCCTGACATGGCGAGGAAGATGTCATTGTCGTTTTTCATCGAAAGGCGGTCGTTGTAGTAAAGCTGCAGGAAGCCCGGTAACAACCGACGACAGAAGGTGGTCTTACCCGAACCTTGAGGTCCGATGAGCAAAGGTACGATGGCGTTACCATACTGGCGGTCCTTGCCAAGCCACTGAGCCACCATCGACAGCATCCATTTGTGGAAGTCTTCTTCCCAATACGGATTCGCAGTCTTCACGCGGTGGGCAAGTTCGCCTACGTAGTCGTGTTTGCCGTTCCACTTGGGTAGGTGTTTAATGAAGTCTTCCATCGGATAATATTTGGGGATGAGATTGGAGTCGATGAAGCGGCTGAGATCCTTGTCCCAAGAGTCGACGCCAGCCTTCAACGCCTTGATAGCCATAGTGTTGCGCGCAGCCTGATCCAATGGCATAAAACCGTAACCTACGGCATTCAAGCGATATTCCGGAACACCAGTCATCACGTTGAGGCGCAGGGTATAGTTCTCCTTCATGTAGGCCTCGGTCTTGTATGCAAGCAATGCCGACGGACGGGTAAACTTCATGGGAATAGTCTTCAGCGTCTCACGAAGGTAAGCCGTTTTGAAGACGGTCTCGAAGAGCTCGGTGTCTTTAACGCCTTCTCCGAGCAGGGGGATAAACGTACACATACGAACACACCAGGCCTGGGGCAATCCCATCTGGCGGCAACCGTCGGCCAGCTGTTCCAATACGGCATCCCTGAAAATCTCGGACGTCCTGTACCCGCCGTCGTCATCATACCATAAATCGCGGTGCGCCTCGACAGCAACGTCGAGACAGTCGTGGAAGCGGCGCATGCGACTATCGTGAACAGACAGTCCGGGAATTTCCTCGGGCCAGTTGTAGTCGCTGATGTCTTCCTGCACTGAACGGAACTTAGGCGTCTCCTCCAGCTCATCAGTCACCTGAATGGCAAGAGCCTCCGGATTGTAATAAGGCTGCGGGTCGTAACAGGCCTTGCAGCTAGTTTCGAAGGAGGGCTCCGTCTCAGAAAGCGGGGTGCCGAGCTGGGAAGAATAGATATAGTGATATTTGCGGAAGGCGTTCAACAATAATTGAGAATGATGATTCACCTCAATTGTAGCCGGTGCGGCAATGGTGTAAGGACAGACGATATGCAGCGAGTGACCGTCGTGACCGAGAAAACAGAGTAAGGTATAGGGCTGCAGCGTGGCAAGCCGCTTGTATTCCTCGACGGTAGCCAGGTCGCGCAGGTTCTCTATTGAGAGCAGTACCAGCGGATTATAGTTCTTTGCCTTGAGTTCACCGTTTTGCTTCACCCATTCTGCTGCAAAGCAGACGTCTTTCTTGAAGTCGCGAACATAGTACTGACGAAAGGTGCCGTCGCGTAACTGGGTTACAAAGTCGTCCAGCTCTTCGCGCGTGTACCTCTTTTTATTTCTTTCAGCATTGATGATTGTTATCTTCATGTTGTAGATGTTTTAATATGGCTACAAAGATACTATATTTTGACCAAAAATGCAAGCTTTTTACTTAAAAAAACATATATTTGTTACTTTTATGATATTATGAAAACCAATATCATTGTTGTAACATATTGAATATAAGAAAATTATCGAGAAAATGATATTATGCCAAATTATCAATAAAATATTCTTTAAACTCCGCATCTTTGAAGAAACCATTTCTCTGCTTATATGTTAATATTGCATAATTGTAAAGCTGGGATGTATTATTGTATAAATATAATTTGTATATTTGCAGCGTAAATATACAAATATGTAAATTTAACAGGTGATTGTAATGATAAACTATCAGATAATTAAACTTAAATGAAAGAGGATTATTCAGATTATTCAGCGCCAGAACTGGTACGAATGCTTGGTGCTCGATTTAAGGACTATCGCCTAAGAGCCAATATGACACAAAAAGAGGTCGCGGAAATGTCGGGACTTTCCGTATTGACCATTCATCGCTTTGAGAATGGTACGGTAAGGAACATTTCTCTTGGAACATTCTTGCTTCTTCTAAAATCTATAGGCAGCATTAACGACCTCAACGAATTGATGCCGGAACAGCCGGAGTCACCTTATTTATATAAAGAGAATAACCAAAAGGCACAGCGCGTGCGACATAAGAAACTATGAACAGGACGTTAAAGGTAATGCTTTGGGGAAAAGAAATCGGCCGACTTGCATGGCACGAAAATAGGCATCTGTCTTATTTCCTCTACAACCCAGAGTTTCTGAAGGGAGATTTGGATGTAGCGCCGTTAGCAGCTTCTATTCATCATCCTTTGAGTAGCCGGGCTATCTTTGGTGAAACGGAACGTATCTATCAAAAATTGCCGTCGTTTATTGCCGACTCATTACCAGATGCTTGGGGTAATAGGCTTTTCGAAGAGTGGCGCAAAGATAATCATCTGTCAGAAAGAAGTGTGACCTCCCTGGAAAAATTGGCTTTCATCGGACACCGAGGCATGGGTGCTTTGGAATTCGTACCTGAAATAGAAAGAGGGGCAATGATGGACCATGTTGATATCAAAGCATTGGCTGATTTGGCAGAAAAAATAGCTGTAGAGCGCGAGAATGTGAGAATAATGCCTGAGGAGTCTCTTACCCTGCAATCGTTAATTGCCGTCGGCACGTCTGCCGGTGGTCGTCAACCCAAAGGTATTATTGCCATTGACAGGGAAACGGGTGAAATACGTAGTGGTCAGGCAGACATCGAGCCAACACTCGATTACTATCTTTTGAAATTTGGCGACAAAGAACGTTCTTCTGCCGAGTTGGAGCAGACCTACTACGAGATGGCCTTAGCGGCAGGCATCAACATGATGGAGTCGAGATTGATAGAGGTGGAAGGAACTAAACATTTTCTGACCAAGCGCTTTGACCGTGATAAAACAGGCAAGTTGCATACGCAAACTTTAGCTGCGATGGATCCTGAAGCCGACAGTTATGAGAAATTGTTGGCGGTATGTCGCAAGTTGCATTTACCAGAGGTGGATTGCCAAGAGGTGTTCCGACGCATGGTGTTCAATATTCTTGCCAACAATACCGACGATCATCATAAGAATTTTACATTTATCATGAACCGTCAAGGTCTGTGGCGGCTCTCACCAGCCTATGACATGACCTATATCTTCGACACTGGCGGCTACTTGCCCAACAAGGAGCATTGCCTGATGATTGGCGGCAAACTTCAGGACATCACCCATGAAGATATTATCGCTTTTGCTGGAGATGCTGGTATTCGTGCACCAGAATCCATCATCCGCAAGGTTGCAGCAACTGTAGCGTCTTTCAGACAATTGGCAGAGAAAAATGGTGTAAGAAATGAATGGATTGGCCGTATAGAGAGTTGTCTGTCTGAACACATGGCCTTATGGGGCTTTGAAACTCCAAAGTCTAATTTCACTTTTGATTTTCTTTTAGGTCATCATATTGACAATGCACACATTGAACAGCAATTCAAAGGCAACTATTTGCTGCAAGCCACGATTGATGGCAGGCCTTTGAAGTACATCGTCCGCAAGGGGACACCAGAACACGACGCTCTAACAAAGACAGGCCTGGGGAACCTGACGGGAGAAATGATGAAAGAACTCACAGAACGCTATCTCTTACCCAAAATATAGCAGAGGACATCTTACAAATAATCATTTAATTTAGAATGTTTAACGTAAAAAATCTGGGTTAATCGTTCTATTTTGAGTTTTTATTTTTACCTTTGCAGAAAAATAATCAAGTTATGTGGACAGAGATTAGTGATACTGCAATCATTGAGAAGTTGGGTAAACGCATACGTGACCAACGAATAAGACAAGAAATGAAGCAGGAAGAATTGGCAGAGAGGTCTAGCGTTGCCGTATCGACAATCAGACGCATTGAAGCCGGACATCCTGTTTCTATTCAACTATTTATCAGTATACTTCGTACATTAGGTATGCTGGAAAATCTGGATTTACTGATTCCGGAGACTCGGGTCAGTCCTCTGCAACTGCAGAAATTACAAGGCAGGAAGGTACAACGTGTAAGAACAAAGAAAGAATAATGATGGAGCCAATTATCGTTAATGTATATCTCTGGGGGAGTCATGTCGGTGCTATGACATGGAATGAAAACTATGGATATGCCGACTTCGAGTTCACTCCGCAGTTCCGACGTTCAGGTTTAGAGATATCTCCTCTTATCATGCCGTTGGCAAATACCCGCGCTGCTATCAGTTTTCCAACACTTGCCCATTCTCATTGCTTTAACGGATTACCTGGCCTTGTAGCAGACTCACTACCTGATAATTTTGGAAATCAGCTGATTAACGAATGGTTTGAACAGCATGGAAGACCATCTGATAGTGTAACACCATTAGAAAGACTCTGCTATGTGGGAAGTAGGGCCATGGGGGCTTTAGAATACAAACCGGCAGAGAAAATTGATGGCGTATCAGAGTCTACATTGATATATGTACGTGAACTGATGGCACTTTCAGAGAAAGTCTTCAAAGAACGTTCTGACTTCCAAGAAAGGTTACGACAGAAAGACCGTGCTATATTAGATGTCTTGAAAGTTGGAACCTCAGCAGGTGGTGCGAAGCCCAAAGCCATCATTGCCTACAATGAACTGTCTGGCGAAGTGCGTTCTGGGCAAGTCAAAGCCCCTGAGGGCTATACCTATTGGCTGTTAAAATTCGACGGTGGGACCTATTCTGAGCATAATGACATCTCAGATAATCCAAAAGGAATTGGAAATATCGAATATGCCTATTATAAAATGGCTGTTGATTGTGGAATCAAGATGTCCGAATGTCGACTATTGTCCGAAGGAGACTGTAACCATTTTATGACCAAACGATTCGACAGACTCGACAATGGCGAAAAAGTTCACATGCAGACACTGGCTGGACTGGCTCATCTTGACAGAGATACAAGGCACTCTTACGAGGAGGTATTCTCTGTACTCAGAAGAATGAATATGCCACAGGCAGATATGACACAACTTTATAGGCGTATGGTTTTCAATGTCATTGCACGCAATCATGATGATCATACAAAGAATTTCTCATTTCTAATGGATAAGAATGGGAAGTGGCAATTTGCTCCAGCTTATGACCTGTGTTACTCCTACAAACCTGGCGGTAAATGGACTAGCAGACATCAGTTGTCCGTTAATGGTAAACAACAGGATTTTACTAAATCAGATTTACTTGCTGTTGCAGAACGAGAGGGAGTCAGATCTGCTGTTGAAGAAATAGAACACATAGAGGATATAGTGTCTCATTGGACGAGTTATGCCCGCGAATATGGGGTTAAAACAGACCATATGAATCAAATAGAAAAGAATTTGTTGTACAAATTGTAATTCGTATGAGCAAGCGAATAGGATATATTGACGCGATGCGGGGATTTACGATGATACTCGTCGTGTATTCCCATGTTTGCGGCTTTTGCCTGGGCGACCGGCAAATGGCCCTCAACGACGTGCTGTTCCTATTCCGCCTGCCGTGTTTCTTTTTTATCAGCGGCTGGCTGTTTGCCGGGACTGTTATGGGGACTGTCCCTCGCGTGAGTAGCGAAGCGGATTACACAGGGACTGTCCCCAACATGAAGTTAGGCTTCTGGTCTATCATCAAGAAAAAATTCATGGTCCAGATTGTCCCCACCCTCTTTTTCCTATTCCTGCTGTCGCCTCCCCCAGCCTTCTTCCACCAGTTTGGCGCCTTCAAGGGCGGCTATTGGTTTACCTTCGCCCTATTCTATTTCTTTGTGATTTATATGCTGATGGCATGGCCGTTCCGTCATCGCCAGAGCACAAAGTCCGATGTCGTGATGTTGCTGCTAACACTGGCCATTTCCATGTCGGCCTATTGGTACGACATCAACTACCACCGCCTCGTTCTTGCTGTTACTGACGCTCATAGTTCAATGGTCAATGGTCAATGGTCAATATTCAACGTTCAACGTTCAATGTTCAACGTTCTCGGCCTTCTAAGCTATGTCGTCTGGCGCTACTACCTGTTTTTCTTCTTAGGAATCCTGGTCCGCAAGTATTTCCCGCAATTCTTGAAGATAGCTGGCAACAGCAAGTTAGTGGCATGTATGGCAATTATCTTTTTGGCCATCTCCCAAATACCCCAAAGCGATATTTTCCTCCGCGAGTATTTCAAATTCTCCGTGGGCGGCATCCTCGGCATGACCGTCATCTTCGCCCTCTTCCGCTATCTTTATACTTCACCACGTCTCTCACATTATTCTTCCATCTTCCATCAACCATCTTCCATCCTAAAGTTCGTCGGCACCCGAACTTTAGACATCTACCTCCTTCATTATTTCTTCCTCCCTGAATTCCTATTACCCCATGCAAACCGCCTATTAGCAACCATTCCCTCCTGGCTGCTCCCACTGCCTATCTTACTTGCAGCTTTCATCGTCGTTGCCCTTTGCCTCCTAACCAGCCGCATCATCCGCCTCAGCCCCTTCCTCGCCCACTATCTCTTAGGTGCAAAGAAGAAATAACAATGAGTTTTTATTGATTTATCCAAATTTGTTTTGCATTTTCATAAGAAAAGAGTACTTTTGCAAGAGAATAACTGATTATGCAAAGGATTAATTGGATTGACTGGGCAAAATTTCTTGCAATTGCTTTAGTTGTGCCTATACATATTCCTCAGGAACATGGAGCGCAACCAGTAACCTTTTTGGAGGTTTTTATCATACAGGCATTCTTCTTCTATTCAGGATATTTAAAGAAAAAACCATCTGACTTAAAGATGAATTTTCTTAAGTATTGGCAGGGACTTATAATACCATATTTCATCTATAACATTCTTTTCTATCCATATTGGTTTACCAAGTTCTATCTAACTAACCAACACATGCCAGACATGACAGAAGCATTAAAGCCTATGGTTGGTGTTTTTCTTTTGCAAACAGAAACAAGCATATCATGTGGTTTGAATTCTGTCACATACTTTTTGGCCGTATTATTAATCATGCATCTCATTTTTGACATATGCCATCGAACAAAACATGTACAGCCTCTTATGATTGGCATAAGTCTTATTGCTATCGCACTTTACATTCTAAGCAAATATAACTTTTTTACAAGAGAACTTGTTTTTGTTGGTTTATTTAAATCATTCCCCTTCTATTATTTAGGGTATCTATGTAAACGGTACAACATGTTAAAAAAATTAGAATTCAACAAAGATTTAATGTATTTTGTTTGTTTTCTTCTTTTGAGTATTCTTTCCTTCCAATATCATGCCAACGAAACCATCTTTTCTCTACACATGATATCATTCTGGCCAACAGTGTTATTTGGAATATTAGCATTTACATTCTTTTGCAAGCTCTTAGATAGTGTACATTCACAAGTAATCGTCAACTACTCGAATGGCACTATGGCATTTATAGGACTACATTGGATGATTGTGGGAATTATTAGATATGCTATTCTGAAACCTATATTCCATGTCCCTGCAGATTATGTTTACTCACCTGCAGAAGCTTATCTATTAGCATTGGTGGTAACGTTGGTTCTTTATCCTATCATCCTTTTCTTTTTGAAGAAGGCGCCTTGGATGTTAGGGAAACGAACAAATCCTGCCACTGGGGCATGATTTTATCAGCATGATAACGTTGAGAAGCCTTGATACCTACAGCACCCATGGTCTGACGAAGGCCTGGACTTTCAATTAATTGACAGACATAATCGGCATAACGGCTAATATCCCTATCTTGTACTATAAAACCATCTGATTCATGAGTGATTATATCTGCAGGACCATAAGGACAATCAAAAGTGACAACGGGCAGTCCACAACTCATCGCTTCAGGTAGAACAAGGCCAAAAGGTTCATATACTGATGTCATCAACAACATCGAACTGTTCAAATATTCCTCCATGATGTTTTTCGTAGGAGGATGAACAAACAATTTGATATCTGGAATGGATTTCATTTCTCCATTTCCAAAAACATCCAATTGCCAATCAGAATGTCGATTGTTGACAATGCGCCAAATCTCAATTAGGTCCGGAAGACCCTTCTGCTCCACTAAACGCCCCACGAAAACAGCTCGTTTGTTGACACAATCGCTGAATCGACCTGTATCATTTAAATGAACAATATTAGGAATTACATGAACATGACGACTGACATGCTGCCAATTCTTAGCATCACCTTGAGTCAATGTGACAACTGCATCTGCCTTGCCAATCCAATAATTATTATATAAGGTACGCGTGCGATGCAACCAAGAATCTGGATGGGTAAAATTAACATGGCACTCTACAATCAAAGGTGTTTTTCCCTTGATTTGCAATAAGCCATGCACATCCTGCGAAGTCGTACAAACAATAATATCAGGACTTATTTCCTTTAGTTTTTCCTTTAATCGCTGATGATACAATCGGATTAAACGTCTTCCCTCAAGAATCCTTTTGCATCCACGATATCGGTATTGTGTATGAAAGCGGATTTGTAAATCCAACAAATGGACTCGTTCATCCAGCTGATAAGGCACTGGATGTTGTCCCTGGTCAGACGTTATCATATAAACTACATAGCCATAGTGGTTGACAAGGTAGTTCATCTTATCGACCAACACCCTTTCTACACCACCTGTAATGGCTAACGAAGAATATAAATAGATGATTTTCATGGACGATGCATCATATTCTCCTCCGTATCCTCATAATGGTCTGTCTTATAGAAAATGCGGGATATACCTTTTATTTGAACACGGAACCTATACCATAGACTTTGTAACAATGAGTCTTCATTCAATGTACCATAGCCTGTTATAGGTCGTGCATTTCGATTATACAGGAAAGCTATCTTACCATACGGTTTGAGGGACAGAGCCAGTGAGCCATCTTCGCCACGACGAATATCAGTACGAATCTTAACTTTTCGAGCTAAATCTGTTTTGAAAGCAAAGACCATTCCACGGACACAAAGTTCTGGGCGTTTGAAATGCTGTATCCACAGGAAGGTGTCACGAATCAGTTCAAATAAGAAAAGTCCGAAGCGTGAATGATTCTCATCCGGAAAGAAACTCCAGAATGAGCTGACACAAGACACATCTGGACGTTCTAATTTGGTCATCATCAAGTCAACATACCGATGTGGATAGAAGGTATCGGCATCGATACAGAAATGATATTTACCCTTAGCATGTTCCAATCCACACTGACGGGCAAAACCAGGACTCTGCTGCGTTTCATTAAAATAGGGCAAGCCCAGACGTTGATAGACCTCTTCAGTCCGATCTTTGGAATTATTGTTTACACCCAGAATCTCTATGGGATATTTTGTCTGAAGTTCACTTAACGACCAAAGGCAGGCAGCCAATCGTCTTTCCTCGTTGTAGGCAATAACGACAACGGACACCAAAGGCTCCTGACTTTGCTTCTGAGCAAGCTTCGTCTTAATCTCATCCCATACGGAATCAGGAATCTCCTCAGGTGACTTCCCGTATATCGACAAATATTTATCGTACCAGTTTGCCATAAATTAAACTATTGCCTCACAAATTGTTCTATCACCAACTAAAACGTCATGGATTCCTGACTGTTTATTCTTATTGAAACAAAAACTAACAAGATAGCCCTCTTTGAGATGGAAGAAATCAAGATAATCTGCTAATTGTCTCTCACCACGCTGGTTGTAACTATCACCACGCCATATCTTTAATTCAATAACATATTGCCGTCCAAGATAGTCTACTACAACATCCGTTCGAGTGAGATCGCGTGTTTGGGCTTCGCAATAATAATTGCCTACACCATTAATAATAGGACGCAGATAGGTCAAGAAAATCTTACGACCGTTCTCCTCCACAAATTTATCATCTTTACCTGAACGGTATATTTCATTGAAATGAACCACGAAACGCTCTAATATATGACGCATATCGAGACTACCATCGTGGATAAATTGGTTTTTGTCTGCCTCGCCATTCTGAAATATTGCGGTAGACTTCTCGGAAGAAGAAAAATAATTGTATAGCCAAGTCTCAAAAATCCTACACTTGACAGCTGTTGCCCCATTGTTGTCATATACGATGTTAAACATTGATGCCAAATTAATTTCTTTATCATAATAATTATATGGTACGCGCAGGCCTTGATAAAGAATCGCATGAAGGATTTGAGACATCTTGGGGAACTGGTTAAGTTTCTTCGCCATATCGTCAAATAAAGTATTCCCCTCCTTCAACAGACTGTTTACAGCATTCAACACACCATTTCTATTCCATGGCAGTTTTCCTTCATCCATTATTAAGCATATTCGACTGACAAGGAAAGGATAGCCCGATGTGTAATCATAAATCATCTGAGCTATATCCTTTTCATCAAAATCAAGTTGATGATCCTCCTTATAATCTGAAAGCATTACAGCAATGCCATCGGCATGAAGGCTCATATCCGTTTCGAAAGGAGCAGCAATATTCCAAGGAGAATTGTACTGATGTTGGTCTTCTGGACGCATCTTTAATTTCAGGTTCTTGATATCATAAACACCTGCGAGAATGACAGAATAGATAGTCGGTATCTCATCGCGTCTGAGATACATTTCTCTCAATAATCCCAGAAACTTAACAAATGAAGGATAATTCCCTGCCTGATCTACTTCGTCTATGAGAAGGACTAATCGCTCTTTGGAACATATTGTTGCTATCGTCGCAACAAAGTCCTGAACATCAGTAGATTTCTTGTTTCTATTTTGCAAATCAAGCAACAACTGAGCCGATTCATTTGAGAAATTGGCTATTGTATTTAATTGCATAGAGAAAACCATCTTTTCTAAAGACGCATAAATAAGAGTTTCCAAACTCTCATAAGCGCTGTCAGGTAATCCCTCGAAACTAATGGAGAATACAACATAACCTTTCACTTCCAACTTTTGTTTGAGGAAAGCCAATGTTGTTGTTTTCCCATACTGCCGACCACGGTTTATGCAGAAATACAAATTGTCTTCTACCATCCTTGCTGCCTCATTGACCTGCCGGTCGATGGGCACCATATAATGTTGGTCAGCAATCATCTTGCCTGTAGTATTAAATCTCTTCATCGTACTTCTTTTCTGCAAAGATAGAGAATAATTTTGATACTTACAAAAAAAACTCAACCATTTTCAAGTTTTTTGTGAAAATGGCTGAGTTTGTCAACCTAAAAGATGCTCAAACAACTCTTTCCATTGAGGCATGATTCTATCTGCTTGATAGTGCTGGGAAGCTTTGATACCTGCTGTACCCATTGTTTGACGAAGGCCTGGGCTCTCGATTAATTGGCAAACATAATCAGCATAACGATTGATATCCCTTTCTGGAACCAAGAAACCATCTAATTCATGAGTAATGATATCAGCTGGACCGTATGGACAATCGAAAGCCACCACAGGTAATCCACAACTCATGGCTTCGGGAAGCACCAAGCCAAAGGGCTCATAGACAGACGTCATCAACAACATCGAACTATTCATATATTCCTCCATAATGTTAGGCGTAGGAGGATGAACAAACAAATTGATATCAGGAATGGATTCCATTTCTCCATTTCCAAAAACATCCAATTGCCAATCAGAATGTCGATTGTTGACAATGCGCCAAATCTCAATTAGGTCCGGAAGACCCTTCTGCTCCACTAAACGCCCCACGAAAACAGCTCGTTTGTTGACACAATCGCTGAATCGACCTGTATCATTTAAATGAACAATATTAGGAATTACATGAACATGACGACTGACATGCTTCCAGTTCTTAGCATCACCTTGAGTTAACGTAACAACCGCATCAGCCTTGCCAATCCAATAATTATTGTATAAGGCACGTGTGCAATGCAACCAAGAATCTGGATGAGTAAAGTTAATATGGCATTCTACGACCATAGGAATCTTTCCCTTGATTTGCGACAAGCCATGCACATCCTGTGAAGTCGTACAAACAATAATATCAGGACTTATTTCCTTTAGCTTCTCTTTTAATTGCTGATGATACAGTCGGGTTAAACGTCTTCCTTCTTGAATCCTTCGCCAGCCACGATATTGGTATTGAGTATAAGAAAGTATCTGCAAATCACAAAAATAAACACGTTTATCCAATTGATAAGGAATAGTATGTTGTCCCTGATCAGATGTTATCATATATACCTCATAACCATAACGGTTGACAAGGTAGTTCATCTTATCAATCAACACCCTCTCTATGCCACCAGTTATGGCTAATGATGAATATAGATAGACGATTTTCATGGACGCCGCATCATATTTTCCTCCGTATCCTATAATGGTCTGTCTTGTAGAAGATGCGGGATATACCTTTTATTTGAACACTGACTTCCCGTATATCGACAAATATTTATCGTACCAGTTTGCCATACACTAAACAGCCAGTCTTATTCCATTGTACACGTAGTTGCGGAAGAGCCAGTCCTTACTCTGCTCGGTCGGGGCGACATCGATACTCTGGAGGGGCGAGAAGGCCAAAAGGTTGTTGGAATAGCGCGTCAGGTAGTTCACGTCCTCCACCGTGTTCACCCGCTTGTTGCGCTTCATCTGTCTTACCACACGCGACACGAAACGGTATTCCTTCTCAGGGAATAGACCCTGAAGGGCATTCAGCTTCTGACGGGAATAGCGCACGTCCACCTGCTCACCATCAACGATGATGAGTCCTACGCTGACCTGCTCCGAAATCTCGGGGCGGATTACTGCATAAATGATGCTATATCTCAGATTACCCATTGCTTATATTTCGTTTAGACATACTGCTGTTCAATCGCCTTTACGCTTTCTAATATAGGAATAGCCATAGTACTTTACAGATATTTCTGCAAAGATAGAGAATAATTTTGATACTTACAAAAAAAACTCAACCATTTTCAAGTTTTTTGTGAAAATGGCTGATTTTGAGAAGGAGATAGGCTTACTCAACAGGTCAAATAAGCCCCCGATGCTTACCCAATATCGTAATAATCCAAATAGAAATGGAGGGCGGCAGGACACCCAACATATATAAGAACAAGTTTTCGAACTTCCTGCTCTTCAACGAAATCGTTTCCTTAAAAGTAAGTGGTGACTTCATGACATCCCGCAACTCTTGTTTTGAGAAGGCTGGCTGAATCTTATCCTTATTCTTCAGAATATTACATACAATATAGAAATCGGTCATCAAAACCTTCACCATACGTCCTGGAAAATAAGACTTATGTTTAATCCTATCACTATTCCGTTTAACAAAATCAATTGCTCCAATATTGTTTAATATTAATTCTTTTTTGAAACCATCCAAATCTTTCGCATTTGACAATGAACCAGAATGACGGTAATAATAATAGGTCACGTCTGACAACAGGACAACTCTTGATGCGTAAGTGGCTAAATCCATGGTCAAAGCGAAATCTTCCCAATAGTTAATTGGAAGGAAATGAAGTCCTGTACTACGAAACCACTCCAAATTGATTAATGCATTCCATATCGGAGCCTGAATACCTTCGTATTTCCGATAGACATATGTTGGATATTCATCTTGTTCCAAAAAGTGCTGTGACTTATAAATAGTAGGTAAAACAGGGTGTCCCCCCGTGGTCATATCTATCTGTTCATGCGAACCATATACCAAATCCGTCAGGAACTTTTCGGCAGCATCATGGAGCAACTGAATAGCATTTTCGGCAATTACATCATCAGCATCCAAGAAAAATAAATATTTTGTTTTTGCCTCTGCAATTAAATGATTTCTTGTTTCACCTATCCCTACGTTCTGAGTATGACGAATGAGCCGAATATCTTTACCTCGTTGATGTTCTGCCTGCATTTGGACAACAATATCAACAGAACCGTCATCACATGCATCGTCAATCACCAAAAAGTCGATATAAGGATATGATTGAGCCAATGCAGAGTTCAAGCATTCTTTTATATATTTCTCTGCTCTATATAGGGGAATTGCTATTGTTACATCATTACCCATATTATGACTCCTTTCTTTTGGTTAATGATTCAAAAAGATCAACCCATTGTTGCATGACTTTCTCACGAGAAAAACGAAGAACATTCTCTCTTCCTTTGCGCCCCATTGATTTGCGAAGTTCTTTGTCTTCAATGAGTTTACAAATTCCATCAGCCAAAGCTTGAGTGTTGAGATACTCTATTAAAAAGCCATCCTCACCATCCTTAATAATATTCCGAGGTCCATAAGGACAATCAAACGATATGCATGGCAATCCACAAGCCATCGCTTCAATAAGCACCATAGAGAAACCTTCAAACACAGAACTTACTACACATATGGAACTTTTCAAATATTCCTCCATGATATTGTCTGTTGGTGGATTCATGATAATAGTATCTTGTAATCCATAAGAAAGTATCTTAGCTCTTACTTGTTCTTCATCCTCGCCCATAGCAAAAGTATGAATTGTCCAGTCTGGGTACTTTTGATGAACTATACGCCATGCTTCTATCATATAATCATAACCCTTAGCTTCTGTATATCTACCAACAATAATTGCTCGTTTATTATCACATGTACTCACCTCGTCAGGATAAAAAGGCAAAGCATTCGGTATAGCATAAACAGGAATTTCCTTAGGCCAATCAGGAATATGCTGTTTAGTTAGAACCACCAAAGCATCCAACTCACAGACACGTTTATCCATTGTGTACCGAAAGTATTTCGTCAAATAATGAAACAATATATTTTTATTCTCTAACAAATGGAAATTCCGAATAAACTTTCTCGTTGTATGCGCTTCACCTATTTTAATACTACCATCTGTAATCCGAGTTATAAAACTTATATCACGACCCAATGTAGTAATAACAATATCAGGATGTTCAGCCATCAACATTTTTTTCATTTTTTTTCGGTATTGAGACATTAAAACATAATAGATAATGGTTCTATATAAGAAATTATGACCGTATTCCTTTGTGAAATCAATATCAAAGTTTATCATTCTAACCTTGTCTGATAATGGGAATATCGGTTTACGACCAAGTTGAGTATCTGTAACAATAGTCACCTCATGTCCATGCTCAGATAACCAATTTGCCTTTTCTGTAATAACTCTATCAGCACCACCTTTCGTGACAAGTGCCGTATATATATAAAAAATCTTCATGAACAACTTCGTTTTACCTGCAAAAATAATATTTATAAGTCAATTTTGCAAATTTTTATAATATATATTTGTATTTATCAGTATTTTTTTTTAAATTTGCCATAAAATATCAATTATATGAAAAAGATTGTTTATGTTGTTGGGGGGATGTTAAGTCCTACTGGAATGGGTACAATTCTTAGTAGGAAAATCAATTGGTTAGCAGATAATACTGACTATGATTTATATATGATATTAACAGAAAAGCCACACGTAAAATGGTGTTATGATATTAATTCTAAAGTTAAATGGGTTAATTTTGATATTAACTTTGATGAGTTAGACACGATGCCGATGCATAAGAAAATATTTCATTATTGGATAAAACAAAGAAAATATAAGCAATTGTTTACTCAATACCTAATGGAATTAAAACCTGACATTACTGTTTCAGCACTTCGGAGGGAAATTAATTTCATTAACAACATTCATGATGGAAGCAAGAAAATAGGCGAGATACATTTTGAAAGAACATTCTATCGTAATTTTAATAGTCCTCATTTACCTTCTTTCCTCAATAAAATGATTTCAAAATATTGGATGGCAACTCTTATAAATAATCTAAAGTGTTTAGACCGTTTTGTCATTCTAACCCATGAAGATTACGAGCATTGGCCTGAGCTTGACAATAAAATCGTCATTCCTAACTCAATTCCTGAATATCACGGGGAACCAGCAAAGTTAGTATCAAAATCAGCTATCGCAGTTGGAAGATATACATGGCAAAAAGGGTTTGACTTATTAATAGAAGCTTGGAATCTGGTCGCATCAAAACATCCAGATTGGCATTTAAACATCTATGGTGCTGGAGAGAAAGATTCTTTTGATAAATTAATAACAGCAAATAATCTGACAGAGCAAATTCATTGTCACAAAGCTGTCCCCAATATATACGAAAAATATTTAGAAAATTCTTTTTTTATATTAAGTTCAAGGTATGAAGGTTTTGGACTTGTAATAGCAGAAGCAATGTCTACAGGACTCCCTGCTATTTCATTTGCATGTCCCTGCGGTCCATCAGACATAATCACAAATTATCAAGATGGTCTTCTTGTAGAAAATGGTAATATTTCAAAACTTGCGGATGGTATTTGCGAACTCATAGAAAATAGCAAAACACGCAAGTATTTAGGAATTAACGCACGAGAAAAGGCTAAGAAATTCTATCCCAATGAAGTGATGAAAAAATGGGTGAATTTATTTGAAAGTCTTTGATGAGAATAAACTACCAATAGCTGAAGCCATTGTTGAGCAATATTATCAATTTTGAAACGCATAACATTACTGGCGGCATTCTTAGCCAAAGACAAACGCAAATCAGTTTCTTTAATGACTTTCAGCATACAAATAGATAAATCGTTAGGGTTACTATTCTCTGCCTGTAAACCTTCTTCACCATCTTTAATGATGGAACGAGGTTACCATGGACAGTCAAAAGCAACAACAGGCAAGCCACATGCCATTACTTCAAGAATAACTAAGGAAAAGCCTTCATATCTCAAACTAAATACACAAATAGAACTTTCAACATATTTTTCTATGATATTATCTACTTGATCATGCAAAAAAAACGTCTTTTCTAAATTGCGTTCTATTATCCACCGAACGACATCACCATAAAGTTCACCAGAACCACATACATTCAATATCCAATCTGGATGGCGTTGATGAACAATATCCCAAGCAGGTATTAAATAGTCATATCCTTTAGCATCATTATAACGTCCAACCATGATTACCTTTTTATTATCCAATGATGCTGTCACTTTTGGATAAAATGATATAAAATTGGGAATTACATAAGTTTTCGTTATATGCCCCCAATCATCGGCATCATTTTGCGTCAATAAAACAATAGCAGACAATTTAGATGCACATTGACACATTTTCCAACGCATATAATTTGCAATACACTTATAAAAGAAACCACGTTGTTCCATTAGATGGAGGCTTCTTAGATTGTTTTTGGTTGTATGAGCTTCACCTACTTTTACACTTCTATCATGCATCTTTGTTAATAGTGACAAACTGCGTCCCATAGTAGTAATAACAATGTCTGGATTCAGTTCTGATAGTATTTGTTGTAACAGTTTTTTATAAGCCCACATCAATCTCTTATAGGTAATAAATCGACATAAAAATCCTTGAGAATACTGCTTATTAAAATCAAGTCCCATATCGATATGTTGAACTTGAGGAACAAGTTCAAAAGAAGTTGGGCGACCCATTTGCGACTCAATTATTAAAGTAATCTGATAGCCTCGAGTTGCCAAACAATTAGCTCTCTCAACAATTATCTTGTCAGCACCACCTTTAATGGTTATTTCTTAGTATATATAATGTGCATATCGTAGATTATCCTCTTTTATCATAAACAACACATGATTTAAGAAAGTTTTCAAGAGGAGGAATAAGGACTTCATTCTTATAGTACTCCTGAAAATGAACTCTCGCATCTCTGTTTACAACACTCATTTTCGTAGAGTACAAGTAATTAAGTTCCTCTATAAAATCCTCAGCAGTATTACACAACTTCATACATTTGGAGTTAATAATATAGCCTTCAAAAGCCTCCTTTGTTCCAACGATAATCTTTCCGTACATCAATGCCTCCGCAGTCTTTGTTTTCATACCAGATCCGCTAAATATAGGAGAAACAACTATTTTTGCGCGATTGTAATAGTTAGACAAATCATTAACAAATCCACTTATATGAATTCTATCTGATAAATTAGAAAATCCGAATTTATCCATACCGTTGCCAACAACATACAAATCACCTTTAACATACGGTAAGACCTTGTCTATAAACCACTGAAGTCCCTCTGTATTTGCAAAGAAACAAGAACCGACAAATAAGTAATCAATATCAAAAATTGAGTTCTTTGCATTATTCTCGTTAAAGGAATCTATGAATGTGGTCGGCATAATAAAATCAGAGCCCCTACCATAATACTTCTTTAATGCTATTGAATCTCGTTGGTTAAGAGTAATCAGTTTGTCGGATCTCCTTACAGCAAGAAACTCATTCAGTATAACTTTTGCTATGTAATAAAAACCTCTCCATATTTGTTTATCTTTCTTCCTTGCACTGAAAAAATAAGCTATCTCCGCATTATGAAAAAATGTCACTATGGGTATTGGGGATATTTTTTTAATATATTTTGCATATCCCCCAAAATATGACTGCGAAATGAACACAAGATCAAAATGTTTATTCTTTATAATTTCTTTCAAAGCATTTCTTCTTTCATTTGTCAACCCAATACACATAGCTATTTTTTCCCTATATGTCTGATAACGCATATTGGGGGCAAAAAAAACAACCTCTCCATTGCATATTATTTCAAGAAGCTTCTGATTCCGCTCCTCTATCATCTCACCGCCATTTCGACCTCCTGTCTCCCGAGGGCCAATATATAAAATATTCATTGCTTATTTATCTTAATAATATTCTTTATTGTCCGCAAAATGCGGGTTAACACTGGTTTTCTATATCCTAGAGCATCAACAACGATAACATCCTTATATGTATTAAAAGTATGAAAGCCTAAATCGTAATCTGGATGGGGAGAATAGATTCTTCTTATTTCTTCAAAATTCCAACCTTTGTCATCAAGTGTAACCTTCTGAAGAGAAACAGCATCTCCATAGGACTTAATACAAACCTGAGCTGGACGATAGATCTTGTTATTATATCTGAAAAAGTTTCCTGCCATTCTTGAAATATTTTCATCAAAATAATAGTAGTTCTTGATTTTATATTGCCTCATAGTATTATCCCATTCATAAATGCCTAATTCTTTTCCATTAGCATCAGGAAGCTTTGTAGAAAACATCATGTCCGTACCAAATAAATTAGTCCTAACAGAATCTGCCAAAGGTAATTCTGATATTATCCTACCTGCAAGAAAACTATCAGAAGTTTCATCATATTTATATTCCATAAGTCCACGGGTTAATCCACACTCAGGTTGAATATATATACCATCCTTTTTTCTTGTTATTGCCGGAAAACTCATATGGAAACCTTCATCAATCATTACCTTGAGAGTTTTCAGTTCATAAGACTTCCTATCTATTATCAGTTTACTAATACGCCCTCGTTTGATTGGGTCGTACCATTCTTCAACTAGCACAATAATATCATCTTCAGTAACATCAAGAATAAAAGGGTCAGCAAACCATCGATCTTTGTACGGATGCTTTAGCCAATTAATTTTGACTTCTTTCCCGTCTAAGACCGATTGTATACTACCATCAACAAAACCGATATTATACTTTGTTTCTTTAATATATTTGAGAATTCGCTCTATTATTTTCATCTTTAAAGATATTACAAATTCATTTCAGATTACAGCATCTATCACTTTCTGCATTTGAATTTTCCAGGTCAAATGTTTCACGGTTCTACGAATATCTTGGGGGGACATAGTAATATGTTCCATGAAATCTATTATCTTTTGAATATTAATCGGTGATTCGTCTGTTAAAGCTTTTAGCACATAAGGCTGGTTATCGAAGTCTGTATCTTGTTCACTATAGATAAATGGTATGCCACGAGTGGCATACTCTCGGTTCTTTAGTGTCTTGATATTCATAATGCCACTGCGATGGCGAGCCAGACTACCAACGGCAAATTGACACTTATTAAAAACATCATCCAATGCCTGACCAAATAGTTGACCATGAAAAATGACTTTATCACGAATCTGGTATTTCTCCATCAACTCATGGAAGCCTGGGGCATGCATAGAGTCATACATCTCACTAGGACCTACACCTCCAACGATGTGGAAGAAAACTTCTTTGAAGCTTGAAGACCGAGGGCTGAGGGCTGATGTACGATAATATTCGCCAAGGCCGGCGATGAGACGATCGAAACCATGCCAATAGTGAACTTCGGCAACCCCAATAAGATGGAGGGCTGATGGCTGAGAGTCTGAGGGCTGATAGTTATGAAGAGGTATGCTGTCAAAGTCGACACCATTACTGATACGAATTGTGCGCTGGCCGAAGATTTCCTCGGCATCGGAGAAAGTGACAACAGCATCTTGTTGACTATAAAGACGATGACGGAAAGTCTGGTCCACCTTCAAATTTAGGCGGGTCATACGAGAGAAACCTACAAACTCAGCATCGTAAGGATAGGTAGGGATTTCGGTAACGGTATGAATACCAACTTGTTTGAGCTTCTTAAAAAAACGAATGAGCCATGGATTGGCATTTTGGAAACAACGGGCATAAACAAACTCTATCTTTTCACGAATACAATAATCATATATGCAATTATAGTCTATTCGTTGTCGAAGACCAGCCCATTTTCCTTTACCATAATCTTTGAGTAGATTTCCATCGACATAACGACAGCTATGCCCATTCTTCGCAAAGCCATAATAACAGAGACGAACATCATGACCATTTTCACGAAGTCCTTTTACCTGATAGTGTATCTTTTTCGAAATGCCACTATAATCAGAAAAGCCATGATATACCAAGAATAATATCTTCATACACTATAAACTCTCAAATAATGATTTCCAACGTCCGGCGATACTGTCCAATCCGAAACGCTGCACATTCCTCACTCCTGCCTCAGCCATGCTATGCCTGAGGTGTTCATCACCCATCAGTCGTACCAGTGCATCAGCCAAAGCTTTCACATTGCCATTCTGCACCAACAGACCATCTTCTCCGTCCACGATAATGGCGCGTGGACCCCAGGGGCAATCGAAGGCCACCACGGGAAGACCGCAGACCATCGCCTCGGTGATGACCATACCGAAACCCTCGAAACGGGAACTCAAGACAAAGAGGCTGCTGTTTACATATTCTCTTTCTACATCGTTGTTCCGCCCATGCAACAAACAACGGCTACGATCAATCTTCAGCTCCTCTATCATACGTTCGTATGCTGAACGGTCGCCATCGCCAAAGACATCTAACCGCCAGTCGCTCACCACCTTTTCTACCTTGGCCCACGCTTGCAACAACAAGTCAATGCCTTTCTCGTGCGAATAGCGTGCAATAGCCAGCACCCGTTTAGACGTTTGAGGGCTGATGGTTGATGGCCAAATTGACAGGGGGTCAGGGATTACTTCCACATTGTCCAGCTCTGTCCATGCTTCCCGGTCCTTCTCGGTGAGCACTACCAGTCTGTCCAGCTTACCAAGATGTTCAAGCAGACTGCCTGACCAAGCTTTTGCAAACAGCCTCTTGACTATTCCGGCATATTCGGTATTAAAATTACGGTAGTTCGCACGGTTGATATGCATCTCACCAATCTTGCGGCTACCGTCGTTGATGTCGCAAAGGAAGTTTATCTCGCGTCGCAGCAGGCTGACTGTAATATCAGGGCGCAATCGCATCAATTCATTAGTGAGTAGTCTCTTAAACCGACGTTGCTTTCTCAGATACGTCCAAATCTTTTTCAAAAAAGAACAATACCAAAGTTCTTCAAAACCAATATCAAGATTAATTACCTCTATCTTTTCCGATAAGGGATAAAACAGTGGTTTGCCCTTACCTTCTGTCAAAATTATTGTAATATCGTAGTCGTAATGCTCTGCAAAATAGTTGGCCTTTAACGTCAGCACACGCTCTACTCCACCCGCCATATAAAGGGCTGGAGTAACGTATACTATTTTGAGCTTTTTCGCTGTTTCAGGCTCCATATTACACTTTTATGTGGCAAAATTACAAAAATATTTTGAATTATCAAATTAATTATGTATTTTTGCGCAATAATTACTACACAAAATGAAAATAGGTATTGAAGCACAGCGGATATTCCGTAAGAATAAGCACGGTATGGACTACGTGGTGTTGCAGGAAATCAAAGAGTTGCAGCAAATAGATACGGAGAACGAATACTATGTATTTGTAAAACCTGGCGAAGACCGTTGCGTAGAGAGTTCCAAGAACATTCATATCATGGAATTGAACTGTCCCTCCTACCCGCTATGGGAACAATGGGCTTTGCCACGGGCTGCCAAGAAATACAAAGTAGATATTCTGCATTGCACCAGCAACACAGCTCCCATCTGGTGTGACATTCCCTTGGTATTGACACTACATGACATCATCTTTCTGGAACCCCGTGATAAGCAGAATCATTCACTCTACCAAAACATGGGATGGTTGTATCGCAGGTTGAACGTCCCAAGGATACTGGATAAGTGCAGACGTATCATTACTGTTTCGAACTTTGAAATGGAGAATATCATTTCTAAGTTGGACATTCCGCGTGAACGAATGGCAATGATTTATAATGGCTATAACGACTGGTTTAAGCCTATTGAGGATAAAAATGAGATTTATAAAAGATACATCACGGAGTCTGGTTATTTCTTCTTTTTAGGGAATACAGATCCTAAGAAGAATACAGAACGGACGCTGGTAGCATACTCGAAATACTTAGAGCAATCGGATGTAAAGCGTAAATTACTGATGGCCGATCTTGATGCTGATTATCTAAATGGAATCATTGAGCGGAATCATATCGAGAATATCAGAGACAACATTGTTATGCCAGGGTATATTGTAAATAGCGACCTACCTTATATCTACAATAATGCCTTTGCCTTTCTATACACATCACTAAGGGAAAGTTTTGGCATTCCTCTGCTTGAAGCTATGGCATGCGGAACGCCTGTCATAACAAGTAACACCTCATCGATGCCAGAAATTGGTGGCAAGGACGCCATTCTCATCAATCCTGAGCGTAGCGACGAGATTACACAGATAATGTTACGTCTGGAGACAGATCAGGATTTCTACGAACAGCAGAAGCAAATCGGACTAGAACGTGCCAAGTTGTTCTCATGGAGAAAAACAGCAGAGAACCTGCTGAGATTATATCAAGAAGTGTATAGTGAAGTATATCAGCAATGAAAGATAAAGAACAAATACGGCAGGGGCTGAAAGGGAGCCCGAGGGTGAAGCGGATGCTGGACTGGATAATTATGAACCAGCGGGATGCAAGGCCGCGGTGGTATGTGAGGATGCTGGCACCGTTGTATCAGCATAGGGGCCGTGGGTCGAAAATCTATTGGAGTGTACGGATGGACACCCCACCCTACAGGAAGTTCCGGCTGGGCAGAAAGAGCGTCATTGAGTCGTACTGCTGCATCAATAATGCGGTAGGTGACGTGACCATTGGAGACCATACACGCATCGGCATTCACTGTACGGTCATCGGACCTGTGAGCATCGGCAATAACGTAAACCTGGCTCAGGGCATCACGGTGACTGCGCTGAACCACAACTTCGAAGATACGACGCGACGGATAGACGAGCAGGGAATCAGTACGAAGCGTGTTGTCATTGGCGACGATGTATGGATTGGCGCGAATGCTGTCATCCTGCCGGGAGTGACCATCGGACGACATGTAGTCGTAGCAGCAGGAGCGGTAGTGACGAAAGATGTGCCTGACAACTGCGTAGTTGCTGGGGTGCCAGCAAAAGTAGTTAAGGAGTTAGAGAAGTTAAGGAGTTAGAGAAGTTAGGCGAAGAGATCGAGGGAGAGGTCCTGAACAGGGGGCTTCTCCTCTTCTTTTTCCTCCTGTTTGTCAGCAAATTGCAGCATCAACTGACGGGCATCGGCGGAGCCTGAGGTATTCAGGCGATAGTAACCGCGGCGACCAGTGCTCTCGATGAGTGACTGCTGCGACTTGCTATTGCGAAGCAGGTACTGCTGAACGTAAGTGCGAATCTCCTCGTAGTCGGGCTGGAAGAAAAAGGTACAATTCATGTTATAGATGTGCTTCGCAATAGCCTGTACACCTATACCACGTTCACCAGCCTCGGTGAGAATCTTCAGTATCTGCTGATCGTAAGTCAATAGAGTTGAGAGTTGAGAGTTCTTTTCAGAGAAAAGTGTGGCGTTGCAATGAGAGTTGAGAGTTAAGATAAAAAAGGCTGGTATGCCATTGAAGCTTACCAGCCCTTTTATGCTTTTTCTAAATGATTAAGCAAGTGTGATCTTCTCCTCAGCAGCGGCGAGCTTACCCTCCTTGAAGAGCCAACCCAGACCGAGCAGAGTCTCCTCCTCGCTGATCTTTGCTGCCTTAGCAATCTCCTTAACGGTCAGTGCCTTAGAAGCAGCTGCCAGAGCCTGATAAACATCACCAGCCTTGAAACCAGCGTTCTCAGCGTTTACAACGAGAGCTGCCTTCTTAGGAGCTGCAGCCTTCTTCACAGTAGCCTTCTTGGCCTCAGCTGCCTTTGCGGGAGCAGCAGCCTTCTTTGTTGTAGTTTTCTTTTCTGCCATAGTTCTTTAAAAAATTAATACACTATTGAATGATATTTCTATCTCTTTCTCTATTTTGCGTGCAAAATTAAGAACATTTTAGATATCTTGTGTTCGTTAACAGACTCTTTTTGTGATATTTACACTTATTCTTGACTTATATCAACATTGTCTTCCTTCAGATGAACCTCTAACTGCAACTCTTCCAGCTGTTTAGGATCGAGCTCACCAGGGGCATCCAACATGACGTCACGACCGGAATTGTTCTTCGGGAAAGCAATGCAGTCACGGATGCTGTCGAGACCAGCCATGATGCTGACGAAACGGTCCAAACCAAAGGCAAGACCAGCGTGAGGAGGTGCTCCATACTTGAAGGCATTGATGAGGAAACCAAACTGTGCCATCGCACGCTCGGGAGTGAAGCCCAGAATCTGGAACATCTTCTCCTGTAGTTTACCATCGTGGATACGCAGTGAACCACCACCGACCTCGATACCATTGCAAACGAAATCGTAGGCCACGGCACGCACCTTCTCGGGAGCGGTCTCCAGCAAGGGGATATCGTCAGGATTAGGCAGGGTGAACGGATGGTGTGTAGCCATCAGGCGCTGTTCCTCGTCGCTCCACTCGAACAGGGGGAAGTCGACAATCCACAAGCACTTGAAGGTATCCTTGTCACGCAGTCCCAAACGGTCACCCATCTCCAGACGCAGCGTGCAGAGCTGGGTGCGTGTCTTGTTGGCCTTGTCGCCAGAGAGAATCAGTACGAGGTCGCCATCCTTGGCACCCGTCTTCTCTTTCAGTTTCTGCCAAACCTCAGGCTGGTAGAACTTGTCAATGCTCGACTTTACCGTACCATCGGCATTGAACTTGACATAGACCAAGCCCTTGGCGCCTACCTGCGGACGCTTCACGAAGTCTGTCAGCTGGTCGAGTTGCTTACGGGTATATTCAGCACATCCTGGTACCACGATACCACCAATGTATTCAGCCTCGTTGAAGACGGGGAACTCGCCCGTACCTTTCAGCACGTCCATCAGTTCCACGAACTCCATGCCGAAGCGCAAGTCGGGCTTATCAGAACCGAAGCGACGCATAGCCTCGTGCCATGTCATACGCTCCAACTTAGGCAACTCAACGCCACGGACCTCCTTGAACAAGTGACGTGCCAAATCCTCGAAGATGTTCAGCACATCCTCCTGGTCGGCAAACGACATCTCGCAGTCAATCTGCGTGAACTCAGGCTGACGGTCGGCACGCAGGTCCTCGTCGCGGAAACACTTGGCAATCTGGAAGTAACGGTCGAAACCTGACACCATCAGCAACTGCTTCAGCGTCTGCGGACTCTGGGGCAGTGCATAGAACTGACCTGGATTCATGCGTGAAGGAACCACGAAATCGCGTGCACCCTCTGGCGTCGAACCAATCAAGATAGGCGTCTCCACCTCGATGAAGTTCAGGTTGTCCAGGAAGTTACGAATCAGAATCGTCATGCGGTGGCGCAGCTCCAGGTTCTTACGAACGCAGCTACGGCGCAAGTCCAGATAACGATACTTCATACGGATATCATCACCACCATCAGTATTATCCTCAATGGTGAAGGGAGGCGTCACACTCTCGCTGAGTACGTTCAGTTTCTCAGCCAGAATCTCGATGTCGCCCGTTTCCATCTTCGGGTTCTTTGCCTGGCGCTCGCTGACGGTACCAGTCACCTGCACACAATATTCACGACCCAGTTTGTTAGCCTGTTCACACAGGGCAGCATCCTTCGACTCGTCGAATACCAGCTGCGTAATGCCATAACGGTCGCGCAGATCGACAAACGTCATACCACCCATCTTACGGGTTTTCTGAACCCATCCGGCCAGCGTCACCTGCTGACCAGCATCGGTGAGTCGTAGCTCACCACATGTCTTTGTCCTATACATTATTATATATATTATAGTTTCTCTATTTCAAAAAAAACATCTCAAGGATTGTACATATCCTTACAGTAGAAAGCCATGATGTCGTCGAGCATCCGCTTAGCCTCAACGGCAGGACTGTCGGGGTCGAGCGCAATAGCCTGGATATAGCAGTTGATGGCTTCATGCCATTGGCTCTGCTTACGGTATTCGTTTCCCTTTTGATAATATTCCTCGGCTGTCATCATCTCAGTACTTTCAGACGGGGAAACCGTCTGACACGAACGACTATTTATAATATTCCTTTTTGCCGGCGGCGAGGGTATTCTTCATCAGCGAACAGATGGTCATGGGACCAACACCACCAGGAACAGGCGTGATGAACGAGCACTTAAGTGCTACCTCGTCAAACTTCACATCGCCATTCAGACGGAAACCGCTCTTGCGAGTAGCGTCAGGCACACGGGTGGTACCTACGTCAACAATGACAGCACCCTCCTTCACCATATCAGCGGTCACGAAGTCGGGCTGACCGATGGCAGCGATGATGATATCGGCCTCCTGACACTCCTTCTTCAGCGTCTTCGAACGCGAATGACAGACGGTCACCGTTGCATCGCCATACTGTTTCTGCATCATCAGTTGGGCCATAGGTTTGCCAACGATGTTGCTTCGCCCCAGGATAACACACTTCTTACCACTGGTCTCGATATTGTAACGCTTCAGCAACGTGATGATTCCCAGAGGAGTTGCAGAAATAAAGCAAGGCAGGCCTATCGCCATGCGCCCCACGTTAATGGGATGGAAGCCGTCAACATCCTTGCGGTAGTCGATAGCCTCGATGATCTTCTGTTCGTCAATATGCTTGGGCAAAGGTAACTGGACGATAAAACCGTCCACATCACCATTGCGATTGAGACGGTCGACACACGCCAGAAGCTCTTCTTCCGTCACGTCATCCTCATAACGAATGAGCGTCGACTTGAAGCCGCAGGCCTCACAGGCCAACACCTTATTCTTTACGTAGGTCTCGGAGCCACCATCGTGACCCACGAGCACTGCTGCCAAGTGGGGCTGTTTGCCACCTGCGGCCACAATGGCCTTTACCTCTTCTGCAATCTCAGCCTTGATGGCTGTTGCTGTTGCTTTTCCGTCAATTAACTGCATTAATTATAAATTATCAATTTTCAATTATCAATTAAAATGGCTTAACGCCGCGCATCTTCATTGCTGCGGCCATCTGAGCCATCTTCGAAGAACCAGCACCAGTGACCATACGCATCACCTTACGCGTCTGGTCGAACTGCTTCATCAGACGATTCACTTCCTCAATCTTCGTACCTGATCCCTTGGCGATACGCAGTTTGCGGCTCTGGTTGATGATATCAGGATTGGCACGCTCCTTGGGCGTCATCGACTGGATGATGGCCTCGATAGACTTGAAGGCATTGTCATCGATATCGACATCCTTCAGGGCCTTGCCCATGCCAGGAATCATCGAAGCGAGATCCTTGATGTTACCCATCTTCTTAATCTGCTGGATCTGTCCCATGAAGTCGTCGAAGTCGAACTTGTTTTTGCGAATCTTCTTCTCCAGGCGCTTGGCCTCCTCCTCATCGAACTGCTGCTGAGCACGCTCTACAAGAGAGACGACGTCACCCATACCCAGAATACGGTCGGCCATACGTTCCGGATGGAACACGTCGATGGCCTCCATCTTCTCGCCAGTACCCACAAACTTAATGGGTTTCGTGACAACGGTGCGGATACTCAAAGCTGCACCACCACGGGTGTCACCATCGAGCTTGGTAAGCACGACGCCATCAAAATCGAGACGGTCGTTGAACTCCTTGGCGGTATTCACGGCATCCTGACCAGTCATGGAGTCAACCACGAAGAGTGTCTCGTCAGGATTGACGGCCTCCTTCAGTGTGGCTATCTCATTCATCATCTCCTCATCGACGGCCAGACGACCGGCAGTATCGATGATGACCACATTATAGTTCTTGGCCTTGGCCTCGCGGATTGCGTTGTTGGCAATCTCGACCACATTCTTGTTGTCAGGCTCTGAATAAACGGGAACACCTACGCTCTCGCCTACGACGTGCAACTGTTGGATAGCGGCAGGACGATAGACGTCGCAAGCCACAAGAAGCGGATTCTTGTGCTGGCGCTGTTTCAGCATATTGGCCAGTTTACCACTGAACGTGGTTTTACCGGAACCCTGCAGACCAGACATCAGCACGATGGCAGGACGACCTTCAAGACTCAGTTCTACAGCCTTGCCACCCATCAACTCAGCCAGCTCGTCGTGGACAATCTTCACCATCAACTGACTGGGTTTGATGGCTGTAAGCACATTCATACCCATCGCCTTCTGCTTGACGGTATCCGTAAACTGCTTGGCAACCTTGTAGTTGACATCGGCGTCCAACAGCGCCTTACGGACGTCTTTCAGCGTCTCGGCAACGTTTATCTCAGTGATTTTTCCTTCACCTTTCAGTATCTTAAACGATCTTTCTAACCTATCTGATAAATTCTCAAACATAATACCTTATTTATTTTAGGCTGCAAAGGTACGAATAAGTAAGCAAAAAACCAAATTTTAGAGCAGCGAATGTAGAGAAATGCTTGCATTTCCTCTACTGAGTCGCGATAAAATTCGACTTGGTGTCAAATTTATTTGAGTTTTTTCGAACGAGAGTACTTTCGAGCGTAGCTCAAAGGTACGAATAAAAAACTCACAGTCCTCGGGCTTTCCAAATCTTATCTTTCGCGGCGTTGATTTCCTGGAATTTCTTTTCCGCTGCCTTGCGAATATCTTCGCCCAGGGCAGCGACCTTGTCTGGGTGATGTTCCAAAGCCAGTTTACGATAGGCCTTACGCACTTCGTCATCCGTCGCATTGGGCGAAACACCCAACACCTTATAGGCAGACTCCAAATCATCCTTGCCTAAACCCAGCATCGAATCGACCTCATCGACAGACATCTGCATCCACTGGGCACACTCCTTCAAGGCAGTCACCTCAACAGGATCCACGCGTCCGTCAGCCTGGGCTATCAATACCAGGAAGTTCAGCAACTGCAAACGATGGGAATAGTCCATGTTTCCAGCAATCTGCTGACAACACTGCATCACCGTATTACGGAACGACGAGGCCCCTACCCGCTTCTGTTCGTCAAATAGTTTGCGTAGAATTTCGTCACCCTGAGAACGAGCCACATCACCGAAGTTCTGGCGTAGCACGTTACGAACCAGTTCCATCTCGGAGTGCATCACCTTGCCATCGGCCTTGATGATATAGGAGGCCAGCACTAACATGGAAAACAGAAAACTATTGCGCTGTCCCTGATTGGTGCGCTGCCGCGTAAAGGTCTGCGATTCAAAACCACTCTGTCCGTCGAAGGTTCCCTGTGTTCCTGGGGTATTCACTGCATCGAGCATCTTGTCGAACACACCGCCCAACACGATACCTGCCAAAGCCCCCAAGGGACCTGCACTCATAAAGCCGAGGAATCCTCCTATCCACCTACCTAAGCCCATAACGTCTTACTTCTTCCCTCTTACATCTTACATCATTTAATACTCGTGCCACCAGACAGACTGGTTCTGTTCCTCGCGCTCCAAATCGTCGATGAGACACTCTGCCAACTTCAGCACAACCTCCTGAGGCACCAGGAAACGCTGGTCTTTACTGCGAGGATTGATACAAGGCAGGAAATGGGGCATCTCATGCTTATAGACTTCTTTCATATGCAGACTATGAGCACCTTCCCCTGCACACGAATAGGTGATGTTAGCCAAGCGGTCACACAATTTGACGAACGGAGCATAGGGTGTCTCGCGGATGCCCTGATAATACTTCTCACCAGCACGCTCGGCACGTGAACGCCCCTTATCGTTGGTCAGGGCATAGACAATCTCCGTAGCCATCAACGCCTGCTCTTCTGTCAACATAGAGCCTGCCACCTTCTTCACATCGTTATAGGTCATTCGGGCGTCCTCCATGCTGTCGTGATAGTAGCCGCCAAAGAATAGCGGCAACACATCATCTTCTCTGACACACACCAAATGGCCATAGTCACGAATGCCCTGTACCACCATATCCAGATGGTAGCCATAGGGCAAATCGTCGCCATAGGTCTGGTTCACACTCTTGTGCAAATCGTATGCACTTTGGCGAATCTTCTCAATCTCGTCGGCATATTTTTCCATGTATGCCTCATAGTCTTTTCGTTCCATGTTTGCAAAGGTAGTAAAAATCGAGCGAAATACAAAGAAAAAATCAATTTTTCTTTTATTTCCGAGATGCATTCTACCTTTACCGAGGGTAAAAGATACGAAGAATATTTGAAATAGTGAACTTTTTTTCAGATATTCTTCGTATCTTTCGATAAAAACCGCGATTATTGCTTGATTTCGATGTCGCGCTTGACGTTGTTTCGGATTTTCGTAAGGTAACCTTTCATGCCCTCGGCATCCTTGTTGTCGATGATTTCCAGGAGCTCTTTCAGCTCCGTACGAATCTGGGCTACCTGGTCGTGGGTATAAGGGTTGAACAGGATTTCCTGCAACAGATAGTCGTCCTCGTTGAGCACACCTTTGGCAATGCGCATGTGGCGCTTGAAAGTAGTACCAGGAGCATCCTGATGTTTCATGACAGCAGCGAAGACAAAGGTGCTCACAAATGGAATGGACAGCGAGTAAGCCACTGTCTTATCGTGCTCCTCGAAAGTGTACTCATAGATGTTCAACCCCAGCTTCTGATAGAGGTCCTTGAAGAAGATGCGACCCATATAGTCGCCCTCGCTGATGATGATGGCGTTCTCTTCGGAAAGCTGTTGCAGATTGGCAAACGTAGGTCCGAACATGGGGTGTGTACTGACGTAACGCATCCCAGTCGACTCATAAAACTCCTTCATATCCGTCTTGACAGAAGCGATATCACTGATGATACACTCCTTGGGCAGATAGGGAATAACCTCCTTGAAGACAGGAATGGTATATTTCAGCGTCACCGCATTGATGAGCAGTTCGGGCTTAAAGTCCTGAATCTCCTCAAAGGTGGTAAAACGCTGACAATTATAGGTGAACCGCATGCGCTTAGCATCGCGCTCAAAGACGGCTACCTCATGTTCGAAACTCAGCAGGTCGATGAAGAAACTTCCCATCTTGCCTGCACCCATGACTAAGATCTTCATAAAACTGTTTTATGTATCACTTATTGACGATTTCTATCTGTTGACGAACACTCTCCTCGTGGATGCTCTCGAAAACCTTGGCGACGAACTCAGCTGCCATACCGGTGAGTGTACCCTGCACGCCACGCTTCTCCAGTATTTCGTTGTAGCGCGAAGCCTGCAGAACGGTCATATTGTGCTCCTTCTTGTATTCACCAATCTGACGACAAACCTGCATACGCTTGGCCAGGAGGTCCATCAACTGGTTGTCGAGGTCGTCAATCTGCTTACGCAACTGCTGGATGCCTTCTGTGGTGACGTGCTCATCACGGATAATCAGCAACGAGAGGATGTAGTCGAGCACATCAGGCGTTACCTGCTGCTTGGCATCACTCCAAGCCTTGTCAGGATCGCAATGGCTCTCAACAATGAGGCCATCGAAGCCCAAGTCCATCGCCTGCTGACACAGGGGAGCAATCAGTTCACGACGTCCACCGATATGCGAGGGATCGCTGATGATGGGCAACTCAGGGATACGACGATGTAACTCAATGGGAATCTGCCACATAGGCGCATTGCGGTAGATTTTCTGCTCGTAAGAAGAAAAACCACGATGGATGGCTCCCAGACGCTTGACACCGGCCTGATTCAGACGCTGCAAAGCACCAATCCAAAGTTCCAAATCGGGATTGACAGGATTCTTCACGAATACGGGTTTATCCACACCCTTCAGTGCATCAGCCAAAGCCTGCATGGCAAAGGGGTTAGCCGTCGTGCGAGCACCAATCCACAGAATATCCAGATCGTACTTCAGAGCTAACTCCACATGTTCTGGTGTTGCCACCTCGGTAGCCACCAGCATGTGGGTCTCGTCCTTCACCTGCTTCATCCAGGGCAGAGCTTTTTCGCCATTACCCTCGAAGCCGCCTGGTTTTGTACGGGGTTTCCACACTCCTGCACGGAAGTTATGACAGCCCTTCAAAGCCAGTTGGCGGGCCGTTTCCATCACTTGCTCCTCAGTCTCGGCACTACAGGGACCTGCAATGACAAAGGGGCGTTCGTTGTCACTCGGAAGATTCAGTTTCTCTAATTCCAGTTCCATAATTATATTTTTCGATTTTACTATTTTACTATTTTCTCAATGCGTTCGAGAGCCTGCTGTATTTTATCTTCTTTGGCGCACAGGGAGATACGGATATAACGCTCTCCGTTGCTTCCAAAGATAAAGCCTGGGGTAATGAAGACGCGGGCTTCGTGAAGTACGCGCTCCGTCAGGTCTTCTACGTTCTGAATACTATCGGGAATCTTACCCCAGAGGAACATACCCACCTGATTCTTGTCGTAGGTGCATCCTAAGACATCCATAATCTTCTCAGCCCACTGACGACGACGGGCGTAGGTCTCGATATTAAACTCACGATGCCAAGCCTCATCGTTCTTATAAGCCTCAGCAGCAGCCAGTTGAATACCGCGGAAGGTACCGCTCTCGATATTCGACTGTACCTTCAGAATCCACTGGATAAACTGTGCATTCGAAGCACAGAGACCGACACGCCAACCTGGCATATTGTGCGACTTTGACATCGAATTGAACTCAATGCAGCAGTCCTTGGCACCAGGAACCTGAAGGATGCTCAGGTGTTCCTCGCTGAGGATGAACGAGTAAGGGTTGTCGTTGACCACGACGATGTTGTTCGTGCGGGCGAACCGCACGAGACGCTCGTAGGTCTCGCGCTGGGCACGGCCTCCTGTTGGCATATTGGGATAGTTGGTCCACATCAGTTTGATTCGGCTATTGGCATTTGGCTGTTGGCTTTTAGCCATGATGTCCTCCAACTGGTCGAAGTCGGGCTGCCAGCCATTGTCCTCACGCAAATCGTAGTTGACAATCTTGGCACCTAATATCTTTGATAAAGAGGTGTACGTGGGATAGCCAGGATTAGGCACCAATACCTCATCACCCGGATTGACAAAAGCCAGTGTGACATGCAGGATACCTTCTTTGGAACCAATCAAAGGCAGTACCTCGCTTTTGGCGTCGAGATCGACATTGTACCAACGCTTGTAGAAGCCTGCCATTGCCTCGCGCAACTCGGGTGTACCCTGTGTAGGCTGATAGCCGTGGGCATTGGGCTGACGAGCAACCTCACACAACTTATTGATGGTCTGCTCCGATGGGGGCATATCGGGACTACCGATAGCCAGACTGATAATGTCCTTACCTTCGGCATTCATCTGTGCCACTTCCTTCAGTTTGCGACTGAAGTAGTACTCCTGTACTAAACTTAATCTATCTGCGGGTTGTATCATATTCGTAATAATCGTTTAATTCGTGGTTTCAATTTGTTTGTTTCCCGTCTTTATATTCTCCTAAAATCTTAAAGTCCTTGGTTAACGGGATAATTGCGTCTATCGACTGACGATATCGCGTCAGGTCATCGTACATCACATCGACATAGAACAGGTATTCCCATTCGCGTCCGATGATGGGCAACGACTGAATCTTCGTCAGGTTCATCTTATAAAAAGATAGGATCGCGAGCACGTGCGAGAGACTACCCTCCTCGTGAGGCAATGAAAAGACGATGCTGGCCTTGTTGGCTTCCGTCAGCGGACGCAACAAATCGGCCTTGTTGGGATTGCTCACCACGAGGAATCGCGTAAAATTATGTTTGTTATCCTCAATATGGTCATCCAACACCTTCAGTCCATAGAGCCGTGCTGCCTCAGCGTGACAGATAGCTGCCCAGCCCTTGTGCTGACCCTCGACAATCATCTTGGCAGAACCAGCAGTATCTTCAGCCTCCACATTCTTCAGCTGCGGATGCTGGGCCAGAAAGCGACGGCACTGCATCAGAGCCACAGGATGAGAATGTACCTCGGTAATGGTATCCCAGTCATCCTCAGGCAGACAACAGATGCAGTGGGTAATGTGCAGTTTATGCTCTCCCACAATCGTTGTGCCTGAGTCGCGCAGCAATTCGTAATTATGCAACAGCGAGCCCGCAATGGTATTTTCGATAGCCAGCATACCAATGGCTGTAGGATCCTGCTTCATCTGAGAGAAAACCTGTTCGAAGGTACTGCAGCATATCAACTGTATCTGCTCGCCCTCGTAATAGAGGTGAGCTGCTATATCGTGGAACGACCCTTCCAGTCCTTGTATTGCAATCCGTTTCATCTTAACTCTAATCTTTTGTCTCTTAACTAAACAACCCCACTTTCACTGGTGTGAAGCGGGGTTGTAATTTTTCTTATTTCCTTCGTTAAATCTTATACGCAACGACCCGCTTCACAATTACTTGCAAAGTAAAAATAATAGCCGTAGAAATACTGATTCAACTTATTCATTGTCTCGTTTTTTTTGTTTATCGCCTGCAAAAGTATAACTTTTTCGCGAATCTACCAAACATTTTGAAAGAAAAATTGCAATTGTGGCAATAATTTGTCACTTTATTCATCCATTTGGAACAACGGATCCTCAGGCATCACCATGATGGGCTTCTGCTCGTAGTCCTTCAGGAGCTTTTCAGAGACGTACTGTTTGTCAACCACCAGGCGGAACATGTATTCGCGGAACCAACTGGCCGTCATAATCAGACATCCCTGCTGTCCCCACGAGGCGCCCCACGAGTTCTCGACCTTCCATTTCAGGGGCTGGCCCTGCATGTCGAGGTCGACAGCCGTCAGCGTCATTGCATGGGTAGAACCACTGTCAAAGGTGGAGATACGCTCTGCCTTCGTCATATTAAAAGAGGTGTTGAACAAGGAGGCATAGTCGAAGTTCTCCAAATCGCAGTAGCCGCGCTTGCGGTCGAGTTGTTTACCCACGTCATAGCTGCTGTAGAGCTTACGGCCATCCTTCAACGAGGCAATGGCCAGCGTTTCAATATCCTCCATCGGCAGGTTCAGGTACTTCCAGTTGTGTCCGTCGTACACATGGCGATCGTACTCCACCTCGTAGGTCTTGTAGTATTCGCGACGAGGGTCGTTCATCACCATGATGAAAGTGCCATTGAGCGGACCACCAACAATCTCTTGATAGAACTCCTTCGGAGTATATTTCTTCTGAGCAGTGATGGCCTTGCCATTCTTGTCCTTGAAGGCAAAGGTAAACTCCTTGACAGGCTCGCCCAGCGTGATAACCAACATGTGGTACACCTCGGAAAGCATCTCGGTTTTGCGCTGGTTAATGGCATTGGGCTTCTTGCCCTCAGCCACCATCTTACGCAGTTCTAATCCCATCTCACGCAACTTCGACTTGATGATAGAGGCCATCTTCGACGTATTCTCTGCCGAATAGGTCTCAGGCTGGATGTCGGCAGGTACGAGACCATACTTCTCAGCCAGATCAGCAACACCGCAGAAGGTGCCGCCATCGCTGATGGGATAGTGGAAGAAGAACTGGACGCGCTGGTCGTCAATAGGCTTCTTACCCGTATCGATAACACCTTGCAACATCAGGTTGGCTTTCTCCAACTGGTCCCAAAAGAACAAATAGTCCTGCGACAACTCAACACTCAACGAGTCGGTGCGCTTAGCGAAATTAGAACGAAGCACATTTAAGCCACTAAACATCCAGCAACGCCCCGAAGATTTCTGGTCGGTGATAGACTGTTTCTTCGTTTCCACACTGAAATAGGTATCCAGTGCTCCAGCATTGGCCTGATTCTTGGCCAACAGGTCTATTGCATTGGCTGCCAGTGCATTGCGCAAGGCACGATCAGAGGCAGTAGGCGCATTCTGCTTTTCTATCTGTTGCAACATCTGGGCGGAGATGCCACCTTCTTTCGTCTGGGCACTGGCAGAAAGACATGCAGTCAGTGCGACAGCAAATATCAGTTGTTTTCTCATTACTTTTTCTTCGTTGTAGTTTTCTTAGTGGTCGTCTTCTTCGTCGTTGTCGCCTTCTTAGCAGTAGTCGTAGTGGTGGTTGTCGTCTTCGGAGGCGTGTAATACCTCAAAGCCTCAGGCATCCACTCCTGAATCTGCTTGATACGGGTGGCATCTGACGGGTGATCACTATAGATGTCGTTTTGCTGGCTATTACCATTCTGTGCGGCCATACGCTGCCAGAAAGATACAGCTACTTGAGGATCGTAGCCTGCCATAGCGGCAAAGATCAGACCCAGATGGTCGGCTTCGCTCTCGTGACTGCGCGAATATTTCAGGTTCTTGAAATTGAACTGCTGTGACAATGCCCACTGACCGATAGACTGTGCGGTAGCACCCACGCCAACAGCTCCGGCAATGGCTGTACCAATCTGAAGACCGTACTGCTGCTTCATCTGCGTACTCATCTGTTCAGCAGAGTGGCGAGCGACAGCATGGGCAATCTCGTGACCTAAGACAATGGCCAGTGAGGCCTCGTTCTGGGTGACAGGCAACAGACCTTCATACACGCAGATCAGTCCTCCAGGCATACACCAGGCATTGACCTGATTGTTCTGAACCAGATTGAACTGCCAATTATAGTACTGCAGGTCTTCCGACATACCAGCCGACCTCAGATAGTTGGTAACGGCCGTAGCCAACTTCTCACCTACCCTTTTCACCATTGCTGTATTCGTAGCGTTGGTTGACAGTTTGGCAGTCTTCATAAACTCCTGATACTGCTGCGTGGAGAGGCTCAATACCTCACCGTCACTTACCATCAGACTCTGCTGTCTGCCCGTAATGGGCACTGTCTTGGTGGTTCCGCAACCTACCAATACAGCTGCCACCACAGACATCAATAAAAATTTTATCTGCTTCATAATACCTATTTATTATATTCTCTGATATCTTTTCAACATTTCCAACTTCTGATGGCCGTCGAGCATTTCCTGAAGGATGAAACGGCCCTCATGCCTTGAAGGTTTACACAGCATCTGCGAGCGTTCCATGCCCATGACTTCCTGCAGAACCCACATCATTCCCCGTGCAAAGCGACGAACGCCAAAGCTCCTCAGCAGCACATAAGGGAAACCACTGGTCTTGAGCGTCTCATAATGGCACTCCGTCTTGAGCAACAGAAAATAATAATCAATGACGACACGCATATTCAGACGCTGCGCCAGGAAGAGGCGATAGACGTCTTCTATCGTCATAGGCCTGTTCAAAACATAATAATCGTCTGAAGACTGACGCAGGTTACGTAACTCCTCATCATAATAGCGGGCTACGTAGGACGGAGTCTTAGCCTGTTCGTTCTGCTCTTTCATCTCCTCAGCCTCAGCCATCCAGTCGATACTCACATCCTGAGGAGCACGCAGGCCGAACTCAAACAGTCGTTCAACGCCCCTGTAGCAGATGCCTGCCACAGCCTGACGCTGCGCCAGTTCGTGTAAAGCCTGCCACTCTTCGGGTTCAGGACCACGCTCCAGACATTCGCGACGGCCAGTGGCCACCTGTATCAGTTCAAAGAATAATTGTTTCATACTTTAGGTTTTTTCTATATTGGGCAAAAGCGCCAACTCACGAAGAGCCGGCGCTTATACGTTGACAATGATTAACTCAGCCCTAACAGAGGTTTCAAATCGTCCTCCTTATGTAATATATAGGCAGCGGTGCCTAAGAAAGCAAGGAAGAGGAAGATGAGACAAATCTTTGCACGGCCAGGACCTGCCTTCTTAACAGGAACAGTGGCACTCTGCAGGGTGGTAAATGCAGGAGTTTCCATCTGTACCTTAGCCTCGGCAGCCAGCATCTGAGCCGCTACTTGCGTAAATGCATTATACTGAAGTTGCATTTCGTTTTCCAAATCAGTCTGTTTCTGGCGCACGGTCTGAAGGATAATGTCGTTATTAGAGTCCATAAACTCTGCATACTTCTGACGAGCTTTTTCGTAACGCTCTTTTGTCTCTCTGTAAATCTTGCGATTGAAATCTAAATCAACACGAGCCTTCGACGTACGATAGTCAGTAATAAATTTCTGCAGACGGTTCATTACCGTATCGGCCATATTGGCGCAGATGACAGGATCCTGATCCGTTACATCAATAGTAATAACCATCGTCTTCTTGTCCACATCACAAACAACCTTCTTTTCAAGTGATTTGACAATAGCAGCCTGTTTCTTAGTAAGACGGAAGGGGTCTATTGTCTTTTTTTCTTCCTTCTTTTCAGCAAACAAACCAATAATAGCCTTCATTGTACCGCCAATTGCTGCAGACCACCAAGGAACCTTCTGTTCCTCATTCAAATAGTCGTAGTAAGTCATCGTACGGTCTGGCTCACCCTTTTCCTTATCCCCCTCGATGGTAACGGGAACATCAAAGAGAGTGGTTTTGAAATCGGTAGAGTTAACCAAATCGGGATAGAGCGTAGGGAACAAAGCCTCAGTTCCGAAACCCGCATTACTCAAACCAATATTTACGCCGAAGGAACTGGCAAGTGAGGCCAAACTACTTCTACCAGAACTATTGCTGGAAATCTCAGGCGAAAGCATTACCGTACATTGATAATAATTAGGCAGCGACAAAGTTAAGATGGCAGCCACCACAAAGGTAATGGGCAACACCTTATAGAACAGCCTTTTATGCTTTTTCAGATCATTGAAGATCTTTCCGAAGTCAATAGAAGACTCATCTTCAAGCAACTCTGTATTTTTAATATTTTCTTCCATATTCATTTCTTTTATTAAAGTCTAGAGATAGCAAGCATAATAGCGGCAATACCAGTTAAGCTAGAAGCCAAACCTGCGACAGCTGTCCAGTTAAAGGACTGCTTCTTCTTCTTGGAGGGTACTATAATCTCACAACCAGGTTCAGGCTTGGCACCATCAGAAACAATTCCTACTGTACCATTCTGATATACAATGAATGACCTAGACTTCTTTGCATGATGCCCAAAGCCACCAGCCATCTCTATATAGTGCTTATAACTCTTACCTTTCTCATAGAAGACGGTATTGGGGTAGAACACTTCACCTGAAATCGTAACTGTTCCTGTGTACTCTGGCACAAAAATAGCATCACCTTCACGGAGCAATACATCCTTGTCACCACCAGGGTTCTTCAGTGCCTCGTCAAGTTCAATACCTACAACATAAGTGTCACCAGATTCAACTTTATTCCAAGCAATTGAATCCCCTCGTTCAGTAAGAATACGTGTAATGGCTTTACGAGTCTCTGCTGCACGTATACGTTCTTCCTCATTCATCCGGCGAACAAGGCGCGAGCCACGTGTATATGCAGCATCAGTTATACCACCAGCCATATTAATGGCATCACTCAAACGTAAGTTCTTCTTTTCAAGTGTGAAAGTACCTTCATAGTTCACCTCACCACTAACGGTGATGTTTCTCGGCATCACATAAGCAGGGCTTTTGCGGACATGTACCACATCATAAGGCTCGAGGGTAAAGTCTTTGTCACCACTGACCATAAGTCCGTCCTTCAATTCGAAAGTGAAGGTCTGGGCAATTTCAGACGTTTTCTTGGTTGCTTTCGGGTCGTTAATTCGTCTGCTGACATCTACACGTGAGAGGTTTGCACCATCACGAAGACCACCGGCCTGAACAATCAGATCCTCAACAGTGGTATTGTCAGCATACTCATAAGTACCTGGATTCATGACCTCACCTGTGATGGTAAAGTTACGTTCCTTACGTAATTCCTCCTGTGTGGGAATGAAGACAACATCCTCGTTCTGGAGAGGAACGTCGGCCACTGTGCCTTCCATAATACCTTTGGCATCAAGAGAAAGAATCTCCAGCGTACGGTCTGCCTTCAGACGATGGATAATGGCATGATCTGCAAAAGCATCTTCTGTCAAGCCTTCGGCAGCCTCAATCAATGAACGTACAGAAGTAACATTAGAACCCAATTGGAACTGGCCCGGGCGGAATACGGCACCCTTTATCTCTACCATATTTTCAAAACGGTTAATCATGCCGTCGACAGTAATATTATCGCCATCCTCCAGTTTAAAGGTTGACATATCGAACTCACTGACATTATAAACCGCATAACGCTCACCAGCCTCACGAACCAGACGGACACTCTTTTTGTGAGCCTCACTGGTAAATCCACCAGCATATTTTATCAATGTGGCAACACTCTCGTCCTTACGCATCTCGTAGAACATAGGACGCTTAACATTACCGGTGATACCTACCAAAGCCTGATACGGCTCTACCTGAATCACGTCATTATCCTGCAAACGAATATTTCCTGCCAAACGACCATTAAGGATATAATCGTAAAGGTCGACAACAGTAACCAGACGACCATTGCGGTATACCTTGATATTACGCAGGGTACCAAGACTGCTGGTACCACCTGCACGATAGAGTGCATAGAATACATTAGCAAAAGCACTCAGATGATAAGTACCTGGGGCTCGAACCTCACCCATGATATTAACCTGTATGGTACGAGTGTTACCAACCGTCACTTTAAGGTTACTACTCTGATAACGGGAACCAATGGTAGAACGCAGTTTACTTTGGGCACCTGCCACACTCAGTCCGCTAAGATAGATAGGACCATAGCCTGCAACCGTGATTGTTCCCTCAGGAGAGATGGTGTGTATCAGCGTATGCTGTGAAGCACCATAGATGTCAACAACCACCTGATCGCCAGGGCCCAACACATAAGAATCAGGAATGGGCATATTGACGTTAGGCTGGAAATTAGGATTAGCCTGACTGAAAATGTTACGGCCAAACACCTGCTTGCCATTGGCATCAGGAGCTTTACCCTGAGTGGCTTGAACATCATTCTCAACAGCCTGCACCTCAGAGGCAGCATCATGCTCTACTGTACCAGTAGTTCCAACACGAGCTGTCGTGACTTCCTGAGATGTTGCGCCGTCGCTGTTACCTTGCATTCTCTCAGCTGCCATGGTTACTGCACCATCAGCCGCTGCCGACAAGCCACGGGACGAAATCTGTTTATCATACTGATTGCGCAAACGACGAATCTGGTCAATTCTAACTCCCTTTTGCATCAGTTTGGTTACAATCTGAGCCTGTGACGTTCCTGCCTTTGTCTCAGAGGCAATAAACCCTATCACCTGCTGGTCGCTCATTCCTTGGGCAAAAATACCCAAAGACATCGTTAAACAAAGCGTTGTTGCTAATAAAAATCTTTTCATCATTAATATGCTATTTTTATACTATATCACATAAACGGCTACAAAGGTACAACAAATTGACGAGATACACAAACTTTTTTTCTTTTTTTATAAAAAGAGCCATCGCCCGACTTGGGACGATGGCCAAACAATTCTTTTACTTAAAACTATCAAAATTATTTCAAACCACGATTGTGGAGCGTGACGTTGAGCAGCATCACATACTTACGATACTGATCCTTGTTCAGGATGTAGTCCATCCATGCCAAATCCTTCTTGATGGCCTTTTCCATCATCAGCTGACGCTCCTCGTCATTCATCTGTGCAGCAAACAGCAACTCCGATGTGAAGGTCTTGTGAATCTCCATGAAGCCCTCAACCTGATCTTTAGAAAGATTCAAGGCCTGGCAAAGCTTCGTCATATTGACGGTTTTCATGTTGTATGCCTCAGCCTTGTTGAGGTTGGCTGCTGTCTCATTCTCTGCAAATGTCATAGTCATGCTCATCAGAGCGACCATTGTCAAAACAATCTTTTTCATTTTCGTTACCCTTTCTTAAATTTAATTAATATAAAGTTATCCTGTTAAATCAACAGCTCTCTCGCTGATTGACGGTGCAAAGATACGGCGATTTTTTCTATCCGACAAGTATTTTTGCAGAATTGTGTGCGCAAACAACCCTTTTCTTGACGGACATCAACATATCTCGAAAAACGTTGACAAAGGTCAATTCTGCGTGTTTTTTACTCGTTTTTTTGGTAGTTTACGGGCTTTTTATTACTTTTGCATGCGAAATAAGAAAACCGTAAAGAAAATATGGAGAAAAAGAATCAATACATGGAAGTGGCCTACCAGCTGTTTGTTGACGGAGAAAATGGCCAGGAGATGACGGAAGAGGCCACCAAGGAGCGTCCCTTCCAGTTTATTACAGGTTTTGGAGTAGCCCTCGACGCCTTCGAACAGCAGGTTGCAGGTTTGCAGAAAGGTGATAGTTTCGACTTCACCATTACCCACGATCAGGCTTATGGCGACTACAGGGACGATCTGGTACTCGATTTGGAGCGCGAGGTGTTCAGCATCAATGGTCATTTCGACCACGAGCATATTTACGAGGATGCTATTGTTCCGCTTCAGAACGAGGAAGGAAACCGTTTCTACGGCCGTATTGTCGAGGTGGGTGAAGAAAAGGTGAAGGTAGACCTGAACCATCCGCTGGCAGGCGAGGATCTGACCTTCAAGGGTACAATCGTCGAGAATCGCGAAGCCACAGCAAAAGAGATTGAACATCTTGTAGCTCACATGGCTGGTGGCTGTGGTTGCAGCTGTGACGACTGCAACGGTGGCTGTGAGCATGAACACTGCAATCACGAACATCACGAGCACCACGATGGATGTGGATGCGGTCATTGCCATTAACATGAACACCTTCGGACAATTATTCAGACTGACCACCTTTGGCGAGAGTCATGGTGAGGCCATTGGCGGTGTTGTCGACGGGATGCCAGCAGGTATCCCTATCGATGTTGACTTCATCCAGCAGGAACTGGCGCGTCGCCGCCCAGGACAGAGCCATATCACCACCAGTCGTCAGGAACAGGACCAGGTGGAACTGCTCAGTGGTGTGTTTGAAGGTAAGTCGACAGGATGTCCTATTGGCTTCATGGTCAGAAACACCAATCAGCATTCTAACGATTACGACAACATGCGCGACCTCTACCGTCCGTCGCATGCCGACTATACTTACTCTATTAAATATAGTACGCGCGACCATCGTGGCGGAGGACGTTCCTCAGCTCGCATCACCATCAGCCGCTGTGTGGCTGGAGCGTTGGCCAAACTGGCCCTGCGCCAATTGGGCATACGCATTTATGCCTACACCTCACAGGTGGGAAACATTGCTCTCGAGGGCAACTACACGCAATACGACCTGCATCAGATTGAGAGCAACATTGTACGCTGTCCGGATGCCGCAAAGGCTGAGCAAATGATTCGCCTCATTGAGGAAGTAAAGGCTGAGGGCGATACTATCGGTGGCGTCATCACAGGTGTCATTCAGGGCTGTCCTCCCGGATTGGGCTCACCAGAGTTCGGCAAGCTCCACGCCCAGCTGGGCACTGCTATGCTCAGCATCAATGCCGTTAAAGGCTTCGAATATGGCGAGGGATTTGCTGGTGTCACTCAGCGCGGTTCCGAGCAAAACGACATCTTCACCATGGGTCCTGATGGCGTCGTTACCACCAAGACCAATCATAGTGGAGGCATCCAGGGAGGTATCTCTAACGGTCAGGACATCTATTTTCGCGTTGCTTTCAAACCTGTTGCCACCCTGCTTCGTGAACAACCGACAGTCGACATCAATGGTAACGAAACCATTTTGAAGGCCCGCGGACGCCATGACCCTTGCGTGCTTCCAAGAGCTGTTCCTGTGGTCGAAACAATGGCTGCAATGGTCATATTAGACCAATTTTTATTACAAAAAACGACGAAAATGTAGTTTTTTAGGATAAAAATACAAAAAAAAACACAAAAGTCATTGTGATTTAAAACTTTTATACTATCTTTGCACACAGCTATCAGTGGTTTGTGAAAATCGCGACAAGCATTAGTTAAGTCTAGTTTAGTTTTTGTGTTGGTTAAGGGCGACCAAATTTGGCCGCCCTTAAATTATGTTTTTTCGATAGAATTGCTGATTGTTATGACATCACTCCAAGCATCCTATAATCTCATGAACATCCTTACACCCGTGCTGGTCAAGCCAGTCATTAATGCCATCCCTCACTTTGATGGTCACCGCAGGATCCAGGAAGTTAGCCGTACCAATCTCAATAGCCGTAGCACCTGCCATCAGATATTCAATGGCATCTTTCGCTGTTGAGATGCCACCCAAGCCTACCACAGGGATTTTCACGGCCTTTGCAACTTGATAGACCATACGCAGGGCAACGGGCTTCACGGCAGGGCCTGACAGGCCACCAGTGCCTATTGACAGTACCTTTTTGCGTCGTTCTATGTCGATAGCCATACCCATCAGCGTATTGATAAGCGACACGCTGTCAGCACCCTCCGCCTCCACGGCACGGGCAATTTCAGCAATATCCGTCACATTGGGCGACAGCTTCACTATCAGCGTCTTATGATAGGCCTGACGTACAGCCTTGACCACACTCGAAGCTCCCTGACACGTCACGCCAAAGGCCATACCGCCGTCTTTTACGTTTGGACACGAGATATTCAGTTCGATGGCTGGGATATTTTCCAATGCATCAATACGTGCGGCACATTCCGCATAATCCTCAGGCGACGAACCGCTGACGTTGACTATCATATTCGTATCGATATCCTTAATCTGCGGATAGATATGCTCACAGAAGTATTCCACGCCCTTGTTCTGCAGTCCCACGCAGTTCAGCATACCACTGGCAGTCTCTGCCATACGCGGATAGTCATTACCCTCACGAGGTTTCAGCGTAGTACCTTTCACGATGATGCCACCCAAACCACCAAGGTCTATAAAGTCCTCAAACTCAAGGCCATAGCCAAATGTACCACTGGCCGTCATCACTGGATTCTTCAGTGCCAGCGCACCTATATTGACTCTTAAATCTGCCATAACAAACGTTTTGTGTTAAATACCGGTCCTTCCTTGCACACACACAGGTTACCCTCTGTCGTCTTCTCAACGCAACACAGACAGGCACCCAATCCGCAAGCCATCATGTTCTCCAGCGAGGCCTCACACTCGATGTCCTTTTCCTTTGCATAACGCGCCACAGCCTTCATCATCGGCGTTGGACCGCAGGTGAATATCTTGTCGAACGACTCGGCAAGCACACTATGGTTGGTCACAAAACCCTGTTCACCCATCGTGCCGTCCTCTGTCGTTACACACACGCGCCCGTACTTATTAAAAAACTCTAACTCCAGTACGTCTTTCGCACTGCGACCACCCAACAAAAAGGTTACCTCAGCGCCTTGCTGCTTGAGCTCAGCGCCCAAATAAAGCAATGGAGCCACGCCTACGCCGCCACCAACGAGCAACGTCTTGTGCAAAGCGGTTTTGCCGCTTTGGATCGAAAAACCATTACCTAGAGGCAATACACAGTTCAACTTATCGCCAGCCTGAAGGCGTCCCAACTGACGGGTACCTTCTCCAATCATGGCAACCATCAGCCAAAGCTCGTTTTTCGTTCTGTCTACAAAATTAATAGAGATAGGGCGACGCAGAAACGTTGCAGGCGAACCGTCCACGCGTAGCTCTACAAACTGTCCTGGCAGCATTTCAGGCAGTGGTTCCACGTCCGTCACTCTCATCAGGACATGTTTTTCACTCAGCCGTTCTACGCTGTTTACCGTTAAGTCAAGGATATATTTCTTCATAACGGGGGCCAAAGGTACAAAAAAATAATCGAAAGCCCAAATATATTAAGGTAAAGTTATTTTTTGGCCGGAACAAACGTCTCGTAAGTCTGATCGTCGTAATAAACGCGGATTTCAGTAACTTTTCGAGGCGTTTTGTCAACTATTTTGATTTCTTCACGTACAATTTCGGGGTGTGTACTTTTTACACTCTGCGAATAAGGTGTCGTTGAAACCGAATTTTGCGTCATCCGGGAAACACCAGGAGCAGGGGAGTCGAAATTGATCATCTGTTCCTGACCCTGAATTTGACCCTCCGAGAGACCCTGATCGGAGCCTTCAGGGTGGGTGAGGTACATCTCTCCAACACCATAAAGTAACCACTCGATACTAATATCAGGAATTTTCGTTTTGATGGAATCAATGATGTTTAGGGTAGGACGTGTACGTCCATTGAAAATACTGCTAAGGGTAGCAGGGGACTGTTGGAGGAAATCTGCGAACACTTGTTGGGTCATGTGTTGGTCCTCCATAATGAGGCGAATTCTGTCTTTTGTTTCCATTTGAGTCTAAAATAGGGGCAAAAAGCCTGTTTTTCTTTCAGTTTACAAAGGTAAAACATTTTTTTGAATTGTGCAAGAAATCTAAAGAGAATTTGTATTTCTTAACTTTGGGTTTTTAGTTTTAAATTCTAAATTCTGAAGTATAAATAATACTGAAAAATGTTTAGAATTACAAAGTCAAATTTACAGGCATAAATCGTTACAAATCTTTTATTTAATGTCTAAATCATAAATAACTGATTATAAAATAGATAATTACAGCATAAATATCATAAATAGGTTTATATGCAGATGTTCGAAGTCATAAAGTGGTACGAATTGCGCGCTTTACTTATAACTTTTTGGTTAATTCTTTGATTTATACCAAGTTATAAGCGCAATATATGCAGTGTATAAAAATAAATATTGGATTCTGAATCACAAAATTCAAGTTTGTATATTTGAATTTAATATTTTGATTTGGGTTTGCAAATTACAATATTTAGGACTTAATTTGTAAATGTCATCAGACTTTTGTAATCGTTTGGCTTTCCTAATCAACAAATCAAAATACTAAAATTTATTAAATGCAAATTCTCAAGATCAAGAATGGGCGAAATTTTTCATTTAGAGCGAATTCTGAACCAACGGGCGAAAAGCAGAAAATTCGCGAAATATGAGGGCTTATTTTGTGGGAAAACACCAGTGGGAATCGGCATTTGAGGCCAAAAATTCATGTCTGGAGAAAAAGATATTCTAGAAAAAAATGGCCCCAAAACAGGGTCTTTTTTAGTGAAGTATAAAGAAAATTAACTCTTTCATGAGGTCTCCAGGACCCGTATTTGGGTTGTCCAGACCCTTACTTTTGGCATCCATTTCGCGTAGTTTACCAATAATCTGTAACACCTTCATGGCAGAGTAGTTTTTCATACCAGTGACATACTCACGTGCAGCCCAAGGATTTCGCAATTCCAACCACTCTGCCAATGCCTCCTGACTGTTCTTTTGGGGGCAATAATGGGCAATCATCAGATTTTGGAAGTAAGAAAAGAGCAACGGGAGAAAAGCATAGATGCTTCCAGCCTTCGGATTTTCGTCAAAATATTTGATAATCAGGTTTGCTTTGTACACATTGCGGTTGACAATGGCGTCGCGCAACTCAAAACCATTAAAGTCCTTACTCACCCCTATCTGGTCCTCAACAACCTGCGGAGTGACGCGTTTGTTATCCTCAGGCAGGCTGAGCAGCACTTTGTCGAGCTCACTGGTCAGACGTGTAAGGTCAGAACCTATGGAATCAGCAATAAGTTGGGTAGATTTCGCATCAACAGACGCTCCTTTGGCCTTCAGATAGCCTTCGATAAAGGGTGGAAGGTCACGTTCCTTGAGTTTTGCACTCTCAAACAGCACACCAGCATCGCGAATAGCCTTCACATACGCCTGTTTTCGCCCGTCAATCTTGCCGTTTTTATGGCACATCACCAAGATTGTCGATGTCATAGGCTGTTTCAGGTACTTCTCCAGCGCCTCCGTATTCTTGATATTCTGCGCCTCTTTGACGATAACCACCTGATATTGGGCTATCATCGGATAGCGCCGTGCAGCGTCAGCCACCTGCGAAGCATTGACGTCAGAACCGAATAAAACAGTCTGATTGAAGTCCCTTTCCTCAGGCTGTAGCACGTTTTCGGCTATCCAGTCGCTTATTTTATCAATATAATACGGCTCGTCACCCATCAGATAATAGACGGGCTTAAATTGGCGAGCCTTCAACTCGCTCATCACGCTGTCGTATGTCACTGCTGCTTGAGCCATGCTGCAAAAGTACTAAAAAAGCGCGAATTACACGAATTATACGCACGAAATTTTGCTTTTTTGCCCACTTATTTGTATATTTGCAGTCGAAATGAACGAACTAAACCTGCCAACATACGACGTCAAAGTGCGTGGCACGCGCGAAAAGCCCGAAATATTCGACTTTCTGCGCAAGCGTTATGTGGCGCTGACTCCCGAGGAGTGGGTGCGTCAGCATTTCACCCACTGGCTGGTAGAGCACAAGGGCTTCCCAAAAGGTCTCCTGGGCAACGAAATAGCCTTGAAATGCGGCGAAAAGACATTGCGTTGCGACTCTATATTATATAATAAGGATGCCAAGCCTCAGATGATTATAGAATACAAAGCACCCACCGTGTCAGTGACACAGCGGGTGTTCAATCAGATATCGGTCTATAATCTGCTGCTCCACGTGGACTATCTGGTCGTGTCAAACGGCATACAGCACTATTGCTGCAAGATGGACTACGAAAGTCAGACGTACCGCTTTCTGAACGATATTCCAGACTACGAAGCACTAACCGCTAACCAATAGCCAATAGCCAACAGCTAACAGCCAATAGCCAACAGCCGTCAATCCTCTGCCTCTGGAACTTCAGGAGCATCAATCTCAGGGTCAGCCTTCTTCACCGTGCGGCGGATAGAGCGCTTGCGGGTCTTCTTCTCCTCCTGACCTGTAATCTTGTCAATCTTGACACCAGCCAGTTCCGGATCGATGAGAATACGGCCACAGTACTCACACACAATGACCTTCTTGTGCATCTTGATATCAAGCTGGCGCTGGGGCGGAATCTTATTGAAGCAACCACCACAGGCATCACGCTGCACATAAACGATTCCCAGACCGTTACGGGCATTCTTACGGATACGCTTGAACGACGTGAGCAGACGCGGCTCTATCTTCGCCTCCAGATCCTTCACCTTAGCCTTCAGTTTCTCCTCCTCGGCACGGGTCTCTTCCATAATCTCGTCGAGCTCACCCTTCTTGATATCCAGGTCCTGACGACGGTCGTCGATAATCTCCTGATTCTGAGCCAGTTCCTGCTTCTTCTCCTCTATGCGGGCAGCGGCCTCCTTGATCTTTTTGTTGCAGAGCTCAATCTCCAATGTCTGATACTCGATTTCCTTCGACAGCGTGTCGTACTCACGATTGTTCTTCACATCGTTCAGCTGAGCCTTGTAACGCTCCACGCTGGCCTTAGCAGTCTCAATCTCGCCCTTCTTCAGGGTCACTGCCTGCTCAAATTCAGCAATATCGGCATTGATCTTGTCCATACGCGTAGTGAGTCCCTCAATTTCATCTTCAAGGTCCTGTACTTCCAGAGGCAGTTCGCCTCTCAATGCACGCTTCTCGTCGATTCCAGAGAGCGTGGTCTGCAGCTGAAAGAGGGTCTTCAGACGCTCTTCAACCGGCATGTCCATTGGGTCTTTCTTTGCCATAATTCTTTTCTTTTTCGTTATTACGTTATTTCGTTATTACGATTTTAATAATAATAAATGGGGTTCGTACTGGTGTCAGCGACAAAAGTCTTGACGCCCGGGCACTCGCGCTGAATGATGTCACGGAAGATTTCTGCCGTAAACTGCTCACTCTGGTAATGACCAATGACGCAAATCAGAATCTGCTGCTCGTGGCCGAAATACTGGTGATAGTGCATCTCGCCCGTGATGAAGGCGTCAGCACCCTCACCCATAGCCTCAGGCAACAGGAAGTCGCCAGCACCGCCACAGATGGCCACCTTACGAATGGGACGCTCCAGCAGTTCGTTACACATGGCACACTCGACATGGAACTGGTTTTTGACAAGTTCCACAAACGCCCGTGCACCCATTTCAGAGGGCAAGTCCCCTACTACACCACTGCCTGCTTCCAAACCGTCTACCGACTTCTGAGCGAAGAACTTACAACCCTCCAGTCCCAGCCGTTCGGCTATCTTCCAGTTCACCCCGTCCAACGCATTATCCATATTGGTATGCATCGATACGATGACCACGTCGTGCTTGATGGCCTTGATGACACAGCGCTGCACGTAGTCGGCACCGCTGATCTGCTTCAGGCCACGAAACAGCAACGGATGGTGACTCACGATGAGGTTACACCCCTTCGCTATCGCCTCGTCGACAATCTTTTCGTTGACGTCCAGACACAATAATGCCCCTGAAACCTCCGCCTCCGTCAGTCCCAATTGCAGGCCAGCATTGTCCCAGCTTTCCTGCAAGGGCAGAGGCGCGAACTTTTCAAGGGCGCTCAGCACTTGCTTTATTTTCACGCTTCTATATAAAATTAGACTGCAAAGGTACGAAGAAAAAAGTGAAAAAGCAGCTTCCTCAGCCCCTTTTTCACCTTTCTTAACTCTTATCTATGCTCTCTTAACTCTTATCTATCAAGTAAACCACTCCTCGCCGCGACGCTCGTGACAGTACGAACTACCGTCGAAACAGTGTGTGCAGACGCGCTCTTTCGGCAGTCCAATCGATGCTATCAGGTCTTCGATGGTGGCAAACTTCACACTCGTCAGTCCCAAACGACGCGCAATCTCGTTGACCATTCGCTGGTATTCAGGCGTACCCGTCTTGGCATACTTGTCGAGGTTCTTCTTGTCGTCGCCCTCGAAATCCTTGATGATACGGCGCGTGATGAGCTCCATATCGCTCTTCGACGACGTGAATCCGATGAACGGACAGCCATAGACCAACGGTGGACACGAAATGCGCACATGCACCTCCTTGGCACCATTGTCGAAGAACGTACGGACATTGTCCCTCAACTGCGTGCCACGCACAATAGAGTCGTCGCAGAACACGATACGCTGATCTTTCAGAATGGCCGGATTGGGAATCAGTTTCATCTTCGCCACCAAGTCGCGACGGTTCTGGTTGCCAGGAGTAAACGAACGCGGCCATGTAGGCGTGTATTTCAGCACAGCACGCTTGTAGGGCACCTGCCTGCCGTGCGAATAGCCCAAGGCCATACCCACACCCGAATCGGGGATGCCACACACCAAGTCCGGCTCGCAGTCGTGGTCTTTCTCACCCATCAGCCTGCCGTTCTTCTCGCGCACATACTCCGTATTGATACCCTCGTAGTCGCTGGCGGGGAAACCGTAGTAAACCCACAGGAACGAGCAAATCTGACAACGCGTAAAGGGCTTCTGCAACACTTGGATACCGTCAGCTCTCAGACGGACAATCTCGCCAGGACCCAAGTCACGAACAACCTTATAATCCAGGTTCGGAAAACTCGTCGTCTCGCTCGAAACTGCGTAGGCCTGCAGAAATTCGTCCGTTCCGATTGGTGTCAGACGATGCACCTGCTTCTGTCCTATCACGATGGGCGTGCGTCCCAGGAAGTCGCGTGCAGCAATGATGCCGTCCTCCGTCAGAATGAGCATCGAACATGAACCCTCAATCTTCTGGTACACTTTGTTGATACCCTCTTCAAACGTGTCACCCATATTGATGAGCAGCGCCACCAGTTCCGTCTGGTTGATGTTGTTGGCCGACATCTCGCTCAAGTGCATACGTTGTTTCAGCAGTTCTTCGGCTATCTCGCGCTGGTTGTTGATCTTGGCCACCGTCACCACTGCGTAGCGTCCCAGATGGGAATTGACGATGATGGGCTGAGGGTCGGTGTCGCTGATGACGCCTATGCCCTGATGGCCCTTAAACGAGTCCAGTTCGTCCTCGAAGCGCGAACGGAAATAGTCACGTTCCAACGAGTGGATAGAACGGTGGAAACCGCTCTTCTCGTCGAATGTCACCAGTCCGGCGCGTTTTGTACCTAAGTGCGAGTTATAGTCTGTTCCGTAAAACAAATCGTTTACGCAATCCTGTTTTGCGATAGTGCCAAAAAAGCCACCCATACGTTCTTTTTACCTTTTTATATTACAAAAATGCTCTTTTAGGCCTGCAAAATTACAAAAACTATGGCAAACCGCAAAACGAATGCCCAGTTTTTTCTGCCAACCCTGCAAAAATTTAATCTATGACAATTCCCAAGTCACTTCAACACCTGCGTAATATTCTGTTCGCGGTGACAGATGCGCACCTCAATGCCGAACTTCTCGTGGATATGCTCGGCCAGATGCTGCGCGCTATATACCGAACGATGCTGACCGCCCGTACAGCCAAACGAGAACATCAGCGACGTAAATCCACGCTGGATATAGCGCCTCACGTGGGCGTCAGCCAGTTTATAGACGCTGTCCAAGAATGTCAGTATCTCTCCATCGTCCTCCAGGAATCGGATGACGGGCTCGTCCAGTCCCGTCAGTTGCTTATACGGCTCATAACGGCCCGGATTGTGCGTCGAACGGCAGTCGAACACATAACCGCCACCATTGCCGCTCTCGTCCTCGGGAATGCCGTTGCCATACGAGAAACTGAACACGCGAACCACCAGCGGACCCTGTGCGTCGTACTTCGAGAATGTTGCCGGACCATCCTGCGGATGGGGCTTGTAGGGGTTCTTGTCCGTCGTCTTATAGCCGTCGGCACGCGCTGCCATCGCCTGTACCTGCTGGAATTTCGGCATTTCTGTCAGTTGCTGCAGGATATCAATCAAATACGGATACGGGAAATTCCTCTCGCCCAGCAGTTCTTTCATGTTCTGGATGGCGGGCGGTATCGACTCTATGAAGTGGCGCTTGCGCTCGAAATAGCCACGAAAACCGTAGGCTCCCAACACCTGCAACTGGCGGAACAGCACAAACAGCGACAGCCGGTCCACGAAATGGTGGGGCGACGGCACCTCCGTATATTGCTTCAGCGCATTGTAGTATTCATACACCATTTCGCGACGCACCTTATAGGGATATTTCGCTGACGCCTGCCACAGGAACGATGCCAGGTCGTAATAGTACGGACCCTTCCTACCGCCTTGGAAATCAATAAAATAGGGATTACCCTCTGCGTCGAGCATCACGTTGCGGGCTTGGAAGTCGCGATACAGGAAACACGGCTCGTCGTCGGCCGTTGTCAGGTCCTTCGCCAACAGTCGGAAGTCGGCCTCCAGCTTCAGCTCATGGAAGTCCAGCTCGGTAGCCTTCAGGAAACAATACTTGAAATAGTTCAGGTCAAACAACACCGAATCGGTGTCGAAGGCAGGCTGGGGATAGCAGTTCGAAAAGTCCAGTTCACGAAAGCCGCGCAACTGGATGTTCGGCAGTTCGCGAATGGTTCTCCGCAACAGCTCCTGCTCCTTCAGCGTGTAACGTCCGCCAGCCTCGCGACCGCCACGAATGGCATCAAACAGCGACACCGAACCCAAGTCCGTCTGGATGTAGCGCAACTCGTCCTGACTCACGGCCAAAATCTCCGGCACGGGCAGTTTCCGCTTCGTAAAGTGCTGTGCCAGATACACGAAAGCATGATTCTCGTCGCGACTGGTACCTATGCACCCCACCACCGTCTCGCCCGTCTGCGACGTCATCCGGTAGTACTCACGGTTGCTGCCCCCAGCGGTCAGTCTCTCCACCTGCTGAGGTTCCGCCCCACTCCATTCCTTATATAGTTCTACTAATTTCTCCATGTCGGTCCTTACTCAAATTGGCTACAAAGGTACACACTTTCATGCACAAAAACGAATATTTGGGGTGTTTTAACGTTTAAAATCCCAAAGCATGATGGAAATGCCTTGGGATTTATGATTTTCTTTGTTCACCAATGCCAGCCACCGCCAGGACCACCACCAGGGAATCCACCACCGCCTGTATAGGACGAGAGGGTGACGTTAGAACCGCCAGTGAAAGAGGCACCGGTATAGGCTACGCCGTCGAAGATGCTGGTGCCACCGCTGACGGTAACGCCGCTCTTCAGTGTGGGCTGTGAGGCGCCGCTGACAACCATTGTATTGCCGCCACTGGATGGGGTCTTAAAGACGAACGTCTCGCTGCCGACAGTCATCGCATACCAAGTGTTCTTGTTCCACGACGAGGCCTGATAGCACGACTGCGTGAGCTGTGCACCGTTCTCCAGTCCACCGATGGCAATGATGGTACCGCCAGTGACGTAGAGCTTCTTCTGTTCCTCGCTGTTGGCGTCGATGGCCACCTCGGGCGTCGAAGTACCGATGGCATAGACCACGCCACCTTTAATATATACGTTGCCGTTGGCGTCGATACCGTCGTTGCCGGTGGAGTGCGCATAGACGTAACCGCCACTGATGGTCATGTCGCCGGCATTGCTCAGACTCTTCGTGTCGTCGTTATACGAGGCGTTGATGGCATCGTCCGAGGCGTTCACTGTTACCCATCCGCCTGTAATATCGATGCTGGTCTTGCTCTCGATACCCTCGCCGCCTGCACCCTTCGTGGTGACAAAGATGGCAGCATTGTCGCTAATCGTGATAGCCCCGTCAATCTTGATACCCTTGGGCGACGACTTGTAGTCGCTGTCGTATTTGTCGAGCTGTTGCGAACTGTTTACAGTAGATAGCGTACCGTTCGACGATGCCACAACGGCATTGCCGCTGGTATTGATGATGATGGTACCACCCGTAGCGGTGAACGTGCCGTCACCATTGATACCCTTGCCGCCAGCACCCGTGCTCGTCAGGTTCAGCGTACCACCGCTGATGGTCATGTTACCGTCAGCACCCAGACAAGCCGAGGCCTTGGTCTTCACCTTCGTACTGTCCCACACGCCACCACCTGTAGTCTTCACGGTGATGTCGCCACCACTGATCTTCATGTCGCCCTCGCCCTTGATGCCCTTGGCAGCATCAGCCGTGACGGTGATGTTGATCGTTCCGCCACTGATGTAGATATTTCCTGAGTCCTCCTCTTCGTGGTCAGTGGTCTCGCCTGTCGAGGCGTCGCCGTCAATGTCACACTGGATGCCATCGTCCTGCGTACCGCTGATGTTAATCGTGCCGCTCTCCATGAGGAAGTATTCGGCGCAGCTGATGCCGTCACCTGCAGCCGAAGTCACGTTGATGGTAGCGTTCTTGATGGTGAAGTACTCACCCGTCTTGATGCCGTGCTTCACGTTGCCAACGACGTTCAGTGTACCCTTCTGCGCAAATTCGGCGTGGCCCTTGATGTAAAGGCAGCCCTTCTGCGAACCCGTCGAAGCGTCGCTGAGCGTGTTGGTCGTTCCTGTAACAATCTTTACCTTGATGCGCTTGCCGTTCTGGATGTGTACGGCAGCACCGCTATATACTGGTGTCGCGTTGGTCAGCGTCAGGCCGTTCAGCTCTATCGTGGCCTTGTACGAGCCCGACATATAGAACTCGCCGTCGGTCGATGTGCCGCTCAGCGTGTAGGTGATTTCCTCGGCCTGGTCGTCGCTCTGGGCTATCGACACGTGCGCCCCGCTGACGGTCGGCGTGACGTACTGCGCCACATTACCTGCCACCGTTACCGATGCCGTCGAACCGTCGTAACTGACGCCAATCGTACCGTCGCTGACCTTGCTGTTGTCCACCGTCATCGCTGTGATGTCGGCCAGCGTAAACGTCTTGCCCATGATGGTAACCGTCTCACCATTGGCGTAGGTCATCTCGCCCGTCTGCGAGGCAGGGAACTGATAGGTCACGCTACCCACCTTGACATTCAGCGTCTGCGCCCCTGCTGCTATCGTCAGCACGAGGGCTATCATAGATAATACCAACCTTCTCATCTTACCACCATTTTATAAGTCCTACTATTTGTCTTCACGATATACACGCCACGGCGCATCTGGTCCTTGCTCACCTTATGGCCCTGCAGGTCGTAGATTTCCGTAGAATTGTCAATTGTCAATTGTCCATTGTCAATTGTTTCGATGCCTGTCGTCCCAGTCTCGTCTGTTGTCGAGAAGTACATCTTGCTCAGGTTCGTCAGCGTGAACGACTGCGAACCCACCGTCAGAGTAGTACCGCTGATGGTCAGCGTAACGTCCGAAGCAACGGATACCGAAGCCTTCGCCCCGTCCGTCGTCTCAAAGGTCAGGTAGGTGTAATCTTCAGCCTGCGCTGTCATTGCTCCTACCAGCATTGTCAATAACAATAAAATCTTTTTCATATCGCCTAGTTATTATAATGATGTTGCAAAGGTAACAATTATCGGGACGTTCACCAAATATTTTCAATGAACGCCCCGATTCTTTCAACGAATGCGCCTTACTCGCCTACTCGGAACAAATAGTAAAATGCTCCTTTAATTTTATTAAAATGCGGGTTTAATTTTGGTAAAAGTGCTGTCCGCGGGCGGGCGCGTTGCAATTAACATATATTAACCAAATAACCGAACAAAACCGCAGGTTATCCCAAATTATTTTCGTACCTTCGCAACCAAATGGATTACAACACTAAACATAGAATACTTTTTGTCTGTCACGGGAACATCTGCCGAAGCCCGATGGCGGAGTTCGTGATGAAGGACCTCGTCAGGAAAGCGGGACGCAAAGACGAGTTTTACATTGAGTCGGCGGCCACCTCGACGGAGGAGATAGGCAACAGCGTCTATCCCCCAGCCCGACGCAAACTGGCGGAACACGGCATCAGTTGTGCTACTAAAACAGCACGGCAGATGACACGCTCGGACTACGACCGCTTTGACCTGCTCATCGGCATGGATTCGTGGAACATCCGCAACATGCGAAACATCTGCGGTGGCGACCCTGAAGGAAAGATCGTGATGCTGATGGACTTCACCAAACGACCTGGCGACGTGGCAGACCCTTGGTACACGGGCGACTTCGAGGCCACTTGGCGTGACGTCCTGGAAGGCTGCCAGGCATTGATAGATAGATTTAATAATTGTGTATGATTCTTACAAGATGACAGAAGACAGAAATAACGAATTTCATAATGTGGTGCCGCTGCAGATACGTTTCAACGACGTTGACAAGTTCGGGCATGTGAACAACACCATATATTTCCAGTTCTACGACTCGGGTAAGACGGACTATGTCTCCACCGTGTGCAAAGGCTTCGACTGGGATCAGTATGCCATTTTCGTGGTGAAGATTGAGGTGGAGTTCTTTGCCCAGATAAAGGGCACTGACCGTATTGCCGTCCGCACCCGTACCGTCAAACTCGGCAACAAGAGTTTCCATCTGGAACAGGAAATCTTCGACACCGATACGCAGGAGGTGAAGAGCCGCTGCCTGTCGATATTGGTGCTGTACGACCTGGAACAGAAGCAGTCCATACCGTTTTCCGACGAGTGGCGCAAGGCCATCATCGACTACGACGGACTATAAAATACGCAGGAACCTTTGTACCCAAAATTTTAAAATTATTAGGATATGAAAAAGCTTTTGACTTGCTTATTTGCCGCACTTGGGCTAACAACAGCCTGTGGCCAGGGAGATTATGAAACTGACGTGTTTAAGACCAAAAGCGGCAAGACGGTGACGTTCCACGCCCTCGTGCATGCCAGCATCCGCATTCAGTATGACGGCAAAGAGATCGAGGTTGACCCTGTGACGAAGTTGGGCAACAAAGTGATAGACTACGCCTCCATGCCCAAGGCCGACTATCTCTTGGTGACTCACGAACACTTTGACCACTTCAACCAAGATGCCATCAAGCTGCTTTCTGGCGAAAAAACTCGCTTCATTACCAACCAGCGTTGCGCCGACATGTTTGGCTCTGGCGAGGTGATGAAGAATGGTGATAAGTTGCAGATTGCCGAAGACGTCACGATTGAAGCCGTTCCTGCCTACAACTACACCGAGGGGCACACGCAGTTCCACCCCAAGGGACGCGACAACGGCTATATCCTGACCATCGACGGATTGAGAATCTATATCGCCGGCGATACGGAGGACATCCCTGAAATGTCAGCCATCAAGGACATCGACATCGCTTTCCTGCCCTGCAACCAGCCCTACACCATGACTCCAGACCAACTGGTTAAGGCCGCAAAGACTATCAAGCCCAAGGTGGTGTTCCCTTATCACTACGGACAGACGGACGTGAGCGGTCTCCCAGGACAACTCAAAGGTGACGGCATCGACGTTAGAATCAGACATTACGAATGATTGGCATGGAGGACATCTGTAAGCTGATTAAATTCTAATAGGCAAGTACATTCCATAATGCACGGATCTTTTCCTCCGGATCCCACTTGCCGCCGAAGGTCCAGCGGGCCGTTACCTCGTGGAATGCAGGTGCCCCGTCCGACTGGTTGAGGTTGTTGGCAAGCCAACCACTGTGACCACCCTCACGCGAGCAGTTATAATAATAGACGCGGAAGCCCCACGGACATGGGTCGAGCACCCTATCGGTATAAGCGTAGCTGATATTCGTATCTAGGATCTGCGATGACATCTTGCAGTTCAGCAGGAAGAATTGCGAGTCATGATGGTAACGGCCTAGGATAGTTGGCGATTTGGCATCGAAATACGAATCCGTAATGACCAACTTTTTCGACTTGTCGCCCCGTCCGTCGTGCCAGATGATGGCGCGACTGTCGCCCAGGAAGCGGCAACGTGTGGCATAACACCAGCCACGCGGGCAGAGGAAATCTACACCTGGGCAGCGCAGATAGAGATCGGCATGATAGTACATACCATTGCCTTCAGGTGCCCATAGCGAGAGGGCGTCGTTACCATCGGCAAAGACATTGCTGTTGATAACGATGGTGCGTGTGGCCCTTCCGAAGATTGCCATCTGGTGGGTGGTATTGCCAGGCTCGACCACTGTGCCGTAGTTGTTATAGACCGTCAGACCACTGATAACACAGTCGTCAGCACCGTCCAACAGCACGATAACGCCATTGCCCGTCTTCTTGCCGCGATACTCTTTGATGGTGTTGGTCTTATGTGTCTCTGCCAGTACAATGATGGTGCTGTCGCGGTCTTCGCCCACTAGCACGATATTCGGACGGTCAATGATTACCTTCTGCTCGTAGCGTCCTTTCTTGATGAAAATCTTAAAAGGCTTGTCGCCCTGCTCAGGCGCTTGGTCAATGGCAGCTTGTATCTTTCCACCCGGTTCTACGATGGCATCAAAATCAGAGAGGTTTTTGCTTGGACGTCTATACATCTCTATGGTACCGTTCTCGTTGGCCCCCTTCGTTGTCAGACTGACGGGTACTTTGTTTTGCGGATCATACTTGGCTGCCCATCGCTCATATTTAGCGAACAAGTCACGCGGGTTGTCAGAATACCATGCGTAACCATTGCGTCGCTCACTCCCTATCTGATCCAAGCGGCGGCGTGGCACACCGTCACGATCGCACACGTAGGGTTCACACCTTTCCAAGTCGTAATAGCGCGCCCATATTGGTTGCGCCGTGGGGTCTTCTTCCAGCCATGTGTCCCGATCAGGACTATTCCAAGCACCCTTTCTGCAGAGGCGTAAACCTGTAAGTTTATACTTGTCGAACCACCGCATGCCACAGTGGATGGCTTTCTTCACCCGCTCATCCGGATTGGGCAGACTCATCAGCAGTTGGAGGATGCCAGCGCTCTCAGCCGAACAGTAGGAGGGCAACTCGTAGGCTCTTGCAGGAGCTGGCTGATAGGTATCCTTGTCATGTTGCTGACACCATACCGTCGGTTGCCCGTTTGTGACAATCTGGGTTGTAAGGATACACTCGACACCTTTGTCGAAGGCCTTCTTCGCCCGCTTTCTTTGTTGCTTGTCAGTGATGTCGCCCTGGTAAGGTTCGCGCTGCTCAGCCACCTCTCTGAGCATATTCATCGTATTCACCATAGCACCGTCGTTATACGTGATATGCACCTGATATCCCTGCGGATTCGGCCAGAACTGCGGCCATCCGCCATTTTCATACTGTCCGCTGAGCAAATAGTCGATACCTTTGCGGAATGCATCTCTATAGCGTTGTTCACCTATAGCCTGATACAGACGGGCAAGGTAGGTCAGTTGCATGTTCGTAGCTCCATTATCGGTGGTGGAGTCATCCTGTCGTTGTTTGTCTTTCAGCACCTTAGCCCTCTCCCGGTCATTCAACGGTTTGACCATATCGATATTTTTTGGCCATCCGCCAGTGACACGCTGGTACAGTAACACCTGTTCTCCTACACGCCGTGCCTCTTCGGTCTGGAAAAACGCAGGATCGGTCTCCCGCAACACATTTTTGAATGGCATTCGTTGCTGAGCCATCAGCGGCAACACACACACGAGGGCAAGCCCCGTTAAGATCAGTCTGATTGTCTTCATAAGTAGTTTGTTTTTGTAAATGATGCTGCAAAGATAGTAAAAAACGAATGAAAAACCAAATTTATTTGGGTTTTTCCGAATACTTACTACGTCAAGAACTCTTTCTCGCCAGTCGGCTCCATCTCGCCCTGACACTGTGGACAGGTATGTTTATTCCACAGTCTGATGTTATCACTGCCGCATTGCAGACACAAACGGCCAACATCACTTCTATAGGAAGGTGCCACATCGGCAATGATGCCACCTACCACGATATTCTGGATGGTCTTGCAGTCAGGACACGACATGGCCGTAATCTCCTGACGAAAGAGCCCACGTCCTTCGTACACCTCGGTCTCGTAGCCGCATTGTCTGCAGCGATATTTCAGTTTCCAAGCCATACTCCCTTCTTCTATCGGAAGGAATCCGTGAGGAGTTTGATTTCGATTTGTGGGCTGATGCGCTCGTACAATATATTATATACGGCATCGAGGATGGGCATGTTGACGTGGCAGTGGCGGTTAATCTCCTTCATACACTTGGTGCCGAAATAGCCCTCGGCAATCATCTCCATCTCAATCTGGGCACTCTTGACGCTGTAGCCCTTGCCAATCATGGTGCCGAAGGTGCGGTTGCGCGAGAAGTTGGAGTAGCCCGTGACGAGGAGGTCGCCCATATAGACGCTGTCGGCAATGTTGCGCTCGACGGGATTGATGACGGTCAGGAATCGCGCCATCTCCTGCACGGCATTGGCCATGAGGACGGCCTGGAAGTTGTCGCCGAACTTCAGACCGTTGCAGATGCCGGCGGCAATGGCATAGACATTCTTCAGCACGGAGCTGTATTCGATGCCAATGACGTCGGCAGAGGTCTTGGTCTTGATGAACGGACTGCTGAGGATATCGGCAAAAGCCTGTGCCTTGTCGCGGTCGGCACAACCGATGGTGAGGTAGCTGAGGCGTTCCAGAGCCACCTCCTCGGCATGTGAGGGACCTCCGATGCAGGCGAGATTCTCGTAGGGCACGTCGTACACCTGATGGAAATATTCCGAACAGACGAGGTTTTCGTCGGGCACGATACCCTTGATGGCCGTGACGATGTATTTGTCGCGCAGGCGGACCTTCAGTTTCTTGAGGTGGCTCTTGAGGTATGGCGACGGTGTGACGAACACCAGCGTGTCGTACTGCTCGGCAATCTTGTTGAGGTCGCTGGAGAAGAATATCTCGTCGGTATCGAATCGTACGCTCTGCAGGTAGGCGGGGTTGTGGCCCAGGCGACGGAAGTCCTCAATGCGGTCGTCGCGACGCATATACCACCCGATGTGGTGAGTCTTGCCCACCACTATCTTGGCTATGGCCGTTGCCCACGAGCCGCCACCGATAATCGCTATTCTACCACAGTCGTACATAGCCTCACCCCCGACCCCTCTCCAAAGGGCGAGGGGCGTTATTACCTTGGTTAAACACTTCTGCCTTTATTCTCATAACAACCTCATTTAAGTCGTCTGATATTTCTTCGTTCTTTATTCGAATAACTCGATAGCCTTTACTAACTAAAAACTCTGTTCTTTGTTTATCTAATTCTTGTTGTTGTGGCTCTTGATGATAACCACCGTCAACTTCTATCACTAATTTTGCTGGTAGGCAGATAAAATCTGCAATATAATCACCGATAGGGTGTTGTCTCCTGAATCGGATTCCAGCTTTCAATTTTCTTAAAGCATTCCACAAGACCGTTTCGCTCTCCGTCATCTCCCGCCTGTTAAATCGGGCAAAATCCTTGAGCAGTTCGTACCTGTCTGGTGCAGCAGTCTCGTAGCCGTACATAAAGCCTCACTCCCGGCCCCTCTCCAAAGGGCGAGGGGAGTCATTACTTTGGTTTAACACTTCTCTTTTTATTCTCATAACAACCTCGTTTAAGTCGTTTGTATGGATTCGTATTTGTAGCTTTTGGAATACTATATACTTCGTCGCTTGGAAATACTATTTACTCCCCTCGCCCTTTGGAGAGGGGTCGGGGGTGAGGCTTATCCACTTCGCGACTTCGTCGACGCTGGGTTTGGGGAGGTCGAGCTTGTATTTCTTGAAGATCTCACCAATCTTCTGCTGGAGGCCCTGGGGCTTCTCGTCCTTGATGTTGGTAATCAGGTTGAAACCAGCCTTGCGGAGTACAGGAACGATGTCCTCAGGTACACCTATCTCGGCCCACTCAGCTACAGACGACTGAGGAATCTTCTTCTCAGGCTTCATCTGTGGGAACAGCATCACCTCGCCAATAGCAAACTTACCAGTCATCAGCATGACCAGACGGTCGATACCAATACCGATACCGAACGTAGGAGGCATACCGTACTGCAGAGCGCGCAGGAAGTCATGATCGATGATCATAGCCTCATCGTCACCCTTGTCGGCAAGCTTCATCTGCTCGATGAAACGCTCCTCCTGATCGATAGGATCGTTGAGCTCAGAATATGCATTGGCCAGCTCCTTACCATTGACCATCAGCTCGAAACGCTCGGTAAGACCGGGTTTAGAGCGGTGCATCTTGGTCAGTGGCGACATCTCAACAGGATAGTCGGTAATGAAGGTAGGCTGTATGAAGGTGCCCTCGCAGAACTCACCAAAGAGTTCGTCGATGAGCTTACCCTTACCCATGGTCTCGTCTACATCCATGCCCTTAGACAGACAGAATGCGCGAATCTCGTCCTCGCTCTTGCCATCGCAGTCGAAACCGGTCTTCTCCTTGATGGCATCGAGAATAGGCAGACGACGGAACGGGGCCTTGAATGAGATGATGTTGCCATCGATTTCCACCTCGGGCTTGCCATTGACGGCTGTACAGATCTCCTCGAGCATCTTCTCGGTGAAGTCCATACCCCACAGCAGGTCCTTATAGCTGACATAGAGCTCCATACAGGTGAACTCGGGGTTGTGAGTCTTGTCCATACCCTCGTTGCGGAAGTTCTTACCCATCTCGTAAACACCCTCGAAACCACCTACGATGAGGCGCTTGAGGTAGAGCTCTGTGGCGATACGCATGTACATATCCTGATTGAGCGCATTGAAGTGGGTGATGAACGGGCGGGCCGAAGCACCACCTGCGATGCTCTGCAGGATAGGTGTGTCAACCTCGGTATAACCAGCCTCGTCGAGAATGCGACGCATGGTGCGGATAATCGTTGCTCGCTTCAGGAAGGTATCCTTCACGCCCTCGTTGACCACCAGATCGACATAGCGCTGGCGATAACGCAACTCGGGATCGTCAAACTTGTCGTAGGCCACACCATCCTTGTATTTCACGATAGGCAGTGGCTTCAGCGCCTTCGACAATAGCGTCAGTTCCTTGCAGTGGACGCTGATTTCGCCCGTCTGTGTACGGAACACAAAGCCCTTGATGCCGATGAAGTCGCCAATGTCGAGCAGCTTCTTGAAAACGGTATTGTATAACTCCTTGTCGTCGCCAGGGCAGAGGTCATCACGCGTGATATACACCTGAATACGGCCCTTGGAGTCCTGTAATTCTACAAACGAGGCCTTACCCATGACGCGACGGCCCATCATACGGCCAGCAATACTCACCTCGCGGGGCTCGGCATCATCCTGAAAACTCTCTACAATCTCCGTAGAGAATGCGTTGGTAGGAAATTCTGCTGCGGGATAGGGATTGATACCCATCTCGCGCAACTGTTGCAGACTCTCACGTCTGCCGATTTCTTGTTCGCTAAGTTCTAAAACGTTCATATCTTGTTAAATAATTATTCACAATGCGTCTGCAAAGATACGAAATAATTGATAATTGACCATTACTATTGACAATTTTTTGCCTTTGACGTTAAATATTTGCTAAATTCTTGACAAAAATTTGGTGGTTTCAGAATTTTTCCTTACTTTTGTAGCATTAATAGCGAAACGGAAACTATGATACATGAAACAATCAAGACTCGCGTAGTAGGTATTGACATACAGATTGACACCACCACCCTGGCTGTCATCGATGTGCGTGGAAACATCATTGCCAGAGAGAGCTTCACCACGGGAACGAATCCGAACATCGGCGATTTTGCGTCGATATTGAGCGAACGCGTGATGAGCATAGTAGAGCAGAACGGTGGCTACGAGAGCATCCGTTCGCTGGGCATCTGCTGTCCGAGTGCCAACTACATGACAGCATGTATCGAGAATGCCCCGAACCTGCCCTGGAAAGGTGTCGTGCCCTTGGCAGCAATGATGCGCGACAGGCTTGGACTGGCCGTAGCACTGGGCAATAACGCCTATGCCCGCGGCTTGGGCGAGCTGGCTTTCGGTGTGGCTCACGGCATGAAGGACTTCGTCCTGCTGACGATGGGTGGCGGTGTCGGCAGTTGCATCTTCATCAACGGTCAGTACTATGCTGGCCATGACGGTTTTGCAGGCGAGATAGGCCATAGCATGGCCCGCCATAACGGACGACTTTGCGGTTGTGGCAATAAAGGTTGTCTGGAGATGTACTGTGCGCGAAAGGGTATCCGCATGACCGCTCAGGAGGTGATGGCCGAGAGCGACAAGCCTTCGAAAATGCGCTTGATAGAAGACCTGACAGTGGACCAGATTGTGGCTTTCTGCGATATGGGCGACGAACTGGCCATTGAGACACTGCGCCGGACGGGTCATGTGCTAGGAGAAACGCTGGCAAACTATGCCACCACCATCAATCCTGAGGCATTTATCTTTACGGGCAGCGTGTCGCGCTGTGGCGACTGGCTGTTTGACCCTGCCTGGGAGAGTTTCAACGAACACATCTTCCAGAACATCAAGGGTAAGGTGAAATTCCTGTTGTCGCAGTTTGACGAGCGGGAAGCTAACCTACTGGGAGCCAGCGTATTGGCATGGAATGTAAAGGAGTACTCACTATTTAAATAATAACTGATTTAACTAACACTCAACGATATCATTACTGTTATGAATGAAGAACTAAAAAGCAAGGTCATTGGAGTCGACATCAGTATTGAGCGTACGACGCTCGCCATCGTCGACATCCGCGGAAACATTTTGGCAGAAGACTATTTTGTGACTTCCGACTATCAGAACATTAACGAGTATGTGTCGGAACTTTCTGACCGCCTCTATATGCTGATGGAGAACAACGGAGGGTATGAGAAGATTCGTTCGATAGGAATCAGTGCACCCAGTTGCAGTTCGATAACAGGGTGTATCAGCAATGCTGCCAATCTGCCATGGAAGGGTGAGATTCCCTTGGCAGCACTGGTGCGCGACCGCATGGGAATGGCTGTTGCCGTAGGTAATGACGCCCACGTGTCGGCATTGGGAGAATATACCTACGGTTCTGCCCACGGACTGAAGGACTTTATGATTGTCAGTCTGGGTGTAGGTGTAGGTAGCTGTATCTTCTCGCAAGGCCGTGAGCACATAGGAACAGAAGGATATGCCGGTGAGTTCGGACACTGCTGTTTCGTTGACGGAGGACGCGAATGCGGTTGTGGTAATCGTGGTTGTCTGGAAGCATACGTCGGTGCTAACGGTATCGTACGAACAGCCAAGGACCTGATGCTGCAGTCGGATGAGCCGTCGTTGATGCGCGATATTGCAGAACTGTCGCCAAGAGCCATCTTCGAGTGTTGCGAGAAGGGTGATGCGATGGCTATTGAGACCTACCGCCAGACAGGTCATATACTGGGCATCGGTTTGGCCAACTATGCCAGCCTGATTAATCCCCAGGCCATCATTCTGACGGGTGGTATCTCGCGTGCCGGCCAATATTTGCTGGACCCCACGCGTGAATCGTTTGAGGAACACGTATTCCCCAACATGCGCAACAAGGTAAGAATCGTGGTGTCGCGAATGGACAATCGCGAGCGCGACGTGCTGGGAGCAAGTGCCCTGGCGTGGGAAGTGCCAGAGTACTCGCTGTTTAAGTAACGTTAATATTTGAAGCTACTGCCTCCTACGAACTCACGCATGATGCTCGTGGGAGGTATTTCTTTGTCGCTCACGGGCAGGAAATAGTGGATGAATTTGAGCAGGCGGTGAGCCTCCGCATATTCAGGACAGTTTCTTTGTACTGACGAGAGGATAATCTCCGCATGGGTACGCAGAACGGCAAACTCGATGTTCAGCGCCGAGTTGAACATAGCGTCCGCTGTCTCCTGATAAGGGAATATCCATTTATCCTCTGCCTCACAGACATTCTTCCACTGGGCAATGGTCTCGCGCGCCGTATAGGCTCCCTTGTTGTAGTCGCGGATGATGCGGCGCAGCAGGCGGTTGTCGCGGACGGGAATCCAGTTGTGGTCGTCGAGCGAGATGCTGGTAAGGGCTGAGATGTAGATCCTGTACTTCAGCGAGTCCTCGATATTCTGCGTCAGCTTGGGGTTCAGTGCATGGATACCCTCGATAATCAGCACCGTATCGCCTGCCAGCTTCAGCTTTTTGCCATTCCATTCGCGCTTGCCCGTGGTGAAGTTGTATTCAGGAACTTCCACACGCTCGCCTTTCATCAGCCTCGACAGGTGGTCCTCCAGCAAGGCATAGTCCACCGTCTCGATGTTGTCGAAGTCGTAGTCACCATTGGGTAACTTGGGTGTATCCACGCGATTGACGAAATAGTCGTCGGTAGAGAACGACATCGGACGCAGGCCACAGGCCAGCAGTTGGATGGAGAGTCGCTTGCAGAAAGTCGTCTTTCCTGATGACGACGGACCAGTGATGAGCACCAGTCGAATGGGGTTCTCCTCCGCATGGAATCGGCGTTCGATGTCTTCTGCTATCTGCACAATCTTCTTTTCCTGCAGGGCTTCGCTGACCTGTATCAGTTCTGAGGCATGGCCTTTCAGGATGGCTTTGTTGACGTCACCTGCATTCGACAGGCGCATGATGATATCCCATTTCGTCTTCTCGCGGAACATCTCATACGTCTTAGGCATATCCACCTTCTCTGCCAGAACGGTAGGATTATTCCAATCGGGTACACGCAGCAGCATGCCGTCGTGATAGGGTTCCAGCCCGAAGACTTTCAGATAGCCAGCACTGGGCACCAGAGGGCCGTAGTAGTAGTCGGCAGTATCGCCCAGCATATAGTAGTCGCTGTAAATCTGTCCGCTGGTTTCCAGCAGTTTTACTTTGTCGGAGAATCCCCGTTCGGCAAACACGCGGATAGCCTCTTCGTTGGTGGCCTCCGTGCGACGGAAAGGCATATCCAGATTCACGATTTCCTTCATCCGCTCGCAGATTTGCTCTATGTCGCCATCCGCCAGTCCTTCACCGTTCTTTTTCTTGAAGTTACAGTAATAGCCACGCGATATGGTGTGTTCGATGAATAGTTTCGAACCAGGGAAGATGTCCTGCGTGGCCTTGTAGAGCAGGAAACACAGGGAACGCACATAAACACGATGTCCACTGCCTTCGCGGGCATCCAGAAATTCCACGTCGCGATTCTGGTAGAGTCGGAACTTCAGACCCTCTGAGGCGTTATTCACTTTTGCTGACACCACGGGGTAAGGCAGCTTGATTTCGTCAGCGAACTCTTGGTAGACATCCAATAGCGAACAGCCTTCTGGGAAAGCCTTCGTCACGTTGTTGTTCTTGCAGCGAATGTGTAGCATAGCAATCAATCGTTTTTAGTTGTTTGCAAAGATACGACAAAAACCGTAAAACACCAAAGAAAAATGCTTTTTTCTATCATTTTTCTTACGCGTACCTTATTATATAATATGGTTTGGTATGTTTGCAACCGAGTTGCGAAAGCTTTTTCCTACTTTTGCACCCAGAAATCAATCAAACGAAAGAATATGTGTAAAGAACATCATCATCACGAAGAAGCGTGCAGCTCTTGCGAGCACCATCATCATCATGAAGAAGAAGGACAGCGTGGAAAGCTGTTGAAAATCGTGCTGGCGGCAGTGTTGCTTGCTGTAGCGGTCGGTATCGAACATACGTTTGCGTTGCCCACATGGCAATTGCTGTTGGTTTATCTCGTGCCTTACCTGCTAGTGGGTTGGGACACGCTGAAAGAAGCAGCAGAGGGATTGATGGAGGGAGAGGCCTTCAACGAAGACTTCCTGATGGCTGTTGCCACATTGGGAGCGCTGGGTATCGGTTTTCTGCCTGGTGCGGAGAACGAATTCCCTGAGGCTGTCTTCGTGATGCTGTTTTTCCAAGTAGGAGAACTGTTCGAGGGCTATGCCGAAGGAAAGAGCCGCGAGAGTATTGCCCACCTGATGGATATCCGTCCGGATGTGGCGCATGTAGAGGTGAGAGGGAAGATGTCAGATGTAAGAAGTCAGATGTCTGAAGTAAGAGACGTTGCCCCAGAGGACGTGGCAGTGGGAGACGTTATCCTTGTCCGCGTAGGCGAGAAGGTGCCTTTGGACGGTGTCGTCGTCGAGGGCAGCAGCCAGTTGAATACCGTAGCCCTGACGGGTGAGACGATGCCTCGTAGCGTAGAGACTGACGACGAGGTGGTATCGGGTTGTGTCAACTTGTCAGGTGTGTTGCGCGTGCGTACCACCAAGAGTTTTGGCGAGAGTACCGTCTCGAAAATCATCCGCCTGGTAGAAGATGCAGGGGAACACAAGTCGCAAAGCGAGACTTTCATCACCAAGTTTGCACGAATCTATACACCCATTGTCGTCGGTGCTGCCATTCTGCTGGCTGTCGTACCCACATTGCTGGGCGGTACCTTTGCCACGTGGCTGTACAGGGCGTTGATGTTCCTGGTGGTATCGTGTCCTTGTGCATTGGTACTGAGCGTCCCCCTGACATTCTTTGCAGGTATCGGTGGCGCGTCACGTCGCGGTATCCTCATCAAGGGTGCCAACTATATGGATGTGTTGTCGAAAGTCGGCACGGTGGTGTTCGACAAGACGGGTACGCTGACACACGGACAGTTTGCCGTAGAAGCCGTCCATCCTGACAGCTGTGACGAACACCAGCTACTACACCTGGCAGCTCACGTAGAACACTTTACGACGCATCCCATCGGAGCAGCATTACGCGACGCATTCCCTGACGAGGCCACAGACGGATGTGAGGTGAGTGACGTCGAAGAGATATCAGGAAAAGGTATCAAGGCGAAGGTAGGTGGAAAAACAGTCTGCGTAGGAAATACGAAGCTGATGGATGCCGTAGGAGCGCAATGGCACGACTGTTCGCATGTGGGAACGATTATCCATGTGGCTATTGACGGACAGTATGCAGGTCATATCGTCATCAACGACAAAGTAAAGGAGGACAGTGCCGAGGCCATAGCAGAACTCAAAGCGTTGGGCGTAAACCGTACGGTGATGCTGACAGGTGACCGTCGTGAGGTTGGAGCACGCGTGGCTGAACAGTTGGGCTTGGATGAATGGTATGCAGAACTGTTGCCTGCCGACAAGGTGGAACATGTAGAGCGCCTGCTGACCCCTACCCCTTCACCTGTAAACAATCACCTGGCATTTGTGGGTGACGGCATCAACGACGCCCCAGTGCTGGCACGCGCAGACGTCGGAATAGCGATGGGTGGATTGGGAAGCGATGCTGCCATTGAGGCTGCTGACGTGGTGTTGATGGACGACCATCCCTCGAAGGTAGCTTTGGCTATCCGTATTGCCAGACGTACGCTGGCGATAGCCCGTCAGAATGTGTGGCTGGCTATTGGCATCAAGGTAGCTGTGCTCGTATTGGCTGCCGTAGGACTAGCAACGATGTGGATGGCTGTTTTTGCTGACGTTGGTGTCACGGTGTTGGCAGTGTTGAACGCCATGAGGGCACTGAAATGTTAAAAAAACAATATCATTGTTGCTTGTGTCAGGAAAAAGTGTTACCTTTGCGGACAATAACATAAAATGATAGATAAAATGAAACCAACATTATTTCTTTTAGCAGCGGGTATGGGCAGCCGTTATGGTGGCCTGAAGCAGCTCGACGGTCTGGGCCCCAATGGCGAGACCATCATGGACTACAGTATCTACGACGCTATTCAGGCAGGATTCGGCAAAATAGTATGGGTTATCCGCAAGGACTTTGAAGAGCAGTTCCGTACCCAGATTCTCTCGAAGTACGAGGGTAAAGTGAAGTGTGAACTGTGCTTCCAGGCACTCGACGCACTGCCTGCAGGATTCAGCGTTCCTGAGGGTCGCCAGAAGCCTTGGGGTACGAACCACGCTGTGCTGATGGGTAAGGACATCATCAAGGAGCCGTTCTGCGTCATTAACTGTGACGACTTCTATGGTCGCGACTGTTTCATGCAGATTGGCAAATTCCTGAGCAACCTGCCCGAGGGTTCGAAGAACAAGTATGCAATGGTGGGCTTCCGCGTATGCAACACGCTAAGTGAGAATGGTGCCGTGGCTCGTGGCGTTTGTGCTTACGACAACAATCGTCATCTGACGGATGTCGTTGAGCGTACGGAGATTCTGCGCAAGGACGGTACCATCCAGTTCAAGGACGAGCAGGGCGAGTGGCAGGTGCTGGACGAGAATGCTCCCGTATCGATGAATGTCTGGGGCTTTACTCCTGACTATTTCGAGTATAGCGAGGAGTACTTCAAGGAGTTCCTCAGCGATCCGAAGAATATGGAGAACCTGAAGGCTGAGTTCTTCATTCCCTTGATGGTGAATAAACTCATCACCGAAGGAACCGCTACCTGTGAGGTGCTCGATACAACCTCGAAGTGGTTTGGCGTAACTTATGCTGCTGACCGCGAAGAAACGGTGGCCCGCATCCAGCAACTCGTCGACGAGGGCGTTTATCCCAATAAGTTGTTCTGAGCGAATGCTGAATCCGATAATCACAGACGGGGAGTGCAGCATGCTGCGCTCCCTCATTGATGAAGCAGAAACCATTGTGGTTTGTGCCCACCAGAACCCTGACGGTGACGCCATGGGTGCGATACTAGGGTGGTTTGCTGTCCTGCAGCACTTTGGTAAGGAACCGCTGATGGTCGTTCCTGACCAGTTTCCCGACTACCTGCAATGGTTGCCGAACACAGAGAAAATCGTACGCTATGACAAGCGTAAGGACTATGTTGATACGGTGTTGAAGATTGCGGACCTTGTGTTCTGTCTTGATTTCAACTGCCTGTCGCGTACTGATGAGATGGAGCAATCGCTGGCTTCGTCGCCTGCCAAGAAGGTGCTTATCGACCATCATCCCAATCCCGATGTCGACACGGTGTTGTGTGTTTCGCGCCCAGAGGCTTCGTCAGCCTGTGAACTGGTGTTCCGAATTGTTTGGCAGTTAGGAATCTTCGAACAGCTGAGCAAGCATTTCGCAGTACCTGTCTATTGTGGTATGATGACGGACACTGGCGGATTTACGTACAACAGCAACGATCCGGATGTCTTTTTCATCATCAGTCAGTTGTTGACAAAACGCATCAACAAAGACAAGATTTATCGCAATGTATATCATAACTACTCCGAACACCGCCTGCGGATGGTGGGATTTGTGCTTTGCAATCGGCTGGTCGTTGACGACAAGCGTCACGCTGCCTATTATACGTTAACGAGCGACGACCAGAAGAAGTTCCATTTCGTGAAGGGCGACGCAGAGGGACTGGTGAATATGCCGCTGCAAATCAAGGGCCTCAAACTAAGCATTTCGTTGCGTGAGGATACGGAACGTGAGAACCTGATATGGGTCAGTCTGCGTTCGGTGGATAACTTCCCCTGCAACAAGATTGCGGCAGAGTTCTTTAATGGCGGTGGTCATTTGAATGCGTCTGGCGGACGCGTCAATGGGACGATGGATGATGCCATCAAGACAGTTCAGGATGCACTGCAAGCCTACGAAGACCTGTTAAAGTAGTCTAATTATCAATTGCCAATGGTCAATTATCAATTGTTTTTTAGTACCTTTGTGCCCAAAATTAGCAAAACGATAGAAATGAAGAGACTCTTTTACCCCATAATGATCCTGCTCTGCGCCATTTTATACGTGAGCTGTGATAATTACGAGACCTATGGCGACAAGAAGGCTAAGGAACGTGATGCCATCAACAAGTTTATATCAGAGAACAACATCAAGGTCATTAACGAGGACCAGTTCGAAGATCAGGACTATACAACGGATACGGCAAAAAACGAATATGTCCGTATGTCGCGTACTGGCGTCTATATGCAGATTGTCCGCAAGGGCTGTGGAACCCAATTGGAACAGAAGAAGTCTGTCAACGTTATTTGTCGTTTCACGGAATACAATATTCTGGCCGACTCTGTCATGTTGTCAAACCTTGCTCCGTTCTACATTTACGACTATAATTCAGGATCCTATTTTGACGCCTCGCAGTATTACGACAAAATGAATGTTTCGCGTAATGGCACAACATTCACTGCGTCGTTTGTCTCTGGTCTAATGATGCGTTACCACAGTTCGTCAACCAGTGTACCTTCTGGATGGCTCGTACCTTTGAATTTCATCAATATTGGCCGTCCTGCGAACGAGAACGAAGAGACTGCCTTTGTGAGACTCATAGTACCTCACTCACAGGGAACGGCAGACGCCTCAGCGAGTGTCTATCCCTGTCACTATGAGATTTCCTACGAACGTGAGAAATAACAATTATATATAATAGAATATGACTCTGATTAAATCTATATCTGGCATCCGCGGTACTATTGGCGGACGCACGGGCGATACACTGAACCCATTGGATATCGTCAAGTTTACCACTGCTTATGCAATGTTTATCCCCCGCAAGACGGGAAAGATTGTCGTAGGTCGTGATGGTCGCATCTCTGGTCCTATGGTGCGCGACGTCGTTTGCGGCACACTGGTAGGTATAGGCTTCGACGTGATTGACATTGGCTATGCTACGACACCAACAACCGAGCTGGCAGTACGTATGAGCGGAGCCGATGGTGGTATCATCATCACTGCTTCCCACAATCCACGCCAGTGGAATGCCCTGAAATTATTGAACAGCGAGGGTGAGTTCCTCACTGCAGCAGATGGTCAGAAAGTTCTCGAACTGGCTGAAAAGGAAGACTTCTGCTACGCGGAAGTTGACAAGCTGGGAAAAGTTATCGTCGACAATTCCTTCGACGAGCGCCATATACAGTCTGTCCTCGACCTCAAGCTCGTGGATACCGACGCTATTCACAAGGCCCGTCTGACCGTTTGTGTTGACAGCATCAACAGCGTTGGTGGCATCATCCTGCCCAAACTACTCGAACGTCTGGGCGTGGGTTATAAGTTCCTGAACGAGCAGGTAACTGGTGACTTTGCACATAATCCAGAACCTTTGGAGAAGAATCTGCAGGGTATCATGGACGAGATGAAAACTGGTAAATATGATCTGGGTATTGTCGTTGATCCTGATGTCGACCGTCTGGCTTTCATCTGCGAGGATGGTAAGATGTTTGGCGAGGAGTATACGTTGGTGAGTGTAGCTGACTATGTGCTGTCGCAGACTCCAGGCAATACCGTTAGCAATCTCAGCTCTACTCGTGCTTTGCGCGACGTAACGCAAAAGCGTGGCGGTCAGTATACAGCTGCTGCTGTTGGCGAGGTCAATGTTACCACGAAGATGAAAGAGGTGAATGCCGTCATTGGCGGTGAGGGAAATGGTGGTGTCATCTATCCTGAGAGCCACTATGGTCGCGACGCCCTTGTGGGTATAGCCCTCTTCCTGACTTCTCTGGCCAAGAAGGGATGCAAGGTCAGTGAGTTGCGCAAGCAGTTCCCTGACTATCAGATTGCCAAGAACCGTATCGACCTCACTCCTGACACAGACGTAGATGCTATCTTGGTGAAGGTGAAGGAGATGTATGCCAACGATCCTACTGCACAGGTAAACGATATTGACGGTGTGAAGATTGACTTCCCTGATCGTTGGGTTCATCTGCGCAAGTCAAATACCGAGCCTATTATCCGTGTGTACAGTGAGGCTGCCACCATGGAGGCTGCCGACGAGATTGGCAAGAAACTGATGCAGGTTGTTTACGATATGCAGTAATCAGCTGTTTGTCACATGACATATTCAGGTGGGCATTTTATCTTGCCCACCTGTTTTTTTCTGCCAATGTGTCAGTTTGTCAAGGTTGGCAAGGTCCTTGGCACGGTTTTGGCTACGATGAGGGCAAACTTAAATACAAACATTTAAAAAAACAAAGTATTATGAACATCAAACCATTAGGAGACCGCGTGCTGGTAGTGCCTGCACCGGCTGAAGAGAAGATTGGCGGTATTATCATTCCTGACACCGCAAAAGAGAAACCCCTGCATGGAACCATCAAGGCCGTTGGTCAGGGTACCAAGGACGAAGAAATGGTGCTGAAGGCTGGAGACGAAGTGCTGTATGGCAAGTACTCTGGCACAGAACTCGAGTTTGAGGGCGAAAAGTTCCTCATGATGCGTCAGTCTGACGTTTTAGCAGTCATTGAGAAATAACATCGTAATAACGCAACAACGTTATAACGAAATAATAAAGAAAAGAAAAAATTATGGCAAAAGATATTAAATTCAATATTGACGCTCGCGATGCTATGAAGCAGGGCGTTGACCAGTTGGCAAACGCAGTAAAGGTTACGCTCGGTCCTAAGGGTCGTAACGTTGTCATTGAGAAGAAGTTTGGTGCTCCCCAGATTACCAAGGACGGTGTGACCGTTGCTAAGGAAATCGAGTTGGAGGACAAGTTCGAGAACACAGGTGCTCAGCTCGTGAAGAGCGTAGCTTCTAAGACGGGCGACGATGCTGGTGATGGTACCACAACAGCTACCATCCTGACTCAGGCTATCGTTACTGAGGGTCTGAAGAATGTCACCGCTGGTGCCAATCCTATGGACCTGAAGCGTGGTATCGACAAGGCTGTCAAGAGCGTTGTTGATTTCATCCAGAAGAATGCTGAGCATGTGGACGACAACTACGACAAGATTGAGCAGGTGGCTACCGTTTCTGCCAACAACGACGAGGAGATTGGTAAACTGCTGGCTGAGGCTTTCCGCAAGGTTTCCAAGGATGGTGTCATTACCATCGAGGAGAGCAAGAGTCGCGATACCCACATCGGTGTTGTCGAGGGTATGCAGTTCGACCGTGGCTACCTGTCTGGCTACTTCGTAACCGATTCTGAGAAGATGGAGTGCGTGATGGAGAATCCGTACATCCTTATCTATGATAAGAAGATTTCTAACATCAAGGATTTCCTGCCCATCCTGCAGCCCGCAGCCGAGAGTGGCCGTCCTCTGTTGGTTATCGCTGAGGATGTTGACTCTGAGGCTCTGACCACACTGGTTGTCAACCGTCTGCGCGGTGGCTTGAAGATTTGCGCTGTCAAGGCTCCTGGCTTTGGCGACCGTCGTAAGGCTATGCTCGAGGACATCGCAACCCTGACCGGTGGTGTCGTTATCAGCGAGGAGAAGGGCTTGAAGCTGGAGCAGGCTACCCTGGAGATGCTGGGAACCTGTGACAAGGTTACTGTTTCTAAGGACAATACTACCATCGTTAACGGTGCTGGTGACAAGCAGGCAATTCAGGATCGTATTGCTCAGATTAAGAAGGAAATTGAACTTACCACCTCTTCTTACGACAAGGAGAAGTTGCAGGAGCGTCTTGCCAAATTGGCAGGTGGCGTGGCAGTCCTCTATGTAGGTGCCAACTCTGAAGTGGAGATGAAGGAGAAGAAGGATCGCGTTGACGATGCTCTCTGCGCTACCCGTGCAGCCATCGAGGAAGGTGTCGTTGCTGGTGGTGGTACGACCTACATCCGTGCTCAGCAGGCTCTGGCAGATTTGAAGGGTGACAATGCTGATGAGCAGACCGGTATCAACATCATCTGCCGTGCTATTGAGGAGCCTCTGCGTCAGATTGTCAGCAATGCTGGCGAGGAGGGTGCCGTTGTAGTACAGAAGGTTCGCGAGGGCAAGGGTGACTTCGGTTACAATGCTCGTCTCGACAAGTACGAGGACCTCCGCGAGGCTGGTGTCATCGACCCTGCCAAGGTGGCTCGTGTAGCTCTGGAGAATGCCGCTTCTATCGCAGGCATGTTCCTCACCACCGAGTGCCTCATCTGCGACAAGCCTGAGAAGGAACCAGCTATGCCAATGGGCGGTGCTCCAGGAATGGGAGGCATGATGTAATTGAGGATTTAATTCACTTCTATAAGGTATCACTGTGCGACATCACAGTGATACTTTTTTGTAACGTTAACTTTGCAAAATATAACCATAAAGGCTAAACGGCTTGATATAAATCAAAAACAATGCAGATTTTTGCCAAAATTCTTGCATGATTATTGAAAAGTTTCTAACTTTGCAGCGTCTTAAGGTTAAAACCGCAGACATTATCATATCAGAATTAAGCATAAAAGAGATATTTTTTTGATTTGTTTTAGTAGATTAGTTTTTAAGTAGTTTGTTTTTGAATTCGATTGTCGTGACGACAATCGGATTTTTTTATGCCTTTTCTTTTGTTTTGCTCTTGACTTTTTCGTATCTTTGCAGCATGAAACAAATAATCGTTGCTGTCAGCCTACTTTTCACGTTGAGTACCAGTGCTCAAACGACTCATGCAAGTGAAAACTATCGCCCTGAGGGACGGACCTTTGTATGTGTTAATGGGCAAAACCGTTTTACACGCGCACTGTATGGCAGTCCGACGGAATGGCGTGTGGAAACCAGCGACCGTCCTGTGTTTGCTCTGTTCAAGAAGAAAGATTACCGCAATCTGCAGTTTCGCGTGAATGGTGTCTGGCTCGACAAGACCGATTTCTGTGAATCCCGTTACGAAGACGGCATGCGCAGTTACCTGTTGCGACACAAGACGTGGGGACCAAAAGCTACATTGCGTGTGAAAGTCGTTGCATCGTTACAGCAGGAGCAGGCCTTGTGGCGTTTCCAGACAACAGGATTCAATGGTATAGTGAAGCTGGATGTCTTTGTAAGTAACATCCGCAAGCCCAAGCTCTCGCGCAATGGTGACCTTGGTGCCGACCCCAAAGATGCCTTCGAGGCTGATGGTAAGGAGCCCGTCCAGCAATGGTCGCAGGACTTTGAAGACGAGTGTTATGTTTGTTGCAATGGCATCGCAACAGACTCTACAGACGCCCGCGATGCCTCTGAGCGCTTCGAGGATCTGGAGACTGCGATGAAAGAACTGGCGGGCCGTATAGAGTTCAATACCCCCGACCCTTACATCAACACCCTCGGTAGTGCACTCGTTGTTGCTGCCGATGGCGATTGGGACGGACAGACATGGCTGCATGGCTGCATTGGTTGGAGAATGCCACTTGCAGGCTGGCGAGCAGGCTATCTGGGCGATGTATTAGGCTGGCCCGAGCGTGCTATCAGTCATTTCGACGCCTACGCCAAAAGCCAAGTCACAAACGTTCCTCCGAAATACAGCCATCCGACACAAGACGATAAGCAGAACATGGCCCGTGCAAAAAAAGAATGGGCGACGCAGATGTATTCCAATGGCTATATCTGCCGCAATCCGGAACGCAACGACCAGATGCATCACTACAACATGAACCTCAACTACATCGACGAACTGTTGTGGCATTTCCAGTATGATGCCGACCAAGCTTATATGCGCAAGATGTGGCCTGTATTGAAAAATCATTTGGCTTGGGAGAAACGTAATTTCGACCCTGATGGCGACCATCTCTACGACGCCTACTGCTGCATCTGGGCCAGTGACGCCCTTTATTATAGCGGCGGTGCCGTAACCCATTCATCAGCTTATAACTATCGCGCCTATCTGTTGGCTGCACGCATTGCCAAGCTCATTGGCGAAGACGGGACACCCTATCAACAGGAGGCCGAGGCTATCCTTAAGGCTATGAACCAACGGCTGTGGCTGAACGACAAAGGACATTGGGCAGAGTATCAAGACCTCATGGGGTTAAAACGTGTCCATGAAAGCGCTGCCGTGTGGAGCATCTATACGCCTATCGATTGCGGTGCCTGCACAGCGGAACAAGCCTATCGCGCTACCAAATACATCGATAAGGAAATCCCTCACATCCCTGTTACGACAAACCTCTCGACTATTTCAACATCGAACTGGCTGCCTTATTCGTGGAGCATCAACAACGTTGCAGCTGCCGAGGTGATGCACACAGCGCTGGCATATTTCGAGGCAGGCCGTTCGGAGGAGGGCTATCAGTTGATGAAAGCCAACATTCTAGACCAGATGTATTATGGCCAGTCGCCTGCCAATTTCGGACAAATCAGTAAATACGATGCTGCCCGTGGTGAATGCTATCGCGACTTCGGCGACTGTATCGGCATCTCTGCGCGCACGCTGTTACAAGGCCTCTTTGGCATCCAGCCCAATGCTCTCGAAGGCCATTGCATCATCCGTCCTGGTTTCCCTGAGGCGTGGGATTCAGCTTCCGTACGTACACCTTATATATATTATAGGTATCAGCGTCAGGGTGACGAGGCGGTCTACGAGGTGACTCAACACTTTGCCCAGCCTCAGCAGATCGTCATTCGCCAAAATCTCGGAATGGGCAAATACCGCGACGTCGTAGGAACCAGTGAACAACATCAGACCATCCGTGTAAAAGTGCCCGTCAAATATCCCGAAGTAACTTTCCGTAATAATGGATTCACGGAGCAACGCAACATCGGAACCGACGAACCCACATTTGCCGAGAAGTTCCACAAACAGAACATCGACTACGTGCTCAACGACAGCGTGACCAATATTTTCCGCAACGAATACCGCAGTCCGCGTCCGCCTTACACCACGTTGCAGATTCCGTTGCAGGGTGTAGGCGACTGGTGTCATCCTGACTACAAGCCCGAAGTCAACGACTCTGTATTCCGTTCGATGATTGTCAAAGACGAGTTCATCGCCATGGGGGTTCCTTTCCGCACGTCAGCGACTGGCCGGAATATTGCCTTCACCTCGCTCTACGACAACTATCCCGACAGTATCTCGATTCCTCTCAGCGGTCGTTACCGGCAGGCGTGGTTGTTGATGGCAGGAACTACCAACCACATGCAAAGCCGCATCGCCAACGGCATTGTCGTCGCCCAATATAACGATGGCACTGCCGACACGTTGCAATTGGTCAATCCCGACAACTGGTGTCCCGTCGAGCGTGACTACTATGTCGATGGCAAAGCCTTTCAAGTGGCCGAACCGCGTCCCTATCGCGTTGCTTTTGCCTACGATAAGGTCAGCCGTAACCTTTCAAAAGCGCTCGGTCTGCCCTTTGCCAATCCGCAGGGCGGTGAGATTGGTGCGAAAGGTGCCGACGGTGGCGAAATCAAAGGTGGAGCTGCCACGATGTTATGTATGCCGCTGAACCGCAAGAAGAAGTTGCAATCGCTCACTTTGCGCACCCTTTCCAACGATGTTGTGATAGGTTTGATGGCTGTAACGCTGCAATAGACGGATGTGAAAGTTAAAAAAACCTTATGCGACTGCATTTTTTTGCTTTTCACGATTCATTCTTCACTTTATTTTGTATCTTTGTGGCTCGAAACCAATTCATTACTTAAAAAACAAATACAAAAATGAACAATGTACCTGTAATTAAGATCGGTATCGTGGCTGTTAGCCGCGACTGTTTCCCCGAGTCATTGGCCGTTAACCGCCGCAAGGCTGTTATCGCCGAGTATGAAAAGAAGTTTGGTAAGGAAGGCATCTACGAGTGTCCTGTCTGCATCGTTGAGAGTGAGATTCACGCTCAGCAGGCTCTTGAGGACGTAAAGAAGGCCGGATGTAACGCACTGTGCGTTTACCTGGGCAACTTCGGTCCCGAGATTTCTGAGACCATGATTGCTGACTGGTTCCAGGGCCCAACGATGTTCTGCGCTGCTGCTGAGGAGACTCAGAACGACCTGATTGACGGTCGTGGCGACGCTTACTGCGGTATGCTGAACGCTAGCCAGGCTCTTTCTCTGCGCAAGACTCGCGCTTACATCCCTGAGGAGCCCGTTGGCGACGCTGCTCAGTGCGCTGAGATGATTCATGAGTTCCTGCCCATCGCCCGCGCTATCGTAGGTCTGCAGAACCTGAAGATTATCAGCTTCGGTCCCCGTCCTAACAACTTCCTGGCTTGTAACGCTCCTATCCGCGCCCTCTACGATCTCGACGTTGAGATTGAGGAGAATTCAGAGCTCGACCTGCTCGAGGCTTTCCAGAAGCACGCTAACGACCCACGCATTGACGGCGTTGTAAAGGAGATGGCTGCTGAGCTCGGTCACGGCAACAAGATTCCTCAGGTGCTGCCTAAGCTCGCTCAGTATGAGCTGACCCTGACCGACTGGATTGAGGCTCACAAGGGCTCTCGCCAGTTCGTGGCTATGGCTAACAAGTGCTGGCCCGCTTTCCAGACCATGTTCGGTTTCGTGCCTTGCTATGTCAACAGCCGTCTGACCGCTCGTGGCATCCCCGTAGCTTGCGAGGTTGATATCTATGGTGCTCTGTCAGAGTACATTGGAACCTGCATCAGCCAGGATGCCGTTACACTGCTCGACATCAACAACACCGTTCCCAACGACATGTACGAGGAGAGCATCAAGGGCAAGAAGTTCGCTTGCGACAGCTACACCGACAAGGAAATCTTCATGGGCTTCCACTGCGGTAATACTGCTTCTTCTAAGGTTTGCAACTGCCAGATGTGCTTCCAGCGCATTATGGCTCGCGCGCTGCCTGTTGAGGTTACCAACGGTACCCTCGAGGGTGACATCCAGCCCGGTCTGGCTACTGTTTATCGTCTGCAGTCTACTGCCGACACCAAGCTCCGCGCTTACATCGCTCAGGGTGAGGTGATTCCTGTAGCTACCCGCTCGTTCGGTTCTATCGGTATCTTCGGTATCAAGAACATGAGCCGCTTCTATCGTCACGTCCTCATCGAGAAGCACTACCCACACCACTGCGCCGTTATGTTCGGCCACCAGGGCAAGTACCTGTGGGAGGTCCTCAAGTACATGGGCATCCCCGTTGACGAGATCGACTACAACTTCCCGAAGGGCGATTTCTATCCCACCGAGAATCCATTCGCATAAGCGATTAAACTTTAATGACAGGAGCCGTAACCTACAAAGTTGCGGCTCTTGCTATATTAAATGCAAAAGAAAACGAGAAAAAACGGGCTGATGTTTGGTCAGTCCATTTTTTATTCGTAACTTTGTCAGCTGAAACATATATAAACTATAAATAAGGTAATATGAACAACATCAAACTTGACATTACAAAGGCTGCTTGCTTCTTGGAGGCTGGCGCAGTGAAGGCTTTTGAGCCAAAGGTAAAGGACGCACAGAAGGCCCTGGAAGAGGGTACTTGTCCTGGTAACGACTTCTTGGGGTGGTTGCACCTGCCCACAGAGATTACTCCCGCATTCCTCGACGAGATTATGGCTACGGCGAAAGAGCTGCGCGACAACTGCGAGGCAGTGGTAGTAGCAGGAATCGGTGGTTCGTATCTGGGTGCACGTGCCGTCATCGAGGCACTGAGCAATAGCTTCGGCTGGCTCATTCAGGACAAGAAGAATCCGACCATCCTCTTTGCTGGTAACAACATAGGAGAGGACTACCTCTTCGAACTCACTGAATATCTGAAGGGTAAGAAATTCGGCGTCATCAACATCTCGAAATCGGGAACGACGACGGAGACTGCTCTGACGTTCCGTCTGCTGAAGAAGCAGTGCGAGGCTCAGCGCGGTAAGGAAGAGGCCAAGAAGGTCATCGTGGCTGTAACCGACGCCAAGCGCGGTGCTGCCCGCACCTGCGCCGATAAGGAGGGTTATAAGAGCTTCATCATCCCCGACAACGTAGGTGGTCGCTTCTCGGTGCTGACGCCAGTAGGCCTGCTGCCTATTGCCTGCGCTGGTTTCGACATCAAGGCACTGGTAGGCGGTGCTCAGGATATGGAGAAGGCTTGCGCCCCCAGCGTTCCCTTCGACGAGAATCCTGCAGCCCAGTATGCTGCCGTACGTAACGCCCTCTATCAGAAGGGCAAGAAGATTGAGATCATGGTGAACTACCAGCCTAAGCTGCACTTCGTCAGCGAGTGGTGGAAACAGCTCTATGGCGAGTCTGAGGGTAAGGACAAGAAGGGTATCTTCCCTGCCAGCGTCGACTTCACAACCGACCTGCACTCAATGGGTCAATGGATTCAGGACGGCGAGCGCACCATCTTCGAAACCGTTATCTCTATCGAGGAGCCCGAGAAGAAGCTGTTGTTCCCCGAGGACAAAGAGAACCTGGACGGACTGAACTTCCTCGCTGGCAAGCGTGTGGACGAAGTGAACAAGATGGCTGAACTCGGAACACGTCTGGCTCACGTCGACGGCGGTGTGCCCAACATCCGCATCAGCGTTCCTAAGCTCAACGAGTATTACATCGGACAGCTCATCTACTTCTTCGAGATTGGCTGCGGCATCAGCGGTAACGTGCTGGGTGTGAACCCATTCAACCAGCCTGGTGTGGAGGCTTACAAGAAGAATATGTTTGCCCTGCTCGACAAGCCCGGTTACGAGGCAGACAGCAAGGCTATCAAGGAGCGTTTGGCTAAAGAGCAATAATCTAGAATTTCTAGAATCTCTAGAACATCTAGTAGAATGGAAGAAATCATTCACCAATATTTAGAGAAACACGGCTTTGGGCAATTCTGCCCGAAAGCCGTGCTTTTCGATATGGATGGCGTCATCTACGACTCGATGCCAAACCACTCGACATCGTGGCACGACTCAATGGCGGCGTTCGGACTGGACATGCCCTACGAGGGAGCTTACGAGTATGAGGGGATGCGCGGCGTAGAAACTATCAAGACGCTGGCCCGGGCACAGTGGAACCGCGAACTGACAGACGACGAAGCCAGCAAGATGTACGCCTACAAAGCCGAGGTGTTTGCCAATCAATGCAAGCTGACGCCCGCACAAATCATGCCCGGCATCAAGACGCTGATGGAGCAGATCAAGGCCGATGGTCTGAAAATTTGCGTGGTAACAGGCAGTGCCCAACACGCACTGCTGGACAAGTTATTGATTGACTTCGACGGACTTTTGCGCGAGGAATTGATTGTAACGGCTTTCGACGTCAAACACGGCAAACCCAATCCAGAGCCCTATCTAATAGGCATGAGGAAATGCGGCACGGAGCCCTATGAGACCATCGTTGTGGAAAATGCGCCACTTGGTGTACAAGCCGCAGCAGCCGCCCGTTGCTTCACGATAGCTGTGAACACAGGCCCGCTGCCCGACGAACGGTTGGCAGAAAAAGGGGCAGACATCATCTTCCCCACAATGACAGCGCTGAGCGATACGTGGAAGACGTTACACGAGGAATGGCTTTAGACGCCATCGTCATCAGCATCGGCAGCTGGCTTCTGACTATCAATATCGGAATTAGTATCGAGCTGGTCGTCAATCTTGATGTCGAGTTCTCCCATGCGCGACAGACGGATCTTCAGAGGGATGTACTCGTCAGTCTGAGGACGGCCCACACTGGCACCAAACTCCAGCCAGTCGCCATCGGCCTTGTCATAGACAAAACCCTCAAGAATGCCTGTCTTACGGAAATCGTCTCCAATAAGACGGGCAAAATCGTTCTTCACAAAACGGCGTGAGAAGAATACCGAGCCATCCTGCCGTGCAACTGTCAACTGGAACACATTGTCAATATACTGCTGCCCCATATCGTCCTTAACCATTGACAGCGAGTCGGCAGGCTGACGATGGATGGTAAGCTGATAGGTCTTGCCAATCCAATTGACTTCGCGCGAATCAGTATTGGCAGGCATACGTACAGGACCAGTGGAAGCAGTCTTCACTACGCGCTGAGTAATGATTGTCTCATTGTTTTTCTTATCCTTGCAGGCTACCAATATCAGGGCGGCAACAGCAATGGAAAGGGCTATGACTATTCGTTTCATCTTGCGTTAATAATTAGTTTCCGGCTGCAAAGATAGTAAAAAAAAATAATATCCCACCATCACTGGCGGGATATTTTTTGTTATCCAATCCTTTTATCCTTCCATTTTCGGTTAGAATAATACCTATACCTTTCGTCTAGACACTCTTGTCTGATTTTCAATTAACCAAATTTCTTAGAAAGGAGGAAAATGTTATTTTCTGAATTTTTAATTCGGGTGCAAAGTTATAAAAAAAACGGGGCATAAACAAAAAAAAATCGGTAGAATTTTATAGTTTTGAGTTTTTTTAATTATCTTTGCCAAATAATTGCAGATAAATGAAGAAAATTGTCATACTAATCATGACGCTGACGACCCTGTTGATGACAGGATGCAAGTCGGAAAACGGAGATACAGCACAGGACATTGTGACCGACACCGTGCCCTCACTCGTCATACAAATTCAAAAGTGTGCACGACTGTACACAACGGAATATCACATCCACAAAATCGTGACCCACAACGACATACTGAAGTTGAAGGGCAACATACTCCGAAAGGATATTGATATCAAGCTGCCACTGGGTGAGCGCAAGATTGCCTTCCCCATGGACGCAACGCTGAAGGCATACATCGACTTCTCCGATTTCTCGGAAAGCAACATCGAGCGCAACGGCGACAAGATTACCATTCTGCTGCCCGATCCCAAAGTGGTGATGACAAGTTCGAAAATCAACCGCGACGAAGTGAAGGAATACGTGGGGCTGACGCGATCGTATTTTACCGACAAGGAACTGTCGTCGTACGAACAACAAGGACGACAATCCATTCTGAACAGCGTGTCGCAACTGGGTATCAAGCAGACGGCACAGGAAAATGCGGCGCGCGTACTGGTGCCGATGCTGACGGAAATGGGCTACAAAGAAGAGAACATCACCATTGCCTTCCGCAAAAGTCTGGACATTATGAAACTCATCAACTCTAACTTGGAACAGAAATGAAAATGAAATACAAACTGGCAGGTATTGTGGTAGCCGCTATCGTCGCACTGGTAGCGCTCTGGTGGATTGTCAGCGGCATCAGCCAATCGGAAGTCACACTGGACGTAAACCAAGAGATAGACCTGACGCCCGAACAGATTACAAGCATCGAAGCCATTGGCGAATGGGAATTTCTGGCCATTGCCAACGAGGAACTGGTAGATACCACCCGCAAGGGATTCTTCAAGGACGACCATCTCGTACGCATCTATTACGGAACAGTGCGCCTGGGCATCAACATGAAAAACGTGGAGCCAGGATGGATACAGACGGGAGGTGACTCCATCGTCGTCACACTGCCTCAGCCCGGCCTGTTGGACAAGAACTTCATTGACGAAGCAAGGACAAAGAGTTTCTTTGAAACTGGTAAATGGTCGCACCAGGATCGCGACAAGCTTTACCAGAAAGCTTACCGCCAGATGCTTGCCCATTGTCTGACGCCAGCGAATCTGCGCAGTGCTCGTGAGAACGGCGAAGCGCTTTTCACCAAAATGATGAAGAGCATAGGTTACGAACGTGTCAGCGTCCGTTGGCAGTGACAAATGAGAGGTCAGCGGATTCCTAGGACGTAGAGCACGTTGCCCTCTACGCGGAAGCGGACATCATACTCCATGAACGGCATGCCGTATTCGCGTTCCTCATCACGATGATAGTGCGGACGCGGGTCGAGCGACAACAGTTCGCGTAACACCCGCAAGTCGTCAGCAGCAAACATGGCCTCATATTCCGGACTCATCTCCACCTGCAAGCGCTGCCATTCGTGATTGTCGGTAAATCCGCTGCGGGCTTCGGGATGGCTGTCGGCATAAGCCAGATAAGGCTTGACGTCATAGATGGGCGTGCCGTCCATCAAATCGGCACCCAGCACCTCAATAGCTGCCTCGTCCACAAGAACCCGGCTGATGCGCACGGAGGACAAGCCCAGATTATTTGGACGGAACGGCGAGCGCGACGCCCACACTCCTACCCTTTCGTTGCCTCCCAGCAACGGCGGGCGCACAGTAGGATGCTTTTCCGCCTCGACATTTTCAGAGAACCCCCAGATGAGCCACAGATAGTCGAAAGCGTCCATTCCACGCAGGGCTTCCGGACGGCCGTAGCGTTCGGTAAACTCAATGCGTCCGCGCAGCTCGCTGACGATGCCGCTCTGTCGCGGAACGCCGAATTTGGAGGTCAGTGGAGAGCGGAAAAATGCGACAGGTTCGATAATCATGGTGCAAAGATAGAAAATATTTACCATTTTTCATCGTATAATCAAAAAAAATGTCTAAATTTGCAGCATGGAACAAAAGAAAATAACATTTGACAGTTTCGTACGTGGCTTTCTGGCCGTTATCGTGGTCGTAGCCATCATCATGTTGCTCAACAGACTCAGCGCCGTGTTGCTACCCTTCTTTCTGGCGTGGCTCATCGCTTATCTGCTGTTCCCGCTGGTAAAATTCTTCCAGTACAAATGCCACATGAAGTTCCGCATATTGGGCATTCTAACCACTTTTCTCGTCGTGGGAGCAGCGTTGACAGGACTGATGATACTGGTCATCCCGCCAGTAATTGAAGAAGCCGTACGCGTGAAGGAACTGGCAGAAATGTTTATCACCAACAACGAAAACCTCAGAAACATTCCCGACCTGATTGAGGATTTCATCCACGAGCACCTCACCAAAGAAGACATCAAGGCACTCATCACGCAAGAAGGATTCATTGACACCGTCAAGCAAAGCCTGCCCAAAATATGGAACATCCTGGCGCAGTCGCTGAACATCCTCTCAAGCATGTTCTCGCTGACAATGGTCGTGCTCTACACGCTGTTCATACTGCTCGACTACGAAGACATATCGAATGGGGGGATATCGCTCCTGCCAAGACGCTACCGCCCGATAGCCCGCAGACTCGTCGCTGACGTCGGTCAGGGCATGAACCTCTATTTCCGCGGACAGGGCTTGGTAGCAACCTGCGTAGGCGTGTTGTTCAGCATCGGATTCCTCATCATCGATTTCCCCATGGCTATCGGACTGGGATTGTTCATCGGACTGCTCAACATGGTGCCCTATCTGCAGCTCGTAGGCTTCATTCCAACCATCCTCTTGGCAGTAGTGAAAGCTGCCGACACAGGAGAGAGTTTCTGGATGATCATGCTCTCGGCACTCATCGTGTTTGCCGTCGTACAGACTATCCAGGACACTATCCTCACACCGAAAATCATGGGTCACGTCACAGGTCTCAACCCAGCCATCATCCTGCTGTCGCTCTCCATCTGGGGTTCGTTGTTGGGAATTCTGGGCATGGTCATTGCCCTGCCTATGACTACGCTGCTCATCACTTACTATCAACGCTACGTCATAAAAAACAAGACAATAGAAAAAAGTAATAAATCTTAAATAATTTTGCGTTTTGCGTACTAATTCGTACCTTTGCAAAATATAATCAATCTAAAAACAATTATGAAAGAGTTTTTCAAGTACGTTCTTGCAACCGTTACAGGTATCATCCTAGTAGCCATTATCATGGGAATACTGGCTGTTATTTCGCTGGTAGGACTGGCAGCATCAAGTGCCAGCACAACCAATGTTGAAGACAATTCAGTGCTCACCCTGACGCTCTCAGGAACGTTGAACGAACGCACAGCAGAGGATCCTTTGGCCTCGCTGACTGGTCAAGTGAGCGAAAACATGGGACTGGACAAGCTGCTGGAAGCCATTAAAAAAGCTAAGGACAAAGAAGAAATCAAGGGTATTTACATCGAGGCCGGCCTGTTCTCGTCGGACACTCCTGCTTCGACGCACGCCATCCGCGAGGCCCTGCTCGACTTCAAGAAGAGCGGCAAGTGGATTGTGGCCTATGCCGACACCTACGAGCAGTCCACCTATTATATATGTAGTGTCGCCGACAAGATTTTCCTGAACCCTGACGGCATGATTGACTGGCACGGACTGGCCTCGACGCCGTATTTCGTAAAGGACCTGCTGGCCAAGTTCGGCGTGAAATATCAGCTTTGCAAGGTGGGCAAATACAAGAGCGCTCCTGAAATGATGACTGCCGACGGCATGAGCGAGCCCAACCGTGAACAGGTGACGGCCTACATCAACGGCATCTGGGAGGTCATGCTGAAAGAAGTCTCCGACAGCCGTAAGATTCCCGTCGATTCGCTGAATGCCTATGCCGACCGTTTCGTAACGCTGGCTGAGCCCGAGGACTACGTCAAGATGAAGATGGTCGACAAGCTGATATACACCGACGAGGTGAAAGGTGAAGTCAAGAAGATGTTGAAGATTGAGGAGAAAGACGATATCAAGCAGCTGACACTGGCTGATATGGAAGGTGTGAAAGGCAAGAAAAACGAGGGCGAACAGATTGCCGTCTACTATGCCTATGGCGAAATCGTCGACTCCGAGACTGGCAGCCTGACGGATACCGAACATAACATCGTGGCCAATACCGTCTGCAAGGATCTGGAGAAACTGACGAACGACGACGACGTGAAGGCTGTCGTGCTGCGCGTCAACTCGCCTGGCGGTTCGGCCTACGCCTCTGAGCAAATCTGGCGTGCCGTCACCAATCTCAAAGCAAAGAAGCCCGTCGTTGTCTCCATGGGTGGCTATGCTGCTTCTGGCGGCTACTACATCAGCTGCGCTGCCAACTACATCGTCTCCGAGCCTACTACCATCACTGGTTCCATCGGCATCTTCGGCATGTTCCCCGACTTCAGCGGACTGCTTACCGAAAAGCTCGGCGTGAAGTTCGACGAGGTGAAGACCAACAAGCATGCTGCCTTCGGCACGATGGCTCGGCCGTTCAACGCAGAGGAGATGGCACTGCTCGAACAGTATATCGGTCGTGGCTACAACCTCTTCCGCAAGCGCGTAGCTGACGGTCGCCGTCAGTCTATCGAACAGATTGAGGAAATTGCCCAGGGTCGTGTATGGCTCGGCAACGACGCACTGAAAATCAAGCTCGTCGACGAAATCGGCGGTCTCGACAAAGCCATTGCGAAAGCTGCCAGTCTGGCCAAGGTCAGCAAGTATCACGCCACGAGCTATCCTGAGGAGCAGAGCTGGTGGGAAAATCTGCTTGACCAAGCCACGTCCAGGAACAACTATCTGGACGAACAGCTGCAGGCAACGCTGGGCGAATACTACGAGCCGTTCAAGTTCGTCAAGAACATGAACCGCCAAAGCGCCATCCAGGCACGCCTGCCCTACTACGTCAATATCAAATAACCCGAAATCCCGAAATTCCGCAATACAGAAATAACGAAAAGTATGGAGGGCGATTTCATCAAAATCAACAAGTGGCTGCTTCCGCTGAGCTGGTGCTACGGACTGGTCGTCAAGACGCGCAATCTCCTGTTCGAGACGGGGGCGCTGAAGTCGCGGTCGTTCCAAGTGCCTGTCATTGCGGTGGGTAACATCACTGTTGGTGGAACCGGCAAGACCCCTCACGTGGAATATCTGGCCGAATTGCTGAAGGACCAGTTCAAGGTGGCTATCCTCAGTCGCGGCTACAAACGTCAGAGCAAGGGATTCATCATCGCTCAGACCGACACCGCCATGCACGACATCGGCGACGAGCCCTACCAGATGAAGCAGAAATTCCCTTCTGTGACCATTGCCGTCGACAGAGACCGCTGTCACGGCATCGACACGCTGATGGAAAACGATAAGAATCTGGATGTCATATTGCTCGACGACGCCTTCCAGCACCGTTACGTCAAGCCCGGCGTCAACATCCTGCTGGTGGACTATCACCGCCTCATCATCTACGACACGCTATTACCCGCAGGGCGCCTGCGCGAACCACTCCAAGGCAAGGACCGTGCCGACATCGTCATCGTGACGAAATGCCCCAAGGACATGAAGCCTATGGAGTATCGCGTCATCACCAAAGCCATGAGTCTCTATCCCTACCAGCGGCTCTTCTTCTCTACGCTCGACTACGACGTCCTGAAGCCCGTCTTCAAGGCTGGCGGCGCCACGACAAAGACGCTCAACGAACTATCGGACTATCATGCCCTCCTGCTCACGGGCATAGGTTCGCCCCAACAACTGGAGCACGACCTCGCGCCACTCATTCCTCACATCTCGCCGCTCAACTTCCCCGACCATCATCAGTTCTGCAAGAAGGACATCCAGCTCATCAACGACACCTTCGCGGCCATGCCGTCGCCGAAGTGCATCATCACCACCGAGAAGGATGTCACGCGACTGAAAACCGTCGAAGGACTGAGCGACGAAGTCAGAAAGAATCTTTATGTATTACCTGTCCGCATCGCTTTCTTGCAGGATCAGGAAGAAATGTTTAACCAACAAATTATAGGCTATGTACGAAAAAATTCAAGAAACAGCATCCTGGCTCAAGGCAAGGATGAAGACAAACCCAAAGACAGCGATAATTCTGGGAACAGGCCTCGGACAATTAGCTTCCGAAATAACTGACACGCTCGAGTTCCCGTATAGCGAAATCCCCAACTTCCCCGTTTCCACCGTCGAAGGACATAGCGGCAAGCTCATCTTCGGCAAACTCGGGGGCATCGACATCATGGCCATGCAGGGCCGATTCCACTACTACGAAGGCTACAACATGAAGGAGGTGACGTTCCCCGTTCGCGTCATGTATGAACTGGGCATCAAGACGCTCTTCGTCTCCAACGCAGCAGGCGGCATGAACCCCGCTTTCAAGATTGGCGACCTCATGGTCATCACCGACCACATCAATTTCTTCCCCGAGCATCCCCTGCGCGGCAAGAACTTCCCCACCGGTCCACGCTTCCCGGACATGCACGAAGCCTACGACCACGAACTCATCAATCTCGCCACACAGATTGCCAAGGAAAGGAAGATTCGTCTGGTTTACGGCGTGTATATCGGTGTGACTGGTCCTACCTTCGAGACTCCCGCAGAATACCGCATGTATCGCACCCTCGGCGGCGACACCGTCGGCATGTCCACCGTGCCTGAGGTCATCGTGGCTCACCACTGCGGCATCAAGACCTTCGGCATCAGCGTCGTCACCGACCTGGGCGGCTTCGACAATCCCGTTGAGGTCAGCCACGAGGAGGTGCAGGAAGCAGCCGACAAGGCTCAGCCCATCATGACGGAAATCATGCGCGAAATGATCAAGCGCACCGCCTAATCGAGTGTGTTGCGGTTCTCCCGCAACAAAAAAAAACAAAATTAATGGAAATAGCAAAATTAGGAGAATTCGGTTTGATTGATCGCCTGACTGCGGACATCAAACCCAACAACGAATCAACAAAGTACGGCGTAGGCGACGACTGCGCCGTACTTCACTATCCCGACTCAGAGGTCCTCGTCACCACCGACATGCTCATGGAGGGCGTACATTTCGACCTCACATACATCGACCTGCAGCACCTCGGATGGAAGTCGGCAATGGTCAATATCAGCGACATCTTTGCCATGAACGGCACACCGCGCCAGATGACCGTCTCGCTGGCCATCAGCAAGCGCTTCACCGTTGAGGACCTCGAGCAGTTCTATTCCGGACTGCGCATGGCCTGCGACAAGTGGGGCGTCGATATCGTCGGAGGCGACACCACGTCCAGCTACACCGGACTGGCCATCAGCATTACCTGCATTGGCGAAGCCCGCAAGGAGGATATCGTCTATCGCAACGGAGCCCGCGAGACCGACCTCGTCTGCGTCTCCGGCGACCTCGGAGCCGCCTACATGGGCCTCCAGCTCCTCGAGCGTGAAAAAGCCGTCTACTACCAAATGGTGGACGAAGCGAAGCGTAAGAGCGTGGCTGGCGGTTCCCCCGCCAGCACGAACCCCTCTCGTGTGGACGGCGGTTCCCCCGCCGTCAACATCCCCGACTTCCAGCCCGACTTCTCCGGCAAGGAATACCTCCTCCAGCGCCAGCTGAAGACCGAGGCCCGCGGCGACATCATCCAACGCCTGCGCGAAGCCGGCATCCGCCCTACCGCCATGATGGACATCAGCGACGGACTATCCTCCGAACTCATGCACATCTGCAAGCAGAGCCACGTGGGCTGCCGCATCTTCGAGAAGCAAATCCCCATCGACTATCAGACCGCCGTGATGGCCGAGGAACTCAACATGAACGTCACCACCTGCGCCCTCAATGGCGGCGAGGACTACGAACTGCTGTTCACCGTTCCTATTGGCGACCATGCGAAGATTCAGGAAATCGACGACGTCCGGCTCATCGGACACATCACCCACGAGAGTCTCGGACAGGTGCTCGTCACCCGCGACGACCAGGAATTTGAGCTCAAAGCCCAAGGTTGGAACCCACTGAGCAGCGAGAGCAATGCCAAGCATGCTTGAGCATTGCCGAGTCGCAAAAGTGGGTGACCCGTAGGGTCAATCCCACATTGCAATAAGGGAAAACGCCTAAAATCGGCCACTTTTCAAAAAAAAATCAGGAAAAGTTTGGCCGATTCATTTTTTCTTCGTACCTTTGCACCCGCAATTAAGCAAAAGCGTTCTTTTATAACATGTTGGTGCCTTAGCTCAGTTGGTAGAGCATCGGACTGAAAATCCGTGTGTCCCCGGTTCGATTCCTGGAGGTACCACTTTTCCTCCTTTCATTATGAACCCCTGTCTTAGAGATTTCTCTAGCAGGGGTTTTTCACTTTCAGAGGTGAGCGTCAGGAGGTCGTTTTTGAAATAATAATAAGGTATATGGGAATAATTATTGGAATTGACGTGGGCATATCCACCACAAAGATTGTCGGACTGCGCGAAGGAAAGGTTCTCTCCCCCATCCGCATCACCGCTGCCGACCAGGTGACTTCACTCTACGGCGCCTTTGGCAAGTATCTGCACGACAACAAGATTGAGCTCAAGGACATCGAACAAGTCATGCTCACGGGCGTCGGAGCAGCCTATATCGACGAACCGGTCTATGGCATTCCCACACAGAAAGTCGACGAATTCATGGCCGACGGCCTCGGAGCACGCTTCGAGAGCGGACTGTCCAAAGCCATCGTCGTCTCCATGGGCACCGGCACCAGCTTTGTCCAGTGCTGCGGCGACGATATCCACCACATCGGAGGTATCGGCATTGGCGGCGGCACGCTGCAAGGCCTCAGCCGCGTCATGCTCAACACCCGCGACCCCAAGCAGATTCAGAGTCTGGCCATGCAGGGCGACATCCACAACATCAATCTCCTCATTGGAGATATCTCCACCCATCCGCTGCCCGGACTGCCCATGGATGCCACAGCCTCGCTGTTCTCCAAAGCCCAGTACGACGCACCCAAGGAAGACCTTGCCCTCGGCATCATCGTCATGGTGTTGCAGACCATCGGCTCTGCCGCCATCCTCTCGTCGCTCAATTCCGGCATCAAGGACTTTGTCCTCATCGGCAACCTCACCCTCCTGCCCCAGTGCAAGGACATCTACCCCATGCTCGAGAAACTCTACAAAGTCCGTTTCCACATCCCCAAATACTCCGAGTTCTGCACCGCCATCGGCGCCGCCCTCAACTACAAGAAGTAAGAAAAACGAGCCCACCACGTGATGGGCTCGATTATTCCCCCCATAAAGCCCGCAGTACGCACTGCGGGCTTAACCGTTTTGTCAGTTCTCTCGAAAAACAAAAAAAAAGAGCTATCAGACAAATTCTCTCTAAAATGTTTGTTATATTAAACATTTTTATGTATCTTTGCGCCCGATAAGATACAATTATGGGAAAGAATACATTCGGAAAGATGATGCCAAGAGCCCTGACACAGCAGTTGCAGCTCATGGGTGAACGAATTATGCTGGCACGAAAGCGCAGGCATCTCTCTATGCAGGACGTAGCAGACAGGGCGACGGTAACACGTTTGACCGTTTCGAAAGTTGAACATGGCGACCCGACGGTTTCCATGGGTATTTATGCGCGTGTACTCTTTGCGCTGAATCTAGAAAAGGACATCTCGCTACTGGCTGCCGACGATGCTCTTGGCCGTCAACTTCAGGATGCAGAATTGCTTAAAAAATGAAAAGAATAACGGTTTACGCTGATTTCGATTTCCTTGCATCACCGCAGGAGATTGGCACCTTGGGCTACGAACGAGTCCGTGGCAAGGATCACTTTGTCTTTGAGTATTCGCGTGAATGGCTGAAACAGCATGGTGGCATTGTGCTGAGCGGTGATCTGATGAACGTGCCTTCGTTGCAACACCCCCGTGGCACAGATAGCGTGTTTGGTTTTGTCAAAGATTCCTTTCCCGACCGTTGGGGGCGATTGTTGCTCGACCGCAGAGAGCGACTGACAGCACAAGCAGAGGGCAGAGCTGTGCGTGTGCTTACCAACTACGACTATCTTACGGGCATTGAGGACTTCACTCGCATGGGCGGCATCCGTTACAAGAATGAAGATTGCCATGACTATATGAATGCCAGCGCAAAATATAGCGTCCCCCCTATTGAGAGTCTGCATGCCCTGTGCGATGCCTGTCATGAGATTGAGTTGGCAGAGGAACGGAACGAATTGCCTGAACAACGCTGGCTCGACCAGTTGATAGACCCGGGAACATCGCTTGGTGGCGCTCGCCCCAAAGCCAATGTCATCGATGCTGACGGCAAACTGTATGTGGCGAAGTTCCCATCAAAGAAGGATATGGAGAACACCGAACTCATTGAGCATTTTTCACATCGGTTGGCTGCTGCGGCAGGTATCAATGTTGCCAGAACCCGCACCATCAAAATATCAAAAGACCGCGACCTCTTGCTTTCCGAACGTTTCGACAGAACCGCCGAAGGCCGTCGCATCCATTTTGCCTCCGCCATGTCGCTACTTGGTTTAGAGGATGGTGCTGGCAGTAGCACGGGAAATGGCTATCTGGACATTGTAGATTTCATACTGCAGGGATGTGTTGATGCAGGGCAAAACCTCAGAGAGCTCTACCGCAGGGTGGCATTCAACGTGATGTTCGGCAACACCGACGACCACTTCCGTAATCACGGCTTTTTGCTTACCCCGAAAGGCTGGACGCTGTCACCTGCATACGACATAAATCCTGGAGTCAAATTGTATCAATGTCTGCTTATTGACCAATACACGGACCAGTCGGATGTCAACACCCTACTCGCTGCATGCAATCACTACATGTTGGAACATCAGGAAGCTGCCGAAATTATAGATGAGGTTCACGATACCATCAAGGACTGGCGTAAAACAGCCACAGAACTCCAGATACCCCATAAGATATTTACCCCCTATTGTAATCGATGGGATCTCTAACTGTGGTTTTTGAGTAGTGTGATGGCCATGCAAGATCCAGAATCCGAAAATACTTAGACCGTCAGGAGAAAAGTCTTCAAGACCTTCTCGTCAAATGGACCACCTCCCCTGAAGACTGCTGGTACAAGATGCTCGAAAGCGAGGGCATCCCCCTCATATATGCCCAGAAGGACAGATGCTAAAGCTATACAAGGAGATGAAAGGTAAAAGTGTCTGTTTTGTCAGTTCTCTCGAAAAAAATGCGTAAATACGCAAAATATTCGGAAGTATGAATAAGATTGCGACCACCTCTAAGGATATTATTTGGCTATCATTTCTTTTGTTGTAACAAACGGCAGATATCTCACTTTGCCCTCATCGGCAACCTCACCCTCCTACCCCAGTGCAAGGACATCTACCCCATGCTCGAGAAACTCTACAAAGTCCGTTTCCACATCCCCAAATACTCCGAGTTCTGCACCGCCATCGGCGCCGCCCTCAACTACAAGAAGTAAGAAATTCTCTTTACGCCATTGCTTTGCAAAACTCTTCGGCCATATTGTTCAGGCTCACGCAGTCGGCGCGACTGATGTGGCGCTTACCAGCGTCATAAAGCCAAGGGCTTAAAATCAGCACCCTTCCAACAGCACAAGCATCAAAGAGAGCATCGGACGGTTTATAATAATCGCGAAACCCATTGTCGGCAAGCACGATGAAGGGATGCTGCTCCTGCAAAAGCACCTGCATCACCTGCTTCTCCTGCTGCGAGATGAATGGCGACACCATCACCACCCCCTTGCGAGCCTTGAGCACGCAGCCGTTCATATAGTCCCGAAGTGTCTGGTTGTCGCCGTGCTCTGCTGCCTTCACCCAGACGCTGCGCACATGCACCACGTCATAGTGCTCGGCATGCAGCAAGGCCACATTGCCCACACCGTCAAAACTTCGCCCACCAATCTCGATGCCCTTCTGCACCCTGAAGAACCCCGGCATCAGGCGCTTCGTGGCCAACCGCTGAGGGTTCATCCGCACATAGTGCATCATCGTTTGCATCTGCCCGCTGCGCGACAAAGGCCGAATAAACGGCCGCTCCGTAAAAACGGGAAAGGCCCAGCCGTCACTGCCCTCCGCAGTTGCCTTTCCTTGTTCTGTTGATTTCCCTTCGGCTGTTGTCCCCGAATTTAATTCGGGCGAAACCTCCAAAGTATATGCCCGTCCCAGCTTCTTCACCCCCTGCCAATATCCGCGCATCACGCTGCGAATGCTGGTGTCCATCACCCTTGTCACCCGAATAACGGCATGAAGGTGGTCCGGCATCAGGCTAAATTGGAAAATGCGGATGGCAGGATAATGCTTGCACATCACATACAGCTCATCAACCACGGCATTGCCCAATGCCGTGCGCTCCACCCGCGCCTGCGAAGGGTCGTTCTCAGGTATCACTAACCTGCCCAACAACGGCTGCCGCGACGGCACCGTCAGCGTGATGTGGTAAGTGCAAACACCCCTCCACGCCGTTCCCGGCTCCTGCCATTTCCATTGATCTCCTGCCATATAGCTCTCCTTTGGTTATTGTCTTCGCACTTAGTGCGATGCTTGCCATTAATCTCCTGTCATATCATTCTCCTTTGGCTATTGTCTTCGCACTTAGTGCGATGGCTGCCATTACCATTGATCTTCTTTTATTACATTCTTCTTTGTCTTCGACGAAGTCAAAGTTAATCAATTACTTCGAAATAATCACCTGAACCGTCCATTTAATTCTTAATCATAAATCATTGAATGCTTCCAGAAGCATCTTCATACCTTCGACAGCTGTAGCTTTGAAATGAGTGAATCCTAGTTGCGTACATTGCTCCATATCTCCTGGGTCAATCACGAACTTAGGCACTTCATGGTGGGCATAGTTGATGAACCCTGCTGCCGGATAGACCTTCAGCGAGGTGCCGATGACCACGAAGATGTCGGCCTTGCTCACGATGTCAATGGCAACATTCATGCTGTCAACATACTCACCAAACATCACGATATAAGGCCGCAGCTGTGAACCATCCTCTGCTTTATCCCCAACCCTAATGGGCGTTGTCAGTGGATATTCCTTCACGCATGTCTTGCGGTTATCCATCGAACACACTTTACTTAATTCGCCATGCAGATGAATCACTCTAGTAGAGCCTGCCCTTTCATGCAAGTTATCAACATTCTGCGTGATAACCGTTACTTCATGCTCTTTTTCCAGCTCTGCAATCATGCGATGGGCATCGTTAGGCTCTACCTGCGCCAACTGTTTTCGCCTCCAATTATAGAAATCAAGACACCTCTGCGTTTCATTATAAAGCGCATCCGTACTAGCCAGATATGCCCACTCTTCGTTTGTCCAAAGGCCATCCTTACCACGGAATGTGCTTAATCCGCTATCTACGCTGATACCAGCGCCTGTTAGGAAGACAATATGCTGTCGAGTCATACGAACTCAAATTATATTGACTATAAACTATAATAATAAGACTTGATAAGTTCTGTCATTTTTGCCCTGCGAGCTTCAAGGAAAGCCTGGTAGCTGGTGTGGTCCATTTCCAAAATCTCAACAGGAATACAGTTATCTTCAAGATTCTTTATAAATTCAGCCTCGCTCTTGATGGCCTTATAAGAATTATCCTCTGTTCCCTTTATCGTATTAAGAGCTTCGTTCAGATATTCTTTGGGAGATTTTTTACCTATCTTTATATTTATAGGAGTATCCAGATATGCATAGTTGGCTACTTGATTATATTCGTGTTTGTCATAGCCATTATCCACCAGATATTGTTTGGGGAAAATATGGTGGATGTCGCCACCAAGATTTACGAGTTCACCCACAGGAATATGAGATAGCAATGAGTCCTTTTTAAAGAAATTCTGTGCAGCAAGGAATACTTGATAGGTTGGATTGATAGAAGAAACGAATGTTAGATTCTGATTAAGTTGAACGTTCCAGAAAGCATCAGAAAGGTTGGCATCTTCAATAGCTTGTAACGTAGCCTTGACTCCGTTCTCTCCTATTGCACGTATATCTTTCGCAAACGCAGATTCTGGAGATGCACTATAACGGCCGGTCAGAACAGAAAGAACATACCAACGCTGCACTAGACTCTTAATTTCATCTACAGGTATTTCCTTTGATTCCTGAAGCAGTAGATAAACAGCATAGGCGAAATCGATAGCCATTACTGAATTAACCAGTTTCTTCGATGTAAAGCCAGCGCTACGAATAGCCAACATAAATTGTGTGAAGTTGTATCCTTTGATGACATTGTTGATGCCTGCTTCAAGTTCCTTATATGTGGATTCCACAATTTCTTCCTTGAATTCACGAGTCTCGAAATCACGACCTGAAAGCATAGCCACCAAGTCTGCTAACTTAGCTCTCTTACAGCGATGCATAAATGCCACACGTAGCACATCGTCACATTCTGGGTCATATACTGTTTCCTTGTCATCTTTTAGCCACTCCAGTTTGCTAAGATAACCAGAAGAAGCAAATACCTGATCTTTCTCTTTTATCTTATTATAGAAAGTACCATCTTTACATAGATGGGCAAAGTAATCAACAACCTTACGAAGTGTATTGCCGCCATGAATCTCGTCTGCTGCAATCTTTGACATCACAAAGTCACCTTGACTTAAGGCTGTTCCTTTGGAATTAATGCGTATGAATATATCAGTAACAACATCAATATCCAAAGACGCATCCAATTCTATTACTCCGATATTGCAATGCTGAAGGTTCTTTAGGCTTTCCAGCACCTTATGCAATTCTTCTTGGTCCATTTCTGGATTGTCAATTACATATTGGTTTATGAACTTGAAACTTGAAAAGTCAGGTTTAAATAGCTCTGCAATATCTGGAATCCATCTTTTTCCTTTTAGATGTGCAGGAGTCTGGACAGCAAACAACTCTGCATCTGGATTACCTGAGATGGCAGCAAATGGGTCAAAAGCAATTTTGACTCGACCTTCGCTATAGTCATCAAACACAACTGTTTTACCAGCAATAGCTGTCATCAAAGCCGTGATACGTTGCTGACCATCAATGAGGACTTTCTTGCCCTCAGACAGAGAACCATTCTTGAGCTTGACGGAAGGATTCTTCCAAATGATGATATAACCTGTCGGGTATCCCTTATAAAGTGAATCCATCAAGTCACGAACCTGAGACTTGCGCCATACAAACGGACGCTGAATCTCTGGGATAGCTATATCGTTAGCCTCAATTAATCCAAGTATCTGACTTATAGCCAGAGGGTAGTTATTGTATTTTTGCTTGTCCATATATAATCTTACATTAGTTCGTCAATTTCTTGCATGATTCTCTCTGTCTGCTGGAGTACGTAGATGATGCGGCCGTAGTGCTTTACATCTTCGAAACTAAGAGTCATGCCCTTGCGGTCTTTGAGCCATTTCTGGGCAGGCTGATAGCCTCCAATGAAGAAGTTCCAGGCGGATTCCGGCACGCCGTCGAAGTATTGCTCTGCGTTGATATAGACGCGATTATCCTGCCAACGGTAGCAATCCACCTGCAACGAGCCTGCAACGGGGAAGGTGACACCAGTCTTTGAGGGCATGTCTTCCATCAGATGTAGCTGCCGTAGTTCCTCTCCCAGCTCTGCCAAATCGCGGAATTTCTCCCAGTCTGTTGGATAAGGTATACGTGGGAAATCTATCTTCAGGAATTCCTTGTAGCGCTCACGATAAGAAGGACTATGAAGCACAGCATAGATGTAATCAAAGAGGGCTTGGGGATAGAGCACACCATTATAGTCGCTTATTGGGTCTATCAACACATTGTCATCATAGCAGGGAAGGTAGTTCAGACTTTTGGCTATCTTATCGTACAATTCCTTTTTGAAATTGACAATGCGCTCTTCTTGGCCCATGTTCTCTTTGTAGACGTATAGGGGCATTGGGGATATATCATCTTTTGACGACAACATAGTCTTATCAGCGATAAGATTTGAAACAAAAATATCAAAATGGTAATCCCTATTTGAGCGTATGGTGCATAATGAAATATTGTCGTGTTTTAGCATACAGCCAAGAACTGCATATCGAGGATATCCAACTACTCCTTTTGTCGTTCCTGTATAGTTTATGTAACGTATATCAAATGGACGATATAGTAGTGTCCTTTCTATAACGGGATGTTTTTCCAAATCTGCTTTGCTCCATCTTACAGACCAGTCCCTTCTATGTTGCAAACCAAATAATTGGTCTGTCTTTTAGCATTGTTTAATCGTTTTATTATCGTTTTTACTTTAATTTACACATATTCAGCCAAGAAATCCCCTTCCAGACACGTTTATA
>Ga0256404_1000141_pt1 | contig 172034 bp, 320 predicted proteins | sample RumenRJG_01DNA_FD_185990 | JGI IMG/M metagenome (GOLD analysis project Ga0256404, IMG submission 185990) | Bovine rumen microbial communities from Lethbridge, Alberta, Canada - RJG_01 | ecosystem: Host-associated > Mammals > Digestive system > Stomach > Rumen | place: Canada: Alberta...
TACCGGTAAACAATGTTTGAAGATTTATCGTTTGTTAGGAAAAGTGGATGTAATCGTCACCGATAGTCCAATAGCAGTTGGTGCGATGTACACAACCGAGAAACCATATCAAGATGTTTGTTTGTATGAAGCAAAGAAGTATAAACCAACATTCAATATCTTTGTAAATCGTTTTAAGAAATACAACCCAAATGGCAGAAATCAAACTGAAGAAGAAGCCAAAGAAATTGATAAACGAATTAAAAATTTCTTGACAGAAAACGAAATACCATTTACCGAAGCAAATGGGACTGAAGAAGGTTATAATGCCATAGTCAAAGATATAATTGAAAGATTAGGTAAATAATGGGTGCTGCAATTTCAGCAATGACTGTGAGTACAATGGCTATGAATAATTCAGGTATTTCACCTGAAATTAAAATTGCGTTTTGTATTGTATCATTACTAATAATGGTGTTTGGACTAATCTTCATTTGGTACGATGAATTTTTACCATTTAAAAATAAAAACAAAATAAACAGCCAAAAATTGACAAGAAAGCTTGGAAAAAATATATAAAGACTTTAGAAAAATTGTCTAAAAGTAAAAAGTAAGGATAGATATGGCAGATATAAGCATTAAAAAATTAAACGAAAGTTTCATTGAAATTTCCGCTCCTGAAGACATTACATACAACATATATGCTCGTTATTCCGAGTATGTATCTGGTTACCAATTCCAGCCACGCTTCAAAATGAGAGTTTGGGATGGTAAACACCATTCATTCAATATGCGTTCAGGTGTACTCCCTATTGGTCTTGCGAAAGACTTGATTTTGTGGGCAACAAATCAGGGAACAACATTTGAACTTGAACGGATTTAGAGATGCCGAATTTCTTGAACAGTTAGACGAAAAAGAATATACCGAAATGATAAAGGACAATATGAAAAATGCTCCTTTTGAAATTCGTGATTATCAAGATAAAGCAGTTCGTGCCGCATTGAAATACCATAAGGGAATTTTGCTTTCTTGTACCTCTAGTGGTAAGTCTTTAATGATTTACAACGCAGTCCGTTGTATTAGAAAGAAAGATTACAACCATATACTTTTGATTGTTCCGAACATTATGCTTGTAGACCAGATGTATGATGACTTTAAGGACTATGGTTATGACAACATAGATGACGAAGTAGAAAGATTGGGTGGCGGTCACGAAGCTACATTTGACAAACCTGTTCTCATATCTACCTGGCAGAGTTTACAGAATAAAGACGCTGAGTTCTTTGAAAAATATAGTGCTGTGTTCGTAGATGAAGTTCACGGTGTAAAAGCAAATGTTATGACTAAACTAATGAAATGGTGTGTCAATGCTTATTACAAGATTGGTACAACTGGTACACTTCCTAATGATAAATGCGATTTGTTACAAATTAGAGAAGTCGTTGGTGATGTCATATTTGAATTGAAGTCTAAAGAACTAATTGATGCTGGTGTATTGACAAAGATTAAGATTGCGAACATTATCGCAAAATACCCTGCTGAATTTATCAAGAAGAATAAGGGTAGAAGCTATCCTGAAGAAGTGAAAATGGTAGAAGAATACCAGGACCGAAATAAGGTGTTGGAACTTATTCTATCACACACAGACCCTAGCCATAACATTCTAATTCTTATGAACCACTTGAAACACGTCAAACTAATTCAAGAATGGTTGGAAGAAAAGTATCCTGACAAGAAGGTTTCTGTAATCACCGGTGCTGTTAGTGGTTCGGAACGTAGCCAAATTCGTACAGGTATTGAGAATGAAGATGGTACTATATTGCTTGCTACTTATGCGACTATGAGTACTGGTGTTAATATGCCAAAGCTCCACGATGTTATTTTGTATGCTAATAGTAAGTCCAAAATCAAGGTTCTTCAGTCTATTGGACGTGGATTGCGTAAGCACAAAACAAAGAACCAGATTATTTTGTATGATGTGATTGACGATTTGACCTACCAGACATCTAGAGGTAGATTGGTAGAGAATTACTTGATTAAGCACTGGAAAGAACGAATGAACTATTACAAGGAGCAAGAATTCCCGGTAATCAATACCTCAATTAACATATAGTGGCTATAAATATATTACTATGGCAGTAGAGAATGATATAAGTAAAATCACTGTATGTACGATTGATTGTAACCCTGAAAACCCAGATGAAAATGGTAAGTTATATGACTTGCGTGAAACAGCAGAATATGACAAACCATTTTCAGTTGAAGGTTATAATGAAAATGTTTATCTTGCTTCGTATAACAATAACATAATATACAGTCTAACAAAGAATTTACCATTAAATTATGAAACTGATGATTTCAAAAACTTAGAAAATGGTAGTGTATACAGTCGTTTCGTGATGGATGTTCACGGCGAATATATTTTCAGTAAAAAACTTTTGACACAGTATGGTATTGGTTTTATTTTAAGTGATTGGCTTGAAAAGAAAACCGAAAATGGTGTTACTAAAGTATGGGTTCATTTCAAGACTGAATATATGGGTAACTGGTGTCCTAATGCTGGCGAAATTTGGGATGACGAGTTATATTCATTCTACAATTTAAAAAACTATGAATACACAGTTGGTGGTGTATCAAAAAATGTTTTGTATGATTTGGTAGATGAAGGCAATAGTGAAGTTGATTCGTGCGAAGAGTTCCTAAAGAAATATGGAAAATACGAAAACATAACTTATGAAAACCCATTTCCAGATGCTATTAACACAAAGAACTGGCGTAAATTCTTATTAAGTAGAAGATTCCCAGGTGTTAAGTTACAAAAATTTGATTACAATTTAGAATCAGTAACAGAAGAAGGACAAACAACATATAAGATTGTTATTACAAATGGTAATAACGATAATTGTTTGTCAGAGGCTGGAATAGGTCCTAATGGTACTAATTTAACATTCATTTATCCACATTATGTTGGTGCTGAACACAGAACTCCTACTTATGTTTTCATAAGATATAAATTTAATGATTTCCACGCTGCTTTAAATGCTGCAACCACATCAGGTGTAGCACATCAGTTAGTTAAGTTAGAATTATTGACATATTGGGAAACAGCACAAGGTGGAACAACTTATATGTTCTACTATCCTGGTTTACCATCTGCTACCCCTAACTTATATAATGAATCAAATGATGCCACAAAATATAATGACATTGTTTCGCATACTGCCGTTACCGAAAATGGTAGTTTCGTAGTAAGAGAACAGAAATATACTTATTTCCAAGTTCAAATGGATGACATTACTCCAATTCATGCTGTAACAGAAACTACATTATGGAGTTATAAAGATTTTTCAAGATACTCAAAGGCAACTAATGTATTTTCTATCGTTAATAAGAATATAACTTCTGTTCCTTCAGCTGATGAAATTTTAAATAAAGAATTGGAAGAAAATAAGTTAAAATACCAAACTCCAACAGAATACTATGCTAATTCATTAACCACTTTTAATGAAAATGTTGAAAATGCATTTGCAGACATTGGTGAAGATCGAAATTGGTTTTGGGTAGATACTATTAAGAACTGGTGTATATATATTGAAAAAGATGGCATATTACAACTAATGTGCTGGAATGGCATAGATGGTTGGGATTCTGTATTTGATATAATGGTTGCTAGAAATGCAGCTAATCTATATTATTTGGCAAGAAAGTATTTGTATTCACCATATTTCTTTATGGACGGAATAGCTTATCCAAATGACAGATGGGGATGTTTCGTCCCTATCCGTTATCCAAATGGTGTAATAGCACAAATCTATTATAGAACTTTGATTTTGACTGGTGACACGAATGTAAAGAACTACAATAATAAGTTCCAAAATTTACACGATACAAAGATTTACCAAACTGGTGAAAGAAGTGAAATTTCAAATACAGGTCTAGGTGCTAGAACGACTCAAGCAGGAACTCCAATTCCAGTAGATTCAACTAGACAAGCTGTTTTCGGTGTTCCTACACAGTATTGTCCTGTATTGTTTAAACAAACTAATGGCAATATAGCATTGAGTTATACTTATTATGTTGTTGGTAATGGCTATGGTGTTAATACAGAAACAAACCCATTCCATATTATATCCCCAACTGTAGCAAATGAAAGATGTAGAGATATATTCGGTGCCGGTGATGACAAAACGATTGACAAAGACTGGAAACGATACTTTACATTAGATTTCACTGAAGAAAGAAGTAGTGAAATTCGCTCAAGTAATGATGATACAATTTATGGTGCTGCTAGTTTGACATTTAATGTTGCGGAAAAGAAAATAAATAGTATAACAATAGCGGCTAACAGACCAAACCCAGGAACTAATAATAAAGATAGACAAGATTATATTGAAAGATGGGATAAGTAATGAGTTCATTTGTATTTAATGATTTTAAGAAAAGATACTTGAATGGAGAAGTTCCAAGTGCAGACCACTGGACTTTTATTCCAGTTAATGAATCTTTTAAAACAGATTTTGAATTTAATGATATTCGTTTAGACCATTATAGAAGTTTAAGTGACTTTAGAGATGTATCAAATAGTAAAAAAGAAAAAGACCAAAATATGTTTACTTATTCTGGTACAGAAGATAAAACAAGTAATGGTAAAGCTGATTATGTAAATGTAACTGGAGATAATTTTAAATTACAAGGTACTACATTATATAGTGGCAGTAAGGTTACATACAAATGGACTAAAGTAATTGAAGACCAGGAATTTAACAATAAACCACTTTATGTAACTACTGAAAACTATGAAACATTCTTGGAATTCTATAAAGAGTCTGTTAAAGATAACCCATACATTCCGACATATTTAAGTCGTGGTGGTTTCTATTTCATTCGTTCTAAAGATGAACTTGAATGGTTCGCAGATCGTAGTAATTACAATAATACTATCATCGGTGTTATCGGCGATAATTTGGAAGGTGTAATTAACAAACCTATTGGTGTTAATGAAGATAAACCTTTTAATGGTATATTAGATGGAAACTATTATACACTTGATATTTCAATTAAAGCACAAAGTACTGACAACGGTGTTGTTGGTATTCTCGGCCCATTTGGTATAGTTAGAAACTTCAAACTAATTAACAGTAAGAATGTTAATAGTATTACTTGTGAAAAAGGTATTACATTATCTCACATTAAGAATGACGGACGAGATGTTAACTGTGGTTTGTTGGTTGGTAGAAACTATGGCTTAATTGAAAACATTGATGCTAAAAATTTGGGCAACTTTAACATTTTTGGTTGTGTACCAAGTGTCTATTCTGTAACTAACAAGTCTGATGATTATAAGTGGAATGAAACTGAGAATTTCGTTAGAAAGAAATTTGACGAAAACAACGAAAACTTTATGTATCTAAATTCATTCTGTATAAACTCTCCAGGTAACATTTGTCCTTATGTTGGTTATTTCAATGAAGGTAAATTTGCTGATGATGCCTGTGGCTTAATGACTGATTTGAAAATTACCACTATTGGCGATGGTGGTTTTGGTATGAACTATATTGAAGACTACTTTGCTAACTGGGGTCAAAAATTGACTGCTACACAGGGTATGGTAGATAATGGTTTTGATTTATCTTTTTATGTGACATATTACGGTTCAAAGCAAAGTCCATATAACCCAGATCAAATTGCAGTTTGGTATAGACCTCTCGGAAACTATTATGTAAATGGTTATGCTGATACAGCATATAAGTCTACATATATTGAACGTGTATCAGCTGACTATGATTTAACATTCAGTTCTATTTTAACAAATAAGGCATTAAAGACTTATTTGAAGAACCCATTGTATTACGGATTTGATAATTTCGGATTTTATACTGTTCGTGGTGTTGGTAAATATGAAACAAAAATTTCATCTTGGATTGAAAACTACAACAGTAACCTTTGTCAAAAAGCATTAGGAACTGCGTATAGTATGAATTCTGCATTAGCACCAAGTTATGAAACTACAAGATGTTCAATGAGAATGCACCCTCAAGCAAGAGCTGCATATAATGTTGGTATCATTATTGGTTCTAACTATGGTACAGCTAATAACATACAAATTAGTGCTATTGTAAAGAACACCAGTAACTTCGTTGGTTTCATTGGTGGACTTGCTGGTAAACAGTCTTATGGTCAGGTAAACAATGTAATCGTTTCTATGGATAACGAACTTGTTTATGATTTAGGTAGCCAACCTGAATATGGAGATATAGTTTATTATAAACAAACTCCAGTATTCCCAGATGTTATTAAGAATTACATACAAGGTAAATTAAATGATTCTGTTGGTAAGAACAATTTAATCAACTGGTATTGTAAGCCCTGGTATGACGAAAACCGAGACGATGCTAATACACTCCCATATACTTGTAACACTGCACAGACAGTTACTGACGATGTTATTTCTTATAAATTAAGACCTATTTTCATTGTCGGTGGTTTGTTCGGTAGATATGTTCCAAGTTATGGTTCTAATTCTAATTATTCTACATTAAAGACATTTGTTAATAATTCTACGGTATTGTATAAGGATAACTACAGTACAACTAATGAAGAATTTAAACGAGCTGAAAATGCTTTTGGTGTTCTTGTTGGTAAAGTAGATTATGCTACGAACTCATACAATTTCTATTATGAAGCCGGTATGGCTTGTAATAATTGTGAATTTTCTGCTTTGAGCTTCGTCGGTGAGCCATATAAAGTATATGGTAACTATTTTGATGGTAAAGAATGGACTCCAGTAGGGATTGACCAGGGTAATGGTACTTCCGCATTAGACCAAGCACATTCAGTAAATCATTATGTTGGTGTTTATGAATTGAAGTATAATACAATAGACCCTGTTGTTTATACTGTTAATGGCTCACTAACTTCTAAACCAGATGGTTCATATTATTATACCTACTTAGATACAGCATATAGTCCTCCACAACCAAATACTGCAACTGGTTATTTCCCCAAAGATAAAAGGTCTTTGAGTGAACAAGGAATTTATTGGGCAGCAGACTATCCAATAGATTTATCTTCACATAACGGAGGTATGATTAAATCGCACAATATGTTTGGATTCGTTTATGCTGATGACCCTGATTTAACATTGTCAGATGGTAATAGATGGGACGTTTTGCATAAGTATTACAATGCACCTAACTATGACCCTACTGCGTTTAATGGTGGTTATAACAAACGAAATATGGCTTCTAAACTTATAGCATTGAATAATTGTTATTCTAACATTGACAACTGGATTCAACTTTATGACGATTATATGAACCAATGGAACTATATGAAGATTCCAGATGTATATGCAGGTAAAACTGCTTTTGATGCTAATGAAATTTATATTATTCAAAAGTATTGGAATAGAAATAGAACAAAGTATAATGGCTATCAAAATAATGGTGAAAGACTTTCCGCTAATGGTATATTGAGTTGGGACCCTGCTTCTGCTGCACTTTATACAAGTGCTATACCAGGAACAGACATTCAAGTAAGTAGCTTATATATTGAAGGTTTAATCAGTACACAAATTAACCCTTATGTTTCATTAGCCACACAAAATACTTATGATGGTTATACTACTGTTCAGTATAATCACTACGCTTGGTATACTGGTACAAATGATGTTACTTATGCTTTGAATCAACATACTTTCTCTGCTTTTGAAGTCAATGGTTTGTATGATTTCGCTAATGTTTACAATAACCCACGAAAATATGAAAAGAACTTATTGACTCATTACAATATGGCTTGGAATGTTTCTTTTGACAGAGATATAGTTTGGTATGACCGAATTCCTTATTTCCCACCAAGACAAACTGACGATACTTACTACTATTATACTTACAATACAACATTATCGGAACCTAACAAAATCAACAGTAATTTTAATACATTGACTGATGCTTTTGCGTTCACATTACCAATAACATTTACTGCTGAAAATGATAGATTCGGTTATTCAACACCTATTGTTGGTGAAAATGCTGCAACAAATGATTACATTACTATTGGTCAGTATTTCAGTCCAGCTGAAATTAGAAATAACATTGAAAAGTCTATTCATAAAGACGATAAAGGTTATAAGTACTTCACAACAACCAGTGTTTCTTCTAATGAAAACTTTGGTGGCTTGTTGGTAGTAGATAGTTCAGGCCGAAATGTTATGTTTATGGATAACGAAACAAATATGCCTATTACTGGTAATTCTGTTGCTTTCAAAGCAGTAGGATTGACAAACATAAATAAAGTTAGAGATAATAAATTGGTATTGAGTGTTTAATGTCTTGGTCAGGTCATAAAGAATGTATATTTAATGCTTTTAAGTATTCGCTCGGCATGGGCGAACTCAAAGGTCTTGATTACGGCAAGTTAAAAATTAACATTACTGATGTGAACTTCTATGATACTAACTTTAGAAGAATGAAAGGACTTAAGGATGAACGAACAACTACTGATAAGAATTTAGACTATAATAAAATTAGACTTGGTGATTTGAAAGGAGCATACAAGTGGAATGTTTACGATAATAGTGGAAAATTGATTGCTGAAAAAGGACTAAGTACACATATCGTTACAACTAAATTAACATTACAAAATGCTATAACAGATTCATTCAATAAAGATACTGGATATACATCCGAAGCATCTTATGAACAAATGATAAACATTCCAGCTTCAGCTAAAATTTTTTCTTACGATAATAACAATTCCTGGGTAACAGGAGATTTGGATTGGTCTATAACAGCACCTTCAAATACATCTACAATGGAATACTTCAAGAATGAATATAATTTTAATTCAGGTTATAATAAAACAGAATACCAGTCTTATGGATTGGATGTAAACAAACTTGAAGAGAGTGTAGTTAGATTGTCTGCTGATTCATTTATTATGGATGACCGATACATTGGAACTAATACTGTTGCTATGGACTATGGAGCAGCTGGTGTATTGTTGACTTATGAAGATGAAGAAAGAGGTCTCACAGGAAAGAACGAACTACCAGTAGCATTTTATGATTTTGGAAAAACATTACATTCAAATTATAACTTCTTACAAATTGACTGGCACGAAGACGGAATTATAAAGGCGGAATAATGGCAGGCACAGTAAATACAAACATTACATCATATCCGTGGTTATGTTCAACAATGCCTAAAACAAATGATTGGGATTGTTATTCGTCAGCTGGTAACATTGTAACAGAAGACGAAGGTCATCAAGCTGAAGCATACACAACCGAAGCCTATGGTACATTCGGTCTTCAGGTAGTTTATTATAAAGTATCCGAGAATTTGGAGAGAGATAAAATTTTGGGTGAAGACCAATTACAGGTAGTCCAAAGAGCTTTCAATATAGTAATGTATACTGAACAACTACCTCCAAATGTTCGCACATACCAATTACAAGGTATTTGGGGTGAAGATGTTATAACCTGTTTCGTGGGAGTAACAGCATTCAAATACTGGAGTACTTATGGTGGAAAGGACAGAAATACACCAAAGGTTTATGACGATTTTCAACCTAGAATTGGTGATGTTGTGTATTTGCCACAGAATGATACTTTCTACGAAATTAGAGATGTCAAATACTATCAGGAAGCATTTGGACTAATGAGCCATACTTACACATTGACATTGAGAGTTTATAAGGACACAAAACTAACAATAGATTTCCGAAATGAAACCATCAGTGACAAGAACGATCCGATTTACAATGTTGCTACCAGTGATTTCCCTGAACAATATCAGATAAATGACCCATTGAAAAAGAATGATTTGTTGGAGGAAGAAAATCTAGTTAAATCTGACAATGTAAATCACATGGATGTCATTTACCACAAAGAAGACGAAGGCCGACCTAGAATAGACCCGTTTGATGGTTGGTAAACAAAAATTTACACACTTTGTAAACATAATTTTACACAAATCTACAGTTCGCTCATTGACAAAATGGGCGAATTTTTCTATATTATAAACATAAAACGAAAGAGGTAACAAAATGAATACTGCTGAATATATCAAATGGTTTTTTGAAAATAAGGTTGCTGGTGAACAAGATCCAGTTCAGGGTATTTTTAACTATACTGTTGGTGGTTATTCATTCACTACTAAACGCACAAAATCTGGTCATTTGTCGCTTTATGATGTGACTGATGGTAAGGTATGTATTGCTACCCGTATTTACGATGACTATGGGGCAATAGAAGATTCTATCTACGTCTACCTTTATAAGAAATTGGGTATTACAAAATGAAAATGACTAAACGATTTGAAAAGAAACTCAAAGCCCTAGCGGACAAAATGGGTTTAGATACCAATTTTGACTGGGATTTGGGGTGGTTTGATTTTCTGTCAAAGGATTTAATCAAGCTCGGCTGTGTTCGTTTTTATGGATATGGAATGAACACAAAGCGGCAGTTACAGATTTATGTAGCAACAGCATACACAAAAATTTGTTATTACGAAAATAACTCAAAATGGAATGGCTTTGGATGGTCTGCTACACAGAATCCACTCCATATTTGGGACCCGGCAACACCTGGACATATTAAACCTGCCGAAGATGGAACAACTCACGAAACACTAATTTTCAATGACGAAAACGAACCAACTGAAGAAATAATTTTAGGATTTCTTGAAGCTAGTTTTACTCATTGTATGAGAGCCAGGTTTTTGGAAAAAGAAAAAGAAAGGCTTAAATCTATGCGAGAGGATTTCTAATGACAAATGAATTATTGAAAGAAGCAATTTATGCTGTTGCGTTAAGAGATAAGCTAAATAAGTATCCGTATGGTAGTTTTGCTCAGTTGTATCACAATTACATTAAGAGCTTAGAGCCAAAGTGTGATAAAACATTTCTGTTCTATCATTTATGTGTTGAAGTTGCTAGAACAAAAGGCGAAAAATGGACTAGAATTATTGGTGCTACATATCCTGACCTCAGAGAAACATATTGTAAGATTGTTGAATATATCCCTTTTCCAGAGGACTATATTCAGAGCCAATGGAATAAAGAAGAAACTATTGAACATTTTAAGAAATTAGATGTTTCTCATTGTATAAATGGAAAGTACTTTTGTCCTGTTCATGACTTAGATTACAATGGAGAAGAATTTTGCGACATTCTAAGGAAAATGTCTGAGTATAGTCAAATTGACTTTACGAAGGAATTGGAACAAATTAAACTTGACCGAATTAAAGAGGATTTCTAATGAACCACTACTATGAACAGTATTGTCAAATCGCAAAAGATTTTGGGCTAGATAGAAAAGCATATTATCTTTGTACTTTGCCTGGAATCCATCCGTCAGATTGCGTTATGAAATATGATGGACAGAAACATAGGATTTATTGTGCTGATCATTTGGGCTTTGGTTGTGGTTACATTTGTTGTTTCGGATTGGAAGAACTGAGACCAAAACTAGCGAGAGAACGAATTGCGAAATTGGTTGAACAGTACAAGCAGCTGAATTTACAAAAGAAATTGAACAAAATGAGGGAAGATTTCTAATGGCATTTATTGAAGTAAACATTTTAGATAAAGTAATTTCTGCTTTTGAAAAACGCGGTTGTGAACTTGATGGTGGTAAAATTACTGCCCATACAATTAACGATGGCATTCTTGATATGACAAATCTTAAGTATCATTGTTTCAACATTACTGTCTATTCTAGCAGTGCTGAAGCCGACCAGTGGGTTTGCTATATTGCTATTGCTAATACTGTAGCTGATGAAGGTATTGGTATGGATTGGAAAAATGAATATGACGATAAGTACGAAGAAATTGTGGATAATTTAATGTTGGATATGAAACGAATGGAACAAGAAAACAAACTGAACGCAATTAAGAAGGATTTCAATGACTAGAGAAGAGTATTTTGAGATTCACAATAAGTATCATTTGCGTTTAACTGGTCATCAGATATGGATCGGTTATTTGTATCATATCGCAAATTTAGAAGCTATCACAAAGGAAGATTATAGAATTATTTACTTTAATCAGGGCAAAAGAGAACCGAGCAAAGAAGTATTTGAAAAATTTGTACAGAAATATGTACTGATAGTTAAAGAGAACGAAGTTACTGAACGAATTAACAAAATGAAAGGAGACTTTGAATGACATTTGAAGAATTTGAAATTAAATTTTCGGAACTTGTAGCCAAATATGGTTTTGTAAAGGACACTTGGCATTATGGCTGGAAACCTGATAAGGACTATTATGTGAACCGAACAGAATTACCTGGTAAGCCAGACGCATTTGTAAGTTATTATTATAACCCAAAGAGCAAGAAGAAGTTGTATGTAGATTTCAATTCTGTGTTATACTATATCGCACCAACTGGAATGGATTCTTTCACTTCTAAGGACCATAGTTTGGTTTATAAGGATTGCGACCAATTCAAGTGGGATAATTTTGAACGCTGGCTCAACTGTCAAAGTGAGACAATTTCAACTGCTCGCAGATTGAGTAAAGAAAAGAAAGAAAAAAAGAAACTCAAAGAACTCAAAAAGGATTTTTAATGAAGAAAAAACATTTTGATTTTGTAGTTGAAAAATTCAATTTGAAAATTGATGACTATAACAATGTTTACTTTAAAGACAGATGTATCGGCACACTAAACAACTGGTCTGATGACTGTTATTTGGTTGGTGTTCTTGACAAAGAAGATAACATTGTGGACAAAGGTGCTTTTATGGACTATTTGCGAATAAAAGAAATGAAGTTCAAGAAGCTAGAAGTTGAAGAAAGATTAAAGAAGTTGAAAGGAGACTTCAAATGACTTATCAGGAATTTTATAACCGAATGAACGAATTTGCTGACCTGATGGGTCTTGGAATTAGACACACAAAAGAAGATGTGTTTGTCTATATTAACTTGTTCCCATTGAACATTGAACTTGGTAAGTTTCCAGGTCGCCAGGAAGATTTTAAGCGCCTTTGGGTATTTGTTAGTGTTCGTTTCACTCAGCCGAATTTTCACGAAATCGGCTATGTGGATAGAAACTTGGAATGGCATTACAAGGAATTTAATGACAATGTAATTCCTGAACGAATACTTGATGCGATTAAGAACAATTACGCTGATGCTCTTGTTGCTATTAAGTCAATTCCACTCCAAAAGAAACTTGAAAGCATAAAGAAGGATTTTAAATGAATTTAATAAATGAAGAACAGAACTGGTACACATTTGCTTGTAAATTAAATTCCTATCTGATTGACAAAGGGTATAAAATGGAATACTCTAATAATTGTCGGCAGTATTGTTTGGGTAATGTACCTCATTTTATGATAAACTATGATGAACAGTTCATTCATTTTACTCAAGATTTATATTCAATGTGGTATAGAATGAGGTTTGATAATAAACTAATAAAAGGAGATTATGCTCCTGATTTTGATTTACTTGCTCGTTTTGCAGACGAAATGTTAATTGAATATAAGCAACGAATATATGTGAACAAACTATTGAGGATCCAAAATGACTTTTGAGGAATTTATGCTAGAACTTGGTAAAGAATGGCCGACACCACTGTTATGTGTTGCGATTTTAATTGGACTCAGTATGTTTCTGTTAAGAATGAAAACCAAAATGACTGAGGTTAAAGACGCTGACGGAAAGAAAATCCAAGAACAACTGCGAGAACTATTAGAGAAATATGGTAATAATGATTTTGTATGTTTTGATGGTTTCACTCCTTGGGTAACGATTGGGCAACAGTTTGTTGTTAGAATTGAGTCACAGGGGTATGCGTTTTTAACTGAGTATTTGTTTAGACCCAGATTCAAATATGCTCTAGTGTATTATTACAGAAACAGGGGCAAGGGACAGAAAATCGGCGTTTATACAGACCTGGAAAAATTGGTTCACGATTATGTTAAAGTCAAGAAGGATTTTCAGGTAAAAGAAAAGTTACAGAAGATGGATGAAGATTTCTAGTTTTGTAAACATTATTTTACACAATTTTACAATAAATCCATTGACAATATCGGTGGATTTTTCTATATTTTACTTGTAAAAGAAAAAGAGGTTAAATATGAGCAATAAAACACGAATTTCCGAACTTGAAAAAGAAATCAAGAAGAACCAGGAACTCTATTACAACAATAAGCCGGTCATTTCCGATATGGAATTTGATGCCCTGGTGGATGAACTCTCCAAACTTGACCCGGAAAATCCGCTGCTCACAACTGTGGTTGGTTCTGACCACACAGAAGGTTTCAAGAAAGTTACCCACAACATTGTTATGGGTTCTCAGTCAAAAGCAAATACGGAACCGGAAATGAACGCCTGGATCCGCACGATTGACCCGTCTATGGTGCTTGGCTCCTTCAAGATGGATGGCAATTCTGTTTGCTTGACTTACAAGAATGGTAAGCTGGTGCGAGCTGCGTCCCGTGGTGATGGTTACACTGGTGATGACATTACAGAAAATGTGAAGAAGATGAATTTCGTCCCGCAGAAGTTGGTGGATAATTTCACCGGTGATGTCCGTGGCGAAGTGTTGCTCTCTCGCAAAAACAAGAAGAAGTATTTCCCTGAATTTAAGAACTGCCGTAATGGTGCTAGTGGTGTTATGAAGCACCTGGATGGCGCTGGTTGTGAACATTTGGACGTTGTTTGCTATGACGCTCAATACTATTCCAAGACTGAAGAATTTGGAACGCAACAGAATCTCGTTTCTTTCCTTGAACGCAACGGCTTTAAGGCTGCGGAATACCGCTTTTTCAAGAATCTTACTGGTAAGGCTGCTATGGACTACCTGAAAGAAGTCTTTGACGATTTTGATAATCTTGAATATGACATTGACGGCATTGTTTGGAAGCAGAACTCCATTGACATGAACGATATGCGAACAAACGAACGTCCGAAGACCAACATCGCCCTCAAGCCGGCTAAGGTTTTCAAAGAAACGATTTTGGAAAACATTGAATGGCAGGTCCGAAACGGAACACTCACTCCTGTTGCTATCCTCAAGCCGGTTGAACTTCAGGGAGCCACGATTAGCCGAGCATCTCTCTGTAACATCGCTTGTTTGGAACAGATGGGAATTGAAATCGGACACAAGGTAATGATTTGCCGCTGTGGTATGATTATTCCGAAGATTATCAAGGACATTAACACTGGCAAGTATGCCGAAGGTTACGAACTTTAATTCAGGAGAACACAAATGTTTAGTTCAGTAAAAGATTGGAAAGATTATATCAAACAAACTCTCAAGTCCACAAAGGCAACTACGGCTCCTTCACAGGCCTGTATCTATCGTGTTCACCAGGGAAATTTTCAACCGGTCGGAAACACTCACACAAATGGTCCTGGTGGTTTGGGAACTGTGATTTGGAAAAATGGAATTCCGAACAACCCACAGCACGAACTGCACAAAAATCCAAAGTTGAAGTACATTTCGTTCTACCTGGGTTATTCGGACGATGTTATTGGTAAAGGAATTGTAGTTTATCTACATTTTGCTTATGACCCAACGCAGATTTACGATGTCGGTATGGAACTGACTTATGATGTTAGTGATACATTCACTGGCTATGCTTCTAATCAGGAAATTCAAAATTATTTATTCCAGGTGTTCTAATGTACAAACTAACATTTCCAGCGCATGACCCAAAAACTTTTAGTTCATTGGACGCAGCTGCCGAATTTATGTGTACTGTTCCTTATGGATTTATCAGTTGTACTGATGAAAATGACGATGACGTTTCTGTTCAATTATGTAGACTGATTTCAAAGAAACTGAATAACAATTCTAGACTTAAAAAACTTAAAGAGGACTTCTAATGAAAGCAATTTACGCCGGTTCATTCAACCCACTTCACGCTGGACACATTGACATTCTTAAAAGGGCAATCAAGCTATTTGGTGATGTTACTTTGGTATTAGCAGTTAACCCTGGAAAGACTTACATTTCGGCAGAAAGACGAAAAGAAACTTACGAATGGCTTTTCAGTGAAATCGGACTGAATGTAAAGATTGAAATTCTCTCCGCATATAAGTTTCTCGCAGATTATTGCGCTGAAAATGGTGTAACTCACATTGTTAAGGGTCTCAGGAACGGAACTGACCTTGATAGTGAAATGGCACAGGAATGGTACACGAAGGGACTTAACCCAAATGTAGAAACTGTATATTTCACAACAGATAATACTTTGCGTTTTCTGTCTTCGTCCAGCATAAAGGCTTTCGCAAAAATGGATAAAGCAGGTTTTATTAACTATATGATGAAAGTAAACAAAATTGAAGGAGCAAAAGATACAGTTGTAAAAACATATCTTGACTGGGTATGGAGGAATGTGCAGTGAATGAATCAATACAAAGTATAAGAAATGATTTTGATAAAGCCCGTAAGAATATGGACTTTATGGAAAAGGGACTTCAGTTCGTAGAATCATATTTTACGGACAAGAATTTTCCTGGATGGTGTTGGCGAATTTACACCCGTGGAACATTACAAAACAAACCTTATTTTGAAATTCAAGGAAATTCTCACATTCCAAGTATGAACTGTACACAGTACGCAACGATTTGTTTGAAATATAACTGTTGCAATAAAACTGGATCAGTGCTAGTCATTCAAGACCTTGCTCCTGAAATGAATGCTTGGGCTTTGGAATGGAATGAAAAACAAGCATACTGTAAAGAAATGGATCCGATTTTCCAATCATTTGAAGGAATGAAGTTCAAAAATCCTGATCCGTTTATTCCGCAACTTGCTAAAATTCTTACTGACATTAAGAAAAAAGAAGATGTCAATAATGGAGCAATTCAATTAAAATCATTACTCAAACAAATTCAACTTAAAAAGGACTTCTAAATGGCACACGAAAAAATCTTTAAAACTGTGGAAGAAGCCAAGAAGTTTATTCAACCCTGGATTGACAAGGTTTCAGCTGATTTGGGCTGTGGTGTTGAACCATACAGTTACAATGACGGCTATTACATGTCTGGTGGGCAAAATGTTGGCGACTGGTTTTATGGTGCGAATTTAAAGTATCTCGGCTATCAGATAGGTACTATAATGATGCAGTACCAGTATGGTTATGATAGGGACACTAAAGAATCGTGGAAATATGACCCGTATGTTCAGTTATCATTACAAACAAAGGTAACCTTTGAAATGAAGTCCATATTCACTAAAACCAATATGCGACACGATATAAACATTAAACTGAATGTTAGCCGACAGATGTCTACATCAGATAAAGATTACAAGAAATTCATTGACTGGGCAAAGCTCATTATGAAACAACTAAAGACTGCTGAAGCTAAAAAGCGAAAGTTCCAAGCCGATGTGGACTTTGAATAAGGAGCAACTATGACAAATAAAGAGAAACAAGAAAAGATAGAACAAATTAACGCAAAGTTCCGTTCTCTTATGGAGCCGTATGCGGATCAACTTAGGAATACTGGACTTATCGTAGAGTGGTTCCCTGACGAAGATTACCCAGATTGTTCTTCATTTTCTTGTTGTCTGTCTAAAAACGATCTGGACGAAGGCGATGAGTTTATCGGTGTTTGTATAAATGCTCCTGAAATGGATTGGGAACATCCTGAACAATACGATTTTGAAAAATACACTCCAGCAATTTATTTCACTGTTGAAAGTAAAATTCGTGAAATCAAAGATACTTCAATTACCAAAACTGGTATCAAGATTAAAACAAAGTATGAATTTAAGGGTAGTAAAGAATACAAAGAAAAGGATTTTAACACTGTCCTTGAATGGGCAAAATATGTTGTACAGAAAATAAAGAACCTTAAACAACAAGAAAAGATAGATAAAATGCAGGCGGATTTCTAATGGCTTCACCATTTAAAACAAAAGTAGCAATGCTGGACATTATCAAAAAGTTTGCCAATGAACTTGTACAAATTGGCTTTGTGGTTGATGTTCCTCGTTTAAATAACGATGAAGGTAGGCATACATTCTACATAGATAATGAATTTGTTGGTGACATTTTCTTTCATTATCAGAAAGAAAATAGAAGTATGCGCCGCATTGTTACCAGGTTTAATTACGAAGTAAAAATCTATCATAATATATCTTATCACGCAGATAAAGTTGAAGAACTATATAACATTAAACTGCGTGAGTGTGAATCACGATATGTAACTGAAGATACCCTTGACGTTCTGTATGACATTAAGAATATGTTAAAAGATGTTTACAGAAACTATAAGAAAGCTCAAAATAAAATAAAAGAATTGAAAATGAACGGTGATTTTTCCTAATAGAGGTTGACAAATTTATAGATTTTTACTATATTGTTGACCGCTATGAAAAAGATAATTCTATTAACAATTCTATTATTCTCGCTCGGGTTTTCTAGTAAAACTGAGAGCACTTTCTCCGACCTTTATTACATTTCTAAGGGTTCGGAAATCATCCAATCTGTAAACAAGAACATTACAGAAAAAGAAGCATTTCAGATTAGTACTGTTGCGTATGAAGAATCTGAAAAATACGATATAGATTTTCATTTTACATTGGGGATAATGACAACAGAAAGTCGCTTCAATGTAAATGCGAAATCTTATTGTGGTGCTGTCGGCCTGATGCAACTAATGCCGAAAACTGCTAAATATATCGCTGAGAAATACGATATAGATTATAAGAACTTGTATGATATAGAATCAAACATTCAGATTGGTGTTGCGTATCTGTATCATTTGAAAAACAAGTTCGGCAGTTACGAATTAACTGCAGCTGGTTACAATGGTGGAAGTGGCGGTGCTAAAAAGTATCACGAATATATGATTGGAAAACGCAAAGCAGACGAAATTCATAATCAAACTTTAAATTATGTTCCTAAAGTAATGGGCTATGTTTATGACTACCGAAAACTCACAAAAATCTAAAAAATATGTTGTTACAAAACTGTTTGCTCCTGGTGAAACACCATTAGGACAACTGGTTGAAAAACAACTGTGCCGTTGCGATACATTAGAAGAATGTGCAAAGTTTATTTTAGATAATAATGAATACTGGTATAATTGCCGATATGGTAAACAGGACCTGCGTCAAGAACTTTGTGATTTGATTATAAAGATTAGAAATCTACAAAAACGCAGTAATTCATTGGAATCCGATTTTTCGTAAACAAAATTTTACATACTTATCCACAAAAACCATTGACAAGGTCGGTGGTTTTTTCTATATTAAACTTGAACAATTAACAAAGAGAGGTATAAACTATGGCACAGTATTCACACGATGAACAAATGGAATTTCTTTACGAATTTGCGAAGAATTATCAGCACTACGTTCCTGATAGCAAGGACAATATGAGGGCTAGTGATTGTTTGAAGAAGCCCAATACTCTCCGAGCTGCTCAGGCTCAGTTGAAGTTGATTCGTGACCGTTCCAAGTTCTATCGCAGGCTGAAGGCATTTCTCCAGCACGGCATTAAGATTTACTCATTTGAGGGAACTCAGTGGGAAGAATTGGAAAGTGACGAATTACGCCAGTGGCTCAAGTTGGCGGTAGATGTCTATGCGGGTTCTAGTTCGCAGGCTGTTAAGGACCAAGAAATCACGAAGCTCGCCGGTGCGATTACGATGTAAATTTAAGGAAACAAATGCTAAATCTAAAAGAATACATTGACGGCATTAGGCCGTTATTGAATGTCCCGTTTGACTATACGCCAAACTGCTATTATGGCGGTTCTTACGATATGAGAGTTAGGTTCCAGATACAAATGGCTCAACTCCCTAAATCGTTTGACTTCGCACGTACTGTTATCCACCCGGACAGTTTTCTTTTTGATTGTTCGTTCACATTAACCGAACATGAAACGGACCCTAGCCACGTTTCCTGCCAAATACTGTATTGGTTTTTGCATGATTATCTGATTGATTCTCAGTATCAGTTCCGAGATTTAATGGAGCGAATGCAAGAAAACAAATTTTTACCAGATAATCAAAAGAAATTCCTGGATAGAAATATGTTTATTCAACAGAAGTCCGAAGTTTTCCCATTGACAGAGATTGTAACTAAATTTAAACAATATCTGGATATTTTGAGAAAGCAGTATTACGGAATTTTACATATTGCTGAAGAACCAATTTATAAGCAGTATTACAAAGAAATTACGGCTTTAGAAAATAAAATTGACGAAATCAACAGACAGAAACGAGAACTGATAGATAAAATGAGTAAACAAATTCAAAAGGACATTAAAATCTACAAAGAATTTGAGATGTAAAATTCTTTTTACAATTATTTTCTAAATCGTCATTGACAAGGTGGCGATTTTTTTCTATATTTAACTTGGAAATTAAAAAAGAGGTATCTTTATGAACGCAATTAAAACTCTCGCCAAACTTCATAATTGGAATGTTCCGACTGTTTGCCCGATTTGTGGTGGTGAATTGGAACTGTCCGATAATCATTGTCAGCTCAAATGTGTAAACGATTTCTGTCAGAGCAAGACTGCCGGTCGCATTAACAAATGGACTGGAATTTTGGATGTAAAGGAATTTGGTTTGAGAACTATTAACCTGCTCATTGACAACGGCATTGTTGATTCAATTTCGTCCCTCTACAAAATGGACCTGAACAAGATTGCGAAAATTGAAGGAATGGGTAAGCGCTCGGCAGAGAAAATGAAGAAGGAATTGGATGCCCACAAGGAAATGACGTTGGCGAAGTTTATCGCGGGATACAATATTGAGGGTATCGGTGAGAAGGTCATTGAGAACATTATTAAATTCTACAATTTCAAAACACTCAGCGATTTTTATGGCTCTACCTCTTCACAGCGTTTTGTGTGTGATGGTGTTGGTGATGTGATTAGCACGAAGTTGGCGGAAGGTTTGAAGGCCCTGAAGAGTGATATGGAAAAGACACTCCAGTTCGTAACGATTAAGAACGCAGCTCCGAAGAAGGTGGTTGCTGGTGGTTCGTTGGGTGGTAAATCTTTCTGTTTCACCGGTGCTGCTAGTATGCCGCGAAAGAAGCTTTGGGAACTGGTTGAAAAGAATGGTGGTGTGGTTCACGAAGGTATCAAGAAGGACACTGACTACTTGGTTCTCGCAGATGTGAATAGCACATCGGGTAAGGCCAAAGCTGCTCGTAAGCAGGGTATCACTCTCCTGAGCGAAGCAGATTTTGTCAAAATGTGCGGAGTGTAAATGGTTGATTACGATTTTTACACGAAACAAGCGAAAATGTTAAATCTAAAAATGTATGATTTAACTGGTGATTGTTATTACATTGGAACAGCTAAACCTGAAACAGAATTGATGCGATATAATGTTTTTTCCAAAACTGTAACAATGTGGCCGAGAGTGTATTATTGTAACATTGGTAAAGAAATTAGAACTGAATCGGAAAACATTGTTATTTCAACGAATGAAGAACTTGAAGAACAGTGTACTCAAATTCAGATGAATTTAAAGCAAGTCAAAATGGAACTTCGTTTGTCTAAAATGAAAAAGGATTTTTAATGTTCAAGAAAGCAGAAATTGTAAATGTTCAACTGGAAGATGCAGTTCCTGAAACTTCATTTCTCCATTCCAAATACTGGACGAAGTATGGTGGGAATTATCGCTTACAGTTGACTGCTCACAATTTTCTAGAAGCGTATTCTACTACTCATACAGAATTTGAACTGCAATATCCTGGTTTCTGTGACCTGTGTGATGAAAAAGATACAATTTGGGTTAATTTCTACCAATACGTTGAAATAAAAGGATATGAATTTAAACTTCCTGCGCCTGTGCTGAATTGGGGAATTCGCCCAAGTTCATCTGGTTTAATTACAGATAATTATTTTAATGTGTTCAACATAGATAAACCAAAAAAAGAACACATTTATGAATATATTGATTACTATAAGAAGCACAAAAATCCGCTTCCGTATGGAACTGATTATCAAGATTACTTCCATAAAGAAGTCCGAACAAACCAAATTTGGATTGAAGATTTGAGTGATTTTGATAAAGTAATTGAAGTAATTCGTCCGTATGCTAAACAACAGAAGGAAGAACTTTTCAAATATGCTGCTATGTTTAATGTATTGGAAGAAACACAATATACAGAAAAGATGGAAGCATACAAAAAGCAAATCGCTGATTTGAACAAAATGAGAAATGATTTTACTGATAAGACAGTAGAAACCATTTTAAAACAAATTAACTTACAAGGAGATTTTTAATATGTTTACGCCGGAACAAGTAGCACAAGTACAGAAAGCAAATGAATTTATCAAGTCAAATTTACCACAAGTAAAGACAGTTCATCCGACCTTTGAAAAGAAGCGTTTAGTTTGTCTAATCAAAATGAAGGATTTGGATTGTGAAGTTGCTGAACGTGTGAAGAAGGAAATTCATAAAGACCGGACATTTCTTTATGTAAAATTCTTGAAGGACTTCAGTATTGAATGTTCTTACAACAAGATTGATTTTGCGAAGTTGCCAAAGACTGAACCGTGTGGCAGTTATTTCATTACTGACAGAATGTTGAGTCTAGCTGAAATTGAAGATGAAGAAACTGATGTGGCTACTCTGAAGAAGGGTTTCAACGCAGTTATTCAAGAACTTGCGGCAGTTGACCAGATCATCAATTCTCCTGATTTGGTTAATTATAAAAATGAAATTGACAATACCTATGAAGAAGAACGCAAACTCAAAGCACAGCTCAAAGCTCTTGAAGAAAAGAGAACACTTCTTTACAGAAAGAAAAATGATTGTTACAAGAAAATCATCAGTATGGCAGAGGATTTTTAATGACTATGGATTCTCTAAAACAGTTATGTGATAGTATAAATGTTACTTTAAATGGTAATCTTTTATTCTATCACAAGGAAATTGTTGGGAGATACTATCACAATGATAAAGATGAACTTGTATGTGATGTTATTTCTATTGGTACACCTTATCCGATTGAAGATATTAACGATGAAAATGAAATAATGAACTGTATTGTTCAAGTAATAAAGTATTTTAAAAAACTAGAAAACGAAAAAAGAATAAAAAGGATGGAAAATGATTTTTAAGGTGTTTGAGAAATTTGGGATTGACCTACAACAGCATTGTTCAGGCGACTTTGGTGATTTTAAAACATACGAATTAAACCTTGGCGATTTTGATGCGCTGAAATATGCGGAAAATGTAGACTGGGGCTGTATGAGAGTAATTTACAGTAAAGGTTTATATTCCATTATGGGGTATATTCCGACCATTAACTTCAATGGCATAAAGACAATGCTAATAACTTATACGAATACAAATGTACTTCGTTACGGGCAAAATGTTAGGACAGTTAAAATAATTGAAGATAAACAAATTACAGAAAAGAATTTTGACAGAGTTGTTGCGAATGTAAAACATTTCCTGGATAAGTTTGACGAACAAGAAGTTAAAATCCAACAGTTCTTAAGTTCATTGAACCTGGACGATTTTAGGGAGACAGTTGTAACATTGACAAATGAAATTAAAGAAAAAATGACTGCGCTTGATGAATACAAAGAAAAATTTTACAAGAATGTTAAATCACAACTTTCTGTAACGAAGGATTTTGAATGAAGAATGAATTAGACGAACCATCAATGTTACCTGAATACAAGAAAGTATTAGATACATTTGGTTTGAAACATACTGGTAATGGATGTTATAGCTGGAATGGGTACTGGCTAGTATCTTACTATGGTGATAAAGATTTCTGTATGTGGGCAGTTATGAGGGGTGTTAGAAAGGAGTGGATGAAAAGCGACCCGTTTATTTCATTGGGTGGTTGCGAATGTATGAGTCCTGAAGAACTGCAAGAACGAATTAGTAACATAATAAGACAGTACAACCAAGCTAAAGAAGAAATTAAACTGGACAATATACAGAAGGATTTCAAATGAGAAAAGACATTAAAGCCTTTTTAGAACAAAATAACTTCGTTTACGAAAACAGAGATTTCACTGAATATGTTCCAGGGAATTCATATTACAACTCACTAGGTTGTTGGGTTTCGGAATATCATCAGATATTTTACAGACAGTATAAGTATTTCCAAGTTATGTTATTTGTGGCGCCGCATTTTGACAAGCGTTTTCCACCACACAAAAAACGAGGTTACATTTTCAGTCAATATCTGACTAAACAAGAGCAGATTGATTCTTACATTTATACAGACTGCGTATATTTCAAAATGCGAAACATTGAATTAGATTACGGGAAACAAGCAAATCAAACTGATTCGTATTCTACCCCGTTGCGTTGTTTAACTAATAATATGAACACATATCAGGGCATCAGGAAAATGCGAAAACTGCACAAAAAACTTTGCCCAACAAAATTTAAGGGCAACTGGAAAAATATGAGTATTCCGCAATTAAAGAAAATGATTACAGAATTTGAAACTTACGATCTGGCATTAGAAAAAGCAATAAAAGAAAGAAAAATGTTTGCTAAAGTTAACAAAATCAGTGAAGACTTTGTGTAAATTTCTTTTTACATAAAATTCATTGACAAACTTTATTTTATTTTCTATATTACTATTAAACAACAACAAGAGGTACAAATGAAAGTTTTTGAAATTCAGCATCCTAACAATAACAAGTCATTGGTTACCGTTAAGAACATTGAAGGTGTTTCGGATGTAACGAAATCCGAAAATTTTGAATATGCCGGTGATTTACACGAAAGAACGGAACAGTCGTTTAAAATCTATATGAAATCTGGTGCGGACTACACTATTAAATCTTTTGATAAGATTTTTTCGCTTTCGGATTCTCATAGAAATGGTAAATGGGAAATCGTCAGACACGAAATTCCATTTGAAGAATTTTACACTGAAATTGCTATCGCACTAATTCAACAGGACTAATAAGGAGACAAACAAATGAAAAAGAAGACTGACTATTGGACTGAATACGAAAAGCAGGTTGCAGAATGGTTTGCATCTGGTGATTGTAATTATGCCCATAAGGCTATGGAAAAGGCCAAGGACCAACAGAAGCTTTGGAAATCTCAAATAAAGTATGAAATCGTTGGTAATAAATGGGACCCGTGGAATCAAGCAGGTGTTCCTTGGGAAACTTGGAACAATATGTTTATGGAAAATATGGACCCGGAGAAGCGCAAGAGGTTAATTGACACTATTAACGAGTCCAGAGCAGATGACCCGGATTGGATTTATTTTAAGAATCGTTTGAACAATCTTTAAGGACGAACCGAAAAAGGTATAAGTATTAACTTTTAGTAAACAATTTTTTACATAAAATTGGTAAAAATCCATTGACAAGCACTGTATAATTTTCTATATTATTGACAAATCAAAAAAGAGGTATAAAAACTATGGCAAAGAACACAAAGAACACCAAGAAGACCACGAAGAAGACTGTTAAGACCACCGCAAAGAAGGTTCCCCATCTTAAGGTTCACGATGGCGCTGACTTTTTCTATCACAAGCACATCATCAATTTCTTAACTGAAACTGACCTCTACAAATTCACCCAGCAGCAGTTCTATCTCCACGTTCGCCCGAATGACCGAGCCAAATGGGAATTTAAGTGCCGCACTAAGGGTGTAAATCTCGCTCCTCTCTGTAAGAGAATTAACGAGGAATTGGATTGGTTGTGTACTTTGAAGTTCCAACAGTTTGAATTGGACTGGTTTAAGAAGCAGAATTATTTTGCTCACGATTATGTTGAGTTCCTTGAAGATTTCCAACTGAAGCGTCGCCACATCAAGTGCTATACCGACAAGAAGAACACTACTTTGTTCGTAGAAGCCGAAGGTTCCCAGAAGAATGTTTCTCCGTTTGAAATTTATGTTCTCCATATTGTCCAGGCTCTTTGGATGGCAGATGAAGAACTTGATTGGGATAAGGCGAAGACAAATCTTGACAATGAAATTGCCAAGGTGAACGCAGCAACCAGAGCTGGTATCAAGTTCACGATTTCCGATTTTTCTGTCCGTCGCACGATTTCTAGCGAATGGGAAGATTATATGGTCGGCCGTATGCTTGCTATGTGTCCGGCATTTGTGGGAACTAGCAACGTGTATCTCGCCATCAAGCACAACTGCACGGCTATTGGCACCTTCGCTCACGAATTGGATGCTACCTATCAGGGCCTTTCGGATGTGACGATTGCGAATGCTCAGAAACAGAAGCTCACCGATTGGGCAAATGAATATGACGGCAAGCTGGGCATCGCTCTCTCCGACAACTATGGTTTCAAGAGCTTCTTGAATGACTTTGGTCTGAAATTTGCGAAGCTCTTTGATGGCTGCCGTCACGATAGCGGCGACCCGATTCGTTGGGGTGAAATGCTGATTGCCCACTATAAGAAGTTGGGCATTGACCCGACCACGAAAGTTGCTTGCTGGTCTGACTCGCTTGACATTGACAAGGCTCTCGCCATCGCAAAGCACTTCAATGGTCGCATCAAGATTGCTTTCGGCATTGGTACGTATCTCGGCGCCACTGTCTGTGGAACAAAGAAGAAGCCACTCTCTATGGTTATGAAGGTGGTGGAAGTGAATGGTAAGCCAGCCGTAAAGCTCTCGGATAGCATCGGCAAGACAATGTGCCACGATGAAGGTTACATTGAATATGTGAAGACTGTTCACAACTACAAGTCCATTGACGATATGACTGTGGATGAAATCAAGCTGATGCTTCCTGCTTTCCAGGACGTCAAACTTAGCGACATCTACACGCCTGTTGGCGCCTAGTTTAAACTACTACGGCGGTCCGAAATGACCGCCACTTTTTTGTATAAAGGAACAAATGATGGATAAACTAAAAAACGATGCCTTTGATAATTTAGTCACTGAACTACGAAAGAAAAGTTTCAAAGGTTCACTGATAGATTTTACTGCGACTAAGGACACTGGTCATGGTTACAGGTGTGCACACGAAATTGAAGTTTTATTTAAGCGCCAACCTGCTTTCCGAGATTTGGACCCGAATTACAAAAGGGAATTAAATGGCAAGATAGAAATTGAAATTGACTGTGATTGCTACACTATTAAATGTGAATACCCGTCATCACTTCTATTATCTGTAATTGACGAAGTTCGTAATGCTCACTACAGGCACGAAAGGTGGAATGAACCACTCCAGTCTTTCGGGTGTGGATATAGTGATTACAAACGAATTACCAAAACTTTACAGACTGCATCTTCAGTTTTGAAATGGTTTGATAAATTCCTTGACCTCAGTTATAACTCAGTTATTGAAGGCCGAGCTTGGTGGGTTTCCGAACCAGTTCAAGATGATGTAAAGAATTATTTGGAAAGTCAAAAAATCAGATCCGAATACGATTCACAAATTGGTGAATTGCAAAGTAAGAAAGACAAAGAAGAAACTCGTTTTAGTGAATACGATAGAAAGTATCGTGATAACTTTGTAAGAGTAAGAACTGCCAAATCCGATTTCTAAAGGAGACAACAATGTTTTTCAAAAAGAAGCAACCAGTAGAACCACAGTACATCACCAAGGACAATAAACTTGTTGGTGTGAAAATGGGCGAAAAGGAATACAGAATTGCCGCCTATGACTTAATGATGTCTAATAGTCCAGGACAGAAATCTATTTATCTGTTTGATAAGTTCGGACAGAAAGTAGCCTGGGACATTAAATCATTTGAAGAACTGGACGATATGTTGCGAAGTAATTTTCAGGGATAAAATTTTGTCCTGCTGACTCTTTCGTAACTAATTTGTCTATAAATAGACTAAAGGAAAATTTGATTATGAAAGAATTAAGTTGTGGTTTTATTATTATTAACAGGAAAAATCCAAAACAAATTTTGGCTTGCCAGCCAAATGGTCGCAGACCAAATACTCCTGGTAACTATGACATTCCGAAGGGTCACCGTGAAAATGGTGAAACAACTTTGGAGACAGCTATCAGAGAGTTAAAAGAAGAAACTGGTTTCACTATTACAGACGAAAAGATTTTTGATTGTGGTTTGTTCCAGTATCTTAAAAATAAAGATTTGTATGTGTACCTAATGTTTGTGGATTGTGATATACACGAACTGTACTGTGATAGTAAGTTTGAGTTACACGGCAAAATGGTAAATGAAATTGTTGGTTACAAATGGACTGATGATTTTCGTTTGTTCTATAAGTCTCTCCAACCTATTATTCAGGAATGTTTAGAACACTATGACGAAGGATATTATGAAGAAATTAATTAAGATTACTCTCGGTGTGTTAGGACTTACTGCCGTTGGTTTTTTCGTCAGACAAGAAAAGCGCAGATTGAAAAATCTTAGACGTAACATTGATGAACTGAACCGAAAGCAGCCACCCAAAGCACCCAAATAAAATTTAACCAGAAAAATCTATTGACAAGCTCAATAGATTTTTATATTTTATGACTATGAAACTAACAAATATAGAACCTGAAAAAATAAATCAACTACAGTTTGAAATCGCTCAAAAAGTACTGAACGATTGGTTAGACGCCAGTGGTTTTGATATAGTTACAGAACTGTATCTAACAAAATTCAAATCTAATTACATTACCTGGGAAGGTAGAATGAAGTTTTTGAAAGAACCTTGGCTCTCCAAATTTAAGACTATTCCGCAGTTACAAAATGAAGGAGATTTGGACGTGGAATTAGTCCAGATACAATTTGTACGAATTGATAAAGGTTGGTATTTTGACTTATCAGGTAGTTGGTTTCATTATTGGGAACTGTCTTGCCAGTGTTATGATTGGTTTAGAACTGGTGAGAAAAATCAGTATGATGTGTTCAATAATAGAGTTATGAACTGCGAGAAAAAGTCCCTTCAAGAATGGTTTATGAAGTTTGATGAATATATGGAAAAATCTTTATTGAATTTCCGTAAAGGTTTCTCTATTGTGTTCAACAAAGAACTTGAAAAGGATATGGAAGAAATTAAGAAACTGAATGAAAAACTTAAAGAATTGAATGAAGAAAAACAGAAACTGTACAAGCGTGGTGTCGCAAAAATGGAAAAAATGTTTGCTATGGCAGAAGATTTTTAGTCCTTTGTAAACATAATTTTACATATTTTTACATTTTTTTATTGACGAACTGCGTAAATTTTTCTATATTATACTTAGAAAACAACAAAAGAGGTATTCTATGATTTACTACTATGGCGGCTCCTTTGACCCTGTAACTCTCGCTCACATTGAACTGTTTAAGGCTATTGCTAAGCAGCTGCGTAAAAATGACACACTCCTGATTGGTGTTGCGAACAATGACGAAAAGAATTATAAGGCGCCGATTGGCGACCGAATGGTTATGGTACAGAAGTTGGTTGAAACCAAGCTCAAGAATACCCAGGTCCGAGTCATCCGTCAGGACACACGAACATACAAGTTCTTGCAGGACTACCAGCTACAGTGTGGCAAAACTGATTTCACAATTTGCGTGGGTGAAGACGAATGGAAGTCCCTCTGTGATGGAAAGTGGGTAAACTGGGATTTGCTTTTAAAGCAGTATGAATTTATCGTTTTCAACCGAGACGAATCCGAAGAAATTGTACTTCCGGCACAAATTAACCCGAATGTTTCTTTCATGTCGGCTGGAGATACAAGTGGTATTTCTTCTTCGGCAACTAGAGAAATTCTGTTCCGCGACCCGGATTGTCATTACGAACAAGTTAAGAATTTGGTAACTCACCAGACCTTCCGTTACATTAAGGAACACGAACTCTATTTCCAAAATGGTCCTGACTATGAAAAGAAGGAAAAGCAGTTCCTTGCGGAGTATGCTATCAAGAAGGCCCAGAATGGTTGGGGTGAACCTAGTGTTACGACCGATACAGTTGCGTACAATGGTGAGCAAGTACTGTTGATTAGGCGTGGCAATTTCCCATACAAAAATAGTTGGTGCTTGCCGGGTGGTTTCTTTGAAAAGGATGACGAAGATTTGAACTATGGCGCAGCTAGAGAATTGCGTGAAGAAACAGGTTTGGATTTGGATCCGACGAAGTTTGAACAAATTAAGACATACGGCCACAATTTTGACCCTCGTATGAAGATTGTTGATACGGCATTTTCTGTTCGTGTTCCGAAGGCCCAAATGAGTAAGGCTGCTGGTGCGGACGATGCTGCTGAAGCTCGTTGGTTTGATTTGAACAATTTGCCGAAGCTCGGTTTCCATCACGAACAAATTATTAAGGATTTTCTCAAAAAGCGAGCTGACTAATGACCTTTGATGAAATCGTTATGACTGCTGCGGAAATGCAGTGTTTGATTGTTCCTGATAGAGATGGAAGAAACTACACTCTATACTCCGAAATGGAAGGGAATGACAATAATTCAGTCTGTTGGATTTACCCAAATACGTTTAATGGAATAGGTTCAGTTTCTTCTACGTATCATTTTCCACAGGTAGATGGTTTTGAAAATTTCACCAAAGAAGAACTGATTGCTAGGATTGGTTATATCCGAAACCTTCATAAAGAACGATACATTGAAAAGCGACTTGAAAAGATGCAGGAAGATTTCTAATGGGATATACAGAAGAAGAAAAAGCACTATTTAAACAGTATGGTGACTATATGAAGTCAGCTGGGTTTTATTCTGTTGGTGCTGATGTTAACTGTTGGCGATTCAAATATGGCGAAAATGCTAACGATACATTTTGGATAGTTGATTTATACTGCGAAGGAGAGTTTAGTCCACGTGTCTATCAGTTTAAATGGGAATTTGATGGAATAAATGACCCAACACTTATAGTAATAAATGAAGGGGTTCATAATGCGTATTACAAACCAAAGGACTTTGACGAATTTAAAAAGCGAATTGACGAAACAGTATCAAAGTTTGGCGAATACAAAAAGTATAAAAAGCAACTAATTGAAAACAAACGATTACGAAAAATTCAGGCGGATTTCTAATGACTGAAGCTGAGATGATTGTATTGTTTAATAAACTGGATTGCGTTCTAGTTCCAGGACAACATTTGACAGAAGTCTATACAATGGAAGATGAAACTGCGTTGTGTGTTATCGCAAGCCGTTTCAGTATGGTTTGTTTCTATGACGAAAATTTACCATTTAGCAAAGTAACTCCTGAGATTATTAAAGAGAAAATTGAATTTTTTAAAGTCAGGGATAAAATGGCAGCTATTCAAGAAAGAATTATAAAAGCACAAGAGGATTTCAACTAATGGAAGATATTTTTAACAAATTAGCAATAGAATTTGGATTGACAGTTTCTGTTGATAGAAAAGGCGAAAAGTATGGAAAACTACCTGGTTTTGCGGGATTTTTGATTGCGTTGATGCCGACACACGATTATATTATGGTGGCAAAGGAAGTTTCCAAAACTGACGAAGGCGAATGTTTCTATTTTGGTGCGAATGGTTATAACGATTATGACACCGCAAAAGCAGCAGTTTCCGAAATGATTTTAAAAGCAAAAGAAATGAATGTAAACAAAAAGATACAAAACTTGGAAACAGATTTCAAGTGTAAACAAAATTTTACATAAAATTGACTATTTTTTATTGACATTCCTCTCAATTTTTTCTATATTATATGGTGTAAACGAGAGGTAATAAATGACAAGAGAATTTTTCGTAATCAAGAATCAAAAGGGACAACTGGTTCAAAATTGGACTTTCGCTCCAAATGCGTTTATTACTTTCTGCAGGACCCCGGAATGGGCTATGAAATTTGAAACAAAAGAACAGGCCGAAAAGCGACTGGACTATTTCGCAAAGAATAAGTTCAAGAATGCGTTCGGCTTAAAAATTACCAAAATCCAAGAAAACAAATTCTATAAGGAGATTAAATAATGGAACTTGAACTTGACGAAAACAAAATCCAGTACGTCGTAATTGATGCCCAGCCCGACTTTATTGACGGCTCGTTGGGTAATGCCAATTTCAAGGCAAAGCTGGGCTATATTGCTGATAAGATTCGTGATGCAAAGCGCCCGGTGATTTTTACACAGGACACACACGATGAAAATTATGCGAACACTCTTGAAGGCAAGAAGCTCCCAGTTCCGCATTGTATCAAGGGAACTCCGGGTCATAAGGTCGCATCTGAACTAACCAATGTTCTCACGAAGACCCCGATTTTCATTGAAAAGAACACATTTGGTTTCACTGGTTGGAAGGAAATCCTTGGAACGGCTGATGACATTGATGTGATTTACATTATGGGAACTGTGAACCCGATTTGTCCGGTCGCAAATGCTATCGGTCTCCGAGCACTTTATCCGAACAAGCGAATTATTGTGGACTATGCTGGTTGTGGTTTTATGGCAGACGATAAGGGTGACGAAACCTTCTGCCGAGCAGCTACGAAGTATGTTCTCAATATGCAGCAGATTGACGTCATCAATGACTAACCACTAACAACAAACTAATAAGGAAAAACAACTATGGAAAATACTGAACTCAATGAAAAGCTTCATACACAGGCCGTTGAATGGATCCGCGACTATATGAAATCTACTGGTGGACGAAAGGCCGTCATTGGTATTTCGGGTGGTAAGGATTCCACTGTGGCAGCTGCTCTATGTGTTGAAGCTCTCGGAAAAGAAAACGTCATTGGTGTAATGATGCCAAATGGTGTTCAGTCCGACATTAAGGACTCTGAAAAGATTATTGACTTCCTGGGAATTAAGGGTTTGGTTGTAAACATTCAGTACGCATACTTGAACCTGGTGAACCAGATTAACGAAAAGAACATTTCTAGCCAGGCGCAGATCAATATGCCACCGCGTTTGAGAATGACTGTTCTCTATGGTGTTGCCCAGAACATTGGTGGACGTGTTGTGAACACTTGTAATCTTTCGGAAGATACTGTTGGTTATGCTACCCTTTATGGTGACAGTGCCGGCGACTTCAGCCCTCTCGCTCGTCTGACAACTGAAGAAATTGTTGGCATTGGTGATGCCCTTGGCCTTCCGCATGACCTTGTTCACAAAACCCCGAGTGATGGTCTGTGTGGTTTGACCGATGAAGATAATCTCGGTTTCACTTATCACGAAATTAACGAACTTGTTCGTAATGGTGTGAAGGGTCCGCACTATGACGAAATTATCAAGAAGTACAAGGCAAACAAGTTCAAGACTGATATTATTCGTATTCCAGCTTTTGAACCGACAAACCCGATTCTTCCTAACTACATTCACGAACTTGATAACGCAGGAGCAATCTAATGCAAATTAAAGACTTTATTGACATTTCAACAAAAGCAGGTTGTAAGATTGGAAGTAAAACAGACTTCCGTAATAACAGCACAATTTACACAGTTGAATACAACGGTAGGACTTATGCTACGGCTAAATGGTTTGAGTCAGACAAGAAAATGTCTGTGACATTTAGGGATGAGTATCTCAAGTGGTATCAGACCATCTTTATTTCACAGTATGGTTGGATTGAAAAGAAATCTGACTATGCTGAAAAATTGGCAAGGGTCATCAAACAAAATAACAAGGAGTAATAAAATGAAGAAGTCAAATACTGTTCCCGCTACTAATGAACGATTTGCAGTTGTATGGAATTGGGAATCTGATATTAAGATTCTTTTCGTAGAAAATACACTTGACGAAGCTATCGCAAAGTTCAAGAAGAAGTTGAAGCCATTCCTTAAAGACAATGAAGGAATTGAAGGTAAATTTGATATGGAAACCTACATTAAGGAACACCAAGACCAATGTTCCGAAAGTCGCCAGGGTGGAAAAATTCCTTATATGTTTGATTATAACGATGGCGAAATGATTACCATCATTCAAAAGATTAAGGTCTAAAGGAGAAATAAACTATGGGGCTTTCTTCACTCAGTTGGCTTGTATTGGCGGGTAGTGTGTCACAGCATTGGTATCGCATTTATCCTTATGGCAGTTATCGCATTTATCATTGGCGGTTTGTTTGTGATAAACTTCTTTGATACTGGTGATAAAGAAAAACAGCAATTCAGTCATCGTGCTGGTATTATTGCGTGGGTGTTCACTCTCGTTTTCGCCACGATTGGTGCTTTAATGCCGAGTGAGAAGGCCGTTTATATGGTTGCTGGTATTGAATTGGTGAACCAGTTCAGTAAGACAGAAACTGCTAAGGAACTCGGTGATAGCGGGATGTCTATCGTTAAAGACATTACTCAGATTATCCACAATTACACTATTGACGATGACCGTGACAGGAGAAGATAATTATGGATAAGAAAACTGCTATTAAGCAAATTACCAAAATGGCAAAAAGCGACCCACAGAAATATGACCTGTCAAAGCTCAATGATGCCATTGAAATGATTAACAACGCAAAGGACGTAGATGCTCTTTTGATTTTGGGTAAACCACAGGATGCTATTCTCCGTCCTAATTTGTATAATTTCGCCCAAGACGAAGTTGACAAAATGAGAGAAGCCATTGAAAATGCAGGATTTGCAGTCAAAGAAGTTCAACGAATGAAACAGGACGAAAACGGCCGAGACGATTATGCATTTGTTCTAAAAGACGAAGATAAGAAGGTTGTTTGGATTTGTAAAATGCGTCCAATGTGGAATGATGGTGATTATAACCTTCTCGCAGTTGGTTTGAATTTCCCTGCATTGTCATTCCAGACTATGGATGAACTTATTGAAAAGACAGTTAGTATGCTTAAAAGGAATGATTAAAATGAAGAAGTTAATGATTAGTTTGGCAATTCTCGCATCCGTCGCATTTGCTGCTGACAAGACTGTGTTTGACATTTGTAATGACAAAACTTGTTACACACAAATTCTTGAAAATGTAAAGAGCTGGGAATGGAAAACAGATAATGCTGGCAATAAATTTGTTCGCATTTATTTCTATGACAAAAAGGTTCTTGACATTACTGGACGAGAACTAACAGTTAAAAAGAGAAAGTAATGATTGATAGAGAAATAATTGGAGGACGGTACTGATATGGCTTATCCACGTAAGAAAATGACTATGGACGATGCTATTAAGATAGCAAAGAAGAACGGTTACAAAATTCAGGGCAAAGCAAAACAGAAGCTCCCATCATTGTTGGGACCTGTATATGAACTCTTTGAAGGCAGAGAGTCAATGTTCAGGCGTATCATTAAGGACCTGAATTTCAAAGTAACAAAGCGCGGTGATTTCACTAGCGGTAATTTCTGTGACGAAGTTCACGATAACAAAGAAATTACTATGATTATGATGAAGACTGAACCGTGTTTCTTCGGTCTGTTCAAGAATACAGAAGTATATATGCCAGCGGGATTTGAAGTCCGTCAAGGCGAATCTGAATACTACATTCACCACACAAAGAAGGACAACATTAAAATTACAACCTTCTCTCAGGGCGAAAAGCAGTTGAAGAAGTTGCTTAAGGACTATAAGAGATGCTTGGACGAACTGAAGATTAAGGAACTACAAGCGGATTTCTAAAATGGATTTAGTTGATATACTCGGCAATACTTTTGATTATTTGTTAGAACTTCCTAACAGAGTTAAGAAGTGTGTTCACGAACAAGTTACACACGAAGGAAGGAATAATCTAATTGAATACAAACGAAAGAAAGCCATTATAGACAAACTAAAAGAAAAGTACTGTTTGACTGGTATGGATAGTGAGTCATGGTGCAACATTGAGCTTGAATTCCAAGATAAAAAATGGAGTGTAATTTATTGCGAAAATGCATCTTCCAATATGGATGACCATCATTTCAGTTATATTCTTGATTTTCATTGGAAATGGCCTGAACCAACTGACCCAAATTCACGCTGGGCATATTTGCCAAAAGATTGTCCAGACGATTATTATTTAACTTGGGATAACCCAGTACCAATTAGAGAAGATGCTACATTTGAAGAAGTAGAAGCAATTTTACTTCGTTTAATGGAACGATTTAAAGAACTCAAATCTGAATACAAAGAAAAGAAAGCAGCAGATGATTTTGACCCAACTGCCGCCTTGTTTGAAAGTCTTAAATCACATTATCATTTAATAGAACCTGAAAAATCTATAAATGCTACCAGATATGCTTACTCACCTGACATTAGATATTTCGTGATTTCGTATTGTAAAGCACGAAACAAAATTTATGTTCCGTCTGGTCTGGAACAACAGGAAATAGTTTTGGGTGGTCTGGAAACATTTACATTACCCGATTGTTGGGAAATGAAGTGTAATGAAGAAACTATATCTGCTACCACATTTGACGAATACAAAAAGTATCTTGATGGTATATTGAAACAGTACAAGAACCTAGAACAAAGTAAATGGGAAAAATATGAACTATGACCGATGAAGAAGTATTTGCCGAAAAAGAACTTAGAGAATGGGTATTAGACGATGTAATGAAGTGGCCTGAATGGCACGGTCTACAAAGTTTTTCAAACTATGAACCTGGATTTTTATTTAATACAAAATCAGGAGATTATAGTGTAACTAAATCTGTTGCATTAAGTGAGCATTTGCCTTCTACATATATTTTTACTTGTAGTAGATTGTCATTTAATGAAGCAGACCCTTACTATGCTGATATTATACCGTTCCATTGGAGATTGAACAATGTTAAACAAATCTATCAACTTGAATCTACAGTTGGTGAATCCAATAATTTTAAGAAGTTAATTACTGATAAAGATATTGTTCCTGTTTGCAAAGTTAAAATGAAAGAAATCGCAAAAGATTTTGACAAATACTATAAGTTCATACTCAGTCATGAAGATAAATTTGTAGAATGGAATAATATGCTTCTTGAAGCTAGAAAATTCTATGCTAAAATCCAAAAGAACTTTAATGCGGAGTTAAGAGCGAATGGATATTTTAAGTGATATAATAGATTTTTTATTTAACCGCAAGAAAAAACAAAATGAAGAAATCCGAACTGCGATGGAAAAAATTACTCCATACAAGTTTTTTCAAGAATTAGCTGATTATGCTCAGTCATTAGGTTTCGCAGTCGCAGAAGGTATTAGAGATAGTGGTTTTTCTTTAGAAGAACCAAACTATGCTGCACATGGTATACAGTTTAGAATGTATGGAATGATTGTAGCAGTTGGTTTAAATACTATATTGACTGATCGTTATACTGCAGGAATCTATTTTACAAGTGGTAAAGAAAGTGGTGGATTTTCAGGACAATTCACAATTACTACTTTAAAAAAGTGTAAAGAAGATTTAGATAAATTAGTAGTCAGACTAAAAGAAAATCATCAACAAATTAAATTAGATAGCATTAACGAAGATTTTGTATGACATTAGACGATTTTTTCCAACAGTTACACGATTTTGGTACTTCAATGAATTTGAATGCAGATGAATTGTATAGTGAACATTCACTTCAGTCCAAAATAAATCAAAATAAAGACTTCAAACCAGATTATGTAAAGAACGGAATTGAACTTGATAACAAAGATTGCTATATAGTTTTTATTGCAGTCTATCAACGAGAAGAAAACCAAGTCCGATATATGAACTGTGAACAACAATTAAGACTTTGTCAAGTAGACGAAGTAGGATTGGAACTGTGTAAACAGAGTATTATGGATGGTATCAGAATACGAAAAGAAGACCAGAACCAATGCCGATTAGATAAAATTAACGATGATTTTTAAGTTCAACTTAAAACAAAATTAGTAATTTACATATAGCCAAATGAGCTTTAAATTACTATATTAAAATTAAACAAAACAATGGAGATTAAAAAACTTATGGACATTAAAAACTATATTGACTTTCTTTCACAGAATAAGACAGAACGTGAATGTGTAGCATTTGCGGAACGTGAACTTCGTAATCACGGTTTCAAGTCTAATAAAGAATTTGCTGATTTGCAGAGCGGCGACAAGGTCTATTACAAGAATAAGGACAAGAATATCGCTGCTTTTATCATTGGTAAGCAAGGTATTCGTGAAAAGGGTTTGAATTTACTCGGTGCTCATATTGACTCCCCACGATTGGATGTAAAGACACAGCCGCTTTACGAAGATACTGGTATGGGTTATTTTGACCTTCAGTATTATGGTGGCATTAAGAAGTACCAGTGGACTGCTCGTCCTCTCGCAATTCACGGTGTAGTTTGTAAGCTTGACGGAACAAAAATTCCAGTAAAGCTTGGCGATACTGGTAGTGGTTACACATTCTGTATCACTGACCTTCTTCCACATTTGGATAAGACCCAAGCTGACCGAAAGGCTAGTGAAACTATCAAGGGCGAAAAGTTGGATTTGCTTTTGGGAACTGTAAAGATTGAAAAGGGTGAAGACGAAGAAGACGAAAAGGACCCGGTCAAGGCAAACATTCTCAAAATTCTTAAGGACCAATACAACATTGACGAAGACGATTTTCTTTCTGCTGAATTTGAAGTAGTTCCAGCGGGTGATGCTACTTTCGTTGGTCTTGACAAATCTATGGTTGGTGGATATGGTCAGGATGACAGAGTTTGTGCTTGGACTTCTCTTATGGCTCTCATTGATGTAGCCGACGAAAATGAAGTTCCTGAACGCACCAGTGGTTGTGTTCTTGTGGATAAGGAAGAAGTTGGTTCAATTTGTGCTACTGGTTCCGAATCCCGTTGGTTGGAAGATGTACTCGCAGATGTTACTGCACAACCTGACCACGTAGAATTTGGTCGCATTTTGGCAAACACTAATATGCTCAGCTCCGATGTGTCTGCCGCTTATGACCCGCTCTATGGTGAAGTTTCTAACAAGGAAATGACCTGTAAGCTTGGTGGTGGTTTTATGCTTTCCAAGTATAATGGTGGTCGCGGTAAGGGTGGTGGCGCAGATGCTAACCCGGAATTTATCGCTGCCGTTCGTAAGACATTGAACGATGCTGGCACAAAGTATCAGTTTGATACTATGGGTAAGGTAGACGTTGGTGGTGGTGGCACGATTGCTTCTATCGTCTGCCGTTTGAACATCAATGTTATGGACGCTGGTGTTCCAGTGCTCAATATGCACAGTCCAATGGAAATCACCCACGTAGATGACATTACCAATACTTACGAAGGTTATAAGGCTTTCTTGAAGTCCGACCTTACGATTTTTGACTAACTGAAAACTCGGCATATACATACCTTATATGAAATGGTTATTTTCTTAAGTTTAAAATTTTGAAAATAATTATTTCATTTGATTTAATTTGTTATATTTGGAATATAAATAAAACAAAATTGTTAAACCAATATATTGAGGTGAAAATATGCAAGATTACGAAGTTATTGAAGGTGAAGACATCCTTTCAAATAGTTTGAGAGCCATTAAGCAGTACATTCCACGCAAGTTGGATGAAGCTATTAAGCACGCTCCCACAGGAGATAAGTCTACCCCACAATATCAGTTGAACGCCGCATTTAATGAAGGTTATAAGAAGGCCCTTGAGGACCTCGCAACATTCATTAAAGCTATGGGTGTCTAATAACATTTGTTTGACTTAGCCCACTGTCAAACGAGGCATAATACACGAACGTGGTTATGTTTAAATTTTAGTGGGCATTGTGATACTGAATTCAGATCACAGAGGTTAAAAAATGATTAACACAAATAACATTTTTGGAAATCCACTTGAAGCTATGACGCAGCTTGAACAGGCTATGAATGGAATGTTCGGCGGTACGAAAGAAGCTCCAGTCATCAACACAAAGATTGATTTTCCGATTGACATTTATACTGAAGCAGACGGCACATTAGTATTTGAAGTCGCTGTGGTTGGTATGGGTGCTGACGAAGTCAAGGTTACTGTAAAGAAGGAAAATGGTAGAAATACTCTTGCCATTAAGGCTCAACCAAAAGAATTGAGTGACGAAGACAAGAAGGCCATTGAAACTCGCAATTACGAAGGTGGAATTAAGAAGATTAAGAAGGCTACAAAGCTTGAATTTTCTCGCTTGATTCCAATGAACTTTGATGTTGAAAAGACAACAAAGACAGTTGAAAATGGTCTTTTGACTATTCGTATTCCTGTTAAGGAAGAAGAAAAGCCAGTTGAAATTGAAATTTAGTAATTAAGATTGGAACAAATTAACATAGGGTAACCCCGAGTTACCCTATATTTTTTATGGATTGAGAAAATGGCAAAACAAATTAAATTTGATACAAACGCAAGAGAAAAGTTATTGAATGGTGTAAACCAGTTGGCAGATGCAGTTAAATCTACATTAGGACCTGCGGGTAAGAATGTAATGATTGACACTGGTGCTGGTGCTCCAACAGTAACGAAAGATGGTGTTACAGTTGCTAAGTCAATAGATTTAGAAGACCCATTTGAAAATCTCGGCGCCCAAATGTGTAAGCAGGTCGCATCAAAGACAAATGACATCGCTGGTGACGGTACTACTACTGCTACTGTTCTCGCTCAGGCTATTGCTAGAGAAGGACTTAAGAATGTGGCAGCTGGTGCTAACCCGATGGAATTGAAAGCAGGTATTGACAAGGCCGTTAAGGACATTACCAATAACCTTGACCAGCTCGCACAAAAGATTGAAGGCAAGAAGTCTATTGCCCAAATCGCAACCATCTCAGCAAACAACGATAAAGAAATCGGTGAGTTGATTGCTGATGCTATGGAAAAAGTTGGTGAAGATGGTGTAATCACGATTGAAGATAGTAAGACCGCCGAAACTACGCTTGACGCAGTTGTTGGTATGCAGTTTGACCGTGGTTATTGTTCTCCATACTTTGTTACAAATTCCGACAATATGAGCTGTGTGTTAGAAGACCCATACATTCTTCTTTATGACAAGAAGATTAGTGCTATGGCAGACATTCTACCTCATTTGGAATTTGCTGCTAGTCATAACAAGCCATTGGTAATCGTAGCTGAAGATGTTGATGGTGAAGCTTTGTCTGCTCTTATTTTGAACAAAATGAGAGGTGCCATTAAGGTTTGTGCTATCCGTGCTCCTGGTTATGGTGAAAGCAGAAACGATAATCTCTCTGACATCGCAGTAATGACTGGCGGAACACTAATTGAAGAAGTAACAGGTGTTAAACTTTCCGAAGTTGACCCAGCTGCTTATCTCGGTTCCGCAAAGAACATTACTATTACTGCTAACACAACAACGATTGTTGAAGGTGCTGGTAAGAAAGAACTCATTGATGCCCGTATTGCGACATTGAAGAATGCTATCACTCCTGAAACTAATTCTTACGAAAAGGCCAAGTTGCAGTCTCGTATTGCTAAGTTGGTTGGTGGTGTTGCTGTAATTCGTGTTGGTGCTGCTACCGAAGTAGAAATGAAAGAAAAGAAGGACAGAGTTGATGATGCTCTACACGCAACCAAAGCTGCAGTTGCCGAAGGTATTGTAGCTGGTGGTGGTATTGCTCTCCTTCGTGCTTCTAAGGGACTTTCATTGAATTCTGCCAATGACGAAAAGACTGGTTATTCCATTGTCTTGAAGGCCATTGAAGAACCACTTCGTCAAATCGTTACAAACGCTGGTCTTGAAGCTAGTGTTGTTGTAAACAAAGTAAAAGAAATGGAAGGCAATAAGGGTTTCAATGCCAAGATTGGTGAATACCAGGACTTGGTTGCGAACGGTGTGATTGACCCGGTTTTGGTGGAAAAGACAGCACTTAAAAACGCAGCTTCAATAGCAGGTTTGATTTTGACAACAGAATGTGTTATCACTAACATTCCAGAGAAGAAGGCCGAAACTCCAACTTTCCAAATGCCAATGATGTAAACTAAGTTTTACATTAAACAAAATATAAAATCCTGTGGTCTAAATCCGCAGGATTTTTCTATATTTAAATGGAACTAAAGGAGCTTTTATGAAACTAACTGTTGAAAATGCGGTTGAGATTGCGAAAAAATATAACTTCGCTTATGACGAAGATTTAGGGGAAATTGTTATTCCTAGTAATATATGGATTGATGATGACGATTTGGGTTTTATGCGACTTGAAACTGGTATTGATGGTCTTGAATTTAATTGTGCTTATGAATTTGGAATTACAGCACTGAAAAGTGGCAAATTTGGGTTTCATACTTCTACATTTAGGAACATTACAACAACAGAAGAATTTGAAGAAAACATTAAAAACTTTTTGTATTTAATTGAATTAGCAAAACCACTTGAAAAGAAATATGCTGAACAAGTTAAACTGAATAAGATTAGTGGAGATTTCTAATGGTTGAAAATCCTGTAGCAGAACAAAGATTACGAACAATGTGTATGAACTGGTGTTTCTTACAGGACCACACATTTTTATCTAAGTTGGATTTGAACGGCTATAAGAAAATGCGATTTGATTTATACAAGAAACTAATTAGTCATCCACAGTATGAAACATTAGTTAAACCGGCTTTTGAAGAATTTAAAAAATCTGATGGTTGTGAAAAAGCATTCAACAAATGCCAAACATTTGTGTTTAAACTAATGGATTTGATTAGCAGAGAAGATAAAATTGTTGAGGATTTTTAATGCTTACTCCTTGCGAAGCTATTGATGTTGTTCGTAAACTATCTGGGTTTATGTATTTTGACTTAGACGGGTTTCTTCCGACTGATCCTACTTTGTTTGCTATTACTTTACATGACCCAGATTTTTATGCAAGTGCTACTGTAATTGAGTATCAGTTTGATAAAACAACAAATGATTTAACTAAATGCCACAGCAGAAAAATTTTTAATTTATTCTTTGTTTTAAAGGATAAAATCTATTCTAGTTTTAATCCCGAAGACATTACGATAAATAATAAAGATGATTTAGAAAAGTTTTTATTAGATATTAAATATAAATTAAAACTTGCTAAAGAAGAATTGAGACTGTCTAGACTTAAAAAGGATTTTGAATGATTACAGTTAATGAATTTAAACAATTAGCGGCTGATACAGGTTTAATGTTTTGGGAAAACGAAGCATTATTTTATAAGAGAGAAACAACCTATTATCTAAGTTATCCAATGCCAATGTTTAGAGAGAATTGTGAAGATGATGAAGATTACAAAATGAAAAGTGCTGTAATCAGTTTAGCACCATACAAAGACCCACCTGAAATTTATATTTATGGTAATATACTTTACGATTTTGACCATCTTGATAAACTGGTTGAAGGTAAAGAAATTTACTGTTACAATATGATTTCTGCTTTGGAATACGATGACGGACTACAATGGAACAATAAAACTTATGAAGAAATTAGGGACGAAGTTCTAAAAGTAAAGAAAATGATTTTTGATAAACAACAGGAAATAAATCTTGAAAAAATAAAAGGAGATTTCTAAAATGTTAAAATCCCATTTTTGCCATACCAGAGAAGAAGTTGCCCGTTACATTAACGAACAGAAAATTAAACGAGAACAAATCCAAAGTATTATTTGGATGGACAGTCAAAAAGGTTTCGCTGTGTTTTATTGGGAAAATACCCAATTATTGAACGAATAATGTAAAGAAAATTTTACAATTTTTTCCACAGTTCCCATTGACAAACAATGGGAATTTTTCTATATTTACTTATGTAAACGATAAAACAAGAGGTAACAATATGAATCCTTACTATGTAACTCGCTGCTGGAACAATGAACTCAAGAAATGTGTGTATAAGGTTTTGGAACGTCGTTGGTTCCAGCTCGCTCGTTATCTCATTAGCATTGGTTCTTTATCTGACCAAGCCGCTGAAGAATATGAGAACAATGGCTACAAGTTGGAACGTCTGCCTCGTGAAGAACGAATTGTAAAATCCAAGCGTGAAGCTATGATGAACAACGCATTTGGTTTGGGTTACGCAGATGGTTTTATGTCAAAGACCTGGGCTATGTTCCTACACGATGGATTTATCCAGCCCCGCGACGGATGGGAACGTTCCTTCTGTTATCGTTGGGATGGTGGTAAAACATATTATGAAAGAGCACTGGGCAAGCATGGCTACGTACTGAAAGCCTATGGCGTTCGTAAGTATGTGAATGCTCTCAAAAATCTTTCGGAATACAGAAAGCAGGCCGAAATTCGCTGTGCCAAGAAGAATGGCATTGAATTTAAGGAATCCACTATCTTTTCTGAATGTTAATAAATTTTTACAAGGAGAAAGAATGAAAAACTTTACAAATAAGCAGTTGAAAGACATTGAAAAAACAGTTCGTGAACATTTACTTTCTATTGTCGGTAAAGCTTATGAATTTGGTTGGGGTGATTATCTTTCAGGTGAAGATGGTGAATTGGAAGGAATTTTGCCAAAGAAAATTGAAACCAAGATTGAATCTATTGACGTCCCTCGCCATCGTGACGGTGAATGGGGTGAAGATATGAATGTAAATTTGGTAACTGGACAAACTATCACAATTAAACTGAGTGATTTGGAACGTGGTATGTGTAAGGCTCATTATGCTTACAGATACATAGAAAATGTTTTTTCGCATCAATGTAACTAAATTTTTACACAATTTTACAATTTTTTCATTGACGAACTGAAGAAATATAACTATATTTTCTTTAGAAACAAACAACAAAAGAGGTTTAATAATGGTTGATAATTTTGCTCTCATTGAACAATATATGGCAAAGCAGGCTCTCACTTGGAAAGAAGGAGATTGTTACTATGTTCAGTTGCTCCGTCGCCAGGCGGATGACCCGATGATTGGTGGTGTGAAAGACAAGAAGTATCACGGCAATATGCACAGCCGCTCTATCAAGGACTATCTCATCAAGTCAGTTGACCATCTTGAAGATGTTAAGCAGCAGATTATTGAATTTTGTAAGCTTGAAAATGTGCGTGCGTACATTCGCCTGAACAAGCGAAACTATAAGAACATCGCACTTCAAATGATGAAACACATCGCTGAACAAGCTGCTAGTGGTGAAACTTACTCTAGCCCGTTCCACCTCGTTTCGTCTGCTTGTGGTGAATGTTGCCAAGCTGGTGAAGATAAGACTTGGATTGTGGACCTGGATAAGGAATACCTTCCGTATGAAAAGGAAATCATTGATATGATTTGTCAGTGTATGCCAATTTCCGCAAAACTCCAGGAAATCTATGACTCCACCAATGCTGAAATTCATAGCACTGGAAACCCGTGTGGTGTGTCAATGGATGAAATCAAGCAGAAGTATGTGGCTGAAAACTTCTTCATTGTGCCGACCAAGAGCGGAAAGCACATCGTGTGTAAACCGTTCAACAGGGATACATTTAGCCATGTGCCGAATGCTGATGCTATCGCAAAGGCAAAGAAAGAAGGCAAAGAACCGAAAATGGGTCTCTGGGAACAGTTCTGTAAGTCTCGCGGCATTGAACTGAAGTGTATGGACATCCATAAGGACAACCCGACTATCCTGTATGTCCCTGACATGCAGTAGGAGGACCTGATGTCTATCTATGACCGCGATTATATGAAAAACAGAAAGCCGAGCGAGCCGCGTCACAGTGAGCCTCGCAGGCCTTTCTTTGAATCAGATGACGATGACGATACTGACTATTATCTTGTTCAAATGCCGAAAGGTCTCGGACACGATTTATGGAAGATTGGAGTTATCGCATTTGTTCTTTTTGTGTTGCTTTGTTGTCCGTGTTTGGCAGTTTTGTTTGTTCCTATTTTTCTCGCAATTTTACTTTGGAAAACTCTTTAATGACTGAAGAACAATTAAAAACATTTTTGCTTGCCGAACTAAAACCATTTGTTGATAAAGTATTCTGGGACTCAGATGGTATTTGGGCATCTGGAAAAAACAGTACATATCTCGCATATTACAAGCGTGATGTTTCTATTGCTAAACCAGGTCTGTATATCGCAAAATTCGTTAGTGACGATGGAGCAGTTGTTGATGAGAAAGGAGCATTGTATTGGGGTTCCTGGCCTGAAGAATTGAAAGTCATTCTAGATAACGATGACGAAATTCGCAGGAGAGTTTACAACATTATCAAACGGATGAAAGAAATTGAGAACAACAAAAGAATGAAGAATATACAGAAGGATTTTTAATGTGTAAGAAAACCAGTAATGTTCCAGATAAAGTAATTAGTTTGGGCAAAACCCTAATAGAGTTTGCTAAACAGTGCGATTATATCTATTCCGAAATTAGCAACATTTATACTTATGGACTGGACATTGTGTCTAGACAGTTTATACTTGGTGATAAATATGCTTCTATTTTTAGTTTAGAACAAGTCGGAAAACACAACTGGAAAATAAGTTATTGGAATTCATATAAAGACGAAGATCTATCTTATCATTATTTCAAAGATAATGAAATGGACTATAATAAAGAAGTTTCTCGCTGGACAAAATATATTCAAAATTTTAGCAAAAAGATGAAGAAAAAATCTATATTTGAGAGAGAACAGAAAATAAAGGAAGACTTCTAATGAAACCACTTTACATTTACAGAAAGAATAAAGAAATGAATTGTGTGACAGCTATGATTGGAGCTGAAGTCCGAAATGCTATTCAAAACTGGCGTAAAGCAAACAAACTCCCACTGGATTTTCACGTTCCGACCTTGTGTGTTTACTATACAAAAGAAATTATGAAAACGGCTTTGATTGAAGGTGTAACTGACGCAAATCCAAAGAACCCGCATTTGTTTGAATTGTGCTTGGTTGATAATGTGGAATTTGTCAGTCCCAGAGATGAACTTGGTTTTTCAAAAACACAAGAAGAACGATGGAAGGATTTTTTGGACTTTGATAAACACGATTTAATCTTTTGGAGTCCACTTGGCGGGTCCATTGGTGTGTGCGATTGTCTAAAGGGAAATTCTCGCATTGTTCAGTTCCCAGTAGACAATGCTGTAAGATTTGAACGATTTAACCACTACGTGTAATTATGACAAAAGAAGAACTGAGAGATTATTGTTATTCCATTGGGTTGATTGACACCAAGTTCCCTATGTGGGCTGAATCTAACTACACTAAGGGATATAGATTCCCAAATGAATTTGTGAACTCAATGGATTTTATTGCTGCGTGGGATGAAGATAAACAGTGTGTTGTTGTAGCCAAATGTTGTGTAATTAACGAAGCATTCGTATATGAAGGACCGATTCGTATGGATGGCGCTGTAGCACTTTATAATGACGAAGAAATTAAATCTCACATAAACTATTTAATCACATCGGTTCAAGAAAACATTAAGTTTCTTAAATGGCGACAGATGAAAAAGAAAATTAAGAAAATGGAAGGAGATTTTGAATGAGTTTAGACCAATTTATGCTCTGGCGTTTTAGAATGCTTGAAGGTGTTCTGGACGGAATAAAATCTTGGAATCTGAATGAGTGTGTATTCAATGATGGCAGTAAGATTACTTACGATGTCAAGAATGAATTAATCACGATTGAAACGCCGAAGAAAAGCGACATTATGTTGTTCGCAAATGTAACTAAAGAAAAGCTTGCCGAATTTGGATTTAAAGAAAGAGGTCCTGAAACCAGACATGCTGCCTCTTACGATAAGGGAAATTATACTTTCCAATACAAGTAACTAATAAGGAGAAAAACTATGACATACGCAGTTATTTTTACCCGTAACGATGGTTGGACTGGTGTAACCACGATTGAAGCTATGAAGCCAACCTATGACGAAGCTATGGTTGAAGCAGAAAAGCAAGTAAAAGACATTATGAAAACCCAACACATTAAGGGCTCAGTTCAAGATAACATTAAGAATGGAAACATTGAATTTGAAGATTCCGATTTCTTTGATAATAGAATTAAGGCAAACTTTGTTTTCCCAAAAAGCAAGCTTGAAGTTCTCATTCAGGAGCTTCCGTAATGAAACACTATTACGATAAGGATAATAAAGAACTCAACCGATATGTAATCACAGTTCCTATTGAAGGTGAATTGTGGTACTTTAAGAGATATGCGAAAACAGAAAAGGAAGCAAAAGCAGATTTCCTTCCATTTCTTTATATGGCATACAAATTATTTGTTAAACCTGAAGATGTAACTGTAACTGAAGACCCAAGTTTCCCGATGGCATACAATGGATAAAATCAGACCAATTTATATTATAACCGGCTTAATGGGTAGTGGAAAATCTACTGTGGCTAATTTCTTCAAATTAAGACATTTTGAAGTTCTTAATATGGATGAAATTTCTAAGGACATTATGCTCACTGACTCTGATATGAAAGTAGCACTTATTTCCGCATTTGGTAAATATGCGATTAACGAAGATGCTTCCTATAACATAGATTATATCAAAGGTGTTTATTTTGATCCGCTATTTGATACTCAGCGAGAACAGTTTGAACACGATTTGGATATAAAAATCAGAGACATTTTCAACAAACCAAATAAGTATTTTGATGTAGAAAAAGAAGGTGTGCCACTGATTATGGAAATTCCTTCTTTTAATCTGAATAGATTTGAAAGACTTTATCACTGCTTTTTCACTGAAATTAAGTATGTGATAAATGTAAGTGCCAATTATAAGGACAGAATGGATAGAGTACATAAGCGTGGATTGACTGATGAAGAAATTTCTAATCGCAACAGACTTCAAACTGATTACAGTTATCCACAAAATCAACCTGATATAGTTGGTGATAAATTCTGTAATATAGATAATGTAGGCTCGGTAGAAGAACTCTATGACAATGTAACTAAACTGATGGAACAACCAGATTTCTTTGACGAAAAGACCAAAGACAAAATCTTTGACGATTATATGAGTACTAAACCGAGTTATATAAGAGCGAATATGAAATGTTATGTTTATTACAATTCTACAGGTTGTGGCAGTTGCCAATGCCCTTGTAAGAGTTCGGATAAACATTTTGAAGAAACTGTTAAATCCAGATTGAAGGTAAAAGATGATTAATTTCTTGTGTAATTTGTTTATGTTGTTTTTCACAGTTCTAATGACAATACTAATGTTGCCAGTTTGCTTGGTGATTATGTTCATTGACTTAATCTGTGGTATTTTTATAAGTTCTGATGATGACGAATAATTAAAAACTTACAAAAAATCTATTGTTTTTCTCACGAAATTTACTATATTAAATAGAAAAGAAAGGAACTATATGGAAGATATACTCGGCAGAGAAAATGTAAATTTCTCCATTGTTAAGCCTGAAGAACAGGACGAACGTGCGAAGAAATTTAAAGAACAGAGAATGACAAGAGGTTTTGACGATTCCGAAACCTGGAATTTGGATATAACGATTGCAAAATTTCTTGTCCCTCGTTTGAAGGCATTTAAGGAATGTGAAAATGGTTTTCCATCCCGTCTAACAGAAAAGAAGTGGGATAAAATCCTTGACGAAATGATTGAAGGATTTGAACTACACTGCACTAAAGACGAATGGGAATTTGAACAGGACCTTAATGCCAGAAACGAAAAGTTCGCAAAGGTCAATAAGGCATTAAAACATTTTTCTAAATACTTTCACGATTTATGGTGGTAATTTAACATATAAACTAATAAGGAGATAAATATGACTCAAGATGATTTGGAACTAATGCTCGGTAAGGACGAAAAGGTCGCAGAACAGATTAAGGACTATCTGCGTAAACATCTTTCGGACCTCTCAAAAGACACCGGGATGACCAAGAGCGAACTTGATGATTACATTGAAAGATTGATGGTGGCATAATATGAATGTGGATAAAGTAGCAAAAATTATCGGTGAGTATTTAACCTGTGTATTGAGCTTAGCTTTATTCACATTTTTGTTCAGCATTCCTTTGGAATGGTGGAGTTTTCTAATTTACTCCGTCCTTTTATTTGGATTTGTTAAACTTTCTGTATGGGCAAGTGAACGATGAGATACACGATTAAATTTGATTTTCCGACTGGTCCAGCATATCCGAGAGTGGGTGGTGGCTTTGATAATGAAATTTCAAAAGACACTCGCACTTGGGATGACGCAGTTATTGCGGCTAGATTTGCTGAAGATATGTGTGGAAAATATGGATATACAGTATTACCGGTAGAAGATAATGATAGTTCTAGAAGTTAAATTTGTTTCTAATGAAAATGATTTTGTTAGTATGAGCGCAGATGTTCTTGGTAAAACGAGAGATATGCAAGCTCTTGCTGAAGAAAAAGAATTTGAAGATACGATTATCCCAGTTGCTATGAACCAAATTAACGAACTGTATAACAATGTTAGTCTGGTGAACAATGAAAACCTATGTATAGATATGATGAATGTTTTGGTTGCCAGAGCCAAAAAATTTAATTATATTTTAAAGAGATTAGGACAAAACGATAAATACCCTGGTGTTTATCAGTTAGAATTTGGGAAAGCAAATGATAGCAGATTTATGGGAAACAATAAAGAAATCGGCAAAAAAGTATAAGGAGAATGATGCTTATTTAGCTTACGATGTGAACGCAAATGAAGTTTCTGTATGGAAAGAAGGATATGAAGAAATTTGTTATTACAGAGTAAATCTAAATCAGCTCATTGACCTTGGATTTGATTACGATGTCTTGGCGAACCTAGTGTTTTTGAACTTTATGAATAGTAAGGACTTATATGAAAAAGCAGACCATTGAGTTTATGGCGAAAATGAAGAACTTTGAAATCAAGCGTAAGCTTGAAGAATCTGAAGAAGATACTCTGAAAAGATACCATAAAACCAAGTTGAATATGTGTTATGATTACTTGAAGTTGTTAATTAGTATGAACAACGGCAGCGACAATTTGAAGGAAGATTACACAGAAATTAAGAAACTCACAACTGAATTTGAACAAGATTTTTTGAGATGGAAAAAAGATGCGAAAACTCATTGACATTTTTAAAGGCCTACTTAATTATTTAAATCCATTCAATGCGAAATTTCTACAGTCCGATTGGTTGAAAGAAAAAGAACTGTTTGACAGAAATTATCATCATTATGTGTTGACTGAACATTGTAGAACACGAATGAAAGAAAGACGAATAATTTACAGAGATTTGAACCTTGCTTTTAAGTATGGTAAACTCATTGGAAATCAAATCCTGTTAGACATTAGCCATATTCCAGATGAATGCTTTCAGGGACTAACGAACCAACAGGTTAAACATATTTTGGGTCATTTGCCGCTTGTCATTACTATTAAGCCCGGCACAAAGATTATTACAACTGTGTATAAGGGTAATAATACTTTGCGTGATAAAGATGACATTAAAATGTTAAACGAAATTTACAAATCTATGGAGAAATAGGATGTCAGTAATTGCCAGGACTTTGCTCATAAGCGTGTTTTTACTTATGTTGATTGGTTGTAATGATAGCACCTCAACTGCCCCAGATTGTTCAAGTACTGGCGATTCCTTGGTTGTATGTGGTGATAGCCAATATAAGGTGTACTAATATGAAAAAGATACAGATTCTCCCGAAATATAAGTTTGATTATTTTATGCAGCAGAATGGCTGGAATGATTTGAACATTCCGTCTGATACAGCATTCATTTCTATTTGTTGTAAGAAGAACATAAAAGAAAATTATTTGAGAGATTTCAAGCATAGAGAAGACTTTCATTGGTTTAAACGAAACCACCCTAATGTTCTCAATGTGGATTTTGACGATGTGATTCAACCCGAAATTGAAACCAGGTGGGGTATGGCTTATGGGATTGACGATTACACAGCTAAAGAAATTATACAGTTTGCCTTAGACAATATGGAAAGGGACACACTAATGATTCATTGTATGGCAGGTAAAAGCAGAAGTGTAGCTGTCGGCAAAGCATTGAGTGAATTATTGGATTGTAAATTCACTTGTTTTTATGGCACAGACAATATGAATGAATTTGTTTACAAGAAAATAAAGGACAATATATGATTTGTATGGAAGAACTAACTGCGACAATTAAAAGACTTCAACTATTGAAAGATAATACAGATAGTCCTGAAGAAATTGTGTCAACTGATTTAATGATTACTAACCTTACCAATTTGGCTAGACAGTTCGGTATGTTACTAGATTCTCCTGACTTTAAACAAATGGTAGAAGAATACAAGATAAATTCAAAAATAAAGGATGATTAAGATTATAGACAACATAACAGTTATTCTTTGGAGATGGACACACCGAATTAAAAGGACAAATTTGATTCACGGCCATCAGTTAACAACTAAAATTTACGCACCTCAATGGTGGTTTATTTGGTGGCATTATTACTGGTATGACATTGGTTATCAAGCAGTTGCTCCTGAAACATTTGACACAATGGCGGCAGCTTATGATTTCGTAACTCCCTATTGGATGCCTGAAAAAGAATGTAAACTAGAATTTTACAAAAAGCAGGACGAACTTAACAAAAAGTTAGACGATGCTAATACAGATTTCTAATTTGTAAATTTAATTTTACAAACTTCTCTAAAAATCTCATTGACAAACAATGAGATTTTTTCTATATTATTAGCAAACAAGAGGTTTCACTATGGATTTAAATACATTTCTTCCCATCGCAAAGAAGTTTGGCTTGATTATAAACAAATGCCATAACGGAAGTGTGGAATTTTATCTGGACAAACACAAATACAATACTCCATATAACGGCTGGGTTTGTACTTATTTCAAGAAGTCAAATGAAATGGGTAGCCCCAGAATGAAAGTCCGTAAATTGGGATATGATGAAAATGCATTTGATTTGTGCTGGGGTTCAGATATAAATTTGAGAAATGATTTGATTTTTGATAATCCCAAATATGTAGAAAAGGCTCTGACAGAAATGTTTAAGAGATTGGAAAAATTCAAAAGGAGATAACAAAATGGATTGGCTTAAGGCTCAACAAATTAGAACAGGTATTCCACAAAACGCAACAGTCGCAGATTTGATTGCGATTTTACAGAAACTCCCGCAAAATTGGCCTGTAGTAAACGCAGACGAAGGACCATTGTGTGAGATTGTGGTCGCAACTGACGGACGGGATAAACAGGTACAAGTTTACTAAGGACAGAAAATGACATATACTTTATATTTGGCTCTACTAATTCCAATTTTCTGCGGGGCGCTTGCGTGTTTCGTTGGTGCGATTTTATCGGCCACATTTGGAGATGATAAAGCACAAGAAAATTCCTTTGTGTATGGTTATGCTGGGATTGGACTTGTCGTAACTGGGTTTATGATTGTTATTCTTTCACCTGACCGACCGACAATAATTGAGAACAGTTACTACAAAATTCTCAATTCTCGCCCGGAATGTGTGAAGGATGTAGTGAATAACGATTTTACAAATGTTTCATTGGATTGTGCTGAAAAATACATTAACTACAGGACAGATTCATTGAAAGCAGCAAAAGATTATTTTGAAATCAAAGAACAGATTTTGAATAAATTGAAGGAGACAAAGTGAAGAAAATAATTTTAGCAACGGCAGTTGCTCTCATTAGTTGTGGTGGTGAAACTACATCACCGCCAAAGTGCGAACCAGTGGATTTGACATTTGAAGATATTTCATGTGTTCCAGGTCCGAACTGTAAATACGGAACATACGCAACTGATTGGTTGAATGGGGCTTGCATAAAAGCAAAACTTGGTAGCGGTCGTGATTGCGACAGTTATCGTCTAAATTACATATTAACTATTAACGAATGCGAGGAATAAAAATGCAAAATGCTATTAAGAAGTATTTCTGTTTAACTCTCCCCATTTGCCTTCTTGGGTGTTTCTTAATGATTTTACTTGAGAAGATGTGGGAAACCAACTTCGGTCTTATCCCATTCTTTATTTGGGGTTTTCTAAGTTCTTACATTTCCGAAGGTGTAAACAACAAGCTTAATTTGTTCCCAAATGAATGAAACGATTTTTACAGAAATTTGCACTAAACACGGGTTCAAAGTTGAAAAAGAAATTGCCCCGTGGAATGCTGGTGGTGATTGGTATGTTGCTTATATTCCAAGCGACAAATTCAATGTAGCCGTTGCAGCTTATGACCCGGAAGATGCGAATGTTGCCACAATTTGTGTAACATTGAAAAAGGTAAATCTTCCAGTCAAACTTAAAGTTGCTAATACAAATGATGTAAAAACTGTGGAAGAATTGGAACAAGCTTGTAAGGAATTAAATGTAGAATACAAGAAAATGTTAGAACAAATTAAACTAGAACAAATTAACAAAGATTTCTAAGGAGAACAAAATGCTTACATCATCTACGATTGACTATATGCCAAAAATCCTGAAATCATTTAGAAAGTACATTGAGAAATACGATTGTACTTATATGGTTGTGAAGAATGACGTATTTCCTGGTGGGATTGGTTATTCTGTAACTTTCTTTCACGCAGGTAGTGGTATGCCATATCTGATGGTTGCTCAGCACGATAAAAGTAAGTACGCAACTATCTATGTGAACAAGTACGCAGATAACTGGTTTAGAGACGATTGTAAGTATCGTGATGATTGCGACATTTCAAACAACATAACTGAATTTATTAAGGCCATTCGTGAATGTGCCATTACAGGAGAACAGAAATGATTGACAATTACGATTATCCACTTCACGATGAAGAACACGAAATTTTGCCGAGTGGAATGAAACTGAAGCAGTCATGTCCTGTATGCGAAAAAGGAGCTTCACTAATAAATCAGTTCGGTTATCGTGTTTACATATTGAATAAGAAGCTCTGTTTGGAAGGACCAAATGGAATTTGTTGTTCTGATACATTAACAACTTGTCCAAAATGCGGGAGAAGACTATGAAAGAATACTTGTGGGAAGTAGTAAAGAATACTGGAATGTTTATTGTTGGTATTTCAGTAATCATTCTGTATGTTGTTGGATTGGTTCTTTCAGTTTGTATTGCGTTACTACCACTGTTTGTAGCAATTTATCTAAACGATTGTATGGGATTTGATAAGTGGACAGTTTTTATTCCTAGTTTGATTATAACTATCCCGTGGGCAGTTGCGTGGTTTACATTACTTTCAAAAATTGATGATAAATTTAGACTGGGTATATTCTAATGGCAAAACAGGACATTTCAAAAGAGCAATTCATTCAAATCTGTACTGAGTATGGATTTGAAGTAAAGGAACTATCAGAACCTTGGAGAACAAACGGAACTTGGTATTTAGCATTTATTCCACATTATGACGCAGCCATTGCTGGTTATGTGCCAGAAGACAATGAAACAAATGTTTGTGTTCAGTTAGATTGTTTGTATGATGGTCCTGTTTATTTTCAAACTAGAAAAACTTGCCAACCTACTGATGTACAAAGATTTAAATACTTTTTGGGAGAAGTAAATAGGATAGTTAAAAATCATATTGTAAATATGAGAATTAGCAAAATGCAAGAGGAGGATTTTGGATGAGATGGTTAGAAGATAAAATCTATACAAATGATATGCTGGAAACGATTGACAAAGAAAATTTTCCTTTGACATACAGAATGTGTAGCAAGAACAAGTTTGATACTGGTTCTATTATTGTTCGTAAACTGATTGACCAGGAAATTGACCATCCCATCTGGATTGCGATTTATGAAGAAAGAAAGCCACAACAGTTCCATATCTACTCATTAGAAGTTTATAAAAGTTATCAGTTACAAGATTATGGAAGAAGGGCATTGACAAAGTTCAAAGAAAATGCTAATTTAATAACACTATGTAGTCTACCGGAAACAAAGGTATTCTACGAAAAACTCGGTTTCAAAGAAGCAGACGATAGTGGACTTCGTTTGATTTGGAGAAAAAACTTTGGGAGAAAAAACAAATGAAAACAACAATTCAAAAGGCAACTTATACTGGAAAGAAAACTGGCGTTCTGTTGGAAGTAGAATCTGCCAATTTTTACAATGACGGCATTAACAACCCGAACATTACAGTTGAGGGTACGGCACCGTGTCGGAACAAACGCAGAATTACTCTCACACTAAATGCACCACTTCAACAGTCACAAAGAAGAAGTGATTTGTCAAATTTTTTATCTTTTAATTGTGGTTCTTTTGGTATGAGTTTCGCAACATTTCTTAATGAAGATAAATTCAAGAAGTATGGTGTTTACATTGACGGAAGTTTCTACAAAGTAGCAACATTGGATGATTTGCTTGTTGTCAAGAAGGCTATGGGTATCTAATGGAAATCGTAATTATAACTGTAGCTGTATTTGCTTTAATTGGTTACATTGTTGGTAAAATCATAGACCACTGTTGTAAGCACGAATTGGAAATCATCAATACAGTTCGTGTAGATACTGGTGGTGAATGCGACTATGACCGCGTTTATCTTCAATGCAAGAAATGTGGAAAAGTTAAATTAACGAATATGAAATGATACGTTGGGTTATTACAAAGCACAAATATAATGATTATCTGTATATGTTTGACCTTAGAGATTTTTGTGTCAAGCAGATGCGAGATATGGAAACAAATATAGCTTATATTGATGAAACATTGACACCATCAAAGGTGTTTTTCAAAGATGTAAAAGATAAAGTAAAAGAAAAAGGAATTAAGTTCAAATACCTACATTGTCGTTATTTTTCAACAGAAAACGGCAGTCATTTCGTTTATGGGTCTTATAGAGGAAATTCAATTTTTACGCGGCAGAACAAACAACATTGTTGTACTGAATAATTTTAATTGTTGTCCTGAACGAACACAGTTAGAAATAGCAAATTGTTATTTTCCAATGTGGGCGAGTTGTTTGTGTACTACAGTTATTGTTACAGTAGACGAATCAAAACCAAACGGAAAAATTATTGACGATTTAATAAAACAATATGGCTGTTCGCACGCCTAATACAATAGAAAGTTTAAGGATTGCTTGTGCTGAAAAAGGTTGGTGGGATGTTCAACCTGAAGACCATAGAAGGAATTGCTAATGGAAACTGTAGACTTACATAGAGGTAGTATAGATTTTATTTTTGAAAATTGTGAGTGTATCATAGTTGATATGTGGGCTATTAAGTACTTTCACTTTGATGTGAAAGAAGAAAGATGGATTTGGGATAAAGACCATAAGAACTTTCTTAAAACAAATCAAGTAGACGATTTCAATTTAGTACTTGATGTATCTGGCCCAAAACATTTTTCACAAACGATTAGATTGTCTGACCCAGATAAAACCATAGAAGAAATGGGCAAATACTGTATTGACAGATTGACTAATTCCGATGACATAAGTGGATTTACGATAAATGGAAAAGATTATACTGTTCCTTGGAGCAGACACGAAAAACCAACTGATTTAGGTATTCCGCTTATTTTAAATACATACCAAAAAAATACTGCTTCAGTTAATAAATGTGGTGAAAAAACTTTACAAATTAAGATAAAGGAAGAATCAGATGGATCTGGAGAAAATCAAGAAAAGCATTGATGCTTCATTGAGTGAATACGATTTAAAAGAACTGCGTGATTATGCTGGTTCTCGTTTGGAAGAAGTCCGCAAACAGAAAGAACTCAGTAACAAAGCCGAAGTAGAAATGAAATACAAGGGTAAGTATATCCTTTGTTATGGAAGTGCTTTGAAAATGATGGGTAGTGTTAAAAACCAAAATGACATTAAAATTGTTTATGTAGAAGATACTGATTTCCAAGGTCACGGGTTTTTCCGCTGTAAAGCAAAAATTATACAGATTAAATACAATGACGAATACAATTTAGTTAGTCACATCGGTGCTGATGACTATGGTGAAGTCTATGTTTCATTTGAACACGATGACCAGTATTCATTTTATGAAAATGACATTGACAAAATTTTGACAAAAAATGAAGTCATTGAAATGTTAGACGAAGCTAAAGCAACTCAAATAGATATGATGGATGAATGGAAAAAATGCTTACAATAGTACCAACAAATTATAAAGTACCATTTGACAAGTTAGTTTCGTTTAAGAAAGACAAAACTAAAATGCTTACCAAATTGAAGGAATTGGTTGTAAAACAGAAAACTTTTGAAGAAGAAAGTATGTTATACAACTACAAGGGAAAGGACAAAAAATTGATCTGGTCCTGTATGGAATTCTTTTATGAGAATTTATGGAATAAGGAATTTCGTGACTTTATTTACAATGACGATAAAGACAGTTGGGAAAACTACCATATACAACTGAAATGTAAAAATAAATTTACAGAAGTTACGATTGTTTACGGAATTGGGGCATTTTGTGTAATTGCTCCATTAGACAAACCTACTGACAAATCCAAAATTCTTGACTTGGATAAAGTTGTCATTGGAAAAACTGAAATTTTCTATGATTTGTAAACAAAGTTTTACATAAAAATATAATAAAACCATTGACAAGCTCAATGGTTTTTTCTATATTATAATCATACAAAAGAGGTACAACTATGAACGAAAATCTTGAAAAACTCCTGAAAATGGCAAAGGTCACAACCACCCAGAACATTGAAGTTCGTGAAAACTTCATTATGTTTAAGAATGGTGATAGTGGTTTTTATCCGCTTGCCAAAATCTATGACAAGTATATTGAAGTTCTTTGGTTGGAACTGAACGATATTGAAATGGACCTGTATGTTCGCCGCGATAATCGTGGTGAATACGATTGGCTGGCCCGCGTTCCGTTTGAAAATCTCAATGAAACTGAATTTGAAGTTTACGCAAAGGATTTGCGTGATACGATTTTGCCGAATTACAAAATGGCTAAGGCCGTATCGGCCGCACGAAACGAATTTTGGAAAACTTATCACGCAGTTATGGAGGGTAAGTAATGATTTTGTTTCTTGACATTGAAAATACTATCATTGACAATTTGACAGATTGTAATTGGTTGGAAGAAAATTGTAAGAAAATTAAGGATTTCATTTTCACTAAGGGTATTGACACAGTTCACATTTATACTTGGGGTTGGAAAACAAACAAAGAAATTAACCAGGAAATTCTTAACAACATTTACAAGAAACTAGACATCGCTGAAGAACAGATTGGTTCCTGTATTACGAAAGAAAAGTCAGTTGATTATTGTATCAACGGCGGATTTATCCCGGCAAATGAAAAAGAACGAGCTTTGATTCCTGGAATGATGAAAAGCGATTATAGCCTGGACAAAACTTTTGTGTTTCTGTTTATGACCAGACCTGACCGACAAGAAGGTGCTGTGTATTATCTCATTGACGATACAACAGAAACAAATTTCAATGGAAACGAAAACGCATTTACCATTAACCCAACTGACCTATAAGGAGTAAAACTATGGGAGAAACAACTGAAACAGAAATTAAAGAAGAAAAGACTGACAAACCCAGTTATATTGATGTATTTGCAATTTTCATTTCTATTTTTTGGAACTGTTTGGTGTTTGAGTTATGGAATTGTCAAGCTTGTAAATATGGAAGCATTTTCTGCGGTGTTCAACATTTTATTGGGTGCTGTCAATGGAACTTGCGTAATTGTAAACATAACTTCATTCATTAAAAGGAGATTCAAAATTGGATAAACTTATTAAACACATCAAACAGGCACAGATTTGCTCTATGAGTCTATCTGTGATTGGTAGGTCAGAGTGCAGGCGCTTAGTTTGTTCGCTTTGATAGCATCCATCGGTTGTGCTTGTGGTGCTATTCTAATTCGTAAAGACAGTAAGCAACTGTTTTGGATAAACACATTTCTCGCAGTAGCAAATGGTGGACTTGCTATTATGGGATTTACAGGTATGTTCACCAATTTAACATAAAGGAAACAAACTATGTTTAAGACACTATTGTTCGTATATCTCGGCGGTGTATCACAAGCTGCCACAGTAATCTGTGCGGTATTCTCATCCATCTTTATTTTGGCTGCGATTGGTTTTTATATCGGTTCGTTCTGTTACGAAAGTTATAGTGACGAAACTGAAAAGAAAATGCGAGCCATGTTCGCAAAGGCGGGAAAGTGGTTCTGTATCATTGGTGTTGCTATGGCATTTACTGGTGTTGTTCTTCCAGACAAGCAAGTATGTTATATGGCGGCTGCCGTTTCTTCAGCAGAATACATTACACAAGAAACTGAAATTGGTAAGGCAATTAACGAAACATCTGTTGGTTTGATTAAGGATGTCGGTAAGATTGTTCACGATATGGCAAACCCAAAGAAGACAAAGGTGGTAACTGTAGATGAGTAAGGGACAGAAAACATACGATGATTTTTGCGCTGATGACCGCAAAATTGCACTAGACAAACAAATTCTAGCAACTCCGATTGGAAATGTTTTGTTCCACACAAGAGATGAACTTTTCAAAGGAGACTGGAAGAATTGCCCAAAGCGATTGCAGTCTTACATTGAGAGTTATGACTCAAGTGATGTTTTCTACATTGGAGTAACTACACTGGTAGAAGATTATCTGCTTGACGAATGTCAGATTACAGAAAATCAGTACGAAAAGATTATGAATTGGCTCCAGAGCCTTAAGATTCTAGTCTATTTTCCTGAACGATAAGTTCAAAACATAAACAAAATGTATAGCAAAACTATTGCTATACATTTAAACTTTTATTACATTTAAATAAGAGAAACTATGGCACTAACAACTTGGGGTAAGAAAATGGCCGCAAAAGAACATAAAGTAATTGATGCTGAAATCATTGGTCAGCCGAAAAAGAAAATTCCACTGAAGAAAGACAGTCTTACATTGAACATTTTACTAATCGCAGTTCTTGTATTTTTGATTGGTGGTGTTGGATATGCGATTGGTAGATATACTGCACCTGAACCAACTGTAAAGGTAAAGAAAGTAATGACTGATTCAATGGGTAATGAATGGTTCACTATCAAGCACAAAGTTTACGATATGGACACGCCTGAAGAATGGAAAGACACGAAATTCTATGCTGGGTTCATTCAGTTTAGAAATATGAAATCTAGCCTTAATGGTTTCTTGAATGTAACTCATTACACGATTGGTTGTACAGGTGATATATTTACTTCCCCAGGAGCGGCTTGGTGTACAAACGATTGGGTGATTAAATTAACCGAAACTATCCCAGATTCAATTTTAACAAAGTATTATAAGAAATAATGGAAGACTTGGTTTACATACAACATATAAAAAATTCTGTATTTGCTACAGGATGTGCACCTACATTAAAGGTTCACTTGTATGCAATTCGTTTGATTGTAAAAATCTTATTGAAGTTCGCATTACTAGAAAAGAAAGTGTTTATCTTTTTTGCGATAGATTTGCTTTTATGTTTTATTCCTAATAAATGGAAGAACTTAGAAAACAAAATAACCTGGTGGCGAGATAAGTATTTGAATTATATTATAAACAAAGACTGGACAAAAATTGATTCGTGGTATTTCTTGGATGAAGATAAATGGGATGACTATTTAAAGCAACATCCTGACAGAAAAGAATACTTTGAAAAACGCAAAAAAAAATTGACATAAAAATGCTTGAAATTTATTTAGACCAGGAGCGAGTTGATTATAACTTCATGGAGAAGTATACTAGAAAATATATGTGAGGTTCATTATGTTGTTAAAAACTGAAGACAAAAAAGAATTGGAACTTTCATTTAGACCTGTTGCAGATCCGACAGAAATAATAAATGAGAAAACAGACAAAAAAGACATAATAATTACTATATTTCTATATGTAGTGATGGCAGGAATTATAATCTATAACTTGATTTAAGGAGAACACTATGAGTGATACATTCGGTGATAGAATGAAAATGTATGAAGGCATTGAAGCACAACGTGCATTTATGCCAGGACTTCCTATTTGCGTGAGAATTGATGGTAGAGCTTTCCACACATTTACACATGGTATGCAGCGTCCTTATGACAAAGCAATGGCTGATGCTATGATTGAAACTATGAAGTATCTAGTTGAACAGACTTATGCTTGTATTGGTTACACTCAGTCCGATGAAATTTCTTTGATTATCAGAGACGATGTGGAACCGCTTTTCGGTGGTCGCATTTCCAAATTGACTTCAATTCTCGCATCTATGGCAACTGCCAAGTTCAATGAAGTTATCCACAAGACTTATCCTGAAAAGCCTTTGGCTCAATTTGATTGCCGATGCTGGCAGGTACCAAACAGAACTGAAGCAGTAAATGAAATTCTCTGGCGTGAATACGATGCGACAAAGAACTCAATTTCTATGGCAGCTAGAGCTTACTATTCTGATAAGCAGTTGTTGAATAAGAACGGAAGTCAAAAGCAGGATATGCTTATGGATAAGTGTGTGAACTGGAATGATTACCCAGCATTCTTCAAGCGTGGAACTTATGCTCAACGCAAGGTCATTGAAAGACCAATGACAGATGAAGAATGGGCAAAAATTCCTGACAAACACAAAGCAAATCTCGGCAGAGAAACCCCAGTGAAACGCACAGTTATTCAAACATTGGATATGCCTGTTTTCACCAAGGTGACAAACCGAGTGGATGTGATTTTTAATGGTGCTGAACCACAGGTGGAAAATGAGTAATAATGAATTTGATGATTTCATAAACCAAATATATCAGAAACCAAGTGGGTATTATAGCCCAGGGTCTTCTAACCCATATTCTGCCCGTAATAAGGCCATTGAAGATTTAATAAAATCTATTACTGAACAAGCAGAAAAATACTGTGAAGAAATAGACAAAAAACGAAAACACGAACCAAAATTCACAGATGAAGAATTTAATAAGACTTGTGAAGAATTAGGCCTAGTGGAGGACAAGTAATGTTTGATATAGATAGCTGGCTCAGCACACTTAATGAAGATTACCATCGGCCGAAATGCACTCTTCGCAAATTTAAACTTGGTAATGTAGATGTTAGAGTATGGAATTACGATAACGAAGAATTACAGATTGACGAAGTGAAATTTCTAATTGCTACTGATGGAGAATTGGATGTTCATATTACTGGGCAAAAAACTCTTCATACATTGCAAGAACTGAAAGACACAGTTAATTTGTATAGAAAATCGTACAAAGTAATGATTGAAACTGCCAAACAACTTAAATTATTTGGAGATTTCTAATGAATTTAGATGAAGTGAGAAGAATGATGGAAGAAAATGGTTTTAACCTTTGGGGTGTAACCACAGGTTCAACACAAAATAATGATTCCGAAGAATTAGAAAAAGATAAGTTCACTGAAGAAGAATTTGACAAGGCTTGCGAAGATTTAGGCCTTGAAGATAGTGGGGAGGAATCGGACGATGTGGACGATTTCTTTCAACGGCTCAATCAGGTTTGAGAATAATAACTGGTAGGTAGAATTATGGCAATACCTTCACAAAGTGAAATGTTTAAGAGAGTATGTGGTTATACTCTGGGTCATGATTATAGTAGAAGAACATCTTCATTAAAATGGCTTAAAATTGGTGATGCTATACTCCAAATTGAGAATTTGGATAATAAACAAATTCGTGTACAGAAAGTTTCTTTTGAAATTGGTCCTGATGGAAAAGTTTCAGTACATGCTGGTGGATATGAAATTATAAACACTATTGATGAACTAAAGGATATGGTTAAACGATACAGATTAGCTTATCAAAAAATGAAAGTCATTGAAAAAGAATTAAAGTTCCAAGGAGATTTTTAATGAAACCGATTAAGTATTTGTTTATATCGCAACCAATGAGCGGTAGAACGAATGAAGAAATTTTGGATGTTAGACAAAAAGCAACACAGTTCATTTCGGATAAGTATCCTGACAATGAGATACTTGTTTTGCCAAGTTATAAGGAACAACCTGACAATACATACGATGCAACCAGCGCAGTTGATTTGTTGGGAAATGCCATTAGTCTTATGGCAAGAGCGAATGTAATTTACTTCGTTCCTGGTTGGCAAAAATCTAGGGGTTGTCAGATTGAAAATGAAGTAGCCCGTAGATGGTTAGAAGAAACAGGCGTTGAACTCATTGAAGATGGAATGGAAAAGGTTAATATAGAATTAACTGATGAACAGTTGGTAACATTGAAAGATGCTGCTGATAAAGCTGGTATGTCTTTACACAAGTATATTGGATTGAAACTTCAACAGGCAATGACTGACGGAACATTTGAAAAAATAGCTGAAGAAATTAAAGAACAATGCAGTTAACTTTTATCCAAAATAGGGATTTCATTTGTCATTGGCCTGGTTGTAGATTGAAAACAAAGGACAGAAACCAAATTGAATTTCACCATATCGTCCCGAGAGAATTACACCCGAGATTGAATCAGGGAGTTACTTTGAGTTACTGTCCTTCACACCACAGAATGATTTTTCACCCTGAAAGCACTAAAGGTCCTCATAGCATAAATAGTCCAAACAAATTACAAATTTTGAACATTTATCCAGTGGCGCCGAGTGGTTATGCTGTTGAATACAAACGATTTAACGATGAAATCTTCTTTGAATTTTTTGAAGGAGATTATAGAAATGGAGAAGTAGAATGAGCGGTAGTAATGATTATATAGTATGTAGTCGGTTGGAGTGACGATACAAGTACAATTTCCAGTAATGATTTAGGTACTTGGTCTTTTCCACAATATACTTTTCGTGGTTCAAATTCCACACAAGCAAGCAATACTGTAGATACAGGTACTGAAGAAAAACCACCTGTTTGTACAAATGAAGAATGGGAAAAATTCTGTGAAGAGGAGGGATTGGAAGATGGCAACGGTTACAACGGGTACACAACAGATGTCTACACAAACGCAATCACCGCAACAACAACACTCTCAGCATAGTAATGCTACAGTAAGCAGTATTTCCATTTCAAATGGTATAGTTTCAAATGGTACTGGAGTTACAATTTCCAATTTAGGGAATTACAATTACTATTATACTACTGCTAATCCAAGTATTACTAATGCTGTGTGGAGTGTTTATACAAACTATATGAAACCAAAATCATTTAAACTTCGGTAATACAACAGTTTGTGTTTACAACTGTGACAACAAGTACTTTATGGTTGATAATGTTCATTTTACTTTTGAAACGCAAGGCACAAATGTTACATTGAGAGTGAGCACTTGCGGAACTACGAATTTGTCCAGTTTAGACGAAGTAAGAAACTACATAAAGTCAATGAAGATGTATTACTTAAAATGTAAGGAATTTGAAAAACAACTTGAATTAACTTCGGATTTCGCATAAATAAAATATGGGAATTATAATACTTTGTACGATAATGATTTTGTTTTGTTCAGCAGTTCTTTATACACTGTTGAAAGATAGAACTTTTGACCAGTCTAATGTGATTGGTATGGTTTTGTGCAGTTTAACAATTTTATTGTCAACTGCGACAATTATTATGAAAATAATGTAAGTTTAACTTGAAACAAAATTTAATAAAGTTTAAAATGGACGGGTTTACAACTTGCCCATTTTTTGTTATATTATAGATAGAACTTAAATGGAGAACACTTAATGAAGATTAACTCAAACTATCAAGATTATTATGATTCTGCGTTAGGGTCATTTTTGGGCTCCGAAGTTGTAATCAACAGAAAAGAAAAAGAAGTAGAAATTGGTAAAACTGAATTTCCAATTTTGTGCTATAATCGTATTCCAGATTGGCAAGCAGAAAAACAGACTGTAGAATTTAATGGAAGAAAGACCACTAAAGGTTATCCAATTACTTTGATTGGTTTTTGTGGTCAGTGGTTTTTCCATTGGCAAAAAGGACATTTGACTGATGATTTCCGAACTGTCATTGAACACAAGTATGTAACCTATGACGAACTCTTGAAGGACCATCAGGAACATACAATTTGTTATCAGTGGATGAAGTCTGTTAAAATGGAAGAACTGAATGACCCAAATAAAATCAAAGAATGGAATACTGACATTTTTGAAAAGTACGGTCCTGTGATTGTTATTCCTGAATATACGGGAATTCAAAAATGGATTAGAAGTACTGAATACGAAACATACAAAGCACAGTTGTTCCCTAATTTGAAAAATTACGGATTTCAGCAGATGAAAGACCCATTTACTGCATTATGGGAACTGGAACATTGGTATGACACTCACGCCAGACCAGACGAAGCTATTGTTCCTGTTGGTGACGATTTAACCAGATTGAAAGCATACGGATTTGATGCGAAAACTTCATTTAGAAAATCAAAGGAGAAATAATGGTATATTTCATTATTGGTGCTTTTATTGTGTTTATGGTTTGTTTGTGTATCTTTCTACAAAAACAAGCAAATGCAGAACAGAAAGATAGAGAAAGGCCCTGGAGAGTTGTAAAGAATGCTTTGGGTCAGTATCTCTTACAACATTATTGTAAAAGAGAATTTGTTTACATATCAGATAGAGATATGACACGATATGAATGGAAGTGGGAAACTATAAAAACATACGATGACAAAGATGAAGCTATTGCTATGTTGAATTACAAACTGGCAGAATTTGAAAACGAAGAAAAAGAAAAGAAACAAAAAGAAAATGATAAATTAGCTGCACAGAAAGAAAAAGAACTAGCTGAAAAAATCGTTGAGATTATTAAATGAGCATTAAAGATACTATACAAAGGAAATTACACATGGGACTTTTTAGATACTTAGGCAAGTTTGAAGAATTGTTCAAACAGGAAATTAACTGCGATAACATTTATACGAACTGCGTATATTTAAAAGAACATTTCCCAGATAAATGGCAAGGTATCTTGGAAAGTATGGGAGTTAAAAAAGATACACCTATATTTTCTGTAAACCATACAGTCAATGGAAAACGATATGACGTTGTTACATTTTGTACTCCAAAAGGTTCAAGTTCTTATGTAGATTATTTCTATAAGAAAGATTCTATTTGGACTAGAAATTTATGCCGAGCCGATTACAAAAATGATAAAGAATTTTGTAAAGAATTAGATGTCGCTTATCAAGAATTACAGAATTTGTTTGCCTTCCTAAAGTTGTTTGAAAAACAAATGGAAGAAATGAACAGACTGATTAAAATTCAAAGTGACGAAAATAAGGAGATTAAACCATCGTGACTTATTCCCATACAGTTAAATTTATGTGTGCTAATCAAACTTACGAATTTACATTAGAAGACGAAAATAACGAAACTGAATACAAGAAAATTGTGGCTCGGGTAAAAGCCAAAGTGTTTGACCAGGCTAACATTGAAGTTCTTTCAGTTGTAACTAAAAGTTTACAATAGAATGTAATAATAATTTTACACGATTTTGGCTAAAAATCATTGACAACACTTGTGTATTTTGCTATATTTACTTATGTAGAAAAGAAAACAAGAGGTTTAAAAATGGATTTAACCACACTCAATGACAAAATCAACAACATCGTTAATCGTTACCCGGCTATCCACGTGAATGTGGGAACGAATAACGGTCGCCACGAAGTGGTTTTGAATTTCCATAACACGAATAATCATTTTGCTCTGATGGGCGAAGTTACGCTTGACTTTTTCGCCGTGGTGAATCCGCTTACCTGTTGCGATAATGTGGATATGAGTTTTCTGTGCCGTTCTTCAAACATTGACGAAAATCTTGAAGGTGAATACAGAACTGCTATGGAAGAAATTGTGAAGGAATTTGAATAATGGCAGACGAAAATAAAGAAAAGACGGTTCTCGGCGAAATGATTGCTAATTTTCCTGTGGAAGAATTGAAGAAAGCAATGCTTCATATTGACCGATTTGACGAAGATGTTGTAACTGAAGAAAAGACCAAATCGGCTGAAGTTGAAGAAAAGCTGGAAGAAGTCTCACAGGAAATCATTGAGGATAATTTGTAATGGATAATCAACAGAAAAGTGGCTGCGGATGTTTGCTATTGCTCATATTCCTCATAATGTGTTGTAATGGCACAATTAGTCCTGCACTATTTTTCGTTCTCGTATTTGTGTACTTATTCTTTGGATAAACTAATGAACTATAAGAAACTTTATACTAAATTTTGTAACTACTATAAGAAACTTGGGCGCAGTTATAATGACCCTCGTTTCACTGTCCACCATATACTTTGTAGGTCTATGGGTGGCTTAGATACAGACGAAAATAAAGTTGCTATGACTCCGAAGGAACATTATATTGCCCACAGAATTTTAGCACACGTTTACAAGAAACGAAATCCTGAAATTTGTTATCTTTTGAACAAGTTTGCAAATGGAATGAAAGGAACGGATTCACCTAAGTACTCAAATTTCAATTTCTACTTGAACCAAATTTTAACATTCAAGAAAAACGGAAAGCCAAAGAATTATGATTCTTACTGCGATGCACTTCGTGAAGAAATCATACATTTAATGGAACTGCCGATTGACAAACAAAAAATTACTAACAAACTGATGAATGCTTTCATCTAACAATAACCCCTAACAAAAAGGAAAAAACAAAACTATGAATACAAAAGCAAAGGTATCACTTATTCTTCTCGCCATCGCGGTTGTCATTTGTGCGTTCTGCGCAAAGAAGCTCGTTGGTTATAAGCAGTCTACGGAATTGCTCGTTAAGCAGTCACCGTTCGGAACACTATCCTGCGTTGAAGGCCAGGGTCTTTATTTCCGAGGTTTCGCATCCATCTACAAGTATGATTTGGCGAAGTCCTTCTATTTCAACTCCAGTAACGAAAAGGTTAATGGCGAAGGTTGGGAAGGTGACGAAGATGACGAAGATGACATTTCCGTAACGCTTTCACGAAATGCGAACGCAAACATCTCCGGCTATCTTTTGTATGAATTGCCGACTGATTGCGATAAGTTGATTGAACTCCATAATAACCAGAAGAATGATAAGGGTGTGAAGCATAATCTTGTGCGAAATGCTGTTCTCTCTGCGGTACGAAAGACTGCCCCATTGTTTACGGCTGAAGAAGCTAAGGTCACGAAAATTGCAGAGTTTAGACGTCTCGCTGAAGACCAGTTGGTAGATGGCGAATACCTGACAACTACCGAAGTTCTCAAGGAGAAGGCCGGTGAAGATGAAGTAGATTCAACTGGCAAGGTCATTAAGAAGGCAGAAGTTCAAGAATACAGAGTTACCAAGCTCAAGCTGGATGCTAATGGTCATCGTATTCTCACGAAGAAGTCCGCACTCTCTCAGTATGGCATTGTAGTTAAGCAGCTTGAAATTCAGAGTGTAAAGTTGGATAGTATGGCACAACGCCAGTTGGATATTGTGAAGGAACGTGAAATGCAGCGCGTGTCTAATGCTACTGCCGCTGAAACGGCAAAACAGAAGGCCATCACCGCAGAAGCAGAAGGTAAGGCAAAGATTGCTGAAGCAAAGGCAGCTCAGGAAGTCCAAAAGATGACCGAAGTTACCCAGGCTGAAAAGGAACGTGATGTCGCAATTCTTAATGCGGAACGTGAGAAGGAAGTCGCTCGTCTAAATGCTCTCAAGGCCATTGAAGATGCAAAGAGAATTAGAGCTGAGGGTGAAGCTGAGGCTGCTGCTAACCGAGCAAAGGTTATCGCTGGTTTGACACCACAGGAAAAGGCAGAATGGGATTATAAGACGAAGGTTGGTATTGCCGAAGCTCTTGCTAAGTCCGAAAACCCGATTGTTCCTACCATTATGATGGGTGGTGCCGGTGACGGAAAGAATGGTGCTACCGCTCTTGACGCTGTTGGTATGAAATACTTGATGGACATTGCTGATAGAATTTCTAGCAACAAGTAATAAAAACCACTTGAGCCCGAACAATGTTGTGAAATGTTGTTTGGACTTTTTTCTTTAAAACAAAGGAATTGTAGATATGAAACTGAGTTTACTCTTAATTATTGTCGCATTTGTTTTGTTTGCTTTTGCAGATCCATTTGGCTATCAAGTTAATTCACCAATTAAACCTGTACCAAAAGAACCATCTGTATTTAAAGAAAAACCACTTGTGCTTACTGATAAGCCAGTTACTCTCAAACCAGAACCAATTAAACACGAAGAACCGGTTAGAGAAATCACCAATGAATTTGATGAATGTGTGGCAGATTGTAAGGCAAACAATGTTTCAAGTTCTATAATTGAATTTTGTATTAGAGAAAACTGTGAGAGGATAAACAATGATTAAAAGAAGCGAATTTATTATTGGTATGGTTATAATGTTCTTCTTGTTTCTGTTTGTCAATGGACTTATTGTCAGTGACATTAACGAAACTATGCGAACATTGAAGCGTCCAGTAGTTCTACACGATACAACTTCTGTTATGCGATACATTGACAGATACATCCACGATACTACTGTTATCACGCAGACCAAAACTGAATACATTGAAAAGGTTTCTTTGATTGGCAAAATGCAAGATTATTCTGATGAAGAAGAAACTGAGATAACCATTGAAACTGATAATACACTTTTAAAATTTGATGCTAAGTATGTTAAGATTCAATGTAATGGAAAATTTGTCGCAGACGAAGATGGTGACGAATCAGTATGTGCAGGAGATTGGGTAATCACTGCAAAGGAGATTATTGAATAATGAAAAAGATAATGATTGTTATGTTGTGTGCTATGGCAGTTTCTGCTTGGGCTGACATACATTTGGATTTCGTACTTTCCGCACGAAAGAAAGGTTGCGAAGTAGTCCAATGGATTGAAAACGATTACGAAAATGGAGTTCTTTGGCAACAGTACGCAAAGGTTGCTTGTAAGGACCCACAGTCTATGCCTGTAAGAATGGTTGGATTGAAGTTCTTGGACGTATCTAAAAATCTTAAGGGCGAATACATTTACACTTACGGATTGGAGAAGTAAAAATGAAACGGATACTGCTTTTAATTAGTTTGTTTACAGTTATGAGTTTTTCTTGTGATACTTATTGTAAGGAAAAACTTGAACGAATCGCAAACTCACTTGAACGAATTGCGAATCTGATGCAGAAGGAATACAATATGAAACTGGAAAATAAAACTACAGTTCGTGAAAGTTATTCCGCACCAGTTAAGAATTATGATGTTCAAATTAACGGTCGCTCATTAAAAGCAGTTCCGACTTCTTCTATTTTTACTGAAGATGAATTTTTGACTTGTAAGAGCGAATGTAAGGAACGATTTAAACTCTATACAGAAATTGAAGATTGTATTAAAAGATACTGTTGAGAATAATGACATACAAAGAATACAGAGAAACTTGTTTAAAAGCTGGGCTTCAGTTTGAGATAAAAGATTATTGTACTGATTCACCAGCTTTTGGTTATAGTGCTTGTTATCTTTATGATAATGTGTTGTATGTAATCGCAAGATTTTTTAAATGCGATGGGAAAATGTATCACAATGTAAATGATAGCAGTCCTGGTATGGCAGTTCTGCCATTCCTTGGTAAGAACTGCGTTTTGGGTGGTGAACCTTTAATTAAGTTCATTGAGCAAAGTAGATGCGAAATCAAAAAAGATAAGATCAAAAAGAAACTTAAAGAAATGGAAAAAGATTTTTAGTATTGACAGTGGCGGGATAATAAACTATATTATAGTAAAGGAAATGAATTATGAAAACTATTAGACGTGGTGTATTTGAAACAAACTCTAGCACAACACACTGTGCTACCTACACAAAAACATACAAGCATATCGCAGATATCCCGTTGCGAGATAAAAAGGAATTTCCTACACTCAATGCTGACGGAACATTGGATGTTGAACTGTTCGTTTATTGGGATATGGAAGTTCGTGAAAGGGATGACATTGACCTTTCAAGTGTAAAGACAATTATTGAGTATCTTGCTGCTCACGCAGTTTTCTCTTGTCACGAAACGCTGTGGAGTAGAAAGAATAATGAAGTAATTTATCATTATAAAGATAACCACGCAAATCTGGTTCGTGATGTACAGAAAGCTTATCAAACAGTTGGATTGAAAGCTCCGACTGATGTTCGCCCATATTTCCTGGACATCGGTGATAACAAGATTTACATTACTGAAGACAACATAAACAAGTGGTTCTTCCCATTTGAAGAATACCCTTGGTTTGACAAGAAATCAGAATGGGATAAGTATATTAAGAAGACCCTTAAGAACACTCCTGATGCAGTTAATTGGCCTTATGCTAAGCACTTCATTGGAATGTGTGGTAATGATTTGTGTAGTTCTAGTTATGAATCCGCAACCCAGTATTATGACGATATGGCTCACGGTTGGGATGGACGTGACGATGAAAGCGAAGAAGATAACATAACAACCAATGATATGCTTACTAGACAGATGTCATTGAGCTTCTATCATACTTAAGGAGAAATTATGAATAAGTTAATTATTGACGATATGCCAGAATTGTATGCTAAATTGAAGCCATACATTGAGTATCTTGAAGGTCTTGGATTTTATCCTTCCAGAACAGATTTCAGTTATTTCAATCCTGGAGATGACGATAACTATGAATACTTCAATGGTTGGAACTATAAGCGTCAAGATACAACTGCGTCAGATGGTTATCGTGAAGACTGGGTTGTGGATTTGGCAAGCTATACAAAAGAACCAAAGGTTGAAGTTTATACTCACAAAATCATAAAAGCACCGAAGTATTATTTCTGTGGAAAAGATACTGGTTATCCATATATCATCCAGAACCCAAATGAACAGGGTCATTATGACTCAAAGATTGTGGATAACATAAAAGACTTCAAAAAAGAAATTGGTAAGTATTTGAAGTTGATTAAAACATTTCAAGAAAAGGTAAAGAAGCATGAATTGGAAAAAGACTTCACCTAGCATTATTGCGAAATATGACAATGGTAATCACCTGGTTACTTTGTTCTCAGATGGAACAAAGATAAAGGAAACTATTAACCCTGACGATGACCATTTCACATACGAATTCCCAGAATCGTTTGATTTGAAAATCACAGATTACTGTGATGCTGGTTGTGCTTATTGCTTCGTTCCTGGTACAATAGTTAAAACTGAATTGGGAAATGAAAAAATTGAAACTTTAAAAATTGGAGATTATGTTTGGTCTTATAATTGTGAAACCAATCAAAAAGAATTAAAACAAATTAAAAAACTATATAAACATGATGTAAATGAAAAAATTTATAAGTTTACATTAGAAAATGGAAAAGTATTTTGTTGTACGAGTAACCATAAAATTTACACTAATAATGGTGTAAAAATGGCGAAAGATATAATAGCTGAAGATGAACTTCTTAATTTCTAATTATTATAAATATAATAATAGGATAGGTGGAAGCATCTTATTAAGAATTTAATAATACCAACAGATGATACTATAAAGGCTTCCACCTTATCGTCTGTTGGTATTTTTTGTTAGGTGGAAGCTAATGAAATTAAAAATAATAAATTGTAAAATTTGTAATAAAGAATTTAGGACAAAATCAAAAGACATTTGTTACGATTGTGCTTATAAGAATACATTTTTTGATAAAAACTGTATAAAATGTGGTAAACCTTTTAAAGGAACTAGATTACAAAAACAATGTGAAGAATGTAGAACTAATGCTCATAAAAATTCTACATTTAAAAATACACATACAGTTACTTGTATATGTAAAACTTGTGGAAAAATTATTAGTAAAACTACTAAAGTTAATTGTGGAAAAATAAAAAATGATGTAATTTGTAATGATAGAAACTGTAAAGAATGTAAATCTAAAATTTTATCTGAACATTTAAAATTGAAAAATCCTAATAAATTATCTAAACAGTTTAATAGTATAGATGATTATAATAAATCAAAAATAGAACAACAAGTTTTAAAACATAAAAAGATTCTTAACGAAAATTTTGAATTATTGGAAGAACTGCGTAAAATTGACCCTACTGCTGATTTTAAATATGAAGACCCATATATAGAAAAACAATCTTTACTTATGAGATTAAACAATCCTATGTTTAATGATGAAACAAAACTTCAAGCAAAACAAACTTTAAAAGAAAGAATAGAAAGGGGTTTAATCGTAATATCAGCAAAAAACAGAAAAACTTATACTGGTTGTAGCAGATCAATACAAAATTATTTAAGAATTGAACTTTCAAAATGGAAACATAAGTTATTAACTGAACATAATTATACTTGTGAACTGTGTGGTAAAACTGGTGGGGATTTACATATACATCATACAACCCCATTTAGAGAAATTTTAAAAATGATTTGTGATGAATTAAATCTTAAATATGAAGATCTAAAACAAATAAAACATTTAGACGAAAACTATTGCAAAATAAAGGAAAAATTACTAAATTATCATTATACACACGAATGCGGTATTGTAGTTTGCCCCAGTTGTCATTCTAAAATTGATGAACATTATCACTTGGAGAAAAAATATGAAAATACGGAAAATTGAAACTTTTGATTATGAAGGACCCGTTTATAATATAGAAGTTGAACAAAATCATAATTATTATGTTGAAGATGTATTAGTATCAAACTGTCACGAAAATTCTACAAAGAAAGGCGAACACGCAGATCTTAAATTGTTAATGCCAATGTTGCGTTCTTGTTTACCAGGAACTGAAATTGCTATCGGTGGTGGAAATGCTTTGGAACATCCATCTTTGTGGGTTTTGGTCGGTAAAATGAAAGAAAATGGACTGATTCCCTCTATCACAGTTAACCAAAAACATTTACAGAAATACTTTCAGTTAATCAAAACCCTGGACTTCGCAGGAATTGGTGTTTCCTTGACAGATCCTTCAAACAAGAAGGATATGCGTTTGATTGACGAACTGGGCAGTAACGTCGTAATACACACGATTGCTGGCGTTTTAACTCCCAAGGACTATTCTGTATTGAGAGATAGAAAAGTTCTAATTCTCGGTTACAAGGATATCAGACGCGGACATGATAATTTGTCTAAACATACTGCTGAAATTCAAGCAAACATTGAACAACTGAAAAAAGATTTGCCAATGATTGCTAAAAACGCAAGAGCACTTTCTTTTGATTGTTTGGCTCTAAAGCAGTTGAATCCAAAGGAATGTTTGGGAATGACTGATGAAGAATTCGCAAACATTTATCAGGGCGATGACTACGAAATGTTTGACAAAGACGGAAATTTGACAGTTGGAACAATGTTTATTGACGCTGTTAAAATGGAAATTGCTAGAAGTAGTACTGCTCAAATGGATAAAAGATATAAATTCACTGGTAGTGAAAAGATAAGTGAACTGTTAGCAAAAAGCTGCGAAGGTTATGGAAAATAATACTATCAAAATCAGATGTAGTGTTAGAAGTAACTTGTTTAAAAGACTTGGCGAACTAGCAGGTTGTACTTATCTTGGAAAGTACAAATTCTACAAATTCTTTGAAATGGTAAACCCTGACGATGTAACCAAGTATATGGAACAACACATAACTACACAGTTAACTTATTATGAAGCTTGCTGTGAATTTTGGTTGTATAAAATGTTCGGCTGGACAGAATATGACGAAGAAAAGTACGCCGAGTTATTGGAAATGCCAATACTGGATTTGTACGATAAACTAAGTTTAGCTTATAAGAAATACCTGGAAAAAGAAAAATTGGAAAGTATTAAAGAGGATTTTTAATGATTGAAAATCACTTTGATTATAACATAACTAGAGAGAAAATCACAAAAGCATTTGATGTCAAGCCAGGACATCCTGCTTATGCTCCAATTTGTGCTTTTTTAGATTATTACGATAAAGAAATTAGGGAACAGTATGCTATGAAACGAAACTTGGAAATGGGGTACTGGAATTTCATCTCTAAGTATGTTTATAACAAACTATTAAAGTTTGAATACGATACTACTGATTTTGCTAAATTCAAAGCTATGAGTGAACAAGAACTTGAGGCCTTTCGTGATATGCGATTGAAAGAATTTATGGCTGAACGAAGACTTGACAAAATGAAAGAGGATTTCTAATGGTTTATGTTTGGATAAGTACAGATGAAAAAACTATCATTAGACAAATGAAAGGAAATACTTATAATGTTATTAGTATAGACCAGAAGAATGTTGATGATAAAGCAACTGAATATACTTTTGTACTTGAGTCCGATGAAAATGAAAGATGTTCTTTCACTTTTACATTTAGGAGTAAGGGTGAAGGCAAATATAATCTGTATTTCTTCAGCATTGTAAGTCCACAAAAATCTATTACAACTGGAACTACCCATCACAATAAAAATGTTGGTGAAGATTTTGGTGATTGGATGAACGAAGAAGTAAAATCACTAAAAGGAATTATTGAAAAGAAATACAAAGAAAGTGGTAGAATTAACGAACTGAAAGAGGATTTCTAATGTTAAGTACTCTTGAAAAGATTGTATTACGAAAAATTGAATACTTTTGTTCTGGTGAATACTACAATTTTGATAAAAGATTTAAGTTTATTAAAATTGTAAATGAAACCATAACACCTGAAGAAGCCAATGAATTTCATAAACAGAATTTGGGGTTATTGTGGAATGAAGCATGTTCTTTGTTAATAGTTCAAAAAGTACTTGGTATTGAAAATTTTGATGAACAGAAATATAATGAAATTCTTGATTGTTCACCAGAAAATTTGTATGAAAAATTTAAGATTGGTTTAAAACGATTTCGTCTTACAAAAAAGATGGATAAAATAAATGAGGATTTCTAATGGCTGAGAAAAAAGAGTATTTACCTGAACTAATGAAGTTAATAAAGAAGTATGGTTTGACTTTTGAAGACGAACCTGGTTCAGATTACATACGAATTAACCTTCCTAATTTAATTGTTCCAGATGATAGTTTTGCGGACTTGGATAGAGAAGATGATGAGTTAATTTATTATAAAGAACTCTCATTATCTTATGATGCAGAAACTAATACCAGTCATATAGAATTTGTTGGTGATGGTTATAATCGTACTGGTTGTTTAAGTGGCTTGAAGAAGTTTGAAACTGTAGTTAAGAAACTAATTAAAGTTGCAGATGTGTATAATTCAATGAACAAGCAGTTGAAAAGTAAGGTTAAAGAAATTGGTATTGCGGAGGACTTCTAATGGTTTACATTTGGGCAGCTAATAAATCTAAAACGATTATCAAACAACTTAATGGTTCTACATTTAGACTGGATGAACTTGTTCAAGTACAAATTGATGCGTTTACTCAAAATTTAACTTTCACTTTTGTCACAGACGAGAATGACAAATACACATTTGATTTGGATGTAAAAGTAGACCACGATGAAAGATGCTCTTTGCGTTATTTTGGAATAACAAGTCCACAAAAACATTTCGCTACTGGAATTAACGGTATGAAAGGTAAAAATACAATGGAAGATTTGAACAAATTTATAAATTCTCAGTTAAATCCAATTAGAGATGTGTTTGATAAAAAGTTTAAAGAAGAATGTAAGTTAAAAGGCATTGAAAAGGATTTTGACTAATGACCAGAGATGAATACGAAGAAGTCTGTAAAAAATTTCCAGATTATCTTAATTTGACTGGTAGTGGTACTTGTTATATTAAAGGTGCTGCCACATTTGGTTTATACGAAGTAACAGATATTATTTACGAAGGTTGTGTTTTAGATGATAAAGTTATTGGTAAAGTTTGGTATAAGTGTTATAGTCCAGATAAAAAGACAATACAAACTAGGTCAAAAATTTGTTATAATGCCAATACTAAAGAAGAATTTGAAAAGAAAATACAAGAATTTATAGAAAATTACAAAAAAGTTCAAGTTAAATTGAAACAAATAAATCTAAACAAGGATTTTGAATAATGGGAATACCAATGCGGCGTGTGAAAAATAAACCAGCATTTACTTGTTATCCATATACAGAATTGAACTGGGTTTATGATTATTCATTGAATAGTCTTGAACGAAAAATGTACTTTCATTTTATGAAGAGGTTAATGCCAATTTGTGAAGAACATGTCAGTGAATGGACTGATATGTTTGATTGTTTTGACCCGTTCGGATCTGATTTAGAGATTGTTGTTTGGCGAGTAGTTATTCTATTGGGATATAAACCTTGGAACCAGTATTATTATGCTAAAATGGATGACGATACTTTGTTCGCAATTTTAAACAAACGAATCAAAGAATTTAAAGCACAGCAGAAAGTAAAAAATATGGAGGCAGATTTTGAGTGAGCCTTGGATAAGTTCAAAGGAATTAAGAGATGTTGTGTATAAATTTTATAATACCGTCATATTAGACAGCGAAAGGAATAAAAGATTAGCCAAATGTATAGATGAAACTGAAATTAGAGAAATGCAGAACAGATATAAAGCATTATGGTGGAATGAAGCTGTAACACTTGTCATTATGGAGAAGATTTTAGGTGTAACTAATTTTTCCGAAACTGTATTTAGTCAATTTATAAACCTAACTACTAACAAACTACTTGAGATTATTGACTACGGGATAAAAGAGTATCAAGTTAGGAACAAATTAAACAAACTTGAATCAGATTTCAATTAAACAAAATTGTTATCCAAAACTATTGACAATAAAAATTTAAATTCTATATTTAACTAAAAACTAAAAGAGGTATTATCTATGAAAATTGAATTGAATTTGACTTCTGCCTTCACTCTCCGTAAGAGAATTAAAGAATTGGGTAGAGTAAACGAACAAATCCTTGCGTTTAGCAAGTATGTTGTTGAACCAGAACAAGTTGACGAAGAACTTGAGAAGTTTGAAAATAAGAGTGTCTATGACACATTTATGTTGAGTTCAAAGTGTGGTGATGAATCATACAGACTTCAAAATTTGATTGACGAACACAATAACAAGGGTAAGGTTGTATTGAATCAACTCAATGCGATTAACAAGAAGATTGAAATTGCGACCCGTTGTGCCAATGCTCTCAAAGTGAATCGTACACAGAAGTCTCGTAACCCTGTAACCGGTAACTGGGAAGTAACTAAGTTACAGAAGATTACTGATACAGATTTTGAAACTATTTTGGACGCTTTGACAAAGGAAAAGGTTCGTGCTGAAGACGAATTGTCAAAGATTAATTCCAAAGAAACATTCACATTTGAATTGGATGACGAAATCTATAAGAAGATTTACGGCTAATTTTTAGACCGAGTTACTGAAACGATTTGTTATTGGCTTTTATCTGGGAATTTGCCTTTCGCAAAATTGCACGATGAAGTCGGATGGTGATTTACACATTTCAAACGCTGAGTAACCATCTGTTTGATATGCTGAAGTCTTGAGCCGATGATAACCCATTTAAAGCTACAAAATTTTAAGATTGTAAAACTAACAGTTCTTAATTTTTAGTTTGTTTCAATTATTTCAGTGACATTTATTAAAAAAGAACGAAACAAAAAGTTCTCGGGTAATTCCAAAACAGTTCTTTTGAAAAAAGTCTTTTTTGAATTTATTTAAATAAAAAGGAAAATCATATATGATAGTAAAAGCAAATGTTCTAACTAAAGATGGTAAGCGTGGTACCGAATGGTTCCTGGTACGCTTTGACCATACCCCAGTAAAAGATGTAACCAAGCGTCATCGCAGAACCGGTCTCTGCTCAATTTTCTATTTGACAGATGACGATTACGATGGCGGAGAAAACTTCGCTTCTCGCATTTGTGGCGAAAAGAATAAGTACTTCGTTACTGATGCCAAGATAGTTTGTTCGGAAAAGGATAACTATGTAAAGGCTTATGCCCGAAATGTTACTATGAAGAAGGCTATCCAGCAGATTATGACAATGCAGTCTAATGGCGAATTGTCCTGGGATTTCACATTTGATAATGAAACCTTCAAATCTTTCATTACCACATTGAATAAACAGCATCCGCACGGTAATGCCGCTGCTATGAAGTTGCTCCAAAATAGCAGTTATCGTCATAACAAAAAGTAAATAAAATTTTACAAAGAAGGAGACAATCGGGTATTGACAAAATGCCCGATTTTTTCTATATTATAAACATAACCACAAGGAGTTTACAATGGAATGGCTTTAAAACGCAAATACATTTTCTAAATTCACTGTTTATTGTGGATTTGGTTACTGGTGCATTAAGAGTGTTCGCGGTACCGGAAAATGGTTAAAGACCTATGGTGGCAGTCCGAACATGTGCCAGTGGACTCGTAACAAAGCAGAAGCTCTCATTTTCTGCTCCGATGACAAGGTGGTTGATTTCATTAAGCAGTTTGAACATTGTGAAGTTGATACCTGGGATTGGGATGGCAAAAATGTTGTTTGAGATAAAATTTTATTACGATGACGGCACAGTTTCACACGATTTAATAGAATGTGAAAATCCGACCAAATGGGAAGGAAATAATGTTTTAACGAATATGGCGAAAAGAGCAAAGTTTGAAACTAATGCGTTTAAGCATAAAATTGTAAAGATTGAAAAGAAATGTGTGCTGGCTTGTAAAACAAAGAATTTCAAACAACATAGCTGGTGTTCCGGTGATGGTTATGTTTGGCCTGCAGAATGGTGGAAAATGTGAAACGAAGTACTTTTGAACAATATGTAACAGAATACTGTGAGGATTTGGCACTGAAAGAAAATTCTCACCAATACAAGCGTTGTAAACATGCTTGTGTTCTGACATATAATGATGCCATCATTTCAAGTGGTGTAAATTCAAAACTGTTCAACGATTTTACGAAACAGTACAATGATTTGAAGACATTACACGCAGAACCTGTTGCGATTATGAGAGCGATGAAACACCACAGCAAGATTATTCATAAATGCGAACTGTGGGTTTGTCGCAACAATGAGATTTCAAAAGAAAGTCGCCCGTGCCCGATGTGTATGAGAATTATTAAGGGATTTGGAATTAAACGAATTCATTACACAACTGGTGCTGGCGAATGGAAAGAAGAAACTTTAGAATAAGGAGATAAACTATGGCTGCTATGACACCCGAACTAAAAGCACGATATAAAGAACTTGGTATTCGCAATAGCACTTGGAGAGGCCCGAATGGTAAAGAATATGTTGTTTGTAGAGGTGGTGAATTTTATATGCACACGATCTGCGAAACATACGTTCCACGCCGATTTGTGATGGGAAAACCACAATGTAAGGCACAAGGACTTGACCCAGAAGAAATGGTAAAATACATTGAGTATAAGGCACTCAGATATCACAGTTCTTATGGTGGTGGCGGTTATGAAAAAACAATTTCATACAGTACAGTAGAAGAATTTAACAAACTGTGGGCTATGTTCCAGATGGGATATAAAGACGCTGAAATGCGAAACAAACTAAATAACATTAAGGAAGATTTCTAAATGACTTATTGGGAACTGGATAAATTAGTTGAAGAATTTGGTCTGAAAAAAGACCAAATACTGAACCGACTATATTATTCAAAACGCACAATAGGTAATTATTATTATAATTTTGCTAGTGATAACCCAGTTGTAAAAATTGAATTTTGTCAGTCTTCTATCAACACAAAGTATGTAAAAACTGCAAGAAAAGAAATTATGCGACAAATTGAAAGAGTTAAAAAAGAAAAACTTGAAAACAAAATAAAACAAATTAAAGAGGATTTCTATGGCTAAACTGACCGAGAAAGAATTAAAAGAAAAGTGGATTGAAAATGCCTGTGACTATCTGGCAAACAAAACCAGGAATGAACAGATATTCAAGTTCAATTCCGATACAGAAACGAATGGCTACTGTGGACGTTCATTTCACGAAAAGGTCGGAGAACCTTGGGTTCGTGGTGTTTACAAGTGGTGTGCAGTAAACATTAACAATAACTTTGTTGTGTTCTATTGTGGTGAGCGAGAAGCACAAACTTATTTGAAAAGTAAGTTCAACAATGACCCACCTGCTGCTTGTATTACTCTTGACGAATGTAAGTGTGCTGACATTAGCAAAGAAGATAAAGCCTTGCTTGACAAGATTTATGACGAAATGTGTATGCGTATTCACGGTATGAATGAACAAATTAACAGAATGTACATTCAGTGCGAAAAAGAATTTGAAATTCAGCGTGAAAGTGAAACTATGTTTGAATTTTTGGAATCAACCGAAGAAGAAAAGAAGGAAGACCCCGGAGAAAATGTTAAATCTGACGAATGAAAATGTGATGGTTGTAAGTGATACTCACTTTAGACACAAGAAATTGTGTTTTGGTGAAGCAGAACACTTTGACAGAACTCGTAATTACAAGTTTACATCTGATATGGATGCCGACATTATTGCTCAGTGGAATAAGAACATTGGGGATAATGACGTTGTAATCTTTTTGGGTGATTTCTTGATGAATACTCCGGTAAAACAGACCGAAGAAGTATTCTACCAGTACTACAATGCTTTGAACAAGGGCAAGAAAATGTACTGGATTTGCGGGAATCATGACCATCTTTTGAGAAAGAAGATTGGTTGGGATAAGCTAAATATGAGTTATCATTTGGAATTTATGAAGGATAATCGTTTGTATGTAATACAGCACGAAGACTTCATTGAAAACCAAAGACACATGCCAGTTTGTGAATATGACAGTAATGTTGTGTTCGTTCACGGACATACTCACGAATCAAATAAGCTTTCTCGTTTCCAATACAAGGGAATGAACCTTGTACAGAACTGTGTATGCTGGGATGCTTGGTATCGTCCCGTAAATGTAAATGAACTGGAGGGTTGTGTATGATAAACACTGGTTGGATTCCTGGTTATCTTCAGCGTTGTGGTGAAATGCTTCGTGAGCATTATGCTAATAAACGCAACAGACAGACTTTGTCCGAATCGGAGTATTTCAATAGAGTAATGAAGTATGTTGATATGCATCCGAAGAGGGACGAAATTCTGTCTGATTTGAAAGCAGATGCTCATATTCTTGCTGAATGTTATGAAGAAGGTCACCCACCTGAATACTGCTATGCTCAGTTGCTAAAATTGTATTTTTAAGGAGGACTAAATGAAAAAAATTATTTTATGTGTATTGTTGTTTACGAGTTTTATCTTCGCATTGAATTGTAAACCACTAACAGACGAACAGAAAGAAACAATGGCACGTGAACATTTTACAGAAGTTCCTGCCATTATAAATTCTGGTATTATGTGCGAAAATGGATTTTACTATAATGCTACATCAGTATTGTTTGTAGATGTTTGCAAAGCAGTTAATCTTAAAACAAGAACTGAAACAACCATAGTTAATGTTTTAGATAAACGAAATAAAACAGAATATACTTATGATGAGTTTTGGATTGCTATAAAAGAAAGTAATGAAACTACTTCTCAAACTTGCGCAGATTTGTATAAGCAGTTTAAGAAAGAAATGAAGTAATTTCATAAATACAATATGGCAATAGACCCACAATTATATCTTGACATAGCAGCTAACAATGTGGACCCGATGGTGTTTGAGTTTGATGACTTAGGCGACGGTCCGGGTCCAATGTTCGGTGGTATGGGTGTAAAGATTACTGGGACTTATGGCGGTGCACCAGTTGATGTATGCCGTGGTCCTTGTATTAGATACACACCAATGAAAACTGCTGAAGAAATTGAAGCCGAACAACAAGCAGAATACGAAGCAGAACAAGCTAGAATTAAATTAGAATACGAAACTTGGACTAATAAATTCAAAGCAAATCATTATACAACAGAACTTTCTTTTATCTTTGGTAATTTGAACAAGCAACAGTTGAAATGGATAAAACATATTCTTGATACTGACGAAGATGCGACATACATTTATGCTGGAAACAAAGATAGAAGTGAATTTTTAAGTATAAACGATGTCTGCGCCCACGTTACAAAATCCAAGATTAAAAATGGAAAACTTGTTTGTGAGATTGAATTTGATTATACAGATCCGGGTTTAAAACTTTTTCGTAATTGGCAGAATGGATTTGCCCCAAAGTTGAATTTAAATACTATATTTGTGTATGATGAAAAGGACCCAAATTTACAGAACTTAAAATTTCTTTGCTTGGAGTTTGTATGATAATCAAACGGAACGATTTTACAACTTATTTAGAAAATCATATTACGAAAGAACAAAATCAGGTACTACAAAGTGTACCTGGTTTTCGTGTAAAGTATATAAATATGCTTTCAGTTCTTACTGAAATTATGGAACGTGATTATCATTGGGCAAATAATCAAACATATAAGTCCAATTATTACGATTTAATTCCTGATACATTCAAATCGTATTATGCAGAAACATACGCAACAAGATATAAATTGTATTTCCACACTCAGTTTATGAAATTTCCATCTGAATGGATATATAAGTATACCAGTTTAATAAATGAAGGTTTCTTTGACTTTATAAAAACAAACGATTATGCAGATTTCTATAATATAGAATATCTGATAAAAATGATTGAAAACATTTTAAAAATTGCTAAATTTAGAATAGATGACTTCTAAACAACAAAACATAATTAAATTGCAAAACCTAGCAGTTGAACTAGGTTTGTTTTATTCCTATTTAAATTCTTATGAAACTGATGCAACCGGTGGTGAATTAGTTTTTACTTATAATTTAGAGGAATATAAACAATATCCAGTTAATAACAAATGTAGATTTATTATTAAACAGTGGTTCTTTTTGTGTGCTTATGTAAACAATTATGGAGAGTTTATTGTTCATACAAAAATACCTTATCCGGGATTTAATGAAAAAGTACATTTTAAATCATTTGAAGAAGTTAGACAATATATAATTGACTATATGAGATACTCCAAAGAACATTTTGTAGATATGAAACTTGAGAAAATACAGTGGGATTTCAATGAATGAAAACGAAGTTAAATCATTTTTAACCAAATATAATCTTAAAATACTTGGAGTAGATAAAGAAAACATTTGGCCTTGTGTAATTGGAAAAAACGATATAAAATTAGGTTTTGTAAATAAAAAGTGGACAATTTATAGACAAGTATTTTATATTTCACTTGTAGATAGGTTTGACTGCGCAATAATGTTTGATGATTATAAAAAATGTTGTAACTTCTACGAAACCGAAACTGATAAACATTTTAAAGAATTAAGAGAATTCCGAAAAATTAAACAAATACAGGAAGATTTTGAATGATACATTTAGTTTGTTTGACAAAACCATATAACGAACTTGATTTTAAAATTTGGTACAAATGGCATAAGTTACTTGGAATTGACAAAATCCATATTTTCCACAATGACAGTGATTTACGAATTAACAGACTGATAAATCCGCCGGACGAATATCAGTATATCAGTGGGTGGCCGAATCAATGGCAGCTCTATAATGACATTTTGAATAAAAATACACTCGGTTTCAAAAATGAAGATATAGTTATTTTCCTTGACGATGACGAATTTTTGTGGATTGACCAGAAAGAACCGCTAGATGCTCTGTTAATGAAACAGTTTAGAATGTTAGATTGTGTTATGGTTCCGCAAATTCTAATGAGTACAAAGGATGTGACTGAGCAACGTAGCACTAATCTAATTGAACACAGTTATTACAGAAGAAACGATTTAGCGAACCAGGGCAAATGTATACTTTTGTATAATGACAGAAACGAATACGATTTTACAAAAGAAGAACAGAATGAACGCGGCCATATTCCGTTTATAAATGGAATGAGATTTAGTGATGTTGTAGGAAGTGACTGCTCCAAAACCACCTATGGCTTGGTCGCTTATGACGCTCCTGTGCGTTTATATCACTATCATATCAAATCATTAGACGATTGGAAACACAAACTTGCACGTGGAAGTGCTGCGAATACTGCCCAAATCTATGACGAAGATATAACTAAAAACAAATGGTATGGAGATTATTCAGTTATAGACCTAACAATGTTGAATGCTGCGAAGAAAATCGGTCTTTTGTAAAGAAAGTTTTACATAAAACTTATTGAAAACCATTGACAACTGTCAATGGTTTTTCTATATTTACTTATGTAAACAACAAAACAAGAGGTAACAAAAATGGACATTTCCAAAATCAAAGAAATTTGCGACAAGCTCCCGCCGGTTGAACCGCTCCCGCTCAAATATGGCGAACCAAAATCCCAGTTCATTCGTGAACTCGCAAAGAAGCACAACATTCCGCTTGTTGATGCGGCAGATTTTGGTAACATTGAACCTGTTGTGATTGACGAAAACGCAAAGAAGGTTGATTTTGACACTACTGCGTTCTTCTCTAACCAAAATCTTGTTCTGTTTTTTGATGAAATGTACATTAACGGAATTACTGGTGAAACCTTTTTCAATGGGGAGAATAACTAATGTCTTGTAGAACAGTTATGGCAAGCTTTGCAAAAGGAAATAATCTTGAAGAACGAATTGCCGAAAATATGGCTCGTCTCGGTGGCTCTCACGAATTTTGGGAAAGAAGATTAACCCACGGTTGGGATGCTCTTGAAACTAAACTTAAAGAACTGCATGCCAATGGTTTGAATGACGAACAAATTATTTCAAATATAGTTGAATCTTGGGGTGGCAAGGAACTGGCAAAGGATTTTAATAAACTAATGAAAGGAGAAAACTAATGAATAAAATTGAAGGTATTCTTTTCGCTATTATCGCAGTTCTGTTTATCGCAGGCGGAACTTGGCTCGTTCACTATAACCATACTGTGGTAGAACAGGAAAAGCAGTTGATTGCTGAATACGAAGCACAGAAGGAACTAATTAAGGAAATTGAGCGACCCGACCAATGTGATGACATTACGGCACGAATGGCATGGTCAGACATCCACATTAACAAGCAGTATAAGAACTGTTGGTGGGATACGTTTGATTACAGAGGTTCTGTTGAAACCCGAACCAGCTTTATGTGGATTGTTTGCCCCAATGAAGTTGATATGCCTGACTCACTCAAATCATACAAGTTAAACAGAGTGTTTAAGAAGAAGGACTATATTTACGAATTTGAATGTAAGTGGATTGACTACGCAAAGGTTAAGGAACACTAATGCAAAAGCAGATTTTAAAGAAAGCAAAGAACGAACTAAAAACGGCCTGGAGACACGCTATGGAAGATGCGGTTTTCTATAAGGCATCTGAATACTCTGGTTGGTCTGCTTATGGAGATACTTATTCCCCGAAATGTAGATTTCAGTCTCCTGACACTATCGGTGATTACAGAAAATGAGAATTTACACTGACTATAACCCGAACACTCGGAATGCGGAACTGTTGTTTGGTTTGGAATATGACGAAAAGGTAGATAAGTTCTATATTGCGTATGTTTACATACCTAAGCCATCTGGAAATTATCCGCCAACTGCTGAAGATGAAGAAAAAATCTTTATGAGTTATTTGGATTTTGATTTTTATAAGTGGCGCCTCACCAAGGACCCAAACGCAATTTATAAAATGGTTTTTCCGAACTGGGAAGGCAATTTTAAAGCGAACAAACATCGTATTTGTTTGGATTTCTGCGGCTATGTTTCTAAAATGGTTGGTGCGTGGATGAGAGAAAGAAACATGACTGATGATTTCTAGTCTTTGTAAAATAAATTTTACATAAAAATGTTGTATTTTCATTGACAAACTGTATAATTATTTCTATATTATATGGTGTAAAAGAGAGGTACAATATGACATACTGGTTTGTAAATGTTGATGGTAAGTGGTCTAAACCATTCACTTACTATCCTGTCGCAAAATACAATTCAACAAAGAAAGCCGTAAAGATATACGAAGTTAATTTGGACGAACTGCCGAAGAAAACTCTCGTATGGAAGGCAAATGTTTAACCACCAATAAGGAGATACAACAATGAAAGACTTTTGGAAAGAAGTAGCATTTTCTACATTCATTGTGCTAATGGCTCTACTTATGGGTGTTTGCCTGGCTATTACTCTCGTTCAGCATGGTTACATTCCGGTAAATACTCCGTCGGGTTCTTCGTCTGACATTACGGAAGTATCTAGTTCTTCAGTAACGGAAGTTTCTAGTTCTTCTGTTGAAAAGAAGATTGTAATGCCGGAACGTTGCTCTAATGAAAGTGCTTAAATGGCTTGGTTAGATGTTGTGAACTCTCCTGTATTTAAGGGTTGTAAGGGTAGCACCGTTGAACACGAAATTTATCACGCAACTGACATTCAGATTTTCTGTGAAACTCCACGAAAGATTACAGAAAACATTAAGCAGTTCAAACGATATAATGTTGTTATAAAGAATAACCAAATGTATATCACTTATACTTGTAATTGGGAGGACTAAATAATGGAACACATTATTATCTTTTTCGGTCTTATTACATTTATAACAATGATTCTCGGTGCCATCAATGCGCTGGTATGGAAAAACGAAAATGCCGATTCTATCCTGGATGCTATCGTTCATATTTGTGCTGGCATTACTGGTGGATTTGCTCTTTGTCTTTTGGGCGGGCAAAATCACATTCTAAATGAACACGAATACAGAGAATACAAAGAACTGAAAAAGCAGTATATGGCTTCGCCTAATTTGTTCAATGCAAACAACCAAACATGCTGGAACATTAACGGTGCCAAGCATTGTGGGGATTTCACTTACGAAGATAACAAAACCAAAATTGAAGTCAAGAATGGCTCAACTAACATCACTGTAAAGTAAGGAGAAAACTATGACTGATTTAAAAAATAGGCGTAAAGAAATTAAAGAAGTTAAACAGAAAATGGACCGATTTGTCCTGAATTTGGATAGCACAATTCGGCTAATGCAGAAAGCAAAGGTAAAATTACTTTTACAAAAATTTAAGATTGGAGAAAAGTAAACAAAAATTTACCAGATTTTTACGAATACTCATTGACAAAATGGGTATTTTTTTCTATATTATACTTAGAAACAAAAGAGAGGTAACCAATGAACAGAAAAATCACAGCAGAAAATCTTAAAAATTTGAATGACGGCGAAACGATTGAAACCCCGCGTGGAACTTTTAAGATTGAACGATTCCGCTACCAGATTAACCTTTACAAAAATGGTGAATTGGCTAGCTGCGATTATTTGAGCGAATACATGACTAATGATGGTCATGTAGCAGCTTGGGAACGTCTGTATAATCACCGAGCAAAGTGGCTCAACTGGGAACTTGGTTACTAATAAACTAAAAGAGAGGTACAACTATGGCAAACAAGAAAAAGAAAAATTCCGCAAAAGAAAACGAACGTATGCGTAAAGAACGCATCGCTGGCTCTGACAATGGTCGCACTATGCGTACCCGCGTAGTGAAGGACAAGAAGAAGTACACCCGTAAAACCAAGCACAAGGAATTCACTCAGGAAGATGCTGATGAATGTGTGCGAAAGATTTTTAAAACTTTGAAAATGTAAGGAGTGAACTATGGAACCGATTTTTGATGTCAATACTTATATTGCTATTGATCAGTGGGGAACTTTAATTACTGGAGTTTCTGTTATTTTGATTTTTGCTTTTTTCCTTGTGCGTTTCGTTCCAGTTCTAATTTATTACAAAATCAAGGATTGGATTGATGACTATAAGCGACACAAGAAGTGGAAGGAAAACATTGAAAATTCTCCGAATGTGTTTGAAGAATTTACAAAGAAGCCCAAAACAGAAAAAGAACGACTGAAGGATATGAAGGAGGATTTTTAAATGCCAAGATACGATTTTGCCCACCCTCAATTTAATCAGGGATTTGTAACATACCCAGTCAAAGAAGAACCACTTTTTGAAAAGTTCTGTAAATTGGCTCACCGCTATCGTGTGAATGTAATCAAGTCGCAGATGGTCATCACTACAAAGGACTATACGGCAAAGGTCTTTAATCGTTTTTCTTACATTGAAATCCGTAAGGATTGTAAGTCAATTATTCTCAAAAACGAAGAACAAATTAAGCAGTATTTGGAAGGATTGCGTGAATGAATGATTTAGTGGATTTATCAACACTATTTTTCAAACTGGTAGAAGATTATCATTTGGAACTTCATTATTCCAAAGAAGCTAATTTGTATTCAACCCGTATTCCTGGAGACCAAAATCAGTTTGTAACACTCGCAGGTAGTTTGTTGAGTTTCGGTTATCTATTTGGAACTGAACCATATCTTATGGTAGCACAAACAATTTCAAGGAAAAATTTCTACACGAATAATTTGGTATATAAAATAAATTCCGATGGTTTGGAAAAGGCTCTCCGAATGTATATTGAAGTTGTTATGCGAAGGTATGAAAAGCTGATGAAGAAATTGAAATCAGAATACGAACAAAGTAGATTAGATAAAATTCAAGAGGATTTTTAATGGCTTGGGAATTGAAAAATAAAAAATTATCCAAAAGATTACACGAATTAGGACTGGTAGATGATGAAATGGGCTACTGGTTCTATCCTCCATACAGCAATGCTTTTTGGGTAATTTCTTCTTATGGCGACTGTATTTCTTTGGTTGGTGGATTTACTTATGACAATGGCAGAATTATTGATGTTGGCTTATCTGCCAAATATAATGTAGATGACGAAGATTTGATTATTAAACAAGTTAAAAAGATAATTTACGATTTTCAAAACTGTATGCTACTATATAAGCAAGAAAAGGAACAGAAACGATTAGAAAAATTGAAGAAGGATTTTTAATGTATTCGCCAAAAATTACAAGCGACAGTTTGAGAAAGAAATTTCTAGACTTAGGTCTTCGTGAAGATGACGGTGGTTATTGGTATTATGACCCATTCAATAATAACGATTGGATGATTGCTTCGTATGAAGACGAAATAAGAATTTCAACAAAAGTTACAGTTGATAAAAATGGCGAAGGTTATTTTGAAGTACTTGGTAATACATTAAATTGTGTAGATGATGAAGAAAAGATTTTAGAACAAGTTAATAAACTATTGAACCAAGTTAAGAGAATGGATCTGACGAAAAAGAAAAAGAAAATGAGAATGCGAATGAATAAACTTAAAAAGGATTTCCAATGAATTCGGAAATGAAACGAATTATAGAATATGCCAGCACATTGGGGATTGTAAAACTTCCTTCGCCTAGTTTTTCTTATGGTGAGAAAGGTACTTATTATGGTTTGCCTGAATTGGTTGAAACTGCGTGGATAATTAGAGTTTATGATAATGAAAAAGAAATGAACATCGTTAAAGGTGCCTATATCAACGGTGACAATGAAGTTATGACTGGACAAGCAGTTGATTACACAACATTAAATTATAAGTTTCATTTAAAAAGGCTTGTTAATAAAATCCGAAAATTGGAATTGGATGTTAAAAAACTAAAAGAAGACGCACGAATTGAAAAAATGGAGAAAGACTTCAATGACTAAAAAAGAATTTCTACACATTTGTAAGAAATATAATCTTGTTACGAGGCAAGAGAAAGCTTGGGAAGGTAGCATTTATATTTCTGCTTATATCCCAGGAATGGTTTATGAACCTGAAGATACAGATAATGACAGTTTAGCAGTCTTTGAATCAGAATCGTGGGATGACGATTTCGGAAAGGTAAAAATGTATGGTGGTTTAGATACTGAGTATAATGCGGTAAAACACATTACAACATACAGCTATGAAAATCACCGCACTGTAGATACTAGGGATCCGACTCAATTTGAACAAATTGTAGCTGGTATAATGCAGCGTTATAACACTATGAAATTGTTGGATAAGAAAGAAAACGAAAGAAATAAACTTATTAAATTACAAACGGACTTTGAATGACATACAGAGAGTATATTAGACTGACCGAAAATTTTGGTCTTGAAAGAAAACACGCCTGTTGCTATTATATGGGTCACTGGGTTTGTATCTTTTGGTTTGATAATTCAAGTGCTATAATGGATTCTGAAGAATTGCTAAATCATACTGGCATTGTCAAAATGGTAGATGACAGTGAGATTGTAAATGAAAGCACAGATAAAGAACAAATTAAAGATTTCATAATTAAACGAATGGAAGAAATTAAAGCTATTAAGGTTAATAAAAAACTAAAAACTATGGAGAAGGATTTTGAGTAAATTAAAAGAACAATTTTTAGAAGTACTGAAAAACGAACCTCGTGTTACAATTCAAGAAGAAAGTGACAAAATAACAGTAGCTTTCATTAAAGGATTTGAAGAAGACGGAGGTTGGTGTTGTTATGATGAAGAAGATAACGAAATCCGAATTAACGGAGAAATCGGTATAAAAACAAATTATAAAGATGTTTGGATAAACAGCGATTACTCTTTTGATGGGTGTATAATTATTAAATCTATTAAAACCTTTAAGAAGTATCTAAAATTTGCTTTGGGTGTTGCTGCGATTTATGAACAAGCTATCAAACAAATTAAGAACCTTCAACGATTGGATAAAATGGAAGATGACTTTTAATGAATTTTACAGTTTATATAAAGAAAGGGAAACTAAATACACTAAAATAATGGTTGAATCCATTTATAAGTTAGGACCGAGTACTTGGTGTTCAGACATTAAGACAAAGAAACTTGTTAGGATAAATTGGTCTGATAGTCAGATTAAATTTACCGAAATTTCTCTAGCCGAAGAAATGGAAAGGCGTAACCAGTATAAACTGTTAAATAAAATGTTCAAAGCACAAGAGAAACTGGAGCAAATGAACGATGATTTTCAATAACTTATCTGATATTCAAAGAACAGCAAAAGATTATGGTTTTGAACTTGAGAAGGGTTATGCGTCCGACATTATTTCCTATTATGTGAAATACGAACGTTATTCAGTCGCACACGTATGGATGCATAATAGACTGCAACAGTTCAAAATTCATTATGACGAACCAGTTAAAAGCTTTGAATACATTGAATGGTGTGATAAAGACAGATTTGAAGAATTTTTAAGGGTTGTCATACAACAGAAAAAGAAAGAAAAACTACAAAAGAAACTAGCCGAAATTAAAAAGGATTTTAGATGAACGAAAATCATTTTGCCAAATTAGCAAAGAAGTCGCCTTATTACTTCTATATTATGGAAACCCATTCAGGTGGTGGTTGGGTAAGGAATGAAAATGGAACTCCTTGGTTAGATGAATTCGGGAAAACTCATTTTATTCCTTCTAAAAAGCATTATATTGTTAGAGCTTATGTTGATGTGAATAAAAGACATTATAAAAAACTAGAAAATCACGGTGGTGGTTCAATTTATTTTACTTTTAATTTGGAAGAAGACTCAAAAATTAAAATGAACATTTATAGTTACTGTGATGAAGTTCATAAAATTACAAATGGTTTTTTGGGCTTGGAAAAATACATTTCTTATGGCGAATATAAAAAGATTTGTAAGAACGGACTTAGTGTTTCAAAGAAACAGTTAGATGAATGGTGTGCTGAACATATTAAAATTAACAAAGAAAAAGCAGAAGCATACAAACTAAAGAAAATGAATGAGGACTTTGATGGAGAAGATTAATTTACAGAAAATCTGCGATGAATGTGGGCTAATTTATCAGAAAGATAGTTCTAATATAGAAACTGGTTATTATAATGGGAAAGTAATTTTTCAGTTTGACCCAGGCCAGGTTGTGAGTACTTATAAGAACAATATAATATGTTTATCATCTGCTGCTATGAGTAAATATGGTTTAGATTTCGTTTATCCAAAACAAATTTACAATGATGATTACAATTATAATTTTTTGAAAAAGTCAATTACAGAAGCTATTATTAAATACAAAGAGTTAATACTAGAAGATAAAAAACAGAAATTACACCAAGATTTTGAGTAATTGTAAAGAAAATTTTACATAAAAATGCAGTTTGTCTATTGACAGACTGCTATTATTTTTCTATATTATATAGTGTAAAAGAGAGGTAACAGAATGAACGATTGTGTAAAAACTTCTATTAACGATTTGATTGTTGAATCCAAACTGAAGCCTTGTGGCTGGCTTGACGATTTCACCTATGTTTTCGGAAAGGACAATTATACTGCTCCTGAAGAAATGAAGGATGGTGTGCGAATTAAGCCGGTTGATTGGCACGTTTACGAAGTGAATGACATTATCGGTGGTCGCATTTTTGAAACTGAATTTTTGATGTTTGAAGAAATTTTGGAAAGATACGGGAGAGAAAATTAATGGCTGTTACTCAGGAACAATATAAGAAAATTCTTAATGGCGAAATTGAAAGCTGGACGCTTATGTGTAACAGTCGCAGTGATTGTCCGCATCTGAATGTTCACTACACAGAAGATTTTGTGAACCAGGACGAAGCAGAACAGTCGTTTTATAATTTGCGAAACAAATACATAACATCGGCAACCAGAGTAATTGAAACTGAAGATGTTCCGTTTGCTCTCGTTACGAATGAAGTAATTTTAACATTGGTTTATAATGGCAGGTTATTAATATGATTTTACCTTCTTTACAAGAATTTTTAAATGCTGAAAAATTGGGCAGAGTATCTGCTCACAGACAGAATGGTTTGGTTGGTTTCAAATACACGAATGAAACCATCTACGCTCAGGACTGGGACATTGTAACCTTAAATGCCCGTGGTATTGCGTTCAACGAAAAGACCGGTGAAGTTTATGCTCGTCCGTTTAAGAAATTCTTTAACTACCAGGAATTTTTCACTGACGAAGGCGAACATTCTGCTTTATACGAATTGTTACCAGCTGAATGGAAACCGAACATTACTGGTCATGCTCGTTATATGGAAAAAGTTGATGGTTCTCTCGGCATTGTTTTCTATAACTGGCTTACAGAAAAGTGGCAAGTGAAAACAGGTGGTTCGTTTGATTCCGAACAAGCTATCTGGGCACAGAAATGGTTTGACGAAAACATCTCTACGTTATTTTTGATACAGAACAGAACTTATTTGTTTGAAATTATCTCTGATGAGGACATTCATCCCATTCATTATGATTTTGAAGGAATGGTTTTGTTATCTGTAATCTCAAATGTAACTGGTGAAGAATACACACTTTCTGTAATCAAAGAAACTGCGGAATTGTTGAAATGCCGAATGGCTCAAATTTACGATTTCTCAGATTTCAATGAGGCGGTTGCGTGGGCAAAGAAATTGCCAAAGACCCAGGAAGGTTTGGTTATTACATTTGACAATGGTTTCAAGTGTAAGGCTAAATCTGATGATTGGTGTCAGTTGGCGAAAATGTTTGAAGGAATGACAAAATGGAACATTTGGGTCTGCTACGATGTTGAAAGGGACTTCTTTCACGCACACGTGGATAAGCATAATGCTTACAAACCCATAGATGACGAAGTTCTGTTTATTCCTGAAGAACTCGGGGACATCCGTAAATATGCGGAAACTGTGCGTTCCGAAGTAGAACGATTGACGGAATACTCTATCGTATTGGCTAAAAAGGCCCAGCAAATGACGTGTGAGCGACGTTTGCAATACGAATGGGTGAACACTAATCATCCTACTTTAATGCCAGCAATAATGAAGTCCTTGGACTACTTGAATGGTAAAACACAGTATGTGCGAATCCGTCAGGTATGCCATAAACTCATTAAACCGCAGTCGGAGGAATAAGATAAGTTTGGGTGAACACAAAATTTGTGATTTACCCATACTAATTTTGTTTAAATTTTCTATATTGTTTATTTAACCAATATAAATAGCAGTCAATAACATTTATAAATACATAGAACTGCTAGAATGGAGAAAAAATGATAATAAAATTTAAACAGACTTATATGGAAAACAAAACTGGTTCCAACTGCTTTGTGTCAGAACAAATCCAGGGAACTGTATCTTCAGTTGTTTATCAAGAAAAAGTCTATGAAGTAGCTGATGTAACAAATGAAGATATTATCTTTGATTTGTCCGGCAGACAGTATTTCCTAACTAAAATTTCTAATGTAAAACTCATTATGAAAGATAGTGATGGAAAATTGAAAGAATTTGAAATTGGAAAAAACGAAATTTCCCACCGATGGGAAATGAACGGCTCAACTTATGAAAACCTAAAGGAATTATATTATGACCTTTCACTTGACTAATGGCGGTTTAAAATAAATGTTTAATGTATAGGGGACACTGTTCGTGTTTCCTATTTTTTAAGGAGAAAGCACAGTTATGACAAAATTGATTATCGTTCGCGGTGCGATGGGTTCGGGCAAATCTACCTTCGCAAACAAACTCACTAACAAGCTCATCAGATTTGGTTATAAACCAACTGATATCTGTCATTTTGAGGCAGACCAGTTCTTTATGGACGAAAACGGAAATTACAATTTCGTTCCAACCAAGTTGTGGCTTGCACACAAACAGTGCTTGGAAAAAACAAAGAAATGTTTGTTGCGTGATAAGATTGTGATTGTGGCTAATACTTTCGCAACCAAAAAGGAAATGAAACCTTATATGGATTTTGCGGAAGAAAATGACATCCCAGTTGAAGTATATCGTTGTACTGGTGAATACCAGAATGTTCACGGTGTTCCTGATGATGTTGTAGCCGCAAAACGCAAACAGATGGAGGACGTGCTCAATGAGGAATTTGTTTAAAATTCTGTTGCTAGGGATTTCCCTAGCTGTTTCTGCGAGTGCAGTAGAAAGGTCAAACACTTTTTTCTTATTGCCCTCGTCAATTCAGCAACAAATTATTATATTTGAAAATAAGAAGCCAATAAAACCGCGAATGTTCTATATCACCCCAGATGTGTATGGAATTTTTCACGAATACTTCTATGATACTAAAACTGAAAAATGTTGGTGGAATAAATACAAACTAACAATTTATTTTTAAGTTGGAAGTATGAACCAATACGAATACCAGTACGAATTAAGAAAATTATTACAGTTCCTATACGATGCTATGATTAAGAAAGACGAAACTAGAATAAAGGAATTGAAAGATAAAATAGAATTTTTGTATAGAACACAAGGTTTAAATGATGAATAGTTTATAAATATAATGATAAATTCGTGGTAGTCTTTATCATTAAATATAGAGTTTAATAAACCTTAATTAAGGTTAATGCTATACAAGGACTACCACAATACTTGTATAGCATTTTTTTCATAATATGTGGTAGTCTTATGAATAAATTTGAAATTATAGATTTAGCTGTAAATGATGCAGAAGTTTTTAAAACTAAATGCGAAAATAAAGAAATAAGAAATGTAAAAATAAGAATACATTGTATAGAATGTAATAAAATTGTTGAAAAATGGCCTGATGTAAGAAGATTTCATAATTGGTTTTATTGTCCTAAATGTTCTACTAAATTATATCGTATTAGAACTTGGGGTTCATTAGACAAATATAATGAACACATGAAAAAAGAAAGAGAAAATACATTAATTGCTAAATATGGTTCACTTAAAAAAGCACAAGAAATAAGATTAGAAAATCAAAGAAAATATAATAGAAAAGTTCATGGATGTGATTATTATTTTCAAACAACTGAATTTAAAAATAAATTAGAAAATAAATTAACTGAAATGAATAATGGAATAAAAACAACTAATGTTTCACAAATAAAAGAAATTCGTAATAAAATTAAAGAAACAAATAAAGAAAAATATGGCTGTGAAGAATATATGCAAAGTTTAGATTTTAAAAATAAAACTATTGCAACTTCAAAAAGTAAATATAATACAGATAGTCCAAATTCAGCAAAAATAGTTAAAAAGCATAAAGAAGATTCTGTATTTTTGAAATATGGTGTTACTAATGTTAATCAATTAAAAGAAGTAAGAGAAAAAATTTATAAAACTTGTATGGAAAGATATGGTAAATTATGGAATACTTATAAATACAAGTACGATAATATAAAATTTGATAGTGGTTGGGAATTAATTTATTATATTTGGTTAAAAGACCACGATATAAATTTTAAATACCATCCAAAAATAAATTTTGATTACATTGATGAAAATGGTAAAAATTCAAAATATGAACCAGATTTTTTAATAGATAACAAATTATATGAAATAAAAGGAGACCATTTCTTCAATGAACAAAAACAATTAATAAATCCATACGATAAAAATAAACCATTATGTTTAAAAAAACAACAATGTATGATAGACAATGGCGTTAAAATTTTAACAAGTATTGATTTGAAAGATAGTTTTGATTATTTTAATACATTAAATTTAAATTTATCTAGTTTTAGAGTGAAAAGAGGAAAAAATGAAAATAACATTATTAAATGATACAACACAGTTTCCATTACAAAAAATGGGTGAAACAGCACGGTGTATGTTGGAATGCCGATTTAACTGATAAAGAAAAAAATATAAAACGAGGAATTTCGTGTATAAAATCAGGTCATGGCCGTGTGATGGAATGGGTTAATATAGAATTTATTATTGAAGATGTTTCTGCCAGATGTATTAGAGAATTAGGTAGACATTGTGTAGGAACAAGTTATTTACAATCTTCAACCAGATATGTATCAGAAGAAACTGGGTTTAATTTCTATGTTCCACCAAAGATTGAAAATAATGAAGATGCGGAAAACTCATATATAGACACTATGAAAAAGATTCAGGAAGGATATAATAAAGAAATTGACTTAGGCATGCATAAAGAAGATGCTGCTAATTTATTACCTTTGGGTATGAATACAAAAATAGTATGGAAAATTAATTTGCGTTCAATGGTTAATTTTTGTCAAAAAAGATTGTGTATGAGAGCACTTCGTGAAATTCGTGATTTGTCAGTTGAAATCAAGGACAGACTTGCGGAAAAGAACGAAGAATGGGCTTGGATTGCAGAGAATTTGTTTGTACCAACTTGCGAGCAGTACAAATACAGAAACCCAAATCTCGTATTTTGTCCTGAACAACAATGCTGTGGCAAACATAAGAAAATTGAAGACTTAGAAATTGGATAAAGACAATGGCACTTGGGAACAAATTAACTAAACAGAAAGTATGCGATTACCTTAGAAAAACAGGTCTATTCTGGGAACAGTATGGGGATGGTTGGTTTTTCACCAAACCCGACTGGATGCAGGATTGGCAAAAATATACTTGTACTATTTTTGAAGTACGAACAAAATACTTAGTTGTTCCCAAGATGTTTGAGTTGTATAAAGATGGTTCAGTAATGACTCATTACGATTGTAAGAACCAAATTACTTACAATGCGTTACCAGAGAAAACTTTATATGAACTGTTGGACTATTACATTGAAGAATACAAGAAGGCTATTGAGCCAGCACCTTTAATGTATAAGAACTATATAGAAAAACAGAAACTTGAAAACATTGACAAAGATTTTAAATGAATTTCGCATTAAACTATAAAGGAACCACAACTAGCACAAAAGGAATATGCGTTATGAGTATGGATAAATGCTATCAGTTTAGTTTGCTTGATGGGATTGACAGAGAATTTGAACAAGATAAAAAATCTGTAAATGCTTATTTGAGTAAACATCCAAAATTGGAAAAGAGAAAAGGTAGACCCGGTTGCTATTTCTTGAAGGGCTATGATTTCATTGAGAGCGAAGCAATTAAACTAGGTTCAACTGCTTGTTATTTTGGTGATATTTATTGGACCTATGACCTTAAACAGTTTTCAAAGAACTACAAAGAAAAAAGGGTTCACTTCCAAAACTCCAGTTGGAAAGGTTCCGGTGCTAGCAGAATGTTTTATACATATCTCTATCCTGAAATAATTGACGCTTTGATTGACAGAATGTGTAAGAACGCAGATGCTATCAAAGAAATTGCTCAGTACCCAAACAAATATAAAGAAAAAGTTAAACTTGATAAAATGCAAGAGGATTTCTAATGACACACGAAGAAAAGAAAGAATGGTTGAGTAAGTTGGATGATGTTATTTCCGCATTGGATGAAGCTCGCAGTGAAGTAGAAGATTTCAGTGATTTGGTAGATGACAGCATTGAAGAAAATCCTGACTTGAAGGAATGGAAGAACATTGTATTGGAGCATTTGCCAGAGAAGTGTTCGCTCAAGTTTAGATTGGATGTAGAAGAAATGCTAGAGAAGTTCAAAGGAGTTTACTAATGGAAGAAATTTACAACAAATTAGTAGATACCGGTTGCGAAGTAAACATCCGAAACTGTGGTGGTGTTTATGACACGATTATCAGAGTTAAGTATGGATTTGACTCACATGATTTAGGTTGGGTTTATTTGAAGGACGGAAAGATACTTCTAATTCATATAAAAGATGATAATTTCCCTGACATAGATTCGTTTGTCAGCAAATTGAAGGAACTAAAAAAATAAAATATCCCGCCAAACGGCGGGTTTTTTGCTATATTGCGATTATACATAAAACACATTTAGATTTTTGATAAGTTAAAAGAGGCTATATGGAAGCATACAAACATTGTTTTTATAACAAATTCAATAAAACGATTTATTTAAGAACAACTGCTGATGACCATTTTAGAAAAATCCCCTATAAGAAAGATTATTATGTTAAGGACCCAACTGGAAAATCTCCGATAACTGATATCCATCGGAACTCCAGTTATTAGAAAAACAACCTTTGATAAAGATGCGATTGCTCAGTTAAAGAACGCAGGCGTTGTAGTCTGCGAAAGTGACTTGAAAGAAGAAGTCAAATTCCTTCACGATAATTATGACAAAGAAAAACTAGAAGTTGATTTGTCAAAATGGAACATCTGTATTTTTGATATTGAAGTTGCGGTCAGTGGTAAATTTAACGATGACCACAAACTAAAAGTAGAACTTGATGGTAAAGAATACGAAATAACTTGTGGACAAATTAACGAACAATTTAGAAAGAAAAATCCACAGGTCTTTGACGAAGAAATGGGCAAATGGGTACCGTTTAGTGATTCGTGCTATGTAAGCATTGAAGGTTTCCCATACGCAGAGAAGGCCGAAGTTCCAATTAACTTGATTACCTGTTATTCCACCAAAACCAAGCAAACATATACTTGGGGTTTAGGTCAATATACTGGTACTGATAAGACAGTTACAAATTATCGTGCTTTCAAGACTGAAATTGGAATGTTGAAAGACTGGCTCAGATGGTTTCACGAACAGTGCTTTGATATGTGGACTGGTTGGAACTCTGAATTGTTTGACGTTCCTTATATCATTAACAGAATTAGAAAGTTAAGAGAAATCCACGGCATTAAAGGTCCTATTGAAAATGCTTTGTCTGATGTCGGACTGGATCCAGTTTTCAAAGAAATCATTGACAGATTCACTAATTCCAAGATGGGCATTACATACAACATTCCTGGTTTGCTTCATCACGATTATATGAATTTGTACAAAAAATTCGCCAAGCATGACCCACTCCCAACCTATTCATTGAATTATGTTACTATGAAAGATTTGGGTGAAGGAAAGCTTGACTATGAAGGCTCTATTCTTGACACTTACAAACACGATTGGAATACCTTCGTTGAATATAACATAAAAGACGTATTGTTGATTGTCAAATTGGAAGCCAAGTGCTTGTTGTTTAATTTGATTGTAGAGTATTGCTATGATTGCGTTTCTACGATTGACAATGTTATGATGACCGTCCCTACTACTGAAGGTTACATTATCAAGTATCTCCATAATAACAATATGGTGATGAACGATAGACCAGAAGAATTGAAAGACTGGTGGCGAGATGAAGGTTGTTATGTTGTTAAAGATAAATTTGGCAAGGACTACTATCAAAACACTGAATGGGAACTTCCAGAGTTTGAAGAATACTTACTCAAAAAAGAGTATGACCAGACTAAAATAATTACTCCACAGATGGAAAAGAGAATTGACGAATTGTGGAAGCCAAAGAAGATTGAAGGAATTATGCGTACTTCTATGGAACAGTTCGGAATGGCATACAATGACTATGTTCAGGACCCTCACCCATTTAAGGCGTTCGGTGTTAAAGCTGGTTATTGCTATGATTTCCCAGGACGATACGATAACTGTATGTCTTTTGATATTACCTCGTCCTATCCTCACCACATTATGCAGTTCAACATTTCACCTGAAACATTGGTAATTCACCCAACAAAGGAACAAATTGCAAGTGGTGAAGTAATTTTGACCGATGTTAATGAAGTCGGATTTAGACGAACAGACAATGCTATTCTTCCAACCATTATTAAGATGGTTTTCAATGAAAGAAAACACTATAAGGATTTGAAGAAAGAAGCACACAAAGCTGGAAACAAAGATTTAGAGAATTTGTATGATGCCAGACAACAAGTTAAGAAGATTACGATTAACGCTATGTATGGTGTATGCTTGACTAAATCATTCCACTTGTATAGTATTGACTGCGCCAGAGCCATTACCAGATGTGCCCGTGTAACATTGAGAGACTGGTTGTCAAAATCCATTAACGATTATTACCCAACAAAGGCATTTATCGGTGAATTAGAAAAAGAATTTGGTATTCAGTTCAAGGACAAGACTCCATTAGTTTGTAAGAACCGTGATGTTATGGCTGTCCACAATGATACTGACTCTGTATATCTTTGCTATGACGAAGCTATTAAGAGATTGAAGGCCGAAGGAATTAACCCAAATACTGAAGATGAATGGCGAGAAGAATATGCTCACATTGAGAACATTCTACAAACATTCTTCAATAAGGTTCTTGAAATTCGTGCCAAGAAGTCAAACACTACAAACAAAATAAAATTCAACCGCGAAAACATTTTCAGTAATATGTTCTGTTTCGCAAAGAAACTTTATATTGGTTCAGTTATTGACTCCGAAGGCGATAAATACCCATTTGACAAACCAAAGCACAAGATTATGGGTGTGCCAGTTAAGCGCGGTGACTCTCCTGATTTCTGTAAGGAAGCAGATGAAAAACTTTGTTTTGATATTTGTGCTGGTCAGGGTAAAGAAGAATCATTAGCATTTATTCGTGAAGCATATAAGCAGTTCAAGGAACAACCATTGATGGAATTGTGCGGTCACAAGTCTATTAAAGAATATACAAAGTATGTTCCTGAACCAATAGAATACTATGTTGAAAACGGCTTTGACTATTCTAAAGTTGGTGGTATTTTCCAGAGTAAGGTAGCATTGGCTTACAACTATATGCTTGCTCGTTACAAATTAAGATACCAGCCGATTGTCAATGGTTCTAAGTTCAATTATTTGTTTGTAAAACCAAACAATAGAAACAACATAAAAGCCATCGCATTTATTGGTAACTGGCCAGCTGAATTTAACGAACACTTTGAAATTGACTACGAAGAAATGTTTAGAAAAGCATTTATGCCTGTCATTGAAAGTATGTTCATTATTAAAGGTTGGATAAAGGAAAAAGAAAAAATTGAAATTGAAAGCTCAGGTTTAGATGATTTCTTTGTATAATACAGATGCGATTGAATGGCTAAAAACCTTGGATAATGATAGTGTGGATTTGATTGTATCAGATCCGCCCTATCGTGTTCAACAGCACGGCTCGTCAGGATTGAGTGGAATTTTCAAAACCAAAACTGGTGCCGAAAAAGAGTTGAACAGTAAATTGTTCCAACATAATGAAGTAGAAGTCACTGATTATGCCAGTGAGTTGTTTCGTGTTCTTAAACCAGACAACCACTGCTATATTATGACAAATGATTTCAACCTTAGAAATTTCTTGAATGTATTTACTGATGTAGGTTTTCATTTTACGAAACTTATAATTTGGGATAAGCAAAATAAGATTGCTAACCCTTATTATATGCAACAGGTTGAATACATTTTGTTTATGTCTAAGGGTCGCACCAAACAAATTAACAACTGTGGCACAAGTAATTTGTTATCCATCAGTAATATGGAAAACAAGAACAATGACCATCCAACCGAAAAGCCAGTAGAACTTATGGAAATTCTCATTAAGAACAGTTCCAAAGAAGGTGATTTGGTTATGGACCCGTTTGTCGGCGTTGGTGCTACAGCATTAGCTTGTCAAAATCTAAATAGAAACTTCATTGGTTGTGAGATTGACAAAAAGTATTACGATACTGCTATGGAAAGATTGAATAGCGGCTTAAATGATTTCTTTGAATAAGGAGACTGATATGAACGAAACACCACTTAAAATTACAGAATACAAGAAAGAAAACAATGAAAGAAGAACAATAATACTTATACCCACTAAGGACGGAACTAAGTGGCAATACATTAACTTGACAAAAGGCTATATTTGTCCTTGTCAGTTGATTCCAGAGAAGAAGCATTAAAAGACTTTGTTAAGTATGCTAATAAATTCTTTAAAGTAGAATTTGAAGAAATGAAAATTGAAGTTCCAAAAAATTAAAATGTAGAAACAAATTAAAAACGATTTCTATATTTGTAAACAATGGGAGATAAAACAATGCCGGATGTTAAATACAAAATAATTAACAAGAGTTCAAAGGAAATTCCTTCGGAATTGTATATCGCACTTTTGGAAAACCATAACATTGATGAGGCTAATCTGATTTGCGAACAATATAATCTGAGAATTTACGAAATTGAACGAAATAAAACAGAATACATTTTTACAATAACAAACACTAAACAGGAGTATTAAAAATGGCAGATACAATTCGTTTCTCCAGCACAATGACAAAGATTTCTTCCAACATTAAGAAGGAAGATGTCTATGTATGTTTCACTTTGAAGGTTGTTGAAGACACCTCCGTTAGAACTTTCCCTGGTCAGTTCCATACTATTGACTTGGGTGTATTTGATTCTATCGCAAATAACGATGTTTTCAACAAGATAAACATTCCTGCAGAAGATTACAACCTTACATACAAGGTAAATCTTGGCGAACTAGAATTTAATGCTAAGTTGGAAAGCATCAATGCTAGTGTTAAGCATACAAAAGAAGGTACTGCTTTCACTGAATACAATTTGAATTTCATTAAGTCATTGGATAAAGACGTTGATACCAAGCTTTCTTACTTCTTGAAGCTCAAAGAAACTGACGAAGAAGGTAAGAAACGCATTAAGTGGATTGACACCACAATGACAGAAGTTGACGAATAATTTTACCTTGACAGTAATGCCTGCGGGGGGTAAAACCCCCGCTACATTTTTATGAGTATAATTACAGAGATACAAGAAAGTAAGCCAACAGTAGAAGCGATTAAAGATTATTATGACAAAGTTTCTGCTGGTATGAGCAGAAACTACAAGTTCTTTTATTTTCAATGCTGTGTTCCTAATAAAAGTAATGACAATTTTGAACTGTATGATTATATGACCTGGGACTATGGGTTTTTGACTAGAGATTTGTCCTTGGACGAAAACAATATGATTGCTGTTGAAATAGCAGATTTCATACGATATACAGACAAACAAATTCAAGACATTTTAGATGAACTTGAACAAAATGCGATTAGAGAAGCAAAGAGAATAGAAGCAGAAAATAAATTAAAGAGAATTTCAGAGGATTTTTAATGAGCAGTATCAAGATTTATAATTGCGATTGTATGGAAATGTTGAAGAACACTCCCGACAGTAGTATTGACTTGATTATAACTGACCCACCTTATGAAATTTGTTGCACTGGCGGTGGTGGAAATCAAGGACATAAGATTTCTACTATGGGCGCCGATTTAGTTGATTTGAACATTAACACGGGATATGACATTCGTAAGGTCGGAAAAGAAATAGTCCGAGTTATGAAAAAGATGAATGTTTATTTCTGGTGTAACAAAAAGCAAATTCCAGATTATTTTGATTATTATGTAAAAGAGCTTGGTTGTAAATTTGATATATTGACTTGGAACAAAGTAAATCCAGTCCCCACTTATTCAAATAAGTATCTAACCGATACAGAGTATTTTTTGTACTTCCGTAATGGTGGAATGTGTAACCCAAAGAATTATGAAGACGCAAAGACTTACTGGAATGACCCAATTAACGCAAAAGACAAACAAATGTGGGAACACCCTACAATTAAGCCACAGCACATGATTGAGAAACTTATACGAAACAGCTCAACACAAGGGCAATTTGTTATGGACTTATATTTGGGTTCAGGCACTACAGCTGCTGCGTGTAAGAAATTGAATAGAAATTTTATTGGTAGTGAAATTAACGAAAAGTATTACAATATAGCACTTAAGAGAGTAGAAGAAACTGTACAAGAAACGGAGGACGAACAGTCCCCACTTACGGAGTTCTTTGAATGAAATACGAATTTATAGATGGTTACCTTTATATTGACGGTGAAAAAATTAAGATTAAATTTGAATTTCTTTCATACGAAAGAAGTGCTTTTTGTTTGTCAGGTGAATACGAAGGCGAAGTAAAAACAAGACAAGTTAAAAATAAAGACGATTTTTGTACTAATTTAGTCTGTGATTACGATTACGAACAATATAATTCATCATTTGAAATTTTCGGCAATACAATAAATCTTGAGCTTATGCAGGATATGAGAGTTTTACACGGTATTGATGCAGAAGCAGAAATGATGAACGCATTTAAGTGTATTGTTGTTAGAATTAAAGACCAGGAATTAAATTATCTGTTTGATAAAGAACATAAGAAAGCTCTAGTTAATGCAAGATTGATAGATATGCAGCAAGACTTTGAATAAATTATCGCAGTTTAAGATTTTTGAAAAAATAATTTGTATATAAATAAATTACTATATTTTAATTGTCCGAAATGGTGTAAGCAGGATAACGAGGAAAGCTCACCATTGGATGTGAAAACGATAAAATAATAGGAGAAAAAACGATGGCTAATAAATTGTTAGCAAAAATGAAGAAGGAAAAAGCCTTCTTGGATGTCTTGGCTACTGAACACAAGGCAGACGAATGGTTATCAACAAATTGTATTTCTGTTAATTTGTTGTTAAGTGGTAAAATCCAAGGCCGGAATTAAGAAAGGTGCTATCAGTATGATTTGCGCTGACTCTGGTTGGGGTAAATCTATGATTGGTTACTCTGTTCTTAAATCTGCTTATGACTCCGGTATGGATTGTTTCATTGTAGATACAGAAAACGCAACGAATTATGAAGTTTTGGCTTCGCTCGGCGTTAATATGGATGAAGTTGGTGTTTTCAACACAAACAGAATTCCTGAAGTAAAACAAATTCTAGCAAAGCTTGGTAAGGGTTTGACCAGAGAAGAAGCACGAAATGTGTTTGTCTTGATTGACTCCTGGGGCCCTCTCGTTACCGAACAGGTAATGGAAAAGGCAGAAGAAGCTAGTTCCGCAGCTGATATGGGTAGTACTGCTCGTTTCAAGAACGAACTTGCTAATGTTCTTTTGGCTTGTAATTTCACAACACTTGTATTGAACCACGTTTATGCTTCTCTACAAATGTATGGTGATGCTTTCGCTATCCCTGGTGGTAAGAGAATTTTCTTCAACTCTGATGCTATTATGCTCGCTTCTAGTGCTGCTAAAGATAAGGACAAAGAAGGTAACATTCTCGGAAAGATTATTACCGCTCAGGTAAAGAAGGGTAGAGCTGCTAAGGAATTTGTCAAAACCAAGTATTTGATTTTGCATAATGGTGGTGTTTCCCCTTACTATGGATTGTTGGACGAAGCCGTTGAATGTGGCGAAGTCTACAAACCAAAGCCAGGTTACTATTCTCGTACAAATTTTGACGTAGATAAGACCACTGGCGAACCAACAAAGATGTGGAAGGAAGATGAATTGTATAACAAGGACTTTTGGATTCCAATTTATCAGACCGAAAACTTCCGCCACTTCGTTGAAGCTAAATTCGCATTTGAAGACCAGGAACTCATTTCCTCTTCCGAAAATGTTTTGGCTATGATAAATGGTAAGACACCAGTACCAGTAGCTGACGAAGACGAAGAATAAAAATTTAAGTGGTGGGTTCGCTATTCATAGGAGGTGTTTGTGGCGGGCCCATCACTTTCTTTTTATCAGCTCATAAAAAATAATTTGTTTGCACCGGTTAATTTTTATTTTTATATTTGGTTATATGGTAAATCAAGATTTTGAAAAAGTAATTATTAAAGCGTTATACGCAAATCCCTCTATATGTGCGAAGGTTCTTCCTGAACTAACCGACAAATGGTTCAGTGAATATGACACTAAGGCTATTGTTAATAAAATAATTGAATTTAATACTAAGTACAGTAATCTTCCAAATGCTATTGAGTTAAAGAGAATGATTACTGATGAAAAAACTTTGAAGGTATTAGACGATGCTTTGGCTATTGCCGATGAAGAAGTTAATACACCATATCTTATTAGTGAAATTGAAGAATTTGTTAGAAAGAAGCTACTTTACAACATCAGTACAAACATTCAAAAATATGCCGCTGGTACTGACGCACAGAAAGGTTCATTTACAGATAATGTAGCAGATGCTGAAGCATTCACTTTTGATGACAACATTGGTTTTGATTTCTTTAGTGAAGCACAAAGATTGTATGAAGACGCAAACACTAAAGAAGTTATTTTCAAGAGTGGACTTAAAACGATTGATGATTTAATCGGTGGTGGTTTCCACGAAAAATCGCTTTCTTTGATTATGTCCAGTACGAACGTTGGTAAGACTTTGATTATGTGTTCATTGACTACAAACTTCGTAATGCACGGCTATCGTGTTTTGTATGTAACCTTTGAAGATAGTGAAAACAAGATTGCTACTCGTATTGCCCAGAATATGTTTGACATTACTCAACAGCAATACAAAGTAATGAGTAGAGATGATTTCGCTAAAGCATTTATGAAGGCAAAAAGCATTGCTGGTGGTGATAAACTTGTTATTAAAGAATATCCCGAAGGCACTGTAAACGCACTTCAAATTGAAGCACTAATTAAGGATTTGAAGGACAAAAAGAGATTTGTGCCTGATGTATTGGTAGTAGATTATATTGGTTGTATGATTCCTAACGGAAAGCCAAATCCAAATCTTAACTCCAATAGTTTATTAACATTGGCAGCACAACAAATTCGTGCCCTTGGTATGAAATACGGGTTCCCAGTTATTTCTGCTTCTCAAACAAACAGAGGTGGTTATAATACTGCTGAAATTTCTTTGAGCGATGCTGCTGACTCATTCGGTCAAAATATGAAGGCCGATGCTGTCTTTGCGGTCACACAAACTCCTGAAATGAAGGACCAGGGAATGTATAATGTTCAACTTCTTAAAACTCGTTATGGTAACCAGCGCGGTCAATTCGTAACGATTGGTGTAGATGTTGAAAAGCAGAGAATTTATGATTTGAACTCAAGTGCTTCTGTTGCTGCTAGAACACAAAATGTTGTAGATAATGTTGCTGAAATTCAGTCGCTCGGTAGTAACCCATTCTCTAGTATTACTGGTGTTACTAACCCAAGTGCTAGCGGTAAAGATTTGTCAAATTTGAATAGTGTATTTTAAGGAGTACTTATGGATTTTGATAGTTTAATTGAAGATGGCGAAGGTTTATCAAATAGTCAAAACACTAAGGATAAATTCTTCAAAATTATGCGAAACAATGGCTTTGATTTTTCGGACATTGATGAAGCAACTAAGCTCCCCAAATTCCTTATTCCAGTGATTGACAATGATACTGAACCATTCAATAAGTTCAATATATTGCTTTCAAAACTACATAAGAATAAGGAGATAAACATATTAGAAGCTCTATCTATATTGGTTGAAGATTATCTTGAACCACCTATGGCTTTGAAATGTTTGGACGAACTTAACTATGTTGCTTTAACAACAGAACTTAAATCAAAGTTCAAAATTAAATCCAACACAAAACAGGATTTGTCAATTTTAGATTTCTTGAATTAGTATGCTTACCACTGACGGAATGTACGCTTTATATCGTGAATTGAAAGGTTTGTTGGAGAAACCTACTCCATCCAAAGTAAAGAAGTTTACAACAAACTATTTCAGGTATTTCACAGAACATTACTATAATGCTACGGCTAATTGGAGTGCTGGAGCAAGTAATTTCGTGACCTTAACAAATGCGATTAACAGTGGGCATTTCTCATTGGATGCGTTCTGTGTAATCTTCATTGGGTATTACATAACGCAGAACAAATTGCTAACACAAAAATCATTGAATAGTATTGACAAGCTGAAGGAATTAAATAAATTTTATACACAATTTGAAATGACAAAACAAATTGAGTATATAAATAAGAAAATTGAAAATTCGGTAGATACAGAAGATGCATTTGCCGATTTCACACAAACAAAACTAGACGTATATAAAGTCGGAGAAGACCAAAAGAATACTTTATATGAAATGATTAAATCAGGTGAAGTTAATCTAATTCATTTCGTGATTGCGTGGCATAACCACAAGTTCGAAATAAATGAGAAATTGATTACTGACGAAGATTATCGTAGATTTATACAGTATATGAAGGTTGTAAGACACAATATGTACAAAGTAACAAAAACTACTGTTTAATTTATCATAATAGTTTTGTTGAAAACGAAGTTATGAAAAATGAAAATTTTGAAATGACATCGTGATAGTTTTTTATATTTGTGATAGATTAAATGGTGAACAAATTATTAGGAGAAAATAAATATGCCAATTAAAAGAGATTTCCAAGGTTATTTTTCACAGATTCAACACGCAGGTAATGCTGGTGGTGATACCGCAAAGAAATCATACAAAGTAGAAAATGCATTCACACCTGTCCTCAAGGATGGTTCGTATGAAGTAGTTATGCGTTTTCTTCCTTCTCACCCAGACGAAATTAGCCCATTCATTGAAAACAGAAACCACATGTTTCAGTTGAAGAATGGTACTTGGTTTGGTTGCGATTGTTTGAGTAAGTTCGGTAAGCCATGTCCGATTTGCGATTATAACCGTGCTATGTGGAAGAAGTATTCAAAAGAAGAAGCCAAAACAAAGACACTTGGCAAGTTTAAGCCAAATTATGTTTCCAATGTTTTGATTGTTCGTAATGACAATGCTCCTGAAACAGAAGGAAAGGTATTCCGTTTTGAATACAAGTCTCTCGTTATGGGTCTAATTTCCAAGGCCATGACTGACCACGAAGACCCAGAAGAAGGCATTATCAAGGGTTATAACCCCTTTGATTGGAAGACTGGTGCAAACTTCATTTTCAAGGGTACACAAGCAGGTAAATTTGTTAAAAACGATATGTCTGCTTTCGGTGCTCAAAAGCCTATCAACAAGTGGGATAGAGCCACAAAGAAGTATGTTCCATTGACAGACGAAGAAATTGACGCTATTGAAGCTCAACTCTACACTCTCGCCGATTGTGAACATAAAGAAAGTGATGTTCGTGATTACCAGGGCATTTTGGATTCTTATTTGAAGAAGAATGGCTCACCACTCGGTGCCGACGAAGGTTTGTCCTTCGGTAATGGTGTTGTTGCTACCACAACAAAGGCCACTGCCGCAGCTACAACCACAGTCCCAGATGATGCGGAATTCACACCAGCCACAGACCCAGTAGTAGATGAAGTTACTGATAGTGACGATTTCTTCAGTAAATTGTCTAATATGTAATCTGTGAAAATAAATAAATAAGTTTAGAAATAAACGATTTTATCAAATCCACCATTGACAACAGTGGTGGATTTTCTTATTTTTAAAGAAAAAAGGAACATATAACTATGAATTATTGGCACAACACAAAACTAAAAATCTTGAACTTCACTCACTGCGATATGGATGGTGCTGGCGCGGGCATTGTCATTAAGAACTACTTCCACGATGTTATAACTGAGTCAATTAACTACAGTGCTGAAAATACTATCCTTCAAAAAATGATTAAATACAAGGACCAATTTGACGCAGTTATCTTTACAGATTTTTGTCCTTGTAATCTGACAGAAGTCAAAGCTTTTGGTAAGCCAGTTCTCGTTTTAGACCACCACGAAAGCGCTGTCAAGTATAATAACCCCAAAGAATTTGTTTATGTTTGTCCAGGTCATTGTGGTGCGAAACTCGCATTAACTTATTTTAATCACGATGATTGCTTGAAACATTTGACTGAACTCATTGAGATTGTAAACGATTTTGACCTGTATCTTTTGAAGGACCCACGCAGTAAATGCTTTAATTCTCTTTACTGGGATATGGGATTTAACTGGTTTATGAACCGATTCTACAATGGTGACATTGAATTGAGCAAAGCAGAAAAGGCTTTCCTTGTTCGTAAACAGAAGGACTTCAAGAAACACTATGACCAGTTAGAAATTTCTGAACTTAAGAATGGTGGTGTGTTCTGTTATTCCGAAAAGTACATTTCGGAGATTACTGACGCATTAAGGAACGAAGGTTACAAGTGGGTTGTAATTTATCGTCCTGGTTATCTTTCTGTTCGCAGTTCGGATGATAGCAACATTAACCTTGTTGAGGTCGCAAAGATTGTTGGTAAGGGCGGTGGACACGAACAGGCCATTGGTATTCCACAAGAAAAAGACCAGCTAGATGCTTTAATCGCAAAGGTTGATGACGCAGTAGACACTTATTTGAAACTCAAAACAAATCCACCATCTGACGAATTTATGAATAAACTAAAGGGAATGTAATATGCGGAAAACTTTTAGGGAATTTTTATTTTTCTCTGTATTAGCTGTGATGTTGTTAGGTGGCATCAATGCTGCTCAAGTAGACGAATACATTGAAAGTAAAAATCCATTTCATAAAGAAAAAGTTTTACGCAAAGATTTTTCCGAATGGTATTTCTCAGATTGGCGATATAGTTGGAAATACGCACATAAATAGTTCAATGCAAGTACAAAACATTAAAAGTCAATTTGATAATAAAATGGTGCCTTTGGAACTCACCGAAGGCGTTATGAATAACATAATTAAGTGTATTAAGGACCCTATAACCTGTCCGAATAAAGACAACATTCCACAATGGAAATTCTGTACTGTCAAAGGCAACATACGTTGTAATGACAATATGGATAAAACCAACATTCTAATTCTTGACTATGATGATGCTGGTTATTCCTACCAGGAATTTGAAGATAGATTTAGAGGTTACAAATACTACTTACATACAAGTTATTCCTATAATGGAACTAATAGTAAGTTCCGTGTATTGTTGTTCCTTGACAAAGAATATGATATTGACAAATTGTTCTGTAAGACATCACAAGCAATTTATAGTCCATATACTTTGTTAGTAAATTATTTTAATCACGTAGATAAAGCCAGTTTCGTTAAATCACAATTTTTTAAGGTTCCAGCCGTAAAAGATAAAACTTCTCCATATTACTACAACATTCACGATGGCGAACTGTTCAGTATGGATAACATAACTTCTTTTACATTTGCTTATGAAAATTGTGCACAGTTCCTTGAAAACGAAAAGAGAGATAGAGAATACAAAGCACAAGTATTCAAAACTCAATATACTGGTGATTTGACAAAGGCTTTGGAATATGTGAAACGCAAAATGGAAGCCGCCCTTCCAGGTGAAAGACACAACGCAGTATTTGGATTGGGTGCTTTCTTCCAGCATTGTGGTGGTGACTATGATACGTTCTCACGAATTAGACCAAGCTGGGCAGATAAAAAATTTGATTCTCAGATGAAAAGACTTGAAAAGGAATGGTTCAAACTATGACAAAAGAAGAACTTGTTAATTTATTAGAACACTCTGGACTAAACATTTATTTGAGTGAAGCATTTACAACAGATGATAATGAAGATTTCATTATACAAAAATACGCAAGTTATAAACCAACCACTCAAACTATTTTTGAATTTGAAAATGGTACTACAATAAAGTATTATGACTATTTCCTTCACAAATTGAATTCACCAAATTTTTATGGTGACCTGTATATTGCTTTACCTGAAAAACCTGGTCTAACATTAGACTATTCGTGCTATAATGAACAAACTATGCTTGACCTTTTGGATAGACGAATTAGGCAATATGAAGAAGTTTTAAAAGAAGTTAAGCAGAAAAACAAAGAATGGAAAGTTGGGAAGGACTTTGAATGACAATAAATGAAATGATTGAAATGAAGGAGTTCGCTAGAGGTCTCGGCTATACCATTAGAGAGAATGATTGGGTAGACCGCCGAAAATTTACAGTTCGTTATCCAAATTCAACTCTCTATTCTACTGTGCTTGATTTTACTTACGAAGGTTGTGATTATGTTAATTTGGATGAATCTTCAGTTGAAAGACTTATTCCTGGAGATTTTCACGGAAATCCAAGACAAACATTTTATGTTGGTGATTTGAATAAAGACGCTGTACAGAATTTTCTAGTTAAAAGATGGAAAGATTATAAGGACTATATTGAAGCCATAAAACTAAATAAAATAGAGAGTGATTTTAATTAAACAAAAGGAGAACCAATATGAATCTATTTAAAAAGTTCATAGTTATAGCATTGGCTGCGTTTACTCTTAATGCTTCGGCAGTGGGCTTGGCAGAAAATGCAACCAAGTTCGTGGGTAACATTACCACACGAGGTCAAGTCCGTTCTGATTTCGGTACCTATTGGAACCAGATTACGGCAGAAAACGAATGTAAGTGGGCATCCATTGAAGGAACCCGTGGAAGATATAATTTTGATGGTTGTAAAGCCGCATATAACTGGGCTAAGCAGAATGGTGGCTACTTCAAATTCCACGCTTTGCTTTGGGGTTCTCAGTATCCATCTTGGCTTGAAGGATTGAGCGTAGAAGATACAAAGACAGCTATTATGAATTGGTTTGATGCTGTCAAACAGAACATTCCAGACCCAGATATGATTGACGTTGTTAATGAAGCTATTAGAACCGGTAATAACCAGTATCACTCAAACTATCCAAAGACAAAGATAATTCAGGCTATGGGTGGTGATAACAACGGCGATTACACATTCATTGTAAATGCGTTCAAAGAAGCTAGAAAAAGATGGCCGAATGCAGTGTTAATTTATAATGACTATAATACTGTTCAATGGCAAAAGAACGAAGGTATTCAGTTAATTCAGACCATTAAGAAAGCTGGTGCACCGGTAGATGGTTATGGACTACAAGCACACGATATGCAAACTGGTGGTGGTGGAAACAATGGTACTGGTGCTAATGGTTCCTGTTTGCCACTATCAACATTGAAGTCTGTTATTGAAGAAATCTGGACAAAGACCCAGACACCAATGTTCATTTCGGAATATGATATTGCGACCGAAGATGACAATGACCAGAAGAATTGTTATGAACAACAAATTTCTTACTTTATGGAAAATGAACATATTGCTGGTATTACAATTTGGGGATATATCTACGGTTCTACTTGGACTACCAACGGAAACTCTGGTATTATCAAGAATGGTAATGATAGACCTGCTATGACTTGGTTGAAGTCTTATTTACCATCACACCCAGGTAATAACTCTACTGGATTGTTGGGTAGCACACCAGTTGAACCTGAACCACAAAAACCATTTAAGGGAAAAGCATTTGATTTGACTGGACCTATTGAAGCAGAAAACTTTGACATTCCAGGTAAGGGCAAGAACGAAGACGGAACAAGTAATGCTTCTTATTCAGCCAGTGGAAGTTGTGATGGAACTTGGAACACCACATATCGTGAAGGCACAACTGTTAGTATCGGTGAAAAGAATGGTGGTTTAGTTCTAGGTTGTAACCCAACTGGAAACTATTTTGAATACACAATTAAGGTTCCTGAAGCAGGTAGATATGTTGTTTACACTACTGTTGCTGCTGAAGGAGATGGTGCGATTATCTATAAGGTCGGAGATAAAGCAGTATCCGACACGATTAAATACTCAGGCGATTCTTGGAACAAATTTGAAACAGCTAAAGGATTTGTAACATTTGATTCTCCAGGTGAACAAATTTTAACATTGGAAGTCGCTCAGGGTTATATTGACATTGACAACTTTGAATTTATGGTTACAGACTGTGCTCCAGGAGATGTAACTTGTGGTGGTCCTTCAATAGATTGTGATGCCCACCCAGATGCTCCAGGTTGCGACATTGTAGCAATTCCAACTAGAACCTCTAGTCCAAAACTCCAGCACTTCACAGTATTTGACGTGAAGGGGTCAGTAATTACCCGAGTAGATAACTACACCATAGAGGGTGCCACTGCGTCCCTAAGACTAAATCCTGGCGTTTATCTGATTAAGTCGGACACAGAAATCAAGAAGTTCGTAAAATAAAGAAAAATTTACATTTCTATTAGAAAATTTCTATATTGGTGGATTGAGAAATCCACCTTTTTTAAAGGACTAAAAAATGTTAGACTTGACTAATGAAAATGTTTATTTCGTGAGTGATACTCACTTTAACCATACAAAACTCTGTAAAGGCTATGATAACTGCTTTGACAGAACACGAAAATATGTAACTGTTGAAGAAATGAACGAAGACATTGTTGAACAGTGGAACAAACACATTACGAAAAATGACGTAGTAATTTTCCTAGGTGACTTTGTTTGGGGAGAACCTTGGTATAAAATGCCTGGTTGGGGAAAGGAATTTTATCCGAAATTGAACAACAAAGGTTTCATTTGGGTTAAAGGAAACCACGATGGAGTACTCAGTAGAACATTCAAAGGAATGATGCCATTTGTGGAATTTAAATACAAAGATAAAATTTATCTGTGTCAGCATTATGATTTTAACGAAAGACCTGAACTATTAGATAGTCATAATGCCGACTGCTATGTTCACGGACATACACATACTGATAATAAAACATCCAAATTCAAGAACGGTGCCATACAAAATAATGTTTGTTGGGAAGCGTGGTATCGTCCAGTCCACATTGACGAACTTGTCATAAATACTATAAACATTAACAATGATGGAGTTTGGAATGAATTTTTTATTTGAAGGTGGAAATGCTAAAGCCAAAAATGGTGCTGAAGCTTCAAAAGTAAACATTAAGGCTTTTACAGATAAACAATACGAATCATACAAGTTAGACATTATTAACCTGGTTCTTGCTATCAACAAGAAGTTTGAAGAAGCTTATGACGAACCTTTGTTTCCTTCAAACGATTTAATCACCAGTGCTAAAATCTTCTCAGGTTCCGCTAATACATTCTTCAAGAAATCAAAAGAAGAATATACAGCTATTAAATCTGCTTTAGGTGACATTGACGTCCAAGTAAATAAAAACAAGAAAGATAAAGTTAAAGAGTTCCTCGTCAATAACGAAGGAACTAATTTTGCTGGCTTTACCTTGTTGGGAACTCAGTTCGGTATGGATTTCTTTAACATTTTCCAAGCTCCAAAGAAATACAATCCTGCCGCTACAAACATTCAAATTGACTTTGAATTTGTCTTGTATAATGACAATGGCGACATTGACGAATTGGATGTTTATATTAGAAATTCCGACTGGGACGATTTGAAAGAAGGCATTAAAGGTTTTGCTAAACAGCGTCTTATTCCTTCTATCTACAAAGCCATCTATGGTGTTCCAGGTGTTGTATTCCAAAATAAGAAAGACTTGCCTTCTAAGGGTTATAAGAAAGACGAAGTTTCTTACAAAACATTCGGTCCTATGGGTTCAAGAGTAAAATATAACCAGGTAAAGGACGAAAATGGTAACCCTGTAAATTACGAAGGTAAACCAGCATTTAGAGAAATTCCAACTTCTCAGTCTACATTTAACAGAAACTTAGACAACGCATTTGAAGAAATGTTTGGAAAGAAACCTACTGGTGCGGAAAAACAAAAAATGTATTCATTCATTGGTGTTCTTTCTCTTATGAAAAAATACTTGAATGAAAACCAGATTAAGAGAACATATAAGTTCTTCTACGAAGATATTACAGAAATTACTGACGATGAAACAGTTTTAAATGCTATCTTTAATAAGTTTAAAGAAGTGTTCCCATTCATAAACGAATCCTTGTCCTTTGAAAAATATGCTCAAAAAATGATGTTGGGCGAAGCATTTAGTAAAGGACTTGCACCTAAATTTAGTTTGGGAACAATAAATGTTTTCAACAAATACGATTGGAAGATTGGTAATCTACTTGGAGAAGCAAATGAAGTTGCTGGCTCCGAAGAAAATATGATGTATATTGCCAAGACCATTGTAGATAACATTGAAACTGGTAACGATGGCAAGCCAGCTAAGGTTTGGATGTGTGGTGGTGCTGTAAGAGACGAAATCCTTGGCAAACAAAGTAATGACATAGATTTAATGACTAACTGTGATGTCAAAGAAGTAGCACAATTATTTGACAGATGTGAAGTTGCTAGAACAGGAAATGCTAGATTAGCAAGAGTTTATATTGACAATGACTTGTTTGAATTGGGTTGTCTAGAAGTTGGTGATACCATTGAACATAACCTTGATAGTAGAGATTTGACCTGTAATGCTATCTTGAAGGATTTGTCTACTGGAGAATACTTTGACCCTATCGGTGGTATGAAGGATATCCGAGCAAAACGAATTCGTTTTACAACGGCTGCTAGAGAAAAAATTTCAGCAGGTAAAGACCCAGCAGAATTGTTGAGAGCCTTCCGCTTTATGGCTCAGCTTGGTTGGAATTTTGCTCCGGACACAGCTAAAGCAATTCAGTCATACTCTAACATTACCGGTGGTAAGATTAAGATTCAGCTCAAAGCAGCATTAGGACCTGCTAACTGGAAGAAACTTATCAAGGGCAAATACAAAGATAAAGCACTAGCCGCTTTGGAACAATATGGCTTTATGGATTGGGCTAAATCAACATTCCCAGAAGATTTTCAATAAGGATTTAAAATGCCTACAAAATTAGTTACGATTAAGTCTAAAAGAAAAGAAAATTTTGGTGAACCTGTAGAAGTTAGTGCTTACTACTGGACACCAAAGAATAAATTGCTCGGCGTTCTTTTCGGTCATTTTGCCCCATTCACAGGAAAATATGGGCATGCCCGCTTGATTTATGAAGCACAAAAACACGGGATTGAAGATTTCGTAGTTGTTATGCCTACAAATACTTCACCTTTGGATGACAACAGAAATTTATTTACTGACGAACAGAAAATAAAAATTGTCAAAGAAGGTTGTAAAGAATTAGGAATTAACCTTCTTGATTGCTGGGTTGAAAATTTCAGAGTACCAAATGCTGTAATGGGTATGGTTCAAAGAAAGTACCAAGATTACAGAATTGTTGTTTGTTGTGGACCAGATAGAGCCAAGCAATATACAAGACTAGCTGTTCCATTTGACATTAACAATACTCCATTTTTAGACCCCGAAGACCCTAACTTTAGAAAACAAGAAATGCTTGTTTGCGAAGACAGAGGTGAAAAAGAAATTTCAGGAACTAAAATCAGAGACATTTTGAAAAATGGAACTGTTAGTGAATTTACAAAAGAAACAGGTTACTCATCTAAAATGTGGGTAATGATGAGAAACTTCATTAAAAAGAACGGAATTGTTGAAATAAATGAATCCTTCTTTGAAAAGTATAACAAAGAAAAATACTTGAATGAAGAAATGGTAGATACCCCTAAGGTCCATATCAAACACTTGTATAACCCAGGTAACTCAATGCAGTTGAAACCAAATGAATTTTTGGAAATTATTGACTGGTTGAAAGCACAGAATGGTAAATTAGACGATAACATAAATGTTTCTTATTCCGAGAAATGTGATGGATTGCCTTGTAGATTTGGATTGGATAGTAACGGTAGATTCTTCCTAGAACAAGGTAAATCTGGTCCAATTTTTGACGCTGAAGAGTTCACTAACCGAGACATTGAACGTGTTGGTTTCAAGACTAGAATTAACACAGCTTGGAAAAAGGTCTTTAGAAAACTTGAAAGCGATAAAAAGATTATGAACATTCTCAAAAAATATAATACTGAGAGTGGTCTAAAGGTTATTGGTGAAGTTTTTATCAACTCAGTAGCTTTCAAAGGAAGAACAGACGATTTAATTCGTTACATTGGTACTGAGTATTATAAGTCCAAAATGGGTACTTTCTGTTCATTTGTTCTCATAAATGCTATTGATGGCGAGAACAATGACCTTGAAAATTTTGAACAGTTGAAAAATGCTTTGATAAAAGTTTCCAGTCCTGAAATTATGTTTGACGATACGAATTACAAAAATAAATTCGGCGCCATAGATTTCAATGACGAAATTAAAGAATTGGACGATGTAATTAAGGGTCTTGAAAAAGAATTTGGTTCTGATGTCAAGAGCATTTTGGCAAATCCTTCAAGAAAGAAGGACGATTTGTCAAAGAAAAAACGCATTAAAGAACTCATTGAAGAATACCAAGGTAAGTTTGACAGAAAGATACAAAATCTTTTCAATAAGACAGATGGTAAGTGGGGACCTGAAAGAGAAGGTGTAGTTTTGAAATTAGCAAACAACATAATGCTAAAAATTACATCAGATAGTTTCAAGAAGTTCCAAGCTAACAATAAAAAAGAAAATGATATTTACGGCTTCCAAAAGCACCGCGAATGGATTTTTGGACCAGCTGACGAAGAAGATGAACAAAATGAAAGTCTTTCTACAGTTGTAAATAATTTTTCTAAAATTGTTGGTGAGTTTATTACTGAAAGCAAACAGTTTAATAAATAGTATATTAGGAGAATTTCTATGATTGGAAAGTTTACAGAATGGGTTAATGCTAATAATATACTAGACGAAGCAAATTTTATTGTTGATGTAAACAAGACTAAAGCTACTGACCACCATTCACCAACTTATTTTGAGATAACATATCTTGATAAAATTAAGAAGATTTTGTTAGATGGAAAGCCAATTTTTCTTGACGTTCCAAAGAACATTACAATAAATGATGTTACTACTGAAAAATATGATTATTTGACAATTAAAGATTTCAAAGCAAAAGATTTGGAAAAAGCAAAAACATATACTGATTTTTGTAATTCTTTAAATATGAAATCACAAAAGGTCAGAGCATTACATCTAAATCAAAGTAATTTCGTAAGTCATATTTGGAAAGGTTCTTTCAGTAATCGTGGTAATAGTTCATCTAAAGGTGGTGTTTTTGAAGTATTGCTTACTAGAGCACTTGAACAATACCAACAAGACCCAAAGAAAGTAGAAGCACGATATAAGACTGCTATTGAAAAAATCCTTAAAATTATTGGACTAAAAGACAAGTCTAAATTTAAGAAATGGGATGTTAAGAACAATGGTAACAACCGTTCTAAACGATTGAATTCTTTGTATGCTAATTTGGAATCAATATCTGATATTACCAAATTGGAATTTGAAGAAGAAGAGCATAACATTGGTAAGACAGTTTCCGATTTGATTATTACTGCCCCAAATGGTACTGAATTTTATTTGTCTTTGAAACACGGTAGCACAAATGAAATTGTAAACTTTGGCGCAGCTAAAATTAGAAAATCACTTGAACAACTTTACAATGACTATGTGGCTAAAGGCGAAAAACCAAATTCTATTAACTCATTAGCTTCAACATTCTTAAAGAATTATTGTAAGGTATTTAACCTTAATCTTGCTAAATTGTTAGCAAGTTATGATTTGGTTAGTAATGATAAAGAGCCACAACTAAAAACATTTGATAAATTAAAGAACACTAAGTGCAGTAACAGTGGTGTTATTTCCGAACAATTATCTAAACTAATTGCTTATTGTATCGGCTATGGTTACATTTATGTTCACGATACTGGTAAAGAAATTGAAGTCATTGACATAATGGAAAATGAAGATTTGGCAGAAATGATTAGAAAATACTCTGGTAACTATAATGTAAAATATGCTTGTGATACTGGTGCTAAAACTGTATTTGATTTTGACTTGTGCGACAAGAAAGATAAAAAAGACATTTTCATTCCACAGTCAAGATTTGAATTAAGACCAAATGCTGGTGCTGAAATTAACTTGTTCTCATTGAAGTTAAATATAAACGCCTCCGAAATGGGTAATAATGGCTGAATTAGATAAATTTTATACAAACAAAAATATAGCAAAAAATTGTGTAGAAACCCTACACAATTTTCTTGTCATTGACACAAACGATTGTTTTCTTGAACCTACGGCAGGTGACGGTGCGTTCCTTGATTATTTGACTAACTACGAAGCATACGATTTAAAACCCGAAGACCCTAGAGTTATTGAACAAGACATTTTTAAGTTCGTTCCTAATAGAACAAATTATATTACGATTGGAAACCCTCCATTCGGTAAGAGAAGCAAACTTGCTATTGATGTATTCAATACAGTAGCAAAGTATTCTGATGTAATTGCTTTCATTGTTCCAGTATCTTTCTTGAAATATAATGTTCAAAAAGAATTAGATAAAGATTTTAAACTTATACACAATTACATTCTTCCTGAAAATTCTTTCTTGGATAGAGGAAAAGTTTATGATGTGAACTGTGTATTCCAAATTTGGGTTAAGAGTGGAACAAAGTTTGATACTCACCCAAACATTAGATTGCTAGAAAGACCAAAGATTTCCTGTGACGATTTTAAGATATGGCAGTACAATGCGACAGAAAGTCAATTTAAAGTAGTCAATGAAGACTGGACTATTGCTGTGTATCGTCAAGGTTATAAAGATTACAAAAAGATTTTCACTCAAAAAGATAAAGCAACTGTGATTAGTGAAATGGATGGAAGTTCTACTGGCAAAAAAATTCAATTCTTTTTCATTAAGCCACTGAATGATACGGCAAAATCCATTATAAATAAAATTGATTTTGAGAAGTTGGCTAACCGAAATACAAGTACTCCTGGGTTCGGAAAAGCCGATTTCGTAGATTATTATAATGAATTAAAACAGGAACTTGGTTCCTGAAAATTTTTGAGGTGAATTTATGATTAAACCAGATGTACATATAGAACTTTGGAACGCATTTAATGATATTAGTTTTAATGAACCAGACCACAAATATACAGATTCTAAAGGAACTTTGTATCAGTCCGCTACCGGTTGGATAAAACAATTTGAAGCAGATACCGATTGGGAAGAAATTAAGAAAAATAAAGCACAAAAACTTGGTATTCCCGTAGAACAATTATCTAAAGAGTGGGAACGCAAAGGTGATTATGCAACTCATCTTCGGTACTCAAGTTCACGCAGTAATGGAATATGGGTGGCAGAAAAAGAACTATAATTTTGACAAGCGATTGAACAAAGATTTTCCTGAAATGGAAGAAGATTTCAACTACCGCAAAGGTGTATGTAAAGACATTATGAATAAGATGAAAAAGATTTATGTACCTATTGCGAATGAATTTATTGTGTATGACCAGGAAAATGCTATATGTGGCACAATAGATGCAATAATGTATAACACTAAAAAAGATGTATTTAGTATCATTGACTGGAAAACATCAAAAAAATTTGACACCGGGAATCAATGGTCTGAATATATGAAAGACCCATTCAATCATGTTATTAACTGTAATACTTCACATTATTCTCTTCAGTTGTCATTGTACAAATACATTTTGGAAAAATATACTTCAATAAAAATTGGTGAACTTGTTTTATTTCAAATTCCTGGTAAAGAAAATCCAATGCCTCAAGTATTTCGCTGTTTAGATTTTAGTTCTCAAATTGCTAAATACTTTAATGATAAGAAAAAAGAGAAAGGACAGATAGGTTAATAATCTCACCTATTTGGGATAGTGTTTCCACCACTATCCCTAACTTTTATAAATATATTAGTCTATGTGGAAATGGACTATAAACTATAAAGGAGATTATATGTTTCATTGTGAAATTTGTCATAATGATTTTGTGAACATTCAATCATTTGCTCAGCATTTTAAGAAACACCATAATATAACATACGAACAGTATTTTGATGATTATATAGAACCAAATACTGACCATATTTGCCCGATATGTAAATTACACAAAAGAAAATTCTTTAAAGGTAAATATAGACAAACTTGTGGAAATCCAAATTGTCGTGCTAAGTGTATAACAAAAACTTGTATAGAACAAAATGGTGTTAATAATAATTTTTTGGTTAAAAATGAATGTGGTAAATGTAAAAGAGATATAACTAATAAAAAGAATACTGGTTATGAACATCCATTTCAAAACCCAAAAATACAAAATAAAGTAAAGAAATACAATAATGAAAAATATGGAACTGATTATCCATTAGAATCAAAAAAATATTGGGAAGAAAATAAATTATCAAATCCAATGCATAATCCTGATATAGTCAAAAAACTTATAGAAACAAGAAGAAAAAATGGGAATATAAGTAATAGTAAACGAATTTATTATAAAAATGAAAAATTTGATAGTAAATGGGAATTGGCATATTATATTTGGTTAGAAGATCATAACATTAAATTTACAAGAGAACCTTTATCTTTTGAATATAGTTATGACGATAAAATACATTATTATGTACCAGATTTTAAAATTGAAGATAAAATAATAGAAATTAAAGGTCTGCAATTTTTTGAAAATAATGACCCAACTAAAAGAATGATAAATCCCTATGACAGAACACAAGACGATTTATATGAAGCAAAACATCAATGTATGCTCAAAAATGAGGTAGAAATAATAACAGATTGTACTGAATATATAAATTATGTAGAAACTGTATATGGTAAAAATTATCTAGACCAATTCATTAAAAGAAAAAGATTGAAAAAATAAAGTACAATTTAAAATAATTATAAATGGCGGTGTATTGACATCGCCATTTTCTTTTTGTATATTAGATATTATGGAACTAAAAATTTATTATAAAACAGAAGATAGCGAAGCGTTCTATAAACGAACTTTGCCAGATGAAATTACTTCAATTAACTTGTATTTAAATGATTCTGGTGGTGGTCAGATTGAATACTTATATCCACACCCGAATGATGGCAAAAAGATTTCAAGAAGTGATTGTTTGAGCTTTGCCGATGATGGTGTTACCTATGTTGAAGTAAATGGAAAAGATAAATTCGTCCTCCGTAATAGAAAAGATTTTATAGCATTTTATAAGTATTTAACAGATTTTGATGTAGATAAGTTTATAAAAGATTTTAAGGCTTTTGATAAAGAACAAAATATAAACGAGGACTTTGATGAAGATTGAACAAATTATAACTGACACAACTAAACAATGGTCAGGCATTAACTCCCTAATTATACCAGACAGAATCAATAAAATAAATTTATTTTTCTTCGGGATGATAATAAAGACACACTAGCACGATTGTTATTCTGCTATCCGATGATATGGAACCGTGGTGTTGGGAATAATACTGAAACAATAGACATTATGAAAGGTAGTTACATTGTTGTCAATGACAATAAGACATTTTATATGACTGACAAACAAGATGTAACTGAACTATACAGTTGGTTGACTGGTACTGATTTCAATAAACGAGTCAAAGAACTTAAAGAGTTCGGAAAGAAACAAAAGATTGCTAAGGATTTCTAATGAAAGATTGTAGATTTCTGTTGCCATTTGTAGATGAATTGCGTAAACTGTATCCTGACCATAAGATTGAATGGGTCAGAGATGATACCAATACTGAATACGAAAAGATAAACATTGATGATAAACCTTTCATTTATACAGAAATCGGCCATACAATAGATGAACTTGGTAAAGATAAAGTTGTTTCAGCAAGTATCGTTGTTGAATTTCAAAACTTATCTTCAGTTTCGGAATTTATGGGTTGGAGTATTGATGACCCCTATTCAGTTATGAATGAAAGAACTGTACGATTATCATTGTTCAGTAATCATAAATGTTTAAGGGAAATCTTCAAATTTATTTTAACTGATAGTCCTGAATTAGTCCATAAGCAGATGGAAAATATATACAGACTGAGTGAAATGGAAAGAGACTTTTATGAATAAAGAAGATTTATTTGCGAAAATGAAGTATAGATTAGGAGCTGCATATCCACAATTTACATTCACTATTAAAGAAAATGCTTTAGTAATGAATAATAAAACTGCTGGTACTTTTATGGAAGCTCTTTCTGTACCAATACTTAGATATAATAAAGAAAGCGACAAAATGATATTGTCCTTTCCCAAGATTGTTAGCCCAGGTAAAAACACAAGTTCTCCTGGAAAAGAATATATAACACCCACTATTGACACCTACACCTTAGATTACTATAATGTTAGTGAGAATCACATTGACTACATTGTAGAAAATTTGTTGTCAGGTGTTATCCAAAAAGAAGTTACAAAATACGAAAGTATGAAAAAGGATTTTGAATGATAGAAGATTTTATTGATGAACAGAAAACTACGAAGGAAAAGGTTCTTTTGGTGGACCTTCATAATCTGAGTATGCGACATCTGTTCGCTCAAATTCCTGACCCAACTGACATATCTTACTCTGAATATAAAGTCGGGATGCTTATGAGTATTCGTAAACTGGCAAGAACATTTCAACCGGACAGAATTATTTTCTGCCGAGAATCACACGATGGTAACTGGCGAAAATCTATCTACGCAGATTACAAAGGTAATCGTGCTGCGGCTAGAGAATCGTCAGTTATTGACTTTAATTCGTTTTTCCCAATTAACGAAAAATTTATTGAAGGACTTGAGAAATGTATGAAGAACTCTCAATTCTTGACTGTTCCACATTTAGAGGCAGATGATTTGATTGCTCTAACTGTAATGAACGAACCTAATTGGGATATTACTTTAGTTTCAACAGATAAAGATTTCTACCAACTTCACGCTTACAAGAATTTCCATCAGTGGGACCCGATTAAGGAAGAATACATACAAGTTATGAATCCTGAAGCCGCACTAATGGAAAAGATTGTTTTGGGCGACCGTGGTGATAACATTCCTTCATTAAAGAAAGGTGTTGGTACGAAAACCTTCGCTAAAATTTATAGTGAGGGCTTGAATGAATGGTTATCACTCAATATGCTTCAGGAATCATTTGACAGAAACACAAAACTCATTTCGTTTAGATGTATTCCTGAAGAATATAAATCTCAGGTCAAGAATATAATTGAAGACTTTGAGAAACAACCATTTGACGCCAGAGAATTTTTCAATTTCATTATTGGAGAAGGTCTCGGTGCGTTTATGGATAAAGCAACTGATTTTATTAACACTATGAAATAAGGAGACCAGAATATGGCTTACTATTACACTAAAACAAGTATCAAAATGACAAATCTCACCATCGCTTATAATATGGGCGGCTTATTTGACCAGGAAGGACAGAGGGGCATTTCTCACCTGATGGAACATTTGGTATGCGAAACTTTTAAAGACGAATATCCTGAATTGGCAAAGTACAATGTAGAATGGAATGCTTGTACTGGTTATGATGTAGTAAAGGTCTATTTCACAGGTTTGGATAAGTATTTCACTCCTGAATGGAAGCGTAGACTTGTGAACAAACTCACTGGTGGTTTGAAAATGAGCAAGGAACGATTTGAAGCAGAAAAGAAGATTGTGCTTCAAGAATATATGGATTGCTTTAATGAACCAGCAAATTCCGAAAACACAGTAAGACAGAAGTTTGGTTTCTACTCTCCGATTGGCAAGCGTGAAGACATTGAAGCATTCACATACGAAGATATGCAGGCATATTACGAAAAGCACATGCGTAAGCCAGCAAAGATTGTTGAAGTTGGTCCGACAAAGACTGATTTCTCTGCTATCCCAATGCAGGAAGAATATGTTGTTCAACCAATGAAGCCAAAGTATAAGAAGGATTGGAAACTCCCACTTGAACCAACACCTGAAAACCAAAAGTGCGATGTTTCTTTCCTTTCCAAGAAGGCAGTAAATAAAGCCGATTATCCAGCACTCGCTATCGCAATAAATATGCTTGTGAATGGACTTGAATCTCCAATGACCCACGAAATTCGTGAAGTCCGTCATTTGACTTATGGTGTATCTGGTGGCACAATTAAATTCATTTCTTACGCTTATCCAACCTTTGGTGCTACAACTGATAAGGAAAATAAGGATAATCTTGTGGACGCTTTCAAGTTCTTCTTTGATGACATTGAAAAGCATCTGGACAAGAAGCGTTTTGAAGATATGATTTGTAAGATTGAAGTTGACCGCGAACACGATAAGATTTTCAAGTACGCAAATGTAGATAAAATCATCAACAAGGGTAAAATTCAGATTGGTAATGCCTATAATAAGTTGACCTTTGAAAAGGTGGTTGAAATCGCAAAGAAATACTTGAAGACCGAAAATTTTGAAATTATTATTGAATAATGATTGATGGAAGTTATACATTAAAACCACACGAATTGTGTTTTAGGCGTATCGGTGAATACGCCGAAACACTCGGTTGTAATGTTGTTTATTATGATAAATCATTTCACATCTTTTATTGTGGTAAACAACTTTGCCATATTTGGTATAATGACCAGGATATAATGGAGAACTATGGTTCTATTCTTGACAGAGAAATTTACTATGTAGATTTAGCAGACCAATATATCCCTTATACTAAATGGGAGAAAGTTTGGTATAACATAAAAAGATTTTTCGGAAAAGCCGAAAATAATAAAGTGCTTATACATAAGAGGTGTCCTGGTGCTGTAACTAGACGTTTAATTCCTGACCACTATGGATGGGATAAGGAAACAATGGATAGTTATTTAAACAAAGGCACCGGAAATTATTACTTAAGCGAAGAAAAACTAAAAAATCTAATTAAGTTCTATGTTACAGAAAATACAGTGAATGAAAAGCTATATTTGAATGGACTTAGAATCAAACAAATTAACGAGGATTTTTAATGGCAAAAACAATTATAGTCCAGTATTTGAATGATACGATTGAAAAGTTGCAGAAGATTGACAAGGGTGACTGGATTGACCTTCGTGCGGCTCACGATTACACAATTAAGAAGGGTGAGTTTGTACTAATTCATTTGGGAGTTGCTATGAAGCTACCAGACGGATATGAAGCTCATTTGGCTCCTCGCTCTTCTACATATTCCAAGTATGGTGTAATTCAGGCAAATTCTGTTGGTGTTGTAGATAACAGTTATTGCGGACCAAGTGACTGGTGGTATTTCCCTGCTATCGCATTGGAAAAAGATGTTGAAATTAAGAAGGGTGATAGAATCTGTCAGTTCCGCATTATGGAAAAGCAACCAGCTATCAAGTTCGTTGAAGGCAAAATGACCGACAAAGATAGAGGTGGTTTCGGCTCTACAGGAACTAAGTAATTATGAATAAAATCCGCCGCGACATTGACAAATTGGACGATAAAATTTTTAAGCTGCTAAAGGCTCGTTTGAGCAAAGCAAAGAAAATAGCAGCTCTTAAAAAGTATATGAAAGTCCAAGTCAATGACGATGAGCGAGAACAAGAAATTTTAGACAAATTAGATTGTGAAGATTACAAACCTTATAAAGAACAAATGACTGCAATATACAAAGAAATCTTCCAACAAATGAAGGATTTAGAAAGTGGAGAAGACTAACACTTATATTTTTCTTATCAGTTATTTGGATGACATTTGGAGTGAATCACTTACGGAAAAGAACGAAGTAGTGAAAGCAGAAAATATAAACGAAGCGATGAAACAAATACAAACGAAATATGGGCATAAAAAGAAGCTCGTTATTCGCTCTGTTTATTGCGAATAAGTTCCAAAAAATAAAAATGTTTCACAACCAAACTAAAATTAACTATATTTGTTTGTAACAATTTAAAACAAAAAGGATGATAAAAATGATTAAAGAAATGAAATACAATAACCGGATTCATTGAACTTATGAGTGAATTGGCTGCTATTAACCCACAGCTAATTTTCAAGAAGAAAGAAGGTGATGATGATACTTTGTCTGTAAAGGCTATTGCCGCTGACAAGTCAGTTGTCTATTTCTTGGAAGCTCCAAAGGACTACTTCGCATTTGAAAGTAACTCCCTTTCTGTAATTGACTTCAACCGTTTGGTTAGTTATTACAATGTTTTCAATAACCCAAATTCCGACCCAAAGAAGAATGAAGTTCCTGAAATGAGCATTGAATACAACAATGACCAGTGCGATGAATCAGTTATTCTTCATATTAAGAGTTCTTTGAGAAATGCTAATTTGAAGCATAGATTGGCAAATGAAGATGTTATTACTAAGCCAACCTTCTCTAAGGTCAAATTCCCATCTGTTGATGCTATCGTCAATTTGACTGAAGACCAGCAGAAGACCATAAATGCTCGTTTGAAGCTAATTGGTGCTGACCGAATGAAGTATGCGTTCTCTGGTGATACATTGACATTGACTTTGTTCACCACAAAGACTGGTGATACCTATGCTGAAGATTACAAGTTGGACGAAGCCGTAACAGAAGATTTTGAATTGGTAACTCCTGCTACAGGTTTCTCGCTTCTCCCAGTTGGTAATTTCAAGGTCAGTGTTTCCAAAGCTGGTATTATGGAATTCAAGCAGTTGCGTGATGACGCAGTTGATTTGAGTCTTTATATCGCTAAGGCAAAGAATGACTAATAAATAGTTATTAGAAGCTACTTTTATAGTAGCTTCTTTTATACCTTTTTTAATTTGTTTAGAAAATATATAAGAGAAGTTATTATGGCATACGTTGTAAAATATCATCAGCAGAATAGAGTTAAAGACCTTCCTAGTGTATTCAATGACGAATCCACAGGTTTGGAGATTTTCGTTAGAACAATTATTAAAGAAAAACTTGAGAAGGGTGTTTCTAAAGAAGAAATCCTTAAAGAATTAAAGGTCTTGGAAATAAATGAAGCAAACAAATTAAAATGCGAACAAGCTATTAAAGAAGAACTTGGTTTGGATGCAAAGGTTTCATTAGAAAATTATTTTGATTTTAATACAACAACTTGGAAATCAAACAACGAAGATGTAGGGTCATTTGAGGACTTCTTTGTATGACAGAAAAAGACACTTTCATTAAATGGATGAATGAATCAGGACTGGAAAAGGTCTATGAAGAATTGGAAAAAACTTTGGAAATTCAGTTAATGGAATTACAAACAAAGAAACCAAACAAATACAAGGAATTAGTTGAATGGGAAAAGATTGTAAACTCACAAAAGAACAATGTGAGATGCTAGACATTGAATTTGAAACCGACCCGGAAGTTCAAAAAGAAATGGACTTACTCGCCGCTCTTAATAAGAAATATGCGAATGAAATAACTGATGAAGATACTGACCAAGTTGACATTGAAGCATTGTATAAAAAGAAACAAAAAGAAATGGATAAAATGGTCAGTATGTATCGTGACTTTGACCCCGAAGACATTATAATAACTAAAAACGAAACCGGACTTGAAGATGTCCAATTCTTTTAAGGAGAAATAATTATGGCAGTTATATTTTGTGTGATAGCAATTACGGCAGCATTAGTTTATGCTAGTCACGTACAGGTTCACGAACTGGATAGAGATACTAGAAAAGACCTGAAAGACGAAGTTTAATCAAAAACATCTTTTTGTTTTGTGGGGTTGCTTGCAGCCCCATTTTTTATTATATTATCATTATGAATTTAGTTTTACCCGATATTACAAACAGCAGAAAATCAAATTATATTGACTTAAATAATTCATTCCCGAGATACTATCGGACCCATTGTTGATACTTCCGATTTGGAGAATGGTATCAGATATATTGGAATGATAGATAATGCTTATAACAGAATCCAAGTAGATAATATGAGCATTAAGATTATCTACGAAATTGGAGACCGAAAAGTCACATTTCATTTTAAAGTAGATGGATTTAATTTATACGATGGATATACTGACGAAGCAAACATTTATATGGAATACTTCTATTCTTGTTGGTTGTATAGTGTAACTGATGATGGAGAAGGTTTTAACTATAATTGGAACTTGCCAAATTGTAGAGATTATTTCAGACAACCTTTACAAATAAGAGATATGACTTTCTTGACAGATTTGATTTTGGAAGTAAGATATTTTGGCAACCCTAGAGGTATTACAGACGAACAAATCTGTGATAATAAATTCCTAAATAAACTTCGTGATGCTTACAGAAAAGAACAAAACTTACAGGAAGATTTTAAATGACCGGACGATATGATTATGAAAGGTTTATAAGTTATTTCCAACACATCACTCAAGAATTTGTAGATGATTGGTGGTTTGGAATTAAATACAGAATCATAGATGATACTTGTGAAGGTTGTATTGTTCCAAAAACGGATTTTAAGGACCAAAAAGTTTATTTGTATAAACCACAGTTACTTTATAGTGAATTAGACCCATATAAAGAAAGCATTTATTACTTTATTCCACTTAAAACATTACAAAATATGAAACCTGAACAAGTTCGCAACACAATGAAGGTTTTTGCAGACGATGTTTTAATAAAGAAATGTAAGGCAGAAAGAAAACTTAGAGATATAGAGAAGGACTTTTAATGCGTATTGAACCGCTAAATGGTATAAAAAGATTTTTCAAAAATACCACTGAAGAAGACGAAGATGAATACGCACTCGGCTTGAATTGCCGAGTGGACAGTGAATATATTGGTCCTTGTTTTTATGGTAAAGGTTGGCTTCAAAAACACGAAATAAATCCACTGGATAATCAGTTCTATTTGATTAACGATGGTGACGGCTATGACGTCGTTCTGTTTTTGCCACTGTATATCCTACATAATTTGACTGAAGAAATGTATAGTGAAATAATTAAAAAGTTTGAATTGAATTTAAAGAAAGCAAAAGAACAATTAAAATTAGAAGATTTACAGAATGACTTTTAATGAATTTAAAACAGAATTTTTGGCAACAGTTCATTTAGACGAATATAAGAAAGAAGATTCATATATTCAAAAAATGTGGGAATCTGGGAGACTAGCGGCTATCGCAACAAGTATAAAGGGCAAATACATTCATTCAGTATTGAATGATTTAACAATACAAGATGTTACACTAGAAGAATACAGAGAATTGAAAGCATTAACTTTGAAATGTGTAAAAGAAGATATATTAGATAGCCGACTAAAAGAACTTGAAGAGGATTTCCAATGATACGCAGAATAGATTTTGAAACCGTAAAAAAGTATTTGAAAGATGAATTAAAAGAGCCAAATAATTTTGAGCCAGATGGTAAAATAAGAGATATATTTTGTATTTGGATTGCTGTAACTGAAGATAAAATGCTAGGTAGCAATCTTCCTGATGTAGCTGGTCCTGCTATTACGGTTGGAAGTTCTGTTAAAAGATTTCATACAGATGACCCGTGGATGAGAATTCACGCAGACTATCATTTCAAAACAAAAAGTGAAATGCAGCATTTTACTGAAAAAGATTATGACCGAATTTGTTCTATGCTTGAAATGGAATACAAAACAAAAATCCTAAACGAAAAAGAAAACAAAATAAACGAGGATTTTTAATGAATATACCTTCATTAACAGTAGCTTTAGGATGGTTAAATTACTATTGTAAAAGTTATGAAGTATTTACCAAAAAAGGTAAATTTAAACGCCGATATACAGCATATTTGTATTTATCAGAATATACTGGTAAACTACCAGGTAATGATAGAATATCTGTTATGGCAGGAACAGGATTTGATATGGATAAATATGGTTTCCGAGCTGCCAATACAAAATTATATGGAATTTACTTTTTTAAAGACAAAAAAGAAATTGACAATTTAACTGAAACACGATATAATGAAATTATATCAGATTTACAAAAACAATATAAAGATTATTTGGTAAACGAAAGAGAAAACAAACTAAAAGAAGATTTTAATGACTAAAGAAGAATTTGATCAGTTAGGTAGGTCATACGGATTTTTCACTTACAGAGATAGTAATAAATTATTTCTAAAACCACAGTATATGTGGGGAGATATACCTGTAATGACTTTTGAAAATGGCAAAGTTCATATCAGCATTAAATTAAATGAAAATGGTGATTTGTATAGATATGGGACTGATAGAATTATTGTTAGTGAAGTCGCTACAGCACGATTTTTCTTAAATGAAATGATGAAACAAAGAAAAAAGATTTTGGAAAATAAGAAACTTGCTAAAATTCAAGAAGATTTTTAGATTTGTAAACAAAATTTTACAAAAAATATAACTAAAACTGCGTATTTGGTATTGACAAATGGCAGTTTATTTGTTATATTTACTATGTAAAAATAAGAAAAGAGGTTTAACTATGAACAAAAAAATCACTCTCCGTCCGTGGCAAGCAAAAGCAGTCAAAACTATTGCTCAGGCATTATGTGTTCCACATTCCCTTGTAGCAGTAAATGCTTGTGTTGGTAGCGGAAAGACATTTGTTCCTTTTGAAGCTATTGTGAATTTCATTAAGAAGCATAAGAACGAAAAAACATTCCATACATTTGTGTGCCCGAGAATTAAGTTGTGTAAACAACAGAAAAGAGAAGCAGAAAAACTTTTTGCAGATCGTGGATTGAATGTTTCTGTTAAAATCTGGAACAGTGATTCGGATGATGTTGGTCAGCGTTATGTAAATGGAAATGAATTTTGGGATAGCACTGCTAAACATATTGTGTGCGTTATTTGTGATGAATCTCTCTGGGGCATTTCGGTTTCAAAGAATACTGATGGCTCGCAGGAAGAAAAATTCCGTTTTGAACGTTTCGTTAAAATGCTTCAAAATAATGTAAAATACAACCGCATTAATGGCATTATTGCGTATGACGAAGCCCACAATTACAAAACAAAACAGAAATTTATGTTTGGCGAAAAGAAGTGCCTGGAGGTTAAGTAATGAAAAAGAATTATATGGAAACGATTGACAGCTCTTACAAGAGCTTGATAACATTTGCTCATAGTGGAAAGCGTGGAACTAATTTAGATGATACACCCATTCGCAACACAACACTAAAAAAGTTGTATAAGGAATTTTTCACCCAATTAGTTAATTGGAAGTTTCCGGTTCACAATAATAAATTTATTAAGAATTTCTGCGGTGAATGGGTTAAATTTAATAACAAATTCAAAACAACTTTTGAAAAGAAATTTAGAAAACTCGTTGATACCGATGAACAATGTTTTAATTGTTGGCTTAAATTCAAAGGTAATTGTGGAGAAATTTTTGCTGAATGGTTTTTTAGATATGGCGACTGTTCTATGATTGAACAAAGTACATATACTACAGTTGACCCGAATAACGAAAACTTTACTGACGCAAGTGCGGAATCTAGCGAAGATAGTTATCCGATTGGTATTCAGATTAAGAATTGGGTTAATGAAATTTCATTTGATGTGTTCAAAGCAGCAGGTGCTCAGATTACACAGACTGCTATGAAAATGAAAATTCAGGACCCAAATTTTGATTTGAATGCTTTTATGAAACCGGATAGTTGCCGACAGATTGTATTTTCCATAACTGATCGTATTTGGAACAAAGCTATGGATGTGGATGGCTGGCTTAAAACTGGTTTGATTGAGTTCATTGGACCTGAACAAATTGATAAGTATTTACTTTCGTTTACAAAGGACAAATTTACTAAACAAATCACCGATAAAATCATTAAAAAGTTGTAATTGTAAACACAATTTTACATAAATTTGAGCCAAAATTATTGACAGTTTTGGTTCAATTTACTATATTTTACTTGTAAACGAAAAACAATGGAGATTAAAAATTATGACTAATTCACTCGCCGATTTCTTCCAAACTTCTATTTTTATGACTGGCACTCCTGCCGAATTTCAAAAGGTAATTACTGAAGAATCCTTCCATTGTGACTGTCCGATTTATGAAGCCGTTGAGAAGGGTTATGTTACTCGTCCGACATTGAACTTGATTAAGTGCTATGAACACCAATACAATAGTGCTGTGTTGGCTGTATATAAGAATGAATTGGAAATTTACAAAACTAGCAAGGTTAAGTGGCCGATTCATATTATCGCAAACTGCTCTAGCATTGACGAAGTTGATAGTCTTTACACTAATTGCTGGAATAGTTTTGCCAAGGTTGAAAATATCCATCTGATTTCTGTTCACTCTAAAAAGAGCATTGAAAATAAGAAAACTTTGGTTGAAACCGATATTGTTCCTCGTCTTGATAATGAAACTGACTTGAATAAAATCATTGAAAAATACAGAAAAGAAATTGACAAGTGGATTTCTAAGGACGAAGATAATAAAGAACCAACCTGTATGATGGATATTTTGGAACTTATTGACGCTGGCGTAATTCTTAAGGGTGAACCGGTTGTATTGTTCCAGGTTGATATGATTTCAGAAGGAATTAATTTGTGTTCCTTCAATGCTGGCATTATCAAATCTAAAGCAGATGTAAAATCCACCCAGCAGATTGGTCGCATTATTCGTGATTACACTATCACTGATAAGAATGGCGAACACCACAAGAAGATTGACGGCCACGCAAACATTTACTCTATCATTGAAAACGAAAACGATATTTGTAACTTGCTTGAACGTCTTGAACAATTTGAATTGACCGCTGATAGTTTTGACTGGGGTAGAAAGGTGGATGTTTCTAATGGTGGCACTGCCGACCCAGATGAAGATAAGGTTCCGACTCTTTCTGATTTCGTTTGGGATGACATTATTAATGTTGAAATTCAGGAATACCGAGCACTGTTCGTTTCTAACCAAAACGATAAGGATGCACGTCATATCCCGTCTAATGAATTGGCAAATCTTTCTGCTGATGATATGGCAATTTTGGCTGAAGCACTCAACTGTAATGTTGGTAAAATCAAGTCCAATGTTGAAAAGCTGAAGAATACTCACAAAGACATTGAAAAGGAAAATAAGAAGAAGAATAAGGACGAAAAGAAAATTAACGAAAAGAAAGCGGAAGCAAAAAAGAGCAAGATTTCTGTTCAGTTCTTGATTAACAATTTGCGTAGAACTATTATTCATAACCAGTTGAAGGAAAACCAGCCGCACGGTTGGGTTGAATGGACTAAGTTCAATGAAGATTTCATTTTCCGTTATTTGGCAAATGGTAACGAAAAGTACGCAACTGCTATCACTAATGTTTTGAATGTTTTGAAGAATTACCTTCATTTGGAAGTAAATCCGAATAAGTAAACAAAATTTTACATATTTTTACATTAAATAGGTTGACAAAACTGCATTAAAATTCTATATTATTAATGTAAAAATTGGAGATACTAACTATGAAAGAAATGCTCAACCTTAAGAACCCTAAGATTTATGCTGAAATGTTTATCAGCCGTATGCCGAAAAATGCCAAGCGAATTTTAATGTATGGCATAAGCGACAAAAGAACGATTGAAATTATCTTGGATTCTTTTCCGAAAGCAGAATTTGTGGTAGCTGACCATGAAGCAAACAATAATTTGTTAAAACATTTCTATGAAGAAGGTAAACAATTTACATATATAAATACATCAGACGATGAAAAAGATTTAACTCTTTTTTATAAAGAAGGAGAAATTGGAAGTATGCATTTTGATGTTGCTATTACAAATCCGCCTTATGATAAAGGTTTACATTTGCGTATTTTAAATGAAATCAAAAATAATACAGATGAAATTTATAATATATCACCAATTCAAAAATATCAGGAATACTTTATCCATAATGGATTTAATAATGACGAATTAAAAAAATTAAATAAAACCCATAAAATTGATTTTTTGACATATTTTGATTGTGATTATTCTTGTAATTTCTTTGGTCTTTCTTCTTTGGGTAGTGATACTGGTATATGGAAAATTACTAAAAGAAACAAATTTAATGAAGAAAAAAATAAAATTGAAATTGAAAAAAATTTAACTAAAGTTGTTCCACACTATAATTTGGTTAAAAAGATTATTACTAAATTTAATGAAAGCAATTTGGAAACACTTAATGAGTATTTAACTGAATCTCCTGAAAAGTATTCTATTAAATTTGTATATGGACTTACACTCAAAAATAATGGCGGGCATGGATTTTCGGCATTTTCTTGTACTTCTAGAAATCAAGATACTGCTTTTGAAAACAGTGGTGAATCTTCTCATATTCGTTATGTTAATGCTTCAACACAGAAACACAGAATAAATATCTGGAAAAGTTATACAACCAAATTTATGCGTTTTTATCAAAAATGTGTAATGTTAGGAAATGCTGACTATTCAAAAATTCCATATATGATTGATTATGAGAATGCTTGGACTGAAAAAGATTTTTGTGATTATTTTGACATTACTGGATATATTTCTGATACCGAAGCCGTTAATGGTAGTGAATGGGAAATTATCCTAAATACAATGAAAGAACATAATTAATATGACTATTTACGATTATGATAATGATTTTGCACATTATGAATTGGATGAAAGTTCAAAAAAAGATTTAGGTCAATTTTGGACTCCGTTCAATATCATTGAACAAATGATGGACAAGGCCGGCACCATAAACGATAAAAATTCAGTTTGGTATGACGAAACCAAAACTAATTTAGACCCGACTATGGGAGCCGGTAACATTGTAATTGCTATGCTTTATCGCAGAATCGTGCAGTGTGGGCAAGATCCGGTGGTGGCTCTATCCAATGTATATGGAGTAGAACTGGACAGTAAGACGCTCACTTATGCCAGAGAACGTATCTATAAGTTTATGATGGCAGTTGAAAAGAAATCAGGAGCCAAGTGGAGCGAAGACGATTGGAAGAAAATCAAGGACATAATCTATTGTAAAAATCCGTTTACAAATAGTGAATATCCGAACTTCGTTTGCTCTGATATTTTTGAATGGAACATTGAAAAATGGAAACCTGAATCTGAATGTCACGGCGAATTTGACGAATTCTTTTCGTAAATAAAAATTTACATCAAAAAACTAAGCACCCCATTGACAACTGGGGTGTTTTTTTCTATATTATATAAAAACAAAAGAGGTACACAATTATGAAACAAGAAGTACGAATTTTCATCTGCGATGGTTCTCCGTGGATTTCATCATTTTGCCCGCATTGTGGCAAGCGTGTTTATATGAACGAAAAGTTCTGTACAGATTGTGGGCAAGAACTTTCTTTTGATAATTACAAAAAGGTTCTTGATGATGGTGGTTGCAGTATAGATTTACCGCAAGATTGGACTGAGTATATCGTTAATGACGAATTGAACAAGATTACTTTCGTTAGAGAATTGAGAAAGCTGGAAGAAAAATACAGAATTAACAGCGAAGATCCGATGGTTAAAATTCTCCGCACTGAATACATCAAAACTGCCATTGAAAATTTGAAGGAGATTAAGTAAATATGAGATTTTTCAAGGAACTAATTGAAATTGTCAAAGACAGAATGACACCGGAAGGAACTACACGAATTGCCGAAACTGAAGATGGAAAATTTCGTTTTCAGGTCTATGGAATGAATGATTACGAAATGGAACAAGGTGCTTTTTCGTGTATGAACGAAGGCTGGCACACAATGCGGTTGAATATCAGTCATCACATAAAGTTCAATAAAATGTTTGCTATCTTTGATACACTCAAAGAAGCAGAAAATTTTAGAAATTTCATTGAAACCTATTGTGATAAAGAAAAATTAGATTACAAACGAGCAACCACAGTAAAGAATGTTTACTAAGGAGAACTAAAATGAAGAAAATCTTTTTGATTGTTATGTTGTTCGCACTTTCTGCTTTCGCCGATGAAATGTGTGTTGTTACATTTAAGATTAAGCAGTCCACATTCACGCTTAGCATTAGCGAACATATCAAGAACGAAGCAAACAAGCAGTTCCTCCAAATTCCTGTGGATTGTGATTTCTACAATACATTGAGCATTGGTCAGGAACTTCACAACGAATTTAAGGTTGGTTCGTTCATTTTCAATGGTGATTTTTCTCGCTTGAAGATTACAGTTGAAAATAAACAGAAGGTAAAGAAGTAATGAACAGAAAAGAAATTCTTCAGTGTAGAGATTTTCTTAAAAGTCTCGGATTGACTCGTTGGAATGGGCGAGACTGGAAGTTTAATGATAAACTAATCAACCCAAGTTATAAGATTATCTATGAATATGCTGGGACTTTCGTGATTTATACCCGAACTGAAGTAAGAAAATGGGATGGTAAGTACGAATTGGTTACAAATTCTTGGTATGACTTTTCAGGAGATTTGGAAGAATTTAAGGTAGAAGTAAACAGTGCAGTTGAAAATTACAAGAAAGCAGCACAGAAAATTAAAGAACTCAAAGCTCAAGAGGATTTTTAATGACTAAAAAAGATTACATTGCACTTGTTTATGAATTTGGTTTGTATTATGATGCTGATACTACTTCGGCATATTATAATGAATACCCGATTTGTGGTTACAGACCAGACCGGTCAAATTTCGGAACTAACGATTGGAGTTCAAAAATTTTAATTATTTTTGAAAATTATACTGATAATCTTAACGAATACGGACACTATTCTGGTGTATATCAGGACAAATTTGCTACTAAAGTAGAAGAAGCTCGTCAGTTGATTTCAAATCAAATTGTTTCTATTAAAAACAAGTACATAAATGCCCGATTGGAAAAAATGGAAAAGGATTTTTGATGAGAAAGAAAGATATTTTAAACATTTGCGACCAACTTGGAATTACTTATCAAGCTCAACCAGGTTTCCAAAACGAATCTTTATTCTATAAGGATTTTTATGTTGGTAGTATTGACAAGTTCGGAAGAAAGTATTCTATCTATATGAGCCACGTCCCTAAAGAGATTGACGAAGGTGGATTGTTGGAAACTAAAGATAAAATAATTGCCGCATTGAATTTCAAAATCAAGTCCGCAAAGGAATTTGAAGCATTGAGGCGACAAGTGGAAATGGAGAAAGATTTTGAATAAGCAAATAGAACCAATTAAACAGATTGCGACTGAACTCGGTATCATTTTTGAAGATGATACTAAGGGTTGGCAGTGTTCAGTCAAAATTCCGTCTGCATATTATGTGACAGATGGTGATTATATTGAAGACCCAAGCACAATTTATATTTTCCGTTATGACGAAGAACGAATTACAGATTGTTTGTGTTTCACTAATCTAATTTTTGATACTGAACATAATAACAAACTAATTTGGGTAGGACACGATAATTATGACCCAGTAATAAAAACCCCCAATTATAAAGAAATTAAACAAACATTAACCAAGTGCCTGAAAGAGTTGAAAGAAAAAGAAGAACAACTTAAAATCAAAAACTTAGAAAAGGATTTTCAATGATAATGATACTAAATTTAACATTAGCATTTTTTGGTTTTGTAATCATTATCGCAGCCATTCTTGCCTTAAAAGGAATGATGAAGGTTAATGATTACAAAGTTAAGCCTTATGACAATACAATTTATCCAAGTCAAGCAGTTGAAATTGCTAAAAAATTAGCCGCATACAAAACAAATTTCACTCGTTTTCCTGAACAAACGGCTACAAATGAAATTGAATTTATAGATACGAAAAATGTTGTGATTTTGAAAGTTTCTAAGGTATCGTGTTATAGTTATATAACTGGAATTAAGAACCATCAGGGTTATCTGTATTCCATAATAAAAGATTATGTTGTTCTCAAAAGTTATACTTCGCTTGACGAATGTATGAGAGATTACCAGCAAAATTATTGTTTGTTTGTAAAGAAAATCAAAATTGCAGACAGACTTAAAAGTTTACAAGAGGATTTCTAATGAACAAAAAATATGAAACAATGGCAAAGTTCAATATGTCAATGGTTCGCTATTTCGCAGATAAGTGTGGAACTGTTGGCCTGTATGATACTTACGATTGTAATTTTAGACCATTGGATTTTAGTCAGTCCGATTTAAATTTATGGAAAATAATTGCTGCGTTTAGTAGTGATAATGACTTTGAGAATTTTCGTATTGTTCCAGAACAATATGCGATTGAAAGAGTTAATAATTACTCAGCATATCAACTGGAAAAATACAAAAAACCAGTTTTGATTTTCAAACGAATTAACAATAATAACTGTGATTGGGAAATGTTAATGCAGATTACCAAGCCGGCTTTACTTTGTCAATACATAGATGGTGTAAAATATGCTTATGGATTGTCTGCTCAGGGAACTCCACTCCAGCTTGGTGTGCTGAACACTAGAGATGATTTTGATTGTTTCAAACGCAGATATACAGAAATAGAAAAACAAGTAGAAAGCAATTTTAAAGAACTTGAACGATATAAGTTGCTCAAAAAGCAATACGAAGAAAAAATTAGACTAATGAGAATGTCAGATGACTTTTGATGAATACTACAATTTGATGGACAAATACGGAATTGAAGTAGACGCAGATTTGTATCTGTGTTATAGAAATTATTTGCTGGGTAGAATTGAAACAGACACAACTTATGAAGACCCAAATCGTAATGTTGCTTTTATTACTTATAATAACAATGGAAAGCCGATGCGACTGTTAAATCCTATCGCAATAGATAATTTGTTAAAACACAGAACATTGGAAATAAAGAAGCAAAATGTAAAAGATAAAATAAATAAACTGAATGAGGACTTTGTATGAATGGTGTTGATTTTGAAAATTTTTATAAGAAATTTAATTTGAAATGGGACTTTCTTAATACAAATAATTTTGAAACCAATTTACTTTATAGAGATAAATTTGTGTGTTCATATTACAAGAACCCCGAATCAGGTGAACGATTTATCCGATTTCCAGGTAAATGGTGGGCAGTTTCAAACTATAAAAAAGCTTGCGAATGTTTTGAAACATACTGCCGAAAGACAATAAAAGAGATTGACGAATTTTATAAACTGAGACGAATTAAAGAGGATTTTGAATGACACAAGCAGAACTTGTAACATTATGTAAATCACTTGGTTTCTGTGGTGAGCCAGGCAGATGTGTAAGAGGTTCATATTATGCTAATTTGAATCCCGAAAAATATACAGGTCCGACACTGATTTATCAACCAGTTGATGACACAAATGTTTATATTAGTCCTAGAGTTCATATTATGAAAAAACCACACTTCTTTGCTGGTGTTCATAAAATATATGCTTATGAAGGAGTTAAAGACCCTAAATCAGAAACATATTCAATGAAAGAAAAATACCCAAAATATGATTTGAGTGATGATGAACAAATTAAAAAGGCACTGGTTGATTTACAGAAACAATGGAAAAGCGAACTGAATAAAATCAGAGAAGAAGAAATAAAAGGAGACTTTTATGACGCTTAAAGAACTTGAAGAATTTTGTAATGGATTGGGATTTGATGGAAAAATTGGGCAATGCTGTGGCATTGATGGTGCTTTGTATTGCGATTTGGGTTATGAGTATGACGGCCCAACTGTAATATATTCTCCGCCTGGTGAAGAATATGTTTATATCGCAGAAGTTTTGACAATGAAAAAGAGTAAAAATAAGCATTACACTTATGAATATGATAGCATTGAAGGTGGAACTGAATTTGAAGATGATATGACTATTATCTATCCTCAATACAAATTAAAAGATACTGAAGCAGTTCAAAAAGCAATTTATGCTTTGAAACACGAATGGAAAGAATGTTTAACAAAAATACGAATAAGGAAAGCAAAAAGTGACTTTCGCTGAGTTTAAAAGAATTTTAAAGAAATATAATTTAGCAAATAAAGATGCTTCGGATAAGGAAATTGAGTATGTTTATAGAACATGGTCAGTTAAGACTTTTTGCACAGACATAAATTCTAAACATTTAACCTTCATTAGAGATAATGATTTACATTTGTATTCTATGACACAGGACGAATTTATAGAACTGTTGAATATGAATATGGAACTGCTTAAGTACTATAAATGCGAACAAAAAATTATAAAGATGAATGAAGATTTTATATGAGTAGTACAGTTAAAATTGAACCAAACATATTAGCTTATCTAAAAGCGAACTGTCGCTTTGTGTCAGCATTTGGTGAAACTTATTATTGGAAAAGATTTAACTATTTTAATTTGTTTTTGTATCCGGAAAAATTGGATATAGCCAGTCACGAAAGGGGTCTGGACGGAAAACCACTTGACTTAGGAGAAATGGAATTACTTTGTAAATATAAGTTTTGGTATCAACTTAATTATGATGAATTCCTGAAAATGATTAGCGAAGTAGAACTTTTTGATAAAGAACTAAGTTTAGTTGAAAAATATAAATCCATTGAGAAGGATTTTTAGTATTGTTTTTTGACAGGATTTTTCTAAATTAGAAATATGTATATAAACTTTCCACAAAAATCTTTTCCAATGTATTTCAAGCGTTTCCTTGATACTGGTAAGCATTATGCCATTTTCTTTAAAGATGTTGTTCAGGACACTTATGCTATCAGTATGAAACCAGAACCAGTTAATAATTATTGTGGATTGCCGGTTTTGAAAGTCATTGACCTGAATACTTTGGATAAATTGGAACCCGAATTTGTGTGGAAAGTTTTTGAACAAACTTTGAAAGAACTTGATGTTGCGGAGGATTTCTAAATGCTCATTGGACTTATTAAATACAAATTAGCCAAACGCAAAGTCATTAAAAATATGGAATTCTATGTAGATGTTGAAGATACTTATCTGACAAACATTTTTAATCACTACTTAGATTATTTTGAATACATTAAAGATATGGTTATGAAGCGTTATGAGTTAATGGTCGGTTATGGAAAAGAAGATTACTTTATTGACGATAGCAGATGGTATATTGAAGAACTGAATAAAACCAAAAGAGAAATTGAAGAAGTTTTCAAGAAAGAACGATTTAATGTTCAGCTCATAAAGGCTATGAATAATAAAGGTCTTTTTACAGATTACAGAAAAGGCCAGGCTGAAAGCATTATTGAAAACTTTTACAAAGCCAAAGAGATTTACGAAACTCGTTACCAAACATTCAGTCCTGAATTGTTGGTAAAAGAATACAAAATCAAACAGAAACTAAAAAGATTACAAGGAGACTTCTAATGTACGAAGAATACGAATTTTCAGACCAGTTTATGCGTAATATGACACATGAAATTGAACGATATGTAGAAGCAAGTCGTAATCATATTAAAGGCCTTGAAGGTAAAGTTGATTTTTTGGAAGACCAAATAATTACTTTGGAAAAGCAACACGAACAATTACAACTGTTGGTTGAAATGATTAAAAGAGAAAATGAAGCTCTCAAAGCCTATATTAAATCTGGCGAGAAGATTCTCAAACTTGAAAAGGATTTTGCTGATGACACGAATGGAAGCATTTGAGAAACTAGCAAAAAATAACGGACTTGATATTGAAATAATTGATAATGTTCATAGAGCTTGGTTCAATGATAAAGATTTCGTGATGAGCATAAACACAAGAAAAGAATTCCAAGCTTTAGAAGTTGCGTCAAAAGTATTGGGTAGAAAGTTTATGTTGTTCAAACAATATACGGACATTGGACCGAGAATTTATACGAAATTAGACAAACAAATTAAACAACTAATCGGCGATTTTAAAGTAGCCCAGGTAGAAGAAAGACTGGAGATTATGGGAAATGACTTTAAATGATTTTATGGAACTCTGTGAGAAAAACCATTTACAACCTGAAGAATACAGTAAAAATTGGTATATTGCTAACATAAAATCAAAGTTTATAAAAGCAACTTGGATAATTTGTTATTGTACTACTGATGAGAAAACTGTATTACCGAATGACATTAGTACTGATGGTAAAACAATTACTTATAATGGAAATGTTTTATACAATGAAACTGATTTCAACTGTAAACTTAAAGTTGTTAGAGAATTGGTTAGACTCTGTAAACAAAGAGAAGTTGAAAATAAACTGGAAGATTTGAAAAATGACTTTTGATAACGATGATATGGTTAGAATTTGTGATAAAATCACAGACAAGTGTGGTGTGCCTTGGGTTGAGCAGGTTCTTCGCATAACAGATGAAAATTATATGCCGTTGATTAACTGGGGCAAGTCACCTTGTAGAGGACGCGGTCTTTCGTATGGATTTTATAACAATGCTTCAAATAAAAATAAAGCTGAGTGGATTCATAATAAAACTTATAATGTTGTTTTTAACTTCGCTTTTAATACTCTGGTTGATTTAGACATTGACAAAGACGGAATTTACTATTACGAAAATCTTGAAGTTGATATAAACAACGAATGGAAAAATAATAAAGATTATTGGGATGGAACTGCTTGTATAGTTGGTGAATATACCTTCAAGCCATTTTCGTTTTTCAAAACAGAAGACCAACTGGTTGCGTTCGCAGCAGCAAAGTACAAATCTTTGAATAATAAATATATGGCTCTGCTTAACGAATTAAATGATAAGACAGCTAAAACTTGGAAGAGTCTAATCATCAAAAAGAAGCAGAAAAAGGCGAAAGCCAAAATCAGAGAACTACAGGAAGATTTTGAATGATTACAAGAGAAGAAGTAATAGAAGTTTGTAATAAATTGGGATTGGTGGAATACACCGCTCCTGAATTAGACGAGTATAGACCTTGGAGATTTTCAAATAGCATTTTTAAAACTCCAACTTCATCCACGATTGTAGTTCTATCAAAAAATCCACACGATAAAGTAACTGGAAATAGACTGTATTTTTACGATAAAATAAAATACTTAAAAGATGATGGATTTAGGATGTGTTGTGAAGATGAAGTTTTGGCTTATTGTTCAAAAGATGGTAAAAAATATGCTGAAATGTATGATAAGGAATCTTTTGAAACTGCCGTTAAAAATGTAATCAAGAAAATAAAAACAACTGAAATGAATTTTAAACTAGAAAATATACAGAAAGATTTTAAATAATAAATAGAATACAATTATGATTGAAACAGTTTATTGGTTATTCGGCATTATTGGTGCCGGAGCATTTGCTATAAATTTATTTCCGCAACTTATTAAATGTTATAAAGAAAAATCTGCTAAACAAATTTCAGTAGGATTTATTATCCTAGCCTTTGTTGGAAATTTGTGTTCAGCAGTTTTTGTGTTTTATACGAATTATAAAACTGGTTTATGGCAAATCCCTATCTATTTCAATTATGGAATTGCAACTTTATTAACAATTATTTTGACAATTATGAAGGTTAAGTATGACAAAGATAAATAGATTTCTTAACATTTTAATTCCACGGAATCTTCTTGCCAACCTGTCTTGGCACAGTTTATAACTATTCTCAATATGCTAAAAACATAATGGAATGGTTTGATATAAGTAAATTCTCAACTGACATTGGTTTTACTTTAATCATTTTCTTCCTGGGTATGGGTGCTGCCACTTTTGGTAGAATGGTAGAACTTAACCCTAAACGAATGGCTTGTATCAGTACCATATTGTTCTTTATTGGTATGATACTTGTTTTCTGTTCGCTCCAATTCCACTTGTTACCACTGTATTATGTTGGGTGTTCCTTTATGGGATGTGGTACTGGTATTGGTTATGTTTCACCTATTAAGCAGTTGCTCAGTAATTTCGCAGATCATAAAGGTTTAGCATCTGGTTTGGCTATTACTGGTTTTGGATTGGGTAAGTTCGTAGCTGCTCCAGCCATTGAGTATTTGCTTACGGCTGTATCTCTACCTACTATGTTCCTTGTCCTTGCTGTGGCATTCCTGCTCATTATGAGTGTATGTTCGTGGTTGTTTAAACCAAATCCAGCGTTCATTTCTACGGTCTATACTGCTATCCCTATTAGCACTCTAGTTAAGTACACATTCCTAACAAAGCAATATATTTCTGTATGGTTAATGTTCTGTATTAACATATCCTGTGGGTTGGCAATTATTTCGCAGGAGAAAGGATTGCTTACAGGACTTGGTTTTAAAGAAATCGCAACAATTATGAGTTTGACTGCCGTATTCAACATTCTCGGTAGATTTGGTATGAGTACTGTGAGCGATAAAATCGGAAGAAAGTGTACTTACCATTATATTTGTAGTATAGGTATTATTGGTGCTTTCTTATGTTATACACAATTTGCTTGGCCCGCATTATTTGGTATTTTACTCATTGAATTTGCTTATGGTGGCAATTTTTCTACTTTGCCAAGTTTATTATCTAAATACTTTGGAGAAAATTGTGTTTCAACTGTACATGCTATGACTTTATCTGGATGGGGTATTGCAGGAATAATAGGTCCTGTATTAGCAAATATATTTACTGGTACAAATCTATATTTAGTTTTAGCTGGTCTATATTTTATTGGTTTTTTTGGTATGACTATATGTTTAAAATCAAAAGAAACATAAAAGGACAGGTGCTTCCTCCGTGGCACTTGGTGGATGTTACAGCATCCACCTAACTTTTATAAATATATTGTAGACTGTAATCTACATTAACATTTTTAACGGAGAATAATATGAATGGCACAATAATATGTAAAATTTGTGGTCAGCCCTTTAAAACATATTGGGCTTTAAGTAAACATATAACAGATAAACACAATATATCAAAACAAGAATATTACGATAAATATTTTAAAAAACCTGGTGAAGGACTTTGTTATATATGTGGTAATACAACAAAATTTTTAGGCAAAATTAATTATGGATATAATAAATTTTGTTGTAAAGAATGTTATAAACTTTATATGTCAAAAACAAATAGTAGTGAAACGTATAAACAAAAAGTAAGAAAAACATTAAAAGAAAAATATGGTGAAGATGTAGAAAATGCTTTTCAATTAAAAATTGTTAAAGAAAAAATTGAAAATACATGTTTACAAAAATTTGGTGTAAAATATGCAACTCAATCTGATAAAATGAAAGAAAATAGTAAAAAAACTAAACTAGAAAAATATAATAATGAAAATTATACAAATCGTGAAAAAGCATTAAAAACTTGTGAAGAAAAATATGGAAACAAATATTGGAATAATAGTGAACAAAATAAAATAACTTGTTTTGAAAAATATGGTGAAACAAATCCAATGAAAGTTCAAGAAATAAAAGAAAATTTCTTTAAAAAATATAAAGAAAAAACAGGATATGATACACCATTTAATAATCCTAAAGTTATAGAAAAACGAAAAGAAAATTATTATAATAAAACAGGATATTATTATAATTCACAAAATCCAGAAGTTCATAAAAAACAAATGTGTTGTCGTTATACAGCACCTAATGGTAAAAATTATGATAGTAGCTGGGAATATAAATTTGAACAATATTTAATTGAAAGTAAGATACAATATGAATATCAACCAAATATAACTTTTAAATGGATTGATTTCGAAGGTATTGAAAGAACTTATCTACCAGATTTTAAATTAATATATCCAGATGGTAAAGTAGAAATTGTTGAAATAAAAGGAGACCAATTTTTTGATAAAGAAAATAATTATATAGATCCGCACGATAAAACTGAAATAGGACTATTTAATGCCAAACAAAAATATAATTGTATGATTGATAATGGTATTAAAATACTTAGAAGAACAGATCTTAAATTATTAGGAATAAAATTATAAGTTTGGTTTAAAACCATTTCATTCTATGTGGGTATTAACAAACTCAATACCCATTTTTATATTATAACTAAGGAGATTAAACTATGAATAATTATCTTATTGTAACTACTAAAGATTCAACTGGAACTTTCATTGACTACATCAAATTGAAGTATGTAGAAAGTTTCTCTATTTCAGGTGATGGTGAACGAATTGTTGTTACTATGCGAAGTGGCAGACAACATTTCATTAGCAATAAGTTCTCTACTTGCGAACAAAATAGCCAGAATGTTCCTTGGGAAGAACTTCCACGTATCATTTGTAATGGGTAAACTATGCTTATAAACCAGCAAATCACAGACGAATTAAAAAGTCATATTTGGGCGCTTGATTGGCAAAATTGTTGCGATGAAAAGACCAAATATACAACAGACGCAACATATCGTGAACAAATTAAAAATGATTGGTTCACAAAACTAGAAGCAGAAATTGATGATTATAAAGACAAAGTAATTAGTCAATTTACTTCCAATGGATTTTTAGTAGATTACAATGACCAGTGTTATTCTAGTCTAAGGGCGAACATTTGCCGATTGACATATAAACTACGATTCTCAAAGAACGAAAAAACAAATCCTTTTGAGGCGGACATTAAAATTTGTGTTAATCTTGAAGATGAAGGTGTTTCTTATAACTGGTATATTGACAACCCAGTCCGAATTTATTACAAGAAATACTTGAATTGGGGTAACAGAAATGCCTGTAATCACATGCTGTTCACAAGACGAGGATTTGCCCGTAGATATGGTTACAGTAGTTATCGCTGGGTAGGCACGATTGACGAATGGGCAGAAGGCACAAAGGCCAAAGACATTTGTAAGAAACTAAAGAAAACTATTACTGATATGGAATGTGAACACGAAAAATTACAGAAAGGTGTTCAGCAGAAAAAGAAAGAACTCCATATTCAGGAAGATGATGTTTTCGGAATGTTGACTGATTTGAATACAGAATTTAAAAATGCGAATGTTAAGTTCTTATTCAATGGCGAATGTAATTTTGATTATGTTGATTCACCAATACGCTTCAATATAGTTTGTTCTAACAACCCAAGTCAAGATGACGAAAACTTGTATGTAAAAGAAGGTGTAGACATCGCATTTGAAGATGGTCCTTGGCCTGATGGAACAGCGGAAGAACGTGCTCAGTGGCAAAAGACACTTGAAAGCCATAAAATGAGATTGTTCTCAGATAACATAAATCCACAAACAGGTTATTACAGAAACCATATTACTATTTCATTGGTTTACAGACCAGATGTTCCTACTCATTGGCACTGTGAAATTTCCCATCCAATTTCTAACAAAATAATTAAAAATATGCTTGGTTGTGAAACCTATTATGATTGTGGAACATTGGATGAAATAAAAGAACAATTAACTACTATATTCAGACGAGATAATAGTCTGTATAATACTATTGAGGAATGGAAAAATGGCCTTAATTGAGATACCACAAGAAAAGTTAGATGAGATTAAAAAAGACCGAAAGTACAGTTTTATAACTCCACAACAGGTTAGAAATCGTATTCAGGTCTGGGCAAGTAAACTCGGATGTAATCGCTGTCCAAAGGATATGCACGAAATTTCACAAAACTATCTTTTCTGTGTAACTTTAAATGGGGCTGAATATGAATCCTTTGTTGGAACTAATGGTAATGTTCCACAAACAACATCTTACTGGAATTTTAACATTACTGTAATCAGACGAGAAGATATGCGTGAAGAAAGGCGAAAAGATTATATAATCTATGACAGACATTATCACGCACATCTGTTCTTTGAAATTCCAGTAATTGATTCTTTCTCAGACGAGAAAATAGAAAAATGGGAAGATTTCTGTTTGAGATTTTTAGCCAAACAGGTTTTCATTAACAAAAAGAAAGCTAAAAATTGGCTGAAAATGAAAAAATTAAATTCCGATTTTGAAGATTAAAAAAGGACGATTAAAAATCGTCCTTTTCTTTATTCACCCAAAGCCATCGCTTTTTCGGCTGGATATTGGTAATCAGGTGCTTTCTTCAACCAAGATAACAGTTGACGAAGAACAGTGATTAACTGATATGCATTCCATTTGACTGTCCCTATATCTTCAGTGAAAATACGAGCTGGGTCATAACCGTCCACACCGTAAGTATATAATTGTTCCATTGGTGTTAAGTGGTAGAAGTGGAACTTGTTATTTGTCAAATCAGATATAGTTCTCTCAATTTCTTTTTTCGCATTTACTTTATCGTGACAAAGTTCTCGCTTGATAATCTGTAAAATCGGACACCAAGTTGTTTTGTTCTTGTCATTTTCAAAATGAGCATAAGTATCCATCATTTCGTCAATTTCAATAAATCGGTTCATATTCAAAACGAGCCATAATCTTAACAACTGCGGAATGAGTCTTACGTTCTCACCTCTCCCAAATTCGTCAAGTTGTTCAGGTGTGAACTTTGTTTTAAAATGCGACATTCTTTTATTATACAGTTCTAATCGTTCTGCGTAGGTTTTCTTTTGTTTCATATTTTTTCTCCATTAAAATATCAGCTAGATTTTGTCTAACTGGCGTGAATTATTGAAGTTCTAGTTGAAACAAAAGTGTAAATTAACTATTGCGAACTAGAACATTTTTTGCTATATTAAATATGTATAAACTTAGAGATTTAAATACTATGGGCTACAAAGAAATTATAAAGTATCTTGACGATTTTCCATTCCTTCACAAGCAAGAATATAGTGAAGGTTCAGTTGCGTATGAAATCGTAACTAAAACTATGTATCCTGAAGACGATGATTTACCGACAGAAAACACAGCTAGAGCAATTACCATTGACCGATATGGACTTACTTGTCGCAGACTTATGGTTATGAATGGTCTGATTTATGCTAGAGAAGAACTTGAAGTAAATAATCTTACAGAACTGAAAAATTATTTGGTTGAAGTTGAAGAAGAAATTAAACGATATAGTAAACTGTATAAACAGGCTATGGTTGATTATAAACTAAACAAAATGAAGGAAGATTTTTAATGATTTATATTGACTTTTTCATAAAAGAATCACAAGAAAGACATTTTTATAAGTTTGAAGGCGATAGTTTTGAGATTACAGAACTTCATATCGGCAGAAACAATTATGAATGGACTGGTAGTGAACGAAACGAAACTCACACAATTCCAATAAGGTTTACAATGAAAACTAATCTTGGTGAAATCCATAGTTTTGAAATTGACTGTTGTTATACAGAAGGAACAGATTGGAATCATAAAAAATACAGAAATTACAAAATGACCCATTTTTGTATATTGGACGAAAAAGATGGTTTGTATGTTGTAGCTGACGAATATGACGAAGAAAGTCACGAATGGAAAACAGACTATGAGTTCCAAAATAAAATTGCAGAATACTTTAATAGTAAAATCCAAAACGATACAGATTTAATTAAAAAACGATATAAAGAAATAAAGAAATTGGATAAAATGCATTCAGATTTTGCAGATTAGAAAAAATAAAAAATTTAATACAAATTAAGAATGATTGCTATATTTGATACTGACATTAGTGAAAAGTCCCGTTCCTCGGAGCGAACAGCAACTCAATGTGAGTATCGGTAGAGGGCGGGCCATTCTATAAATCCAAGGTTGTTTATAGATTAAGAGAATCGTTCTTATGAAACCGAATGATGAGCGAGTAGCGACCGCTCAATATGCCGTCATGCGTTTTATTGAATAAAGCCCAGGTACAGGATGACCGCCTGGTAAGTCAATTTGTAAAATCGCCTGCAAACCGACGAGCGACAGTCAAAACAAAAATGATTGTCAAACAGAAGTTCGTGCTTGTCTAAAATAGGCAAGCACCCTCCGAAGCTCCATATCAAACAAAAATTAAATCATCAATAAAATAATTGTTTCCGAAGGAAACAACGAAATTTCAAAGAAATTTCGTTATAACTTTCAAAAAAGAGATTATCAAATGGATCCTAGAATTAAATTTCTTGAAGATAAATTAAAATACTTACAAGGACAACTTACAGCTAATCTATTCAATAGACAGACACAAACATTAGTTTATCATAATTTAAATGATGAAGTTAATCATGTGACTAATAGAATAAGACATTATCTAGTTCATTTACATACAAAATGTGAATCAATGGATGATTTTATTAAATACTGTAAAGAAGTAGATAATGAATTTGAAGATGCAGGACAAGAACATTTATTTTGTACTGAATTTGACATTCCATATACAGGTAAATTAGACAAAAGTGTTTTAATACATTTTAAGACTGGAATGGCAACTAGAATTAGAGAGATAAATTCATTACATATTGAAAAGAACAGACTGTATATTAACGGGCAGAAAGTAGCACAGGACATTCGTAGATTTATCTTTGTAGATAAAGCATTTGAATTGGATAAAAACGATGAAACAGAATTTAATGAACTGATTGAACATTTTAAGTCTCTTAAAGAAAGACTTAAGTTACAGAACATTGGAGAAGATTTCAAATGACATTTTGTCAATATGCGCTTATAAAAGCACAATATGAAATGGTAGAACAACACGATAATTTACAGTTATGTTTTTGTGCGGATAGAGATTGTACTGACCACGTTTGGCAAGCTCCATTGAGCATTAAAGAAGAACCAAAGGCTAGTAATGCATTTTATGTTTTAATGATTCCAAAGGGACTTGATTTCACAGAAGAAACATACGAAACTTATAAAGGATTTTTTGAAAGATATATAAAGCGTGAAAAAGAAAAAGAAAAACTTGAGCGAATAAAGAAGGACTTTGTATGAGATTACTATTTGAAAATGACGAACTTGATAATTTGATACGCAAGTATCATTTGATGGTTTATTTTAGTTATGGTAATGATTATTGTTTATGTTTTGAAGGAGATGGTCCTTCTAGTTTCATAGGAGCATATAGTAGATACGGTGGTAAAGTATATTTGTTTGACAGTATACATTTAAAACACGATAAAATAGTAGGTGATAAAAATAAAAGACACACTTATATAGAAGTTGAACCATTTGAAAAACATTTAAATAAACTTATAATACAGCGTAAGAGAATACTTGCGGAACAAAGAGAACGCAAAATGAAAAAGGATTTCAAATGACTTTTGATGAAGTAGATAAAATAATTTGTTCGTATGGATTTTATAAGTATTGTTATGACCAGGAAGAAAGTAGCACAGCTAAGTATTATATGTACCCTGGAATAGATAGATTAGCAGTTTATACTGAAAATTTATGCGAACAAAATTATAATAGTTTAGATAAAAAACATTTCAGTGAAAAAGATTTGAACCGAGTAGATTTAGTTACATTTTCGCCGATTGTATTATGGAGTACTGGTGAGATTGGTATAAATTATGCTATTGAATCATTAAGATTGTGGAGAAAAAATATACACACTACATCTTTTAAATTGACTGAAGAACGATTACACAAAGAACTAAAAAATTTTAAATTAAGTCTTGAATCTTTGTTACAAGAACAAAAAGTTGCTAAAATGAATAAGAAATTAGAAAATATGGAGAATGATTTTGACTGAAGACGAATTAAAACAAACATTTGCGAATTTTAAGTCTACTGATGATAAGTGGACTTTTTTAATAAATTTGGCTAAAAATCATAAATGTTCGGAAAACATTAGAGAAGACAAATATCTGATTAAGGGGTGTTCTACAAAATTATGGTTAAAACCAGTCTTTGTAAACAATAATTTACATTTTGAAGTAGATGCCGAGATTGGCTTACTCTCATTGGGATTGGGAATTTTAGCCACAATGCTCTATAATGGCAGGACTTGCCAGGAAATGGCTCAAGTAGACCAGAATGTGTTTATAGAGATTGGTTTATTGTATGGGCTAAGTGCGACCAGGAATAACGGCTTTGCGAGCATTTTGAAACAAATAGATTTGTATATAAAATTTTACAATAAAATTCTTTACAACCATTGACAAAACTGCGATAAATTAGTATATTTGTTATGTAACAAAAAAGAGGTAACACTATGAAAAAATCGCAGCTCACCAAAATCACCACAATTCTCCCGTTTGATTCTAACTATATCAAGGTGGGTAAGAACCGCAACAAGCTTTGGAATTTGATGGATTCCGAAGGCAATTTGATTAGTGAAACCTGGTTTGAAAACATTGAAAAGACAACTGACGGTGCGATTATTACGAAGGCCGAAAAGAAGGAAATGCGTTTCGTGAATGTTGGTTCTTTCAAGAAATTTAATTCTGTTCGTGAACTGGTTCCTGTTAGTGTGGTTGGTCTGATTGACATTGACACTATTGAACCGACCGAATGCTCTGGTTATGTTGCTAAGGCCTACTTCTTTGGTAAGAGAATTTACATTAAGGCTGACGGACGAATTTTTGATAGTAACGATAATGAACTTCGCATTATGTTCAACTGTGTTGATACTCTCCGATTGAACAAGGCACTCTTGGATTTGAACAAGAAGCTCCACTATGATGGCAATTACGATTGCGAACACGGTTGGCAGGAAACTATTGACAACAAGGTTAGCATTTTCGGATTCTATTGGATTGACGATGACGAATGTTCCGTTAGCATTGGATATAACAAAGTTGATATGGATTCCGATACAAAGAAATGGACAGATGAATTAAAAATCCGTGCTACTCTCAATATGCCGAAGCGTGTTCGTGAACAACTGACCGAAAAGTGGGGTAAACCGGAATCTGGTAAAGTCGGTGAATTTAACGAAAACTACACCTGGTCTTTCACGAAGGACAAGCTTGAATTTATCATTGACACCCTCAATAACATTGACTAATTGGAGAAAATGAAATGGCTGAATGGAATGTAGATAAGTTAAAAACTATGTTGGCTCCGCTCGGTTTCTCCTGTATAGAACATACTTGGGCTTGTGAGGACAAGCCGAGAAGTTGGCTATTCAAACTTCCTCATTCAGTTCTATTGGAGTATTTCATTGTGTTGGATAAGTATACAGGTGAAATGGGCTGTGGTGATACATTTATGGGTCACGGCAAATATATTACCTGTAACATTAATGCTATAAATTTTGATGTTATGGAGTTCGCAAGAAATTATGTTCGTACTTATAAAGAGTATTATTTTAACGAAATGAAAAAGCATTTAGACGAGGATTTTTAAAATGGCTGAAGAACTTGTAACAACCTGTCCTTTCTGTGGACAGAAATTTACCGGACCAGGAAATTCAACCCGTGGTTACTGGGAAGCAAATGGAAAAACCAAAGAAGAAGATGCCAAGTTTGGCGAAACATTCCGTTGCTGTGATGATTGTAATATGAACAAAGTCATTCCAGCACGATTGATTCTTATGAGGCAGTATGATAAGCATAGAAAGAATTAGAGAAATTTTTGAAGCCGAAGGATTTGATGTCTTTTCAGCAAATGGTGGTTCTGTTGAATTGGTTTATCTGCCGGATAGTATGAAATATCAAGGCCGACTGATGACTATTTCATTTGACAATTTTCAAGATGGAAAATGCATTTTTCCGAAATTCAAGATTGCTTCAAAGAACTACCACCCAAATATGAGTTACGATTATGGCGATGTTGTGGATTTGAAGATTATCAGTGAAAGTGATTTGCATCAGAAGGTTCACGATTTAATGCAAGATGCCATACTGATTAACAAACAAATTATTCAGGCAAAACGCACAAATAAGATTAAAAAGGATTTCTAATGGAATTAACTAGAGATATACTTAAAGAACTAATTAAGACAAAAAATCTTGCTTGGCAGCTCCCAGTTAATCTGAATAAGGGTGTGGTTGTAATGAAAACCATAAAGCAGTTGGAAAAGTTGGTTAAGGACCGAGTAGATGAATACGATTTTGATAACCACGAAATTTTTACATACTGGAATATGGATAAAAACAAGCCACTCTTTGACATTATCGTTACTTATGACGAAAACATAACAGGTAGTCATTTTACATACGAATTAAGTGATTGTTCATTGTTTGGAATGTATTTGTTCCAGGATAATTCACTTTCTGTTGGAATGGAAAATGTAATTGCGCAGTTGAAGTTGGATGTTCCGAATGGTCTTGATTATGCCAAATATGCCAAAGAGAACTTCAAAATCGCACTTGGTGATACAGATTTCGTATAAATTTTATTCATTACTGCTCCTTCTAGGGTCCCCTTCTTGGGGACCCTAGTTTTTTATAAATACATTATAGAATTTAATGAGGTTTTTAATGAATTTATTAGAACAAGCACAACATTTCCTTGAAAGTAAGGGGTTTCTAGTAGAGAGTAAAGTAGAAGAACTCGGTTTTGATGACGAAGATTCTGCTAATGTGTTTTATTATATCGGCCGTTACATTGAAAACAAAGGCCCACAGACTGAAGCTGCTATTGAGAAGTATCTTGAAACTAAATTTAATGGTAACATACCATCAGTTTCTGTTAAAAATAAGAATACATATTGGGTTAATTTTTTAAGTAATTATTTCTACAAAGATGGCCGCAAATGGGATTTTACTGCTGACGGACACGAATGGTGGAGTGATGTAGCAAAATGGCACGAAGCCAATGCTGAATCCGAAGACCAAAATGCCAAATATGTAAAGCAATTCTTTGATTGGTATAATGAAAAGAAGAAGGGCAACGAAACAAATCCACCTAAAGACCTTATTAAATTTGTTAATAGTACTTCCGCAGAAGATGTAGAAAAAGTATTTGGCAAATACTACAAATTTGCTATGGGTCAGTTAGACAAGTACTTGGATATGAATTTCTTGTCTGACGAAGATAAACTTATTCAAAATTTCTGGGATTGGCACAGAGCAAAGAAAGCTGGTAAACCATATCAGTTAGACCAAGACACAGTAGATGGATTGGTAACATTCCTTCGTAAGCCAAAAGCAGTAGAAGTATTACAGCAATACTACTATTATTTTGTTCGTGTAATTGAAAAATTGTCTGATAAGAACATTAAGACCCCTATTAACACAACTGGTTTACAGAAAGAATTACAGAGAATTATGGATAACTTGGAAAATGATGATTTCGTAGATGAACTTGAAAAGATTGAAAGAAATAGATTGCGTGGTGGTGATATGACAGCCGGTCCTGTATTCGTATTGCCAACTGAAGTCATTAAATCTATTAGAAGTCTCGCTAAAGATACAAACAACATTAACAAAGAAAAAGTCGGTAAGATTGACAAATCACAGGTTAAAGATTGTTATGCTTACTGTGTAAACGAATTGAACAGAAAGTTCCACGTAGGAAAGACTGGTATCTTTGATTTGAACATTCAGGACTTCTACGATACATACAAGATTGTATTCCAGCGTGGTTTCAATACAAAGACATTACACAAAATCTTTGACGAAGTTAGCCAGTATCTATTAGACCAATTAGACAAGGGTACTGCCGATTATTGGAAGAACCGTGGAAAGATTGAACAGGACGAAATTGACGATTTCAATGAAGCATATAAGGCTCTTAAAGCAGCTGGATATGTAATTGTTGAAGATACGATTGATGATGTCTTACAGCATGGTTTATCCCCATTTGATAAGGCTAGACTAAACAAGGGACAGAAACCAAGTTGGGCAGCAAAAGTAACAGAAATCGGTCCTAGACCAGCAAGACCAAAGAGAAGTCAAGATTGGTCTGAAAGGGCTATGGATAGTGTAACAGGTGTAAAAAGACCTTATAGTGAAGCAGATTGGCGCCGCGACAATGAACTCAATTTGAAGGGCAACAAACAAATAGAACAAAGATTGAAAGCAATTTTGAATGTAAGTGCTAAAGTAGAAGCAACAAAAGACTATGTAGGTGTTTACACACAAGATAAAGCTTTCTATGTAGAAAGTCGTGGTATAACATACTTTGTAAAGATGGTCGGACATAGTTCTGTATTTGACAGAAAATCCGAATCAGTTAAGAGTTTATCAGATGTAGCAAAATTTATTGAGGAGAATGTGTAATGAAAACGATAGAACTTAAATGGATTGAAGATGATAACCACGTTGTAGCAGAAGATGCTTACAATGGTTTGAAGGAATTAATTGATACTGGTGTATTTCCAGATTTGACTGCCAAATGTGAAGATGATACACTTTACATTACTGGTGAAAAGGAAGATTTGGATAAAGCAGTAATGAAAATCCAAAAGGCTTATGCCAAGTATGGTCAGATTATGATTAAAGAAGCAAAGAATGGTGTAAACCAGGAATTGCGTATTGAGTCATTTGACGAAAATGTTCAGGACATTTTTAACCATACACTTGACGATTACAACAAATTCAAATCTAGCAAAAAAAGACCTTTGAATTATGTAAAGCAGTTGAACGATTATAGATTTAAGTTCAAGAAGTTCTATGAAACGGCTGCTCGTTCTGACAAGAAGTTGTTGAAACCATATTTGGACGAAATTTCTAATTTGTTAGACGAAAGCGAAATCATTACAAAGATTAAACCTATTAGAGCCAAACTTGAAGAAGATACAATGGTTGAAATGGCAAAGGACATTTGCGAAGCTGCTAGAAAGAAAGTAGTAAATCCTGAAAATGTAGATACCATTGAAGATGTTGAAAAAGAATTACAAGAACTTGGTTACAATGAATGGCAGGCCAAAGGTTTGGTGAAAGAATACTTTAAGAAAGCTTGGCGTAAATTAGCATCAGGCGAATGTGCTATGAATGTTGCTATTGACATTGACGAAGAATATATGAAAGAATCTGTTGATAACGAATTAACTAAACATTTGGGTAATTTGAAAAATTGGGGAGTCATTGAAGAAAGTATGAATAGAAAACAATATAATGCAAAGTACGATAAAGTAGCATTAGCCTATGCTAGAGAAACTGGTATGGACCTTGACGATGCTTACGATGAATTAATGGACGTAGATGAACTTGTTAATTGGATTGAAGGACCATACGACGTTGACGAAATCGTAGATAAACTAATGAATGAATCTACTAATATGAATGAAAGTTTCCTTTCTCCTGGTGAATTGAAAAAGAAACTTCAAAGAGTAGCTGCTCGTTGGGCATCAATAAAGGGTGTCAAATTTGAAGAAGCATACAATGAACTTCGTAAAAAGAAATCAGTGAAAGATATGTTGGACTTCTATTCAGTAGACGAAATCATTGACGATTTGAGTAAGAACAAAAAAGAAGTTGATGATGAACTTGAAGAAGAAATCTAAGTAGCATAGATAAAATAAAATTTACAAAGCGGGTTGAAATACACCCGCTTTTTGCTATATTGTATTTTATGATAATGTTAGTAAGTGACATTTTTGATTTGCTACAAAAGAAATATGGAGCTGTAGAAACTCCTGTAATTGGAAGTTCTGTTGTTTACAGAATGGATTTAATGTTGAACTTCCATATAGATTTTTCGTTCAAGTGGTCTACTTGTACGATTGAATTGTTTAGTACAAATTCAAAGTATGGTTCACATACAACATATTTCAGCTCACAGTATTGGATAAATGAAGAAGGTTTTGATAAGAAATTAGAAGATACAATTTCGGAATATGTTGAAACTGCAAAGAACATTGCTGAGAAAGAAAAGTTAGATAAGATAAAAGAAGATTTTGTATGACATACGAAGAATTTAAAAGTATAATAAATCCAAGAAAGGGCACAACTGAAGGAACTATACAACATTGGTATCAATGGTGTAGAATTGGAACTTGGACTTCAAATATAAAATCTCATAAAATGAGTTATGACGCAAGTATGTTTTATATAAAAAATATCAGTTTAGAAGAACAAAAAGAATTTGAAAAAATTTATTACTATTTTAATAGATTAGCAAAAAGTAAAGCAAAGCTTGAAAAATTAAAAGAAGATTTCGTATGAGTCGTAATGAGATAATGTGCTTCTTAATGAATGAACAAAATTTTGAATACTTAGGAAATGAATTTTCAGATGGTAATATGTGTAACCATCTGGTTAACTTTAGTTTTGGGAATGACTATGTTATCGGAATGTATGTTTACAGTACTGCTGCAACTATGGCATTAGAACAGTTCGCTCCAAATGGAATAAGAACAATAAACTCAGGCTCATTTCTATTGGATAAAAACTATAAGGATTCATTTAGAGATTTATTAAGCAAACTAACCTTAGAACTAAAACGCAGGACTATAAATACAAGGTTAGAAAAAATGGAGAAAGATTTTGATTCTTAAGCGTAAAAGAGAAGTAGAACGATTAAGTGACCTTGAATTTGGTTCTGAGTTAAGTGGTTACAACATACCACGAATACGCAAAGTATTTCCGCAGATGATGTCAAATGCAACTGTTAGTGTTATGCCAACATCACAGCCACAGCGGACTTTATTTTGCTCTAAGGTATTTGTATGGTGAAAATGAAGTACTTCCTAAAATGCAAAAGAACCAAACTCCTGAAATGAAAATCAAACCACAGGTTCATCACCACCACAAACCTGTAGTAAGTAAAGTACAACTTAGACCTAATAATTGGAACGCAAATCCAGGTAAAAATGAAAGTAGACAGAAGTATAGATTCCGTTAATGAATGTGAACCTTGGCGAAAGTACTATCAGTTCATAAACAACTCAAGTTATGGTTTCGCACAAAATATGACAACTGGTTGGACTGGAGCATCCAACAGTGGAACAGGTGTAGTTTTTTGCCCTTATGTTCCACACATTTTTACTCCTAGTAATCTTTACCCACACATCATAGAACCATTTAATTTAAAAACAGAAAAAGATGAAATTAAAACGAAAATCAGATATAGACAATTTAAGCGATTTAGAGCAACAGGATGCTAGTATAAGTTTTACTAGCCGGTGCTTTTAAGCCAATGGCATTACCATTAGTGAGAAGACAATTTCCTACATTGTTTTCTAGTGCTTTGGTAGGTGTAGTACCTCAAGACCCTAAAAAATATAATTCACCCAAACTAAATCCACGAAAGCAGAAATACATACATAGATAAATGCTCCGAGAAACACGAAAATACCTTGAAGAAAATTTTGAGACCGAAGAACTGTTATGCGGTAACAAAGTTTTCCAAAAACGATTCTCCGGTTATTGGAAAATCGTTTTAAACAAGTATTGGGTTGATATAATAATGGATGAAATGTTTGAGAAGTATATGTTAAGACCACCAAAAGATAGAAATGATGTGGCTTTAGCAAAAACTGTTCTTACTTTATATGCGACATATAGTAAGAAAATGGTCAGTAAATTGAAGACAGAAAAAATTAAACCAAAAAATCTAAATCTCAAACAAATTACTATATTAGTAAATGAGGTGCGAGACTTGGATGCTGAGTTTTCCAATGATATGAAAAGACTTTTAACAATTCATCGCACATACAAATTAAATGAGGATTTTTAATGAACGATAAAGAAATGTTTTTACCAACAGACGAAGCAAAAGCAGCAGACATTAGAAATATGGATCCGCTAGAAGCAATTAAAGCTGCTGCCGAAGGCATTGGGTTGATTTTGAATGACCCAAATCCTAACTGTAAGAAGTGCCACGGAAGAGGGTTTATCGGTCGCCACGCAGATACTGGTGAACCAATAGCTTGTTCGTGTTTATTCCCAAAATATGAATCTGCTAGAGAAACTGGAGAAATAATTTTACCACAGAACCGTGCTCAGCGTAGAGCAGCAAAAAAGAAGGCAAAGAAAAATGGCTAAAATAGTATCAAACTTGTTCGTAGAAAAGTATCGTCCACAAACTGTTAAGGACATTGTTCTACCAAAAGAATTTGCAAAATACTTCAACAACATTGTAAAGACACGGAGAACTCCCAAACTTACTATTGTGTAGTCCAACACCAGGTACTGGTAAGACCACTCTAGCAAAGGCCATTGTTCACGATTTGGGCGCTGAATACATTTACATCAATGCTTCTTCGGAAAACTCCATTGATGTTATTCGTAATCAAATCGCAGAGTTCGCACAAACGATGTCATTCTCAGGTGGACAGAAGGTTGTAATTCTTGACGAAGCAGATGGTTTGACTCCACAGTTCCAAAAGGCTCTTCGTGCTTTCATTGAAGAATTCCAGAGCAACTGTAGATTCATTTTGACTTGTAACTATTTGGGAAAGATTATCCCAGCATTGCGTCAGGGAAGAACACAGGTCTTTGATTTCAATATGGCAAAATTCAAGGACGAATTGTTGCCTACGATTGTCAAGAGAATTACTGGTATCTTGAAATTTGAGAAAATTGAATTTGACCCGGAAATTGTTAAGCCATTGTGCGAAGCATATTTCCCTTCTATCCGTCAGATTATCGCCACCATTCAGCAATACTCACAGGTATATGGCAAGATTGATAATGGTATTTTGTCATTCAAGGATGTCGGTGACGATTTGGCAAATATGATTGTAGAAAAGAAAAAGTTGGCAGAAATACGAAACTATGTTGAACAACAGGGTATGAGTTATACCGATTTCTTTAAGAACTTATTTGACAGACTTCCAACTAAAACCAAAAATCCTGCTCAGGTAATTTTGTTGTTAGCCGAATATGAATTCCGTTGTGGAACTTCGTCTGACCCAACATTACAAATGGCAGCTTGTATCTTGGAATTGATGGGATGCGTATAAGAGTAGATAGAGGACAAAACACAATAAATGAAATTAACGGGATTGAGCAAATCAGTCTCGGTAATTTTTCATTTTTCAGACAACCAATTCGTGTAGGAGCAAGAAAACTTCATAGTTCATTCTCAGTAGAAGCCCAACAGGACATTAAGGCTATGAAGGGCATAGATATGATGCAGTCAATGGTGAATTCTTTAGCTTCCGAAATGACTGCTGAAATTGATAAAGAAACTATTAGACGAATACTTGACCGAATTGAGATTACACATTTTGACAGAATAATTCATTATATTCATGGAGAAGATTTATGTTTGACAGCCAAAAATTGTCATTTGAAAACTTCGTAATGGGTTATAAGCATCGGAGTGTATATTTTCACTTCGGATTCTTGCCGAGTTTGTCAAGACTATAAGCGAGATATAGAATGGATAAACAACTGTTTCCTGTATTTCGTAGAAGTTAATACTGAAGAAGAAAAATCTATATTAGCGAAGATTATTGACAGAACAGCATTGCCAGCTACAGTTGCTTATTTGGATAATGAAATTAAATTTATCCGAATGGGTGAAGTTTTTGAAGCAGACTGGATTGAGTTTGACCAGTTCTTAAAGCAATTTCCTGACAAACCTTTGCCGAAAGATGAAATTCAAAGACGAATAGAAAAGCAGAAAAATCGTTGTTTGTTGACTTACTACATTTTTCCACAGGACATCAGTGAAGAGAAACGCACTGAACTCATAAATAAAGCACATGAATACAACGAACTACCTATTGACATAGATAGATTATGTGTTGGTGTGGATAAAAAAGAAAGGGAAAGAATGTTAGAAGGTTCTTATCATTTTGCGAAGTTGATTTTGTGGAAAGACCCACAAGCATCAGTAGCAAATTATAGTCCTTTCGCAAATGATATTTTGATTGGTTACACGAATGTAAACCAGGAAATTAAATTTATTCAAAGGGAAATTGTATGATACAAATTATACCCGTAAAAGAACGAAAAGAAGACCAAAAAGATACTGATAAGATTTTTTATATACCTAACGAAATCAAGCAGAAAAAGAAAACACTTGTATTGGATTCAATGGCAGCTAAGTACAATTATGCGATTGAAAACATTGTATTGAAAAACGAAGACCCAATAATTTGTTTTCGTCACGAAGATGCTGAAATTAGAAGTCCAATGGAAGTTTGCGAATACAAACTAACAAATGCTTTCGCAGACAAAACAGTTGGTTGTTGTGGTTTGATTGGAACAATGGCATTGGAAAACAGTTGTACTTGGTGGGGACCGAACAGACCATTACAGACTGCTGGCTATATTATTCAGGGTGGAACCAGACCAAAACTTGACGAGAATGGTAAGGAAATCAAGAACGAAAAGGGTCAAGTTCTAATGGAAAAGATAGAATACCCTATGGCGGATTTTCCTGGCTATCACGATTTTATGGCAACAGTAGATGGTTGTTGTATGTTCTTCCCTCGTTGGGTATTTAAGAATGGACTTCGTTTTGACGAAAATCTAAAAGAATTCCACTTCTATGATTGCGACATTTGTTTACAATTACTAGAAAAAGGATTGAAGGTTGCTACTATTGACTTGGTTGTTAAACACCAGTCTAGCGGTATTCCATCAAAGAACTTTAATGATTTGAAACTTGTATTCTTTAACAAGTGGAATAAGAAAGTTCACGGAGAATGGCCGATTTCAAACATTAGCACCTTTTATGAATAAGTTAAATGCTGAACAGATAATAAACGAGATAAAGTCAAATTTTAATGAAATGACTTTTGATATAAAGTATCAGGACAATGTTCCTGCATATATGGTGGGATTCTATAAGAACTCCCACATTTTTGTGTTTAATTTATTTGACAGAAGTGTTTCGTTTAAGAATTTCTACCAGAACTATGTTTATCAAAAATACATTAAGCCAACAATGCTTAATAGTGAAAAGTTTTTGGTAGAAACGGAAGGAGTTAATTTTGATTATAATTTGCACAGATCATTACTAACAAAATTAATTCCAAAAATCGTTTTAGGGTTCAAAAAATACTATATTAACAATAAGCAGGAGACAATAAATGAAGACTTCCAATGTAGAACCTGAAGAAAAGAAATGTAGTTTATACGATATGATTTTGATTGCCGAGTCAGTAAAGACACCTTGGCAAGACCTAACTGAAGAGCAGCAAAAGCTCTGGACACCCTTCGTAATCAACAGATTCATTTCGTCCAGAGAAGAATATGCTCCTTTGATTGCTATGGTGGAGAAATACAGACTTACACCAGAACAACATTACCTATTCATTTGTTCGTTAATTGATGGTCGCAGAAAGCACTATTTCAATTATAAGGCATATAAGACCGATAAAGCCACAGATGACGAAAAATTGTTGATTTGGGCTTGTTCCAAGGAATATGAGATTGGGGCAAGAGAAGCCAAAATGTATTTAGCAGATATGAAAGATGATGTGAAAGAAGCCCTTAAAGCCAAATGGAAAGATAGTTACGACTTCGCACAAAAGTCATAAATACTATAAACATTTAAGGGAATATATCTATGAAGAATTTTGCATCATTTTTAACAGAAGCTACCGTTAGTGGTGGCGACATATATAGAGCTTCTACAAAGATTGTAGAATTTTTGGGCAAGAAACTCAGTCAAGAATATGCTGAATTGGATGGTCAAACTTATACAAACGCAAGTGGTACCTATTTTGGTTTCTTATTTGTTAGTAAGACTGATAATTCCGCAATTAGAGTTAACTGGGAAGGTAACAAATTCCATTCCATTAACTTTTGGATTGACTGGGACTATGAAACAGACCCAACAAAAGAAATTTTCGTAAAAGACGCAGAACCAGGCAAATCTTCTTTTGCCAAACTTCTTCCAGACATTGCAGCTATTTTGGTGGATGAAAACTCCATTGACACAGAAGGTGAAGAACCTACTGAAGGTGAAGCAACAGAAGAAGTAAATGAATCGCTTTTGACCGAAAGAAAGGTTGAATACGAAGGAAAATTATACAATGGCAAGGCCGAATTAGTAATTGACTTGTATGAAAAGGATTCCGATTTGGAAGAAATCCAGAGTATTGTTCAGCTCAATAAGAAATACATTAAGGCTATTATTGCAAAATACTTGTATGAAAAGGGCGGTTCCGTTTCCGAAATCGGTGAAGCACTTGATATGAATAATCAAGACGTTCGTGCTGCAGTTAATGCTCCTGAAGGTGAAGGCGAAGGTGGCGATACCAATGTAGAACACAGCGAAAAGATTAAGGTTCTCAAGGGTGCTAAAGAAACTGTAGTTTTAAACAAGTTAGTCAAGAAGGGACAACAACAGTTGGATGATACCCAATATGCTGACCCAGATATCGTCTTTGACGAAATCACTGACTATGTTACTATGGCTGCTAAGGAATTGCTCCCAGCATTGTTGATTACTGGACAGGGTGGTATTGGTAAATCTTACAATGTTGAAAAAATCCTTGACCAGTATGGTAAGCGTCACGAAACTTGGGAAAAGGTTAAAGGTAAAGCAAGTGCTGCTGCTATGTACAACACACTCTGGTATAACAGAGATAAGATTGTTGTATTTGACGATTGCGACAGTGTTTTCAAAGACCCAGATGCTATCAATGTTCTTAAAGGTGCTTTGGATTCTAATGACTTCCGTGAAATTTCCTGGGCAACTAAAGGCGAAGGAATGGTTTACACATTGGATTTGGATGACAACAAAGAAATTCTCCAGCGTTGTCAAGAATGGTCTGACCAACATCACGGTAAAGAAGCAATACCAAATCACTTCATTTTTGAAGGCGAAGTAATTTTCATTTCTAACTTAACCAAGGCAGAAATTTATAAGAGAGATTCAGCTCTATTGACTCGTTGTACTTGTATTGATGTTGTGTTAAGTGCTCAGGGTGTAATGAAACGATTACAGACTGTATTACCACACATTAAGGTCTATAAGGCTATGGGAGCAAGAGGTTCCGAAGGTAAAGACATTACTGACGAAGGATTGAAACAGGAAGTATTTGATTTTATGAACTCTGACGAATTCTTAAAGAATCCTAAGGTTCGTGGAAAAGAATTGAACTTCCGTACGTTTGACCAGATTTATAAGCTCCGTTATGCTGAATTGCCAAACTGGAAAGATAGAGCATTTGCTTGTGGAGGTTAATATGACCCTAAACGAAGCAAAAACTTATCTAAATCAAAATGGTTATGAACTTATTGATGAAGGTTTCTTCGGTAGTGCCTATGACAAATATAAGAAATCAGTATTGAAACTTATTTCTAAGTATGGTGTAGAACTTAATAATAATCTAAATGAAATTGAAGATTGGATCCGAGATTACTTTTTAGATAAAATGAATGTATATGACTGCGCTCAAGCCATAAAAGATAATATATAAGTTCTCAATAAAACATTTTATTATATTACAAGTATTGCCAATTCGGCAATACTTTTTTATTTTATTGCGTTTGAGATATAAATATATTGAAATTGAAAAAGGAGACTAAATGAAGAAGCTATTCCTTATATTATTGACAATAGCCACATTTGCGATGGGCGCAGATGTTAAACCGTTCGTGTTTGAAAATCTTGAAAAAGATTCTGCAACACAACAAGATGCATATAATTATATGCTCAAATACAAGCTATTTGGGCGAGATTATATTACGATTGGTAATGACGTCGTAATTCAAGATAAATCCGGTTGGAATGGTACTGCCGGGTATATGAAAGCCGATGCTCGTTTGAAATTGGGCGGTCCTACATTAGTAGCAGGTGATTTGAGTTTGGGTGATGACAATGCTTTAACTTCAGGTCCAGTAAAAGCAACTAGAATTACAACAACTGCTAGAGACACAGTATATGGTACTGTTTGTTCAAATTCTATTGGTAGTAATTTAGTAGTAATTGACTCATTACATACTCCTTGTAATGAAGTTCCAGATGCTCCAGTTGGTTATTCTATTCCAACAATTACTTGGCCTGACACTATTTCACAAAGTATTATATTTGATAGTCAGTTCAATGGTGATATAAAGACTATTGTTGTTCCTGATGGTAAGGACCAATATGACATTTATCTTGATACTATCCAATTCAAATTAGACCATCAAAAATTGCAGATTGAAATGCAGGATGGTGGCCGATTGACTCGTATTTTCGTAAAGCATTTCCTTTATCATACCCACGGTCAAATCCAAGTAGTTTACAGAACTGACTCAACAAATTATGAACTTTCACAAAAAGATTATCGTGGAAATGTAATTATCTATACTGATGAAAGCATTAGTATTACTGAGTCTGATAATTCTATTATGCAAGGTACTATGATTTCTACAAAGGAAATTTATCTTGCTTGTAACATTAACTTTGCTGGTCAGTTGCTTGCTAACCAATTAAGAATTGGTAACACATATAATGGCGAAAACTTTAGATTCGTTAAATTTGACCCAGATACTATTGACGTCAAACTTGACAAATATGGCGGACTTCGTGAAAATGACTCAACAGTAACTATTCCTATTGAATTGAGTGATACAACTGACATCAATGTTTATTTCACTTATTGTATTGACTTGAAAGATGGTGTAACAGTTGACGATTTCAACATTCCACCTTCATTCCCAATTTGTAACAATGGTGAAAAGAAAACAGTTGCTATACCAACTGGTGCTAAGGTTCCAAACATTCCTATTCAAATCAATGTTAAAGTAGATACATTGACAGAACCAAACGATATATTGGTATTAAAGATTACCGATATTTCCGGCGCCATCCTTCCAAATGGTAAAACAGATGGTGAATTAAAGATTAAGATTAAAGATGCTCCAAACAAGCATGTTGAATTTGATACAACCGCTATCTACAAATTCCACGAAAACGATACAGGTTCCGTTTCTTACATTAAAGTCATAAACGAAACACAATTTACTCGTTTCTATTTGGATTCTAGTTGGACTGACAGATATACATTGGATTCTATTACAGGTGAATTGAGACTTGTTAAAGACCCATTGGACTATGAAGCCACAACTGTAGATATGATTAAGGTTACATTGAAAGATACAGGTAATGTAGAAGTTTCTCGTCTAATTCCTATTGGAGTAATTGACGTGAACGAAGCACCTACATTGAACGATACAACATTTACTTTGTATGAAAATGTACCTGTTCCAGCTCTAGTTGGTACATTGAAGGTCAATGACCCAGATAAGACAAATGATTTTAGACAGAACTTGTTTAAAATTGTTGAAGGTGATTCTAATTTCACCATTGACAATACTGGTAAGATTTATTCAAGTAAGATTTTCAATTATGAAAAGGACACAACCGAATTTACATTGAAGGTTATGGTCTATGACAAGAACTATCCTACAGTCTTGTTTGATACAGCTACAGTAACTATCAAAATTGGAAACACAAACGAAGGACCAAAATTCCCAACAAAAGATACAACATTCTATGTTGCGGAAAATACAAAACCAGGAATAATTGGTAATGTTGCTGCTAAAGATGAAGATGGCGATACTATTACTTACAAGATTGTAGGTAATGTTCCATTCACCATTGACACTGCAGGTAACATTTCTTCAACTAGAGAATTTGACTTTGAAAAAGAAACTGGTTTCACATTCAAAGTTGTCGCAACAAGTACTGATTTGACCGACACAATGAAGGTCACAGTAAAAGTAACAAACGAAAACGAACCTGTACATATAAATGACACAACATTTACTGTCAAAGAAAATTATACAGGTCCTATTGGTAAAGTAGAAGGAAAAGACGAAGATGGAGAGCCTGTTAAATATACTATTAGCGACACTACTGACTATTATATTAGTAGTGTGGGCAGCATAACATTAAAAACTCCATTTGATTACGAAACAAAGAATATTGATACAGTGACAGTCTATGTTACCACTCCAAGTGGTGATAAAGATTCTGCTAAGGTAATAATCAAGGTTCAAAATGTTAATGAAACACCTGTATTACAATCAAACGATACATTGACAGTTCCTGAAAATTGTAAGAATTGTATTGTTGGTATAATCACAGCAACTGACCCAGATAAAGACCCAATTAAATACACAGTAAAAGAACCTGGATTTACCATTGATTCTGCTGGTGTATTGAAATTGACAGAACCATTAGATTACGAAAAGACACCTGTTGTAACAATAACAGTTACTGCTACCGACCCAAGTGGTGCTGGTGATACAAAAACATACACAATTAAAGTTACTGACATTAACGAACCAGTACATACAAAAGATACAACTTGTTCTGTAAAAGAAAACTATACAGGAAATGTTTGTAAGATTCCTGGTACTGACGATGATGGAACAAAACCAACATTTATCGTTACTGCCACAACAAACTACAAGATTGATTCTACAGGTCAATTAGTAATCAAAAACCCTATTGACTACGAAAAGAAAACAAAAGATACTGTAAAGGTTATCGTTACAGATGGTTATTTTTATGATACAGCTACTGTAATCATAAATGTACTTGATGAAGACGAAATTCCTGAGATTACAAAGATTGACGATAAACAACCTGTAGATACAATAAAGACAAATGACCCAGACCATAAGATAGATTACCAAATTTGTGAAGGAGATAACTGCGACATTGGTAACATTGACATTACAGTACATAAAGATACTACTGTAAAGGTTTGTAACACAAAGAAAACTAAATGCGACAGTGTAGTTATTTTGTTCAATGATGCTCCACCTGTAGTAACATTGACAAATGCTAAATCCACAAATGCTTACATTGACTATATCACTATTGAAGAACAGAAAGACAATAAAATCTATGTAAACAAGAAGGAAAATCCAATAACTGTTACTGTAAAAGATACTATTCACAAAACAGAAAAGCATTTTGAAATCAAGGTCAAACTTGATACTATTCCAACAAAGGACATTAAACTCAAAGAATACAATTACTTGATTGACGAAGCCAAAGCTACTATAAATCCTATCGGTGGAAATAAGGGCGAATTGGTTGAAGTAATCAAGGACAATGGAACAGAAGTTACTATCAAACAAATTATTGACTTGAAGACTGGTAAGCCAATAGATACAGTACAAACTGTTTCTTATACAAAGAAGGTCAATGGTAAAGAAGTTGTAGTAACATATAAGACTGACAATTTGACTGGACAAAAGATTGGTGATTATGAAGTTTCTTATATGGCTGATTCTTGTACCAAAGTAACTTATACAATGAATGACAAGAAACAAATTATCAAGAATGACGAGGGTAACATCGGTTATACAATTACTTACGATTATGTGGATGATTTTGGAAACAAAGCATCTGCTAGTGTAGAAATTGTTTATGATGACATTCCACCTAAAGTAGAAATTCTTGAACCATACGAACACGATGCATTTAAGACAAATGCTATCCCTGTAAAATGGACTGTCAATGGAGAAGTTCAAGATACATTAACCTTACAGAGATTGGAAAAAGGTGTTAATTATATTATCCGCCGCTATGTAGATAAAGCTGGTAATGAAGCCGCTGATACTGTATGGGTAATTATGAAAGAAGCTAAAGACATTGACATTACTATTATCCATCCTGTAACAGAAATCAACAAAGACAAAGTAGACGAATTTTACAGTACTGGTGAAAAATATGACCCTAAGAAACCATACAAAGTAACTATGGTAAATCCTAAGGACGATTCATTACCTGAAACGATTGGTGTCGGATTTAAGATTGACATAGCATTACCTTCTGTATCAGCAACTGGTGGTTTGGCTACATTGG